>MDSY01134045.1_pt1 | contig 27082 bp, 25 predicted proteins | sample 811131 | NCBI WGS metagenome assembly MDSY01 (sample SAMN05326643, study PRJNA326480) | marine metagenome | isolation source: seawater | place: Atlantic Ocean: South West | collected 2010
AAATCCAGGAGTTAATCCGCGAAAACCAGTAAGAAAATCTACAATGAGAAGGGGAAATCCAGGAGTTAATCCGCGAAAACCATATACAAAAGTTGTAGATAATATGATGGGAGCTAAACCTATGAATATGATGGGAGAAAACCCTATGAATATGATGGGAGCTAAACCTATGAATATGATGGGAGCTAAACCTATGAATATGATGGGAGAAAACCCTATGAATATGATGGGAGAAAACCCTATGAATATGATGGGAGCTAAACCTATGAATATGACAATATAGTATATCGGCGATTCAAAGGGTTTGGGAGGGATATGAAGGTATCTCCCCAAATGTGGAAAATGAATAAGTCTAATGGGGTATATGAATTTAAATAGAAAAACTACCTATATTAAAATTATCTTCAATTATAATTGATTCTATTTTATCTAAATCTATAAAAAAATTATTTGGTGTATCATTATTTTTTAGAAATTTCATGGCGTATATATAAATTTCCTGTAATTTATCTATGAATTGTGTATATTTACCATCAACATCGCCCTGGAAACGAGGCATATTATAATGATAAAAAGTTCTTTTTAAAAGATAGGTTTTACTCGAATCAATAATATTTGTTTTTAGTATTAACTCAAATGCGATTTTTAACCAAATATTTTCTTCATTAGGATTTATAATATTAGAAAAAATATTAATTAATGAGATTACCTCTCCGGGTTGCTGTTCTTTAAAGAAAGAGTATGAAATTAATTCATATACTTCTTTTTCAGTCATTTTAGATTTTAGATAACTGATTAGATCAATTGAATGATATAAATAAGATATTTGTAATATTAAAGTAAAAATACTTTTTATATCATCCATATTAAGTTTTTTTTTAATAGGTTTTTTAATATTATCATCTATATAAGAATCTAATATTTTTTGTAATAATTCTATATTAACTAAATTACTTAAATTATACTCGCTAAATTTATCATCAAAATCAATAAACATAGGATTTATATCTACAATTCCAGTATCTATCATTTTTTTAAAATTAAATACCGTATTTCCGGGTTTAATGTCCCAATTTACTATATTACCTTGGGAAACCATAATTTGTATATTTTCCATCATTTTAACCATAGCGGACCTTACTAATACAACCTTAACTTGATGATTTGACACGATACCATCTTTCTTTACTAATAAACTTACAATATCCCCCATACCCTTTTCCATAACATAATACATTCTTCCAACACATTTATCTTTTAATATAGTCTCATCATTTAGACATAAAAAAAAACAATCAAAAATAGGAACACATATTCGCTGACCGTCTATTCTTCTTAAATCTTTTAAATAATTAGCAATACTAACTTCTTTCTCTTTTTGTTCTAAAAAATGCGATTTACTTATGGCCTGTTCTTTTACGGCATATTCAACGCCATCTAAAGAGAAACTAAATACACTACCAAAAGAACCTTTTCCTAACTTTTTAATATCAGAAATGTTTTGTTTATTAACAAAGGATGAGAATTGTTCTAGAATTTTCTTTATTCCTTCCTCTTTTTCCATTAAAAAAAAAATTAAAAAATCTTCATGATTAATTTTAATAACTTTACATTCTCCTACTTTTGAACTTTCCATATATTTAATACTTATATTATATTTTTTAATAATTTTAATTACTATCCATCATAGAGGTTTTTCTTTCTTCGGAATTAAAATTTCCGGTTTCATTTTTATCAAGTCTAAGTCTTGAAACCGCTTGACTACAAGAATTAATTGCGGCCATACATCCGTCTCTATCTGCTGAAAAATCCATACATTTTTCAGTATTAATTCCGAGTGAATTACCCACATCTTGTGCGTTAATATTGGCTCCTAGAAAATAGAAAGCCCAATTATTTACATTTTCAAATTTACCAATCATTTCTTTAATTAATCGTCTTCCTTTTTCTCCCTGATATTTACCAGATGAGCTGTTATCTTCTCCATCCGTCATAATAACAAAAATAATTTTATCATAATCACTTTTAATATTATCTACATAATCTAATGATGTACCAATTGCTTCATACAATGCGGTAGTTCCTCTAGGACTAATCTCATATTCTTGAAATGTAAATTTAGTTGAAATAATAGGTTTAATAAATCTATCACAAATATAATCAAATTTTAGGGCGGTAACGTAAGTATTATCTGTTGTTTGTTCTTTAACAAATGATATTATAGATTTATAAGGTTCTCCTCCCATACTACTCATACTTGCGGATCGGTCAATAACCAAAGAAATTAATGTTTTAAATGAGTTGTCTGTATCCATTTGTATTTAAAATACTAAAAATTTACTTAAATCAATTTTATTTTAAAATATTACTTAAATTTAAAATAAAATTATTATAAATACAAAATGGGTATATTTAATTCTAAAGAAGAAAGTGAAATTCCGGAATCCTTCGATAAGGAAGGCATTAAAAAAGGTTTACATCTTTTGGGAACCGTTAATCCACCATCTATAGAAGATAATCCGAGTAAAATAGACAATAATAAATTTAATGAAAATTGTGCTTTAGAATCCCATCTAAAAGAAATTACGGTGAAAGAACCAGATTTTTTAAATAAAACTTTAATCAGAATCGCAGAAAATATTGAAAGATATTTATCGGATGAATTAAATATTAATGATTCAAAAAATTATAGAAAAGCTTATCCATTACAAGAAAATTCTACATTTAGATATGGTGTGTTGACAGAAGTTAATAAAAATCAAACGTATGATGATTATCAAATAGAAGAATATTTGAAAAAAAATGGTAAATTGGAAAATCTAAAAAAAGTTTTACGAGGATTTAGTGTTTATGAATTTAATGATGATAATTTAAAATGTATTTCACAATATAAGCAAGTTGAATTAAATGAGATTAGCATTGGGATTAAAAATGGTAAATTTACACCATTCGCGCCCGAGGTTGATTATGATATTACCAATTGCTTAAAAATTAGTTGGTGGGTTTACATACTAAATAACAATGAAGTGATGGCATTACCCGGAACCGGGCAAGGAATTATTTTTAATAAATTACAAGAAATGAGAGACTTCTCTGACCTAAGTAATTTAGAAAATTATGCCCTAAATGATAATGAGGAATCCCTAAAAAATTTTTATAATTGGGAGGAATCTGTAAAATTACTTGGTAAAACATGGGCGTATTGTGGAGGAGAAGTAGATGGAGAACTTATACCGATTAATGATTTCTTTGATATGGTCGCTGTTAATAAAAAAGAGGATAATAATGAAGATAATAATGAAGATAATAATGAAGATAATAATGAAGATAATAATGAAGATAATAAAGAAGATAATGAAAATATGGATAGTAATTAATATTATTATTAAAAAATTTATAATTCGGAAAGTCTCCTAATTTGAGGTAAAATTGAATTAATGGCCCCGAGTAATTCTCCTATTTTAGGTTTAACTATTTTGGCATTATAGATACGATAAATATCCACTGGTCTTGGACCTTCATTTTCTTTAATATCCATAGAATCTCTATATGCTATCCTTGATATTTCAATAAGGTGACATACAATACCCAATTTTATACATATTTCAAATAAGTAATAAATATTTTGAATAAATATACTATCATATTTTTCTTTATCGTAGTGTCCCATATGGTCTATTACATTTTCCCCATTTATTCTAAATCTAAATAAATATTGAATGGGTATTGAAAAATCGTGATCTAAAAGTTCATTGTATACCTCAAGTCCTGCCTGGTTTGTTGATATATATTTTTGTTTTACATATTCAAAGCCTTTTTTAACAGCCATTTCTTTAGGTAATTCTATTAGACGATTTGAAATAGTTTCAATAAATATATCTTCTCCTTCAATATCAAGTTCAATATTTGTTAATGAATTATATTTATTTAATTCTTCTTGTATCATATTCATAATTGTCTTTACTGAAATAAGTAATATATTCATATCGTGCCTAATATTTCTAGAATGCTGTTGTAATATTCTATCAGATATTGCTTTTAATAATTTATCTCCAAAATCATGATCAATTTCAAGAGACTTTGCTCTTACTGGCATAATACTATTTCTGCGAGTGGGTTTTCCCGTTTGGAATTCTTTAGGTACTACTCTACTAATGGAGTTTAGTAATTGTTTTTTTGTTCTACCCCTTCTTGTTGATTTTGATAATAAAGTAAGATAATTATTAAGTTGATTACTTTTTATAGACTTTTTTTTACTTTTTGACACCATCCTCATTTCATTTAATCTTTCTTCCTCCCTTTTTTCTCTCGCTAATGTTTTATCCGTTTTAGGAGTTTTACCTTGTATCCCGATTTGTTTGCCAGATTTAGTTTTTTTTTTTTTTAGATGGTTTTCTTGTTTTTTGTTTAAATGTTTTTGGATTTCTTGTTTTTTGTTTTTTTTTCATATAATAATATATAATAAAAAAATTTAACATATTTCAAGTAATAGTTTTTTATCATTAATACATCTAATTTCTGGAATATTACATTTAAATTTTTTTTCTTTATTTGTTATGATTAAAATATTTTTCTTTGGTATATATTCTAAAATAAATATTTTATGAACTTCACATTTTTTATAAGTCAATATTATTTTATTTTTGAAAACTTCCATATCAGCAAATCCAAAAGGAGATTCATAGTCTAATATATCAATATTAATATCCAAATTTTCATCATACGAATTCTCATATTTTCCGATATCTTTCAATGAATCTGGATTCGCCCCACCGGTCCCTAGAACTACAATCGGAATCTCAAACTCATCCGTATCTTCTTCTGATAAAGAAAAAATATTTATAACTTGGAAGTTATGTGTATCTGCGCAAACATATAATATTTTTTTATAGTCTAAATTTTTAATTTTTTCTAAAACTATATCTATATTATCTATCTTCTGAAATATTTTTTGTTTTTTGGGTTTGTATGACATAATCGGGTCATGTGCACAAAAAATTACCCATTTATTTTTAAAATTTATTGTATTTTCTACTAAATTTTCTAAAAATTCAATAATATTTTCTATATTATTTGTATTTAACATTATAAAAAAAGCATTTTCTGTTTCTAAAATAGTATTATCTTCATAAATAGAGGATAAATCATTAGTAAAATTTTTAATTTGGTTATTTAGAACGCATTTATTTTCAACATCATGATTCCCCAATATTATATGTAATTTTTTATCCAAAGAAGAATCGCGCGTAAGATAATCTGTTATATTTATAATTTCTTGATAAAAGTATTCACTTTCTTTTAGAAAACTTTTAACTTTTTTAACTTTTTTAGACATTTTTAAATACTTTTGGGCTAAAGATTTTTTTGTTTTTCTTTTTAATTGTTTTGTTTTTAATGGATAAATATTATCTCCTAGCAAAATCCCCATATCATAATTAGGTTTTTGATATGTTAAAAGTTCCAAAATAAATTGTCTATTGTCATTATTTTTCTTATCCAAACAAGAATTTTTATTCCAACATCCAAATAAAAAAATTTTTATTGGTTTACTCATTATTATTAGTTTCTTTTTTTTTTTTATTTTATTAAATTTTAATATGAATAATATTGAAAATAAATTTTGGTTAAAAATAAAAAAAGTAAGAGAACATCCAATATTATTAGATAATATAAAAGAAACAAATAAGGAGAATGAAGAATCTAATAAAAAAATTATTTTATGCGCTCAAAAATGTTTAAATGATAAAGACATTTTAGAAGGAACGTGTGAATTATATAAAAAATATAAAATCATTAGAATAGGAACCGAATTTGTATTAAAATATTATATGTCATTATTTAAAAAATATATGAAAAATGATAATTAATGGATTTATTTTGTTTTATTGAAAAGAACAAAACAAAAATAAAAAAAGATGAAAAAATATTTTTTACAGAAAAATATTGTCCTTCAGAAAAAATGGATTTTATTATACATAAAGATATCGTTGATAAATTATATAATTTTGTAGACCAACAAAATAGATTTACATTAAATACCTTATTATATGGTAAGAATGACTCTGGGAAATATACATTATTTAAATATATAATAAGAGAATTATATAATGAAATTCCTTATATAGAAAAAAAAACATTTGAGCATGACGGAAAAGAAATAAATTATTATAAAGGTAAAACTCATTATGAGATTCATTTAAATAAACAAAATTGTAATCATACAAATTTATATAAAAAATTATTTCAGAAAATAATAATCCCCTTAAAATCTAAAACATTTGGAAATGATAAAAATATTATTTTAATTAAAAATATTAATCTTTTTAAAAATGAAACAATAAAATTAATAAAACATTATTTAGATAAATATTATAATAATATTTTTTTTTTAATTGGAGAACACACTATAAAGGAGTTAAATGGGTTTTTTTATAATTTAAGAGTTCCTTTACCTTCGAATGAAGAAATAACTAAATTTTTAAAAGTAATAATAAAAAAAGAAAAATTAAAAGTGAAAAAAAAGGAATTAAATTTTATTATAAAGAAAGGAGAGAGATGTATATCAAAAACTATTTGTTTACTTGAGAACTCTTATATAAATGGTGAATATATAGAATATTTTAATAGTAATGAGAAAATAATTAATTTAATTTATAAATTATTAAAAACACCAAGTATAGTTAAAATTTCAAAAATAAGGGAATTTATAAATCAACTATTAGTTAATAATATAAGTATTACCTTTATTTTTTATCAATTAATAAAAAAAATATCAAATGATAAAACTTTAGAAAAAGAGCAAAAAAAACTATTTATTCAATATATCGCTGAAGGAGAACATAATTTTAGAAAAGGATATCGAGAGATATTTCATATAGAATATTGTTTAATAAGAATAATGAATTTTTTATTAAATTCAGATAATTAATATCTATCTAAATATTAAAATATGGAAGGTATAGAGAAAAATAACATAGGAAAAGAATCAAGCAAAAAGAAATGTAAAAAGGTAAAATATCATAGAATAGATAAAATTATAAAAAGATGTTTAATTGTGGAGAATATGCAAAACTGCTTTTTCAGGGGGGGGAGTATGGGATTTAAGAAAAAAAAACAAAATGAAAAAGAATTTATTGATAAAGTAAATAAATTAATATCTTTATACGAAGAAGACCCTAAATATATTAAGGCATCCAAAAGTGGAAGAAGTAAAAAAAAAATGTTAGGGGGAATTACAGATGGAATAGATACAGGTTCTAGAAAAAAAAATTATTTTGATATAATTATATTTACCCAAGATGGGAATCCACCCGACCATTGGACTTTTGCCTCACATCATTATTTAAGGGATCCAAAGAAATTTGATCATTTTTCTGGGTCATCAAAAGAAAAATCCAAAACTTATAAATGTAAAGGGAAGCGGTGTAAAAAAAAAACAAAAATACTTTTACCAGAACATGCTTTAACCGACGGTTCCGATAGATACAAGGTTTCCGGAAAAGAAAGAATCGGCATTGAATTTCATCCAGATTTGGATATACGATCTCTTTATAGACCTAATAAACAATTTAGTCCAGAAGTATTTATAAGTAAACCGGAATTTCATAATAGAGGTTTTATTTTATTTAAGGGAAGTATAGATGCCGATGAGAAAAGTGCTTTTAAAAATTCATTAGACCAATCAACCGGATTAAAGGATTTTTTAGAATGTAATAATATTAATTCAGTATTCTTTTGTGGAATGGGAAGAGAAACTTCTATTCAAAATGGAATATTATCTTCAATGGATTTAAATTTTATACAAGAAAGAATTCTAATATATGATGCCACACGACCAATAGGGATTGATTATATGGGTAATAAAGATGTATATAAAGATAAAATAGTTAAAAATAAATTTGTTGATAATTTGAGAACTAAAGAAGTAAAAGTTGTAAATCTTGATGATTTATTATATTTTATTTTTAGAGGAGAAACTATACATGATAAAAAACCATTACCACAGGACCAAGTCGGAAAAGCATTGACGAGTTTAGAAACTCTTTTTTAAAATATAAAATATTTAAAATTGTTGTAGACAAAGTAAATTAAATTGATTAAGGTAATAATCAAAAATTTTATTTCTTCTTTTTTTAGAAGGGGGTTTTAAAAAGGAAGTTCTATTAAAAAATATTAAAATATTGAATTCTTTATTAATATTAGTTTGTTTGTAATGAGACACCATTTCTGTGTTAGGTTTATAAATAACTCCCACATATCTAAAATATTTCTTTATAGATAAAGAAGGATTCGAATAATAAATAATTCCATTATAATTTATCTCATCACAAATTAAATTAAATAAGCTCTCGTACGATTGTTCTATTCCTTTTTTTAAAATTTTTTTAACTCCCGGTTTTCCCCATGATTTACTCGCTTTTACAGTTCCTTCATAAGTTGAAAATCCTATTTTAAAAGAACCAAATGCTTTATCCAATAGATAACCTATATTTATAGTTTTGCCAGGACTTTTATTCGCCTTTATATTACCTATATGTGAATTATGTGCCCATAGAACTAATTTATTATCTTTATTTACACTTAATTGTTTAATAACATTAAACCAAAATCTATCTCTCATATTCCAATAATTATTTGAACCTTTCATTTTATAATAATTATTAATTATTTCTCGTACTATTTTACAATTAATTGTATCATTATTACATACATTTTTTTTTGCTAAATCTATATCCTGACAATCAATACCATAAAAATAAACTTTATCAGTTTTATTATTTAGATTCCAATTTTTAAGAAAAATAATTAAACTTTTAATATATTCATTATTACACATCCATTTAGGAAATTTATTAAAAAGTCTATTAAATAAATGAGATATATCTTCTTTTATAATAGAATGTATATAAAGATTTAATTCAAAACCAGAACTCCATTCGGTTTCAAACATAATAGTTCTAAATCCAAAATCTCTTACCAAAATCAGAGTTATTATTAGGCGTGTAAGATAAAAATCTTCGGTTCCGTGTGTAGATTCACCCAAAAGAACATAATTTGAATATTGATTTTTTTTTAACATTTCATATAATTTATTAAAATTTAAAATATCAGTATTTGGTTTTAATAATTCCATTATTAATTTTATTTAATATAAAAGTATAAAATAATATATTTTATTAATTTTTAAGAAATTATACAACATTGAGAAATTTTTTTTTTATTAACAATTTTTATTTCCGTTTCTAATTCACTAAAAGTTCTCAAAAATATTTCTTCCTTTCTTACTTGTAAATCTATATTACTTACTATAGAAATAAAAATATCTTTAACTAATTTATTATTTTTTGCACTACATTCATAATACTTTATGTTATTTCGTATAATAAACTTATTTATTTCATTAATTGTTATTTTTCTATCAGAAATATCATTTTTATTACCAATTAAAAAAATATTTATATTTTCTTTATTTTTATTATAAAATTTAATAACTTTATACCATTCTTCTATTTTTAAAAAAGTATCTGGGTTACTTAAATCAAATACTAAAATAGCAATATCTAAATCTCTTAAATAACTTTTTACTATTGATTGAAATCTTTCTTGTCCGGCGGTGTCCCAAATTTGAATTTTATATGAATTATCTTTTAGAGTTATTATTTTATGTCTAAAATCAACTCCTAATGTTGGTGTATATATTTCATAAAATGTATTATTCATAAAGGTATTAGAAATACTTGTTTTACCTACTCCATAATCACCTATTATAGCCGCTTTTATAATATAATTCATATATTAATATTATTTTTTTTTATTGATTTATTAAAATAAATTACAAATGTAAATTGAAAGACTTTCTATGATAATTTGTAATTCCAAAATTTTTAATAGCATCGAAATGTTTTTTAGTTCCATAACACATATTAGTTTCCCACCCATATTTTTCTAATTCCGGATTTTTTTGTAATAAATCTTCAATATAATCATCATGGTATGTTTTAGCTAATATACTTGCCGCAGAAATAGAAGAATATTTTCCATCACCTTTAATTATACATATATGATCTATATTTTCTCCATTTATTTTATATGGCGTAAATAAATTACCATCAACTAATAATAAATCAGGAGTAATATTTAGTTTATCTATACATTTATGCATTGCTTTATGCGATGCCTTTAAAATATTTATTTTGTCAATTTCTATATTATCACAGAATGAAACACTAAAATCAATTGCGTTCTCTTCTATAAATTTTCTCAATGAATTTCTCTTTTTTTTTGATAATTTTTTTGAATCATTAAGTTGAAATTCATTACAATTAATTTCAAATTCTCTCGGCCATATTACACCTGCCGCAAACACTGGTCCTGATAAGCACCCCCTCCCGGCTTCATCTAAGCCTACCTCAATAATTTCTTGGTTAGAATAGTAATTTTTCATTTTTAAATTTAATTAAATATTTTATTTACTATAAAAATTTTATATTTAAATATAATTCAATAATTAATATTTAATAATCCTTAGATGGTTACTTATTATAAAATATTAGAATTAGATAAAAAATGTTCTAATGATGAAATTAAAAAAGCTTATCATAAAGCAGCTTTAAAATATCATCCCGATAAAAATGAGAATAAATGCGATAAAATGTTTAAAAAAGTGGTTGAATCTTACGAAGTTTTATCCGACCCATATAAAAGAGATAAATACGATAGATCTTTACAAAATAATAATAAATATGAGTTTAATTTATCTCCTGAAATATTAAAATTCTCAAGATATTTTTTCAGTGAAGAAAATATAAATAAATTTTCAAATATTACTAACACGATTTCCTCTGAAATTACAAAACTGGATTTACATCCCTACTTTGAAATTTTTTTTAATAATTTTAATAGTAAATTACATACTAATTATTTTCTGGATATTAATTTAAAAAATTTATTAAATGAATATAGAAATTTTAAAGATTTTTATAAAGTAAATCTAAATAAAGAGCACTTTAGAGAAGAAAAAATATTCAAGAATTATTTTAATCCATTAAAAAAAAATATAAAATTTAATTTATGGATTAGTTTGAAAGATATATATAATGGTGAGGATAAACAAATCGCAATTAAAATGAACTCAAAATGTAATAAATGTCAGGGACAAGGAATAATTTTTAAATCAAAGAAAAAAAATAATAAAAATAATAAAAATAGCAAGAATAAAAAAAAAAGAAAAATAAAACCTATTTAGATAAGATGATATGTAATTATTGTAATGGTACTATGATAACAAAAATAAAAAAAATATATAATATAGATTGTAATATAGAAAGAACTATATATAGAAATGAGTATTATATTAATAACGACCAAGGATTTGGTGATCTTGAAATAAATGTAAATATAAAAGATTCTATCTTTAAAAAAAAAGATAAGTACGATTTGATAGTTGAAAAAAATATATCATTATATACTTATTTCTTTGGTGGTTTAATAAAATTAATTCATCTTAACGGAGAAATTATAGAATATAATTTATGTAAATTAAAGGAAAGTAATCTTAAATACTCGCCAAGAATTATTCCAATTGAAAATAAAGGATTAATAATGTTAAAAAATAATATATTAGTAAGGGGTGTATTATATATAAAACTAAATTTATTATTCCCAGATAATATTTTTAAATTTGAAAATGAAATCAAAAAAATATTTAATAATATTAATGAGTTCGAAAATATACAATGATTTAACATCATATAATAAACTAAGTCTTGATAGTAAAAAATTAGTTAATTTTTATATTAAGGAAATTAAAAATAATATTTTGATAAATGAATCCAATATATTAAATTTAAATAAAATTTTAAAAATAAAAGATATACCTTTAGATAAAAAAATTTCAGAAAGTTTAAGAAGTAAAACTAAAACTAAAACTAAAACTAAAACTAAAACTAAAACTAAAACTAAAACATTAAAATTATATTTTAATAATATTGATAGTTGCGAATTTAAGGATGGAAAGAAAAATTTAAAAAAAATAGATAGCACACTAAGAATTTTTAAACTATTAAGCGATAAGTATAGAGAGTTTTTAAATAAAATTTTTATTGATTTTAAATTTTCAAAAAAATTAAAAAATGAGATTCTAAGATTTTTAGTAAAAGATTTAGATAGGGTATCTTTCGATAAATGTATTGAATGGATTAATATGAATGGTATAGAACTATTAAGAAGTATTTATATATTATATACTCAAAAAAAACTACCTAACGAAATTAGACTATTATTAGGTAAATATCCGCATACAAAAGGAGAATTTTCATCACTTGATATACAGAATGATATTCAATTAAGTTTAAAAAAAAGTAAAAAAATTAGTTTTAATAATCAGGGTATTTTATTTAATTTACTTATTTTTGATAATAAACCTATAAAACTAAGTGATGATTTTTTCAGAAGATGTTTCTATTTACATTTTTTATTGGATAGTAAAGTTCCGATTAATATTGAAATATGGTTATCAAAAAAAAAAAAAACCTTACCTAAAGTTTTTAGACATATTAAATATCTTGGACCAAAAGAAATTAATTCTGGGTGTAACACAAAATATAGAAATGAAAATATAATATCATTATGGCGAAATGAAGAAATCACAAAAGTTATAGTTCACGAACTTATTCATTCGTTAGATTTAGAAATATATCATGGATATTCCGAAGTGGAAGATTTCATTTATAATTATTTTGATATTGGTAGAAATAATAAATTAAATTTATTTGAATGCTATGTTGAGATTATGGCGGAGATTATTAATACTTATCTTATATTTGGTATAAAACATTTTAATACTTTTTTTAATATAGAAATAGAACATTGTCTTTTTCAGGTAGGGAAAATTTTAAATTATTTTGAATTTAAGAAATGGAATGAATTTTATTTTAAAGATGGAATAAGTGAATCAAATAAATCAAAGAAATATTTACAGAAAAGTAATGTATTTTCTTATTTTATTTTTAGAAGTTTAATTTTATATAATATTAATTATTTTTTAGAAATATGTTTTTCGTTTAATAAAGAACATTTTTTAAAGCAAAATTTTCATCCCAAATTATTTATTGATATAATAAAAAAAACGTTAGATGATAAATCCTTTGAAGAAATTATAAACCAAAAGATAAATATTAATTTAAAAAAAAAAAATAAAAAATTTATCTTTAATAATCTTAGAATGGTTTGTTTAGAATATAAAATATAAAAAAATATTTATAAATTATATAATGCCATCTCCAAACAAATCAAAAAATAAAAAAAAGATAAATAAAACACAAACTTATGCGAGTAAAGTAAAAACTACAATTAAAAAGAAAAAACAAAAAGCGAATAAAAGTAAACCTTGGACGATTGCTAAATCTATTATAAAATTAAAAAAACCTATTACAAAAAAAAGAAGTGTATTAAAAAAATCTCAAATTAAAAGAGAAGAACAAGAAAAACAAAATAAATTTATAAAATCCCAACAAAAAAACAAACATAAATTAAGATTAGGTAATGATATGCCGAATATTTATATTATTATAGCACATTCCAGCGAGTGCTATATAAAAGATATAGATGACATTTTAAATACTGGAATGTTAAAACCAATAAACATTTTAGAAACAGCATCTAAAAAATATACAAAGCATAGAAAACAGTTTATAGAAGACATTCAACTATTAAGAGATGGCATAATTCCAATGTGTCATAAATATTATAAAGACCATAAAATTAGTAATGGAAAGGATATAAACAATAATCCAGATGGATATAATCCGGCTATATATTTTTGTGAAAAATCCTTAGAGAAGTCCTCCAGTAAGAAATACTGTAAGTATTTCTGGTGCGAGAATTGTATAAAGCACTATTTAGAAGATGAATCCAACATATTACATAAACCTATAAAAATAGAAAATAGAATAAATCTTGACTATCCTTTTGACGATTATTACAAAGATGAAAGATTAAAAGTATTGATGGGTCAATCATCTGGGAGAAAAGGATTTATGAGAACATATTATAAAATAATAAATGAATTTATAGGCAATCCTAGTAATAAAGATAATAAATTTAAAGAATTATTATTTGATATTATAGATACAACAATAGAAGAGACAGATAAAAATGAGATGAATATGACTAAACTTAATAAAAAATTAAATTTTATAAATAAATTAAGTAAATATAGATATAAATTACATAATAATAAAATGGATACTGATTTTCGAGTATATCCAAGAATTAATAAAAAAAATGAGAAGGGTAAAATAAAAGAAAGATATATATCTGGTCCTCTTAACTTTAATTTATCATTTTCTATTCATAATGATAAACATAATTTATATTATTGTGGAGACTCATGGCCATTGGGAGTATATAATTTAAAAGATTTTAATCATAATATTTATAATGATTATTTTGATTTAAATAAAAATAAATTTAATAATATAAGTTATACAAATAAGAGTGATATGCTACTCAAATCCCTTCTTTTAAAAGTCGTTAAACCGAAGGATTTTTCTCAAACTGATTATATAAAAACTTGTAATACATTTGACCTGGATGTTTCAACAGGTATGTATAAGGGTACACCCGGGAAAAAATCTATTAATCGCTATAACGCAAGACTATATAATACTCATTTTCAACCCAATCGGAATAATCAAGTATCTATGAAAAATTTAATGAAAAGTGTATTAGAACTTGATGGGTATTTGGATGATGATGAGAATAAAACTACAGAACCTTTATTTATTACTAATATTTGTAGAGGTATTCTTAACGATGGAGAGTTAAGTAATAGAGTAAATCATATTAGAGATACGACAACCTTGACCGATACAAATGTTAATGTAGGTTCTTTTCATCAACTTATGAGGAACGAATCATATAATGTGTAAAATTTAAGAACTATTTACTAGACACATACCAAATAAAATTATTATTATACCAAATGCTCTTAATTTAGTGATTTTATCCTTAAAAATAAGAAAAGAAAGAATTGTAGATAATATTATAACTAATGCTTCTGATAAAGAAACACACCAACTAACATCATTATTTTTTAAAGAGAAAAAATAATAATAGGATGCGATTATTTCTAAAAAAGAGGCCAATAATAAAACAAGAATAGTTTTGTTATCTATTTCTAAAAAATTTTTAACAGTTTCTTTATTTTTTAATAAATCAATTATTAAAAATATAATACCAATTAATCCTATTGATATTACTTTAATTATAACCAGATTCTTTACATTAAAATTATTTTTTGTTGATTTTTTACATAAATTAAGAATAAACGCCCATAGAATACCAACAATAACAATAGGGAAAAGATTATTCATATTATATTGATATAATTTAAATAAAATTGATAATTTTTAAAAAATTTAAGAGTTTAATTAAATATTAAAATAATGGGTATTAAAAATCTCAATTCTTTTCTTGAAAAACATGCAAAACTTGGTTTATATGAACGATATCTCTCAAAATATGATGGGAAAATTGTAGCAATAGATACAAGTATATTTCTTTACAAATTTAAATATTCTGGTAAATTTATAGATTCTTTTATAAATCAAGTTTATCATCTAAAAAGATTTAATGTGGATATAATTTATATTTTTGACGGTGTTCCTCCTAAAGAAAAACAAGCTGTTTTAGATAACAGGAAATCACAAAAATTAAAATTACAAAGTAAAATAGATGAAATGGAGAAAAAACTTAAAGAAAGTGAATTTAAAGATATAATTGAAAAGAAAATTTTTGAGGACTTAATAACACAAACTAAAAGAAAATGTATTTATATTACAAAAGAAGACATATACGATTTGAAAAAAATTTTTGATATTTTAGGAGTTAAATATATACAAGCTGATTGTGAGGCTGATACATTGTGTTGTAATTTATTTAAATTAAAAAAAGTGGATGGATGTATATCAAATGATATGGATTTTCTTCCTTCTGGCTGCGGAATATTATTGAGAAATTATAATAATAGTAATACAGTTTTAGAATATAATTTAGAAAATATTTTAGAAATACTCGAATTATCTTATAATCAGTTTATTGATTTTTGTATCTTATGTGGATGTGATTATACTTGTAAAATTCCTAGGCTGGGGTCGGAAACCGCATTTAAATTGATAAAATCACATAATAATATTGAAAATATAATAGATTCTTTTTGTGGTCCTAATAAAAAATTTGTATTACCTGAAAAATTCGAATTTCAGAAAGCAAGAGATTTAATAAATGGTAAACCAGAAATTAATAAAGAGGTATTAATTCATAATCTGGAATTTAATAAACCACATTTAATAAATTTTGAAAAAGAAATTAATTTTATTCAATCAAAAACTAATTTTAATAAAAGACAAATTTCTAATAAATTAAATAAAATTTTTATGAATTAAAATAAAAAAATTATCTTGAATTAATTTAATAATGATAAATCAAAGAACATCATTTATAATTAAAATTTATATTTTTATGAATTTATTAACTTTATTATTATTATTTATAAATGAACTTAATTTTATTTTTCTTGGTATTGAATTAATTACTCTTTATTTTGGATGTACGAGTATTTATTGTTTTCTGGAGGGGAAATGTATGTTAAAAGTAATAACAATTTTTTTGTTTTATTTTTCAGCACACCTATTTAGTTTTTTAATTTTCAAAGGATATTTTCCTAAAGAGGTAAAAATTATAAAAAAATACAAAGAAAATATAAACAATTATATTAAAAATTAATTTTCAGTTATAATATTTCCGTAATTATCAATATCTAAAGGAGATACTTTATGTAAATGCGTACTTGTTTTTTTCCGGTGATAATCTTTATCAAGATGTGTAAGAATTTTGGCAAATTTTGGTGGTAAATCACCATAACTTGCAGAAGGTGTTTTTATTTCATGAGGATGTTTTCCTGGTACATTAAAACACCCTTCCTTACCAAATCCTTTCTCTTCGGTTTGTATAAAACCTTTGTCAATATCACATTCGCAAATAGTATTAAGATAATCACCGTCATCCGTAAAATTATCAAAACAGTTTGCCTTAGGATGACATGGGTTTGTATGACATTTCCCTTTTTTCACTATACATTTTGTGGATTCAATATTTTCTTTGCCTGTAATAAGATGTTTCGGTAATTCATATCCATCTATACATTTACAAATAGTATCTGTTGTAGAAGTTCCCGGTTCTACTACTAACATTGTTTTTTTATCACATTTTTTCCAGTTTTTACAAATAGTATCAGTTCCACCTCCTTCTCTGCATCCTCCCTTAACTTCAAAAGTTCCGGGAAGACATTTTTTACATTTTTTACATGTTCTATCTTTTGTTGTATCACCATATAATCCTGGATCTTTAGAAACAAATTCGCCAACTTCACATATTGTTTTTTTTATACAACCAGTAGGAACCATTATTTCTCCAACTTTATCTTTATTTATTTTAGTGCAATCCGGAAAACCATGATAGTCCGGTTGAGGGCATCTGCAACTAGAACATATTTGGTCGTTATCCTTGTCACCTTTTTTTGAAACATATTGTAATTCCAAACACGGGGTATGGGGTTTACAGATAGTGTTAGTGCTACCAAAACAACCGGGAGTTTCAGAATTTATATGTTCTATTTCTCCATTACAGTCTTTACATTCTTGACATCCCATCTCTATTAATTTAGCATTAGTGATTTCTTTCATCGGTCCAAGTATTTCTGGATCATTTAGATTTATCAATTCTTTAGTTCTTAGTAAATTAGGATTTTTTAATATTTCATCATTTTCCTTTTTTTTTTTTTGTCTCACTATTTCATCAGATTTTTCTAATTTTTTATTTTCTTCATCTATATATTTAGATATACTATCTTTATTATAAAATTGTTTTTTACCCTTTGTAGATAAAGGACACGTTAAATCTTTTTTTAGATAACTTTCCTTATTATAAGACCTCTGACAAACGGTATTCTCATTATCACTCGTTCCAAAACACCCTCTTAAATGCTTCCAACCAGGAGGACATGTATCACATGTAGAACACATTACATCTCTGCCAAAATATGGATTTTGTAGTTGCTCTTTTGTACCTTCTTTATTTGCTTTTCTATCTGCATATCCTCCTTTTCGTCCATCTTTTAATTTAAACTGTCGCTTTCCTTCACCAGGATCACTATTAAAAGTTCCTAATTTGTTATATTTTTCAATTGTACTCATTTCTTTTAGTTGTGTTTTGTCTGGTTTAAATCCTTGACATTTACTCATAGGTTTGCATTCTGTATCAAAAAATGAATTTGGTTTATCACAACCATAAACTTTATAGGTGCCGTCCTTGCACTCTGAACATATACAACAACTTCTATCATTTTTACCACCACCTTCGCCACAATCAGTCTGAACCACTTCCCGTCCCATTTTACATGTTTTACATTTTTTACATATCCGGTCTTTATCCCCTTTACAAGTTTGTTTTTCAAAATAGTCAGTTGAGTATTTACCATTTGTAGCATTTGGATATCTACATCCACCCGGATTACTACATCTTTTGCACCCAATATTCGCAGAATTTTTATCCATTTTTGGAGTAGAACCATCCGCGAATGAGCCACCTACCTCTCCTATATACCATTCACTATATTGTAGTAATCCCGGTTTCTCATAGTAATACCTATGTTTTACAGGAGGCGGACATTTCTTTTCTTTTACAACCTTCATTGGTAAACGAGCAACAGGATTGAATATTAAATTACCTTGATCATCAACATATTGAGAAGCATCATATCCGGAGTCTGGTAATATTTTATTTCCCTTACGAGTATTTCCATTATATCCTTCTTGTGCGTTCTTACTAAAGGGTTTTCCAAATAAATCAATATCGGTTCTAAAGGATTTATCTGTATTTTCTAGTATTTTTTTAGGTATCATCTTTCTTTTATATTGATGTTCTTCTAATTTTTTCAAATCTACTATAGTTTGTGCTTCAATAAATTCATCAAGATCTTTATAATTTTTATATTTTTCTGGAAAAACTTTATACATTTTAGCAAGAGGTATAACGGGAATTTTCGTTCCCTGTACCATTATTTTTCTATTTGGATTACATGATTTAGTCATATCATTTAGAACTTTCGGGGATAAACCATCGTACGCGAAAGAATTCTTTGTTGTAATTTTATTTAGTGGGGGTTCATCTTTTATAGTATTTCCAACTGACGCAAAGGGATGTCCAAGAGGGTCTTTCTTCATTGTGTATTTACTGTCTTTATATTGAGTTCCCCATTTTTCCATCATTTCTTCTATATTTGGGTTTCCTTGATTATTTTTATTCTTTAGACTTCTTATAGGATATGCTCCTTTAACATGGTCTATATAGGTACTTTCAGAGGGCCCACTATTTCTTATATTGGATACTTCTCCGTTTAGGATTCCCGCGTCCCATGGATGTATATTACCTCTCCAATTTCTAGTAAATTTTTTAGTTGTATCATCTGTTGCCGTTTCTTGTTCCTTGAATTGATTGCTGGATATATATTCGGTGGTCTTATCGGGCCCTTTATCTGATATAATACCCGTATTTATAATTAAAGGATTTGGGTTATCTTCGAATATGCCATTTTTATACCATTTAAATTTTTCTTTTTCAGGGTTTGGTGATTGAATAATAGGAGACATCATATTTAAATCTCCAAGTATAGGACTAAAATCTGTATTTTCTTCATTTACTATTCTTTTCACATTTTTAATTGGTAATTTATATCGTACTTTCCCATTTAATTTTTTATTGGCCCATGCCGTATCGTTTGTATCTCCTAGTTTTATATCACCATAATGTTGGTGTGCATTTTTATTAATACAAGGTATCGCTGAATCGACATCAAACTTACAATATTTTTTTTCTAAATGTATAAGATATGTTTTATCTATTTGAATTTTATTTAATATATTTTGTTTTTTTGTTTGGTCAGGCTCACTATCATATTCCGATGATACGAATTCTATTATAGCCAGTATATCATCTTTTAGTTTATTTTTTAGAGACCCTTTTAACTCTATTAATTTATCTAATTCTTCCCATATTGGTATTTTATTCTCAAAATCAGAATATTTATCATTTATTATTTTTCTAATTTGTTGACATAATTTATAATTATTTACTAATTCTATGCTTAAATTCGTGTTTGATATACAACTATCCACTGGAATTTCCTGATAATTTTCTATTTTTTTATTTTTAAATAAAAAAAAGATAAGTAAAATAATCAATAGTATTAAAAAAAATAAAAGTTTTTTATTCATTATATCTTAATATATATCAATAAAAAAAAATAAGTTTTAAAGTGACCTATCAATTATATCATTTTATAAATTTAAACTATCATAAATTTTTGAATTGAATTAAAATTATTTTTTCCAAATTCTATTCTATATTTTTCTTTATCTTTTTTAGGACAATCATAAAATTTTTTAAAAAAATATGGATCAATTATTATTTTTATTTTTTTTAAATTTGAATGTCCGTATGCCTTATAACATGTATCTCGAGATACAGCATAACAGCTACTCATGCAGGAATCCACTTTTTTATGCCATTGCCAATCTCTTTGTTCTAATCTATCTCCACATCCAGAATTCGTCCAAGTAGAAGACTTCCACGATTTGAAGCCGGTATTTCCCAAATGTCTATGTATTTTTCTATGGTCTCCATTATTACCAGAATATTTTTGTAAATTCATAAATGTATAATATTTTGGACCAGGTATATATTTTTTATATTCTTTGGGATTTTCGGGTATACAAAATCCAGACCCCGAATTTGGATTTCTTTGTTTATAATGACACCTAATTTTTTCTGAGTTAGAAACCAAAATTTTGATTCCCAAACCTATAAATATACCATTCATTTGATGAGGCATCTGATTCCTTCCAATAATTATAGAACGGGGTGTTTCGTTGTTTAAATAATATTTAAAATTCTTATTCTTATTTTTTTCCATAAAATCTTTTATTTTATAATTGATAACAGTTCTTAATTTATTAGTAGTATCAAACTTCGCTGGAACAAATATTAAAATAGTCCTAAACTGTTTTTCAAGTCTATAGTAATAAAGTTTTATAAAATAATTTTGAATTCTATCTACTAATTTTTTAGTATATGTAACTCTGGCAGAAGAAGATTTCTTAGCAAAATCTTTTAAATCACTAAAATAACATTCAAATATATCTTTCTCGGTAGGATTATTTAAATCTACTATGCATCCTTTAGTTTTAAAATTATCTTTTTTTTTTGTTAAAAAAATAATCAAAAAAATAATAATTAGTAATAGAATAAAAAATTTTAAATTAATTTCCATATAATTATTTATATATTATATTTTAATTTAATTTAATTTAATTTAATTTTATAACCAAATGTGTTTTCACCGCAATATTGCAATTCTAATAATCCCTCGGAGTTTCTATGCTCGTAATATAGATTTTTCATAGTTTCGGATTGCAATGGCAATATACTATCATTAATAAAAATGAATAAGGCCATCTCATGATTTAAATCTATTCTTTTTCTAATAATAGTTAAAAATTGTCCGATGGTTATATCATTTGGGACTATGAATTTATTTTTCTCAATATCCTTGAGATTCTTATCATTTTTAGATTTTTTCACATAAACGGGGACCTTATTAGGATATCTTATTAGTATTTTATCTACACTATTTTTTAAATTATCCTTATTAAATAAATCAAACCTCATATATTTTATCTAGAAATATTTTTTAGAATTTAAAAATAAATGTATTAAAAAATAAATGTCTAAAAGATTTTCATCAATAAAAAAAACATATAATATAATTAAACCGTATATTAATAAAACCCCTTTAGAATTATCTTCAAGATTATCAAATAAATATGGGTGTAATGTATTTTTAAAAAGAGAAGACCAACAAATAACTCGCTCATTTAAAATACGAGGGGCACTTTATAAAATATCTAAATATGTGAATTGTAATACACATATTGTATGCGCCAGTGCTGGAAATCACGCACAAGGAGTAGCATATAGTTGTAATTTGTTAGATTTAAAAGGAACAATATTTTGTCCTAAAAATACACCAAAACAAAAATTAGATAGAATTTTATCTCTTGGTAAAGATAATGTTAAATTGGTAATAGATGGAGATAATTTGGATGATTCATTAAATATATCAAAAGAATATAGTTGTAAAAAAAACGCCATATTTATTCATCCTTTCGATGATATGGATATTATTACGGGACAAGCCACATTAGGATATGAAATATATAAACAAAATAAAAATATAGATATTATTATTGGATGTATAGGTGGCGGGGGATTAATTAGCGGATTATCTTATTTTTATAAAAATCATAAAGATATTAAAATATATGGCGCGGAACCTTTGGGTGCGGAATCTATGAAATTATCTATAGAAAAAAATAAAATAATTAAAATGAAAAATATTGATAATTTCGTGGACGGTTCAAGTGTATCCGAAGTAGGTAAAAAAACTTTTAATATATGTAAAAATAATATAAAAGATATTTTTACTATCAGTAATGAAAGAATATCCAATGAAATGATAAATTTATATCATCAAGATGGAATTATTTCTGAACCCGCCGGATGTTTAAGTATATGTGGTTTAGATTATCTAAAAAAAGTTGAAAATATAGAAGGAAAAAATATAGTATGTATTTTATCAGGAGGTAACAATGATATAAATAGATATCCGGAAATTATTAAAAAAAATAATGAATACTTAAATAATATAAATACATAAAATATTAAGAAGGAACATGTTTTTTATCAAATATTAAATTTTTTTCTTGGTAATCTTCAAAAAGAATCATTTCATCTAAAGCCTTACCTGGACCTACTAATGGAAGACATATATCGGGTTCAACTTTATATTCGCATAATGCGGGTCCTTCTGTCTCTAAAAAATCCTGTGTAATTTTCATTATATCTTTCTGATTTTTACAAATAAATCCTTTAAGACCAAATGCCTCGGCAACTTCTTTAAAGTCTGGATTTCTTTCATTAATAGTTGCGGTATATCTTCCATCAAAAAATAATTTTTCCCAAATATTTACCATCATTTGTTTATTATCATTCATTATAGCAATTTTAATTGGTAAATTATTTTCAACGATAGTTTTCATATCACTCATTGTCATAAGAAAACTAGAATCTCCATCTATATCTACAACTAATTTATCGGGATTAGCGATTTGTACTCCTATGGCGTAGGGTAATCCGGCACCCATCACACCAAGAGACCCTGACGAATGTATTTTCCCTGGATAATTTCCATTAATAAACTGATATGTCATCATTTGATGATTACCTACGCCTGTTGTAAAAATAACATCTTTATTTTTTGTTAGTTTATTAATACAATCAATAACCATAGGAGTATTAATTTTATCATTATCTGGTATTTTAAATTTAAAACCATACTTATTTTTTAAAATACTAATATACCGCAACCATCTTTTTGATGAAATATTATTTTCTATTTGGGTATAAATAGATTCTAAAAATATTTTACTATCCATTTCTATATTATTAGTAGTATTAACTGTTTTATTAAAGCATGAATTATCAATATTAATATTAAAAATATTCTTAGCATTGGGTCCATATGTATCTATTGTTCCAGTTGTTCTATCATCAAATCTCGCACCAATTCCAATAATACAATCCGCTTTCTGAAGGGCATAATTTGATACAGGGGACCCGTGCATTCCGCACCATCCTAATGATAATTTATGATTTTCACAAATTACTCCTTTACCATGAATAGTTGTTGTAAAGGGTATTTGAGTTTTATTAACAAATTCTAATATTTCCTTACTTGCGTGATTACAACCCTTTCCTAAAAAAAGAATAGGATTATTTGAATCATTAATTATCTTTGCCACATTATTAAGTTCAACATTTAAATTTTTATCAGGTTCAATCTCTTCTAAATTTTTTCCTGTTTTATTTAAGTCACAATCTGTTAAAAGAATATCTTTCGGTAAATCTAAATGAACCACACCCGGTCTGCCTTTCTTAATTAATTTTATAGATTCATCTATTTTAGATTCAATCTCTTCTACATTCTTAATACAATAACTCATTTTAGTAATACTTTTTGTAATTTCCACAGAGGGTGCTTCTTGAAAAGCACCGGTTCCCATAACATTGGTACCAACCTGTCCCGATAATACTAAAAGAGGAACTCCATCATTCTGTGCGTCCAGAATAGGTGTTATCAAATTTGTTAATCCCGGTCCACTTGTAGTAATAACTACTCCAAACTTATTTGAACTTTTAGCATATCCGGTGGCGGCATGTCCACAATTTTGTTCGTGGGTATTGATATAATAATTAATTTTACCATTATAGAACTTATCTATTAAAGGCATAATACTTCCTCCAGAATAAAGAAATACATCATTTACTTTATGTTCTACTAATTTATTATAAATTAAATCAGCTCCTGTTTTAATATTTCTTGTTAATCTTGGAAAAGATACCCGCATTTTTTAACTTTATATTTTTTAATTTAAGTAATTCAAAAAAAATTATTTTCAATTTTAATATTAATAATGAAATTTAATAAAATAATAAATGAACGATAATGAAAATAAAGAAATAATTTTTGCGGGACATTCTATCGAATGAGCTCTTTCTACTATCGCATCTGTTAATTATTCTTACAATAATCCCAATTTATCAGTAAATTGTATTACATAAGGTAGTCCAAGAGTTGGTCACCTGCAATTTGCAAATATTTTTAATAAAAATGTGAAGAATTCATTTAAATTTGTTAATGATAATGACCTGGTGCCGTATGTTCCCACAACTTGGAGATATAAACATGTAAAGGGGTGTCGATGGTTATATTACGATGAAATGATGAATGAAATAAAGGTCTGGAGAGGATGGAGATTTTAAAAAAATTATTTTTTAAGTTTTTTGGTTATGATGCCTCTAAAGATTACCGATGTAATGTTTAATGTAAAGATATGGATATAATACCAGATAATTTTAATGAATGATATTAATCAAATCTATTTTTGTAATCTAAATAAAAATTAAATGTTAAAAAAGGATTAAAAAATAATGTTGATATAGAATAATGAGACGCTCCTAAATTTTTATAATAATTTAAATCGCAAATTTCACGTATACCTCCACCACCAATTATAACCGTGTCTGGGTATTTTTCTTTAATATATCCAATTGTATCTTTGTTATATTTTTTTAAAATAGGTCCACTTTGGCCTCCATCCTTAATGGGTAAAGTATTGGAACAATGAAATTGTCTAAAACCTTGTTTGTAATAACTATCTATTAATTTTTTATCTACTAAAGGTGATAATTTAATAATACACCATAACCTCTCATTATTTAAAAAATTATTTAAATTACTGGATACTAAATTTTTATTAAGATTAGGGCAACTAACATTAAGTTCTAAATTCATATTAGATGGAATTTTTTCCAAAAGAATTGGAATTTCTTTTTTATCTAATATTGCTACACTAATTATATCATTTGTATTTTTATATTTTTTTATAGCATAATCAATTCCTGGATTTCTTAATCCTATCTTATTTACCCATCCCTCATTTTTAAAAGAATATCTTAAGGTCTTTATAACTTGTAAAAATAAACCATCTCTTTTTTCTAATGTAAAACTGCCCCTTATTGATTTAAAATTCTTAATATCAATATAATTACCAAAAGGAGGAGATATAAAAATCATTATTTATTTTTTTATTTTTTTTTTTTAAGCAAAATTAAAACTGATTATTTTTATAAAATTGATATTAAATTATTAATATCAATTAAATAAAAAAATGTTTGTTACCCAAGACGATATTATCGAACTAAATAAACATGGTATAGATTTTAATAAATTCCAAGCCATATTTTTAAAAGAATTAAAGGAGTTTCTACTTGAAGTATGGGATAATAAATATCATAAAGAATTAATAAATTTAGAAAAGTATTCAATAGAGAATTTCAATAAAATAATAAATTATCCTTCTTATGGAGGATATTATATTTTAGAGGATACTTTTACGGCGGTTAATTTAAATAAACTAAGTAATAATACTAAGAATCTAATTGGATATTTTTATGGTATTTATTTACGATAGTAAAGAAGATAAAATTCTAATTAGAATAATTGAATTTGTATAAATTGATTTATATAATATTTATTAAATTAAATAGATTAACAAATAAATAGAACTCACAAAAATTTTTAAACAATAACAACTAATTGGAAATTAATAGAAACAAATGGAACTCCAAAGTATATTACCATTGGAGTTATGTCAATTGATAATGATCAAAAGGCACCAGATAGGAATGTGCGAAATCCAAAAAGAACTTTTAGATATACAAGACTATAAGGAAACCCTAGAAATTCAAATGCTGGAACAAATTATGGAAAATGGAGGAGATATTCATTTATGGACTCTAAACCAAATTATCCTTTTAATAAACATCCAACAACTAATCGCATAAATCAAAAATACTTTGAATCGCCATTGCCACATTACAAGGTTCTAAACAAGTCATCACCGGAACTTTACTGGGACATTGTAGAGTTGAGTTTATATTAGTAAACATATCCATCTTATCTTTAAATGGAGGACAAGCAATAACTGGATAATGTGTATTACACGCTACTACACAACTAAGATCATTGCTCCTTCCCGCAACCGTTACATAGACAATACTTCTATTTTTTTGGTTATTAAATTTTATTAAAATATTTAATACTTCTTGGATATTTTTATGGGCGCTTCTAAAAAAAACAATACTATATATATTTTTTTCTTTTAAGAAATATTTTATTTTATCTATATGCTCTTTATCACAAGTACTTCCGGCAAAAATAACTACAAATTTTTTATGATAATTCGATAAATACATATCAACATAATCTTTTCTTGAGATATTTATAATTGGTTCTAAATCATTCTGTGTTAAAATTCTATGATAATTTTGATAAACCTTTGTA
>MDSY01079041.1_pt1 | contig 27044 bp, 22 predicted proteins | sample 811131 | NCBI WGS metagenome assembly MDSY01 (sample SAMN05326643, study PRJNA326480) | marine metagenome | isolation source: seawater | place: Atlantic Ocean: South West | collected 2010
GCAGGACGAGATAAGGCACGATCACTGGCAGTTAAAACATTAGGGGAGATTAAAAAGAGGCTTGGAATTATAATTTAGTGAAATAGCATGCAACCGGCTATAACTAGTACTACTAGCCTTACTTTTTATATTTTATATAACTTATTAAGATTTTTCTGTTTACCGTTTTTTATATTTGGAATGCTATATACGCAACTAAAAGCTCTTTTATTATGTAAATATTTTCAGATATCCTATACAGCGACCCATGCCCTTAGTATTCGTTGGTTCTTAGATCATGTTTCTTTTCGAGATGATCCAGGCTCTAAGCATCTTGTTGACACATTACCAATGATGTCTAAACGAGGTTTAATACTAGTATTTTTAGCGGATATTATTTGGTATCGATTACTAAAAAAACAAATACCTTATGCAGGACTATTTAATAATCATTATATTACGCAACGCACCTTAGAATTTGATAATATTGTCTTGAGTTATGAGGATGATGTAGAACAAATCATCTCGCTTGGCACAGGTTTTGATACACGCTGTTTAACGTTCAGATCTTCTTCAGCTATATCCTTTTTTGAATGTGATTTAGGACCACTACTAGCACTCAAAAGAAAGGCACTGTTAGATGCAGGTATTGATATTAAGGGGATCCACTTTATACCTATCGATCTTAGGTCTCGTTATTGGGTACAATCTTTATGTGATCAGGGATTTTTGTTTAACAAAAAGACATTAGTTGTTGTGGAAGGACTCACTCCGTATATATCATCTAATGTATTAGTAAGATCATTTAAGGAGTGGGCAAAACAAAGCCAAGCACCTTGTTTGATAGCTACTGATATTTATTGTTCATCATTTTTAAATACAATACATCCTTTTTTTCGCTTTTTAAATGATGTACTACTTAAATTTTGCAGAGAACCCTTTAAATTTTTAAGTGATAACACATTATTAAATCATATTAACGAGATTCGTAATAAGACTCTTAAAAAAAAATCATTATTTGCCAATAATACTGATATTGGCACGATATATATATATAAAATTTAATATGAGTTGAGTTAGATATTTCGTTATCCTTAGAAGGATATTTACTAATTATTATAGTCTTTACATCTTTATTTAAGATAAATCAAGCTTACCACCACTTTAATCTTGAAGTTTTTTTATAATATTTATTTAAAAAAATATATAAATTAAATAAAAAAAATCATAAAAAAACTATTTATTTTCTCTAAATAATATATTAATATACAAAAAATAACGAATTAATATATAAAAAATAATATATTAATATATAAAAAAATGATTTTTTTTCGTTTTCATTTACAACAACTAAATGAAGACAAAAATAAAAGGAGAAAAAAAATGGCACAAATACCACAGGCACAACCCGCACCACACCAACAACCCCCACGACCAAGAACACCAGACCAACCAATAATACGAAACACACCACCAAACGCACCAGTAAGAGAACCAAATTACCGAAATGTAACCCGCAACCGAAATACACAAATACCACACATCACTCCTAACTAACCCTTATTAACATAAAACCTCAAACAGCCTTCTGAATACTCAGCGGGCTGTTTGGTTGCAGTACAGATAAAATCAGACATAAAAACATTCTTTATAAAAGGATATTTTTTTGTTTTCTTTTATAATAAATTTTTATTAGATATTTTTTTTTGGTATTATTTAGATAACATGAATTTTCGAAGCACTTTTATTATTTGCTCAACTATTTTGTTATCTTCACTCATCATACTCGGTATAACGTCTTGCGGTAACTCAACAGATACAACATCCTCTTCTACTGATAATACCGTTATTTTACCTAACATTAATTACTTTCATACAAATCCCACTGATCAGTTTTTAGTTAGCATGAATACCGTCGTTGATGGACATATGTATCGGGGACAAAATGCTACAGATCCTCATACCGGCGGTCATGTATACTTTAGTAACGAAACCTCAACATGGCCTCTTAATGGTATTGATATTCCTTCTAATTATCCTCCCATTTTTGCTGTTGCTGATGGCCACGTTAATAAAATTGATACCTATTTTTCTGTGGCTGATAATTATCGTTATGGTATTAACTTAAGTATTGCTACAGATGAAGATAATACCGTTTCTTTTTTTTATAGCATTGAACCCTTTATTGATCCTGAAGATTCATCATTTTATGAACCTTATATTCTTGTTGACGTAGGCGATACCGTACAAAAAGGTGATATTATCGCTTATATGTACCTTGCTCCAAACTCAGGGCCTAATGCCCATATTCATTTTAATTTATTATCTGCTAATAATGGTCCTTCAACGTTTTTAGCCCCAATCATCTTTACAGATAGTCTAGTTAGCGATTTTGCCGAACAAATTAGCACTGAAAACGGGGGTTATCGAAACTTTGATTATAATAAAAACCTAGATCATCCCTGGATGTTCGACTGCCTTGGTTATAAGATTGCTGGTAGCGAAAATCCTTTTAGTGATAATAGCGAAGACTGCATTAAATAATCCTATTATTTAACTAGCCGCTTTGACTTCTTCTTTTATTAAAGAATTAATAATAATCAATGAAATACATAACAAAAAATGAATACTGAACATGCCCTGACAAAGAAGTCAGGTAAATTTACAACACTGCAATACAATACTATGGCAGTTCTCCTTGCTCATAAAAAATATGAAAGATAATTACCAATTTCTTTTTTAGGTTATAAACTCGATAGATGAGTTGTCTCTACTTTTAACTACTCAAACGTTTTTATTTACCCCTTAATTTTAGGAATAGCATCAATTAATCGCTTTGTATAATCATCTTTTGGATTTAAAAATATTTCTTTTGGATGCCCTTGCTCTACAATGTTTCCTAAATACATCACAAGCACTTTATCACATCGCTCTAACACAACCCCTAAATCATGAGAAATAAATATCATCGACATACGATACTCTTCTTTGAGCTCGTCCATTAGCTCCAAAATTTCTTTCTGGGTTGTAACATCTAAGGACGCTGTTGGCTCATCTGCAATCAATAATTTTGGCTTCATTGATAAGGTCATTGCAATCATAATTCGCTGACACATCCCCAACGAAAATTGATGCGGGTAATCATCAATTCGTTTGTGTGGTTCAGTTATTTTTACGCGATCTAATAATGCAATAGCCCGCTCTCTTGCCTCTATCTTTGTTACATTATGATGCAGACATATGGTTTCGATCATTTGATTTGCTACTGTAAAAACAGGATTTAATGCAGCTAACGGATTTTGAAATATTAACGCAATCTCTGATCCTCTTAATTTTTGTAACCTCTTTTTTTCTGCTTGTAAAATATCTTCTTCTTGAAATAGAATTTCCCCTGTCACGGTTGCAGTAGGCGGTAACAACCCCATTAACGCTAATCCAGATACCGTCTTTCCTGAACCTGATTCTCCAACAATACCCAACGTTTGTCCCTCTTCTAATTCATAGCTAATCCCCTTAACAGCATGCACAATATTGGCCTGACTTGAAAATGTAATATTTAAATCACGAACGCTTAACATTGGCATCCTTTGCTTTGGGATCTAATAATAACCATAATCCATCTCCTAGAAAATTTAATGATAAAACGGTACATGTAATTAGTATACCAGGAATTAATGCCATCCAGGGAGCATCTCTCATATACCCTAAACTACTATCCAACATATTACCCCATGATGGATGAGGCGGTTGCACACCTAAGCCCAAAAAACTTAATACAGATTCTGTTAAGATAGCACCACCCATCCCCAACATCGCAGCAACAATGATAGGATTCAATGTATGAGGAAATATATGCTTAAACAACGTCTTTCTTTCTCTTATACCCCTTGCTCTAACAGCTGTGACAAATACTCTTTCTTTAACAGATAATACCTCCGCCCTAACAAGCCTAGCTATTCCCATCCAACTCGTCGCCCCAATTACAATCATAATATTAATAATACTTGGCTCTAAAATCACTTGTACAATTAATATCAAAAATAATGTCGGCAATGACATTAACACATCAATAAATCGCATGATAACCTCATCAATCACCCCTCCAATAAATCCAGATATCACTCCAATAAACACACCTATTATTAATGAAATCCCAACAGATATAAATCCAACAATCAATGAAATCCTTGCTCCAAATATACTTCTAACAAATATATCCCTTCCTAATTCATCTGTTCCAAATATATGATGCAAACTAGGCGGTTGTGGCATACCAATAAATTCTGTATGCATATATGTAGGGTCTATATCTGTAAAGGTTATCCCAATGCTAACTAATAATAACCCTATTAAATATGCAATTGATAACCATACCTTTATCGTCATGATTTCCCTTTTTTTGTAATTCTTGGATCAATATAGGCATAACATATATCCGCAATTAATGTCCCTATAATAATAAGTATTGATGATAATAAAATAACAGCCATTAAAATAGGATAATCTCTTTGAAAGACTGACTGAATGGCCAACTGCCCCATCCCAGGCCACGAAAAAATAAATTCAATAATATAGGATCCACTAATAAGACCCGGCAAATCTAAACCTAATAACGTAATGATAGGTAATAAAATATTTTTAAACGCATGCTTAAATAAAATTCGAGATTCTGAAACACCTCTTGCTCTAGCAGCAGTAATATAGTCTTGACCTAAAATTTTTATAATTCCAAATCGATTGTATCGCGTTAATCCAGCAATCCCTCCAATCACAATGGTTAATAATGGTAAACACATATGATACAAAATATTGACAGCTTTTTTATAAAATGGTTCTCCATATAATAAAGGATTCATAAATCCTGATGTTGGAAATAAGTCTAGTTGGTATGAAAAAAGTAAAATCAACATCAAGCCTAACCAAAATGATGGCATTGATAAACCTAAAAAACTAAATACCGTAATTCCATCATCAATAGGCGTATCTTTTTTGTATCCACACAAAATTCCTAAAGGAAACGTTATTAACAAAATTAAACATAATGATGACACTGACAATAATAAAGTAGCTGGCAACCGCTCTAAAATGGCTTGTAAAGCTGGTTTTCCACTAATTAATGAATATCCAAAATTACCCATCAACACATTTTTTAACCACATTAAATACTGAATTAAAATAGGCTTATCAAATCCTAAATTTGATCGAATTCGATCGATATCTTCTAAGTTTACAGAGGGATCCATAAACATTCCAACAGGATCGCCGGGGGCTGCTTTCATAATAATAAAAGCAATGAATGTTACACCTAATAGCATTGGCAATAATGCTAATAATCGCTGACTAATATAGCGTATCATTTTTCAATTAAATATATATTTTCGATCGGATTTAATAATCCTGCTGGCCCTGCTGGTGAAACACCTTGAATAATTTTATTTAAGCCCACCAATGATTCCGGATAATATAAAAATATATAAGGTACATCCATAGCAATTTCTTCATACATTTTTTCATAAATCATTTTTCGCTCTTCTCTATCTAACTCTTTGCGCCCCATCACTAAAAAATCATCGACATCACTATTTGAATATCCCACAAAATTAAATCCTTTTGGATACTCTCTTGAATGCCACAAACTATACGCATCAGGGTCTAAGCCTAATGACCATCCTAAAATAACAGCATCAAATTTCTTTGGATCAACATGCTCATTTACAATCGCGATAAAGGAACTCCATTCCATCAATTGAATAGATACCTCAATCCCAATCTCTTTTAAATTTTTCTGTATTAAGGTTGCCGCCAATTCTCGATCTTTATTACCTTTATTTGTAATTATTTTAAAGGTTACAGGCTTATCATCTTTACTTAAGATGTTCTTTTCTTTATCAAAGATATACCCTTCCTCTGCAAAGATTTTTAATGCTTCTTTTTTATTATAATCATAAAAAAACGGCTTCTTTGGATAGGTCCACATTTCTGGGGATGTTGGAATATGAGCTGGCTTTCCATAACCTAACAAAATACCATCAACAATGGATCGCTTATCAATACTCATAGCCAAGGCTTTTCGAACATTTTTATTTGAAAATAATGGATGCTTACAATTTAAACCCAAATAGGTGTAGGCTAAATCATAATAACGATATGTATTAAAAAGATCATTTTTAGCTATCCGTTTGAAATCTTTTCCTGGAATTCCACTTGATAAAATCTCTTCCTTTTCAAAGGAGATTAACGCTGTGTTATTATCAGGAATAATCTTCATAATAATTTTTTTAATCTTTGGGGGTTCATCATAATAGGCTTCATTTGCCTCCAACAAAACAAACTGGGATGTTTCCCATTGCTTAAACTTATAAGGCCCTGTACCAATTGGATTTTGGTTTTCCTTTGCAGTATTAATATCTGTCACTTCAAAAATATGTTCAGGAATAATACCCATTGTTAGCCGGTTTAATAATGGAGCATAGGGTTTATGCATACGAATTTGCAACGTATACTCATCTAACACCTTAAACTCGACTGCCTTTCCATCAATAATATAATCGCTTCGTCTTACCGTATTGGTCGATGGATTTAAAATCATATCATAGGTATACTTCACATCATGCGCTGTAAAAGCCTCTCCATCATGCCATTTAATGTTTTGTTTTAAGTTAAATAAATACACCAACCCATCTGCTGATACGGTATACGACTCTGCTAAATCAGGTTCTAGTTCTAATTCAGGTGTTACTTTTAATAAGCCGGAAAACACATATCCATTTACTGATGATGAAGGAGAATCTGTCGATAATATCGGATTCAACATTGATGGCTCTGCTCCTAACCTTAGAGTCAATACTTGATTATCTGATAAATCTGAGGAACACCCAACAACACTTATCATCAAGCCTATCAACATGCCTATAAAACGTAATGGAAATTTTAACATTATAAGCACTATTATAACCTTATAAATTTATCTAATCAAAACAGATAATGTCATTGGTTATTTTTCTAGATGCAAATTAATAATTTCAGAAACATTTTCTGGCTTTTCAAATGGCAGTAAATGGGTTGTATCAGCTATTTCATACGAATAAAAGTGAGAACATAAACTAGCTAATCGACGGGTTATACTATCTGTACAAATATTGGATAACTCTCCCTTTAAATAGATTATTTCCGTTGTAATTGATAATCTTGCCATATAATCCCATATCACCCTATCTTCCAGCATCCCTTTTTCATAAATAATGGATTCCCATTCTGGTGAATAGTCTAATAAAAATCCATTTTTTGTTTTCTTAAACACGCTATGGATATAATCATTTAGAACCTCTTTTTTTATTCTTGAAAATATTTTCTTTTGAGAATAATTTTCTTGAATCTCCTCTAACGAGTCAAATTCTGTTTTTCTATTTAAGGTAAGCTTTATCATCGGATGAAAATGTGACTGTAACCCAACAGAATGAACTAATCGATAGGTTCTATAAACCCATTTTGGAAATAATGCTGGATCTATCATGATCACTTTATCAAATGAGTAGTTATGCTTTATAGCATAAAGTAACCAAATAACAGCACCTATAGAATGTCCCGCTACTATTTTTGGCTTGAACTTATCTACATAAGGCACCAAATCATCAGCAAAGTCCATCCATGAATCTAATATAGCAGCTGGCTTTGATTTCCATAATGGTTTTAATAAAGGTGACTGAATAGAACATGATGAGATCGGCTTAAATATATGATTATATGCTTGAGGAGGAAATCCGTTTGCTGCTATAAAATGACACTTTTCTTTTGAAATAGAATTGTTATACTCGAAAACATCCATGAACTTAATAAGTACAGCTTAATTATCTTTTTTTCAATCCCTATTACTCCCCATATTATAATTTAATATTCTTAATTTATAATTTAATATATATTAACTTCATAAATCTTTTTACATGTTTCATCAAATACTACTGATCTAATTATTATACTATACCATTTTTTATGATATCTTTCAATTTTTGCTACATTATTTTTAGTTTAATGATAGGATATTAACATGCAATACACAGCCTGCTGCGCCCCAATTCAAACACCTTGGTATAAACGCAAACTTATCTTAGCATCTATCGCCAGCACTCTCGCTCTTACCGTAACCCCTTTTATAACTCAAGATTTTCAACTTTTATCTTATGCCAACAATCTCTTTTCAATGATGTGGCTTGCCATTGCTTTAGGTTTACTTGTATCTGGCATCATTGATACATTTATTCCCAAAATTTATATTGAAAAGCTACTATCAAACTCTAATAAACGCACTCTGCTAACAGCAGCTGCCCTCGGGACTCTCTTATCAACATGCTCACATGGGGTTCTAGCTATCAGTATGCAACTCTATAAAAAAGGCGCCTCTATCCCCGCTGTTATTGTCTTATTAACATCATCTCCATGGGCCAATTTTCCTATGACCATCTTACTATGGACTTTTTTTGGCAAATTAGGACTTCTTCTTATTTTACTTGCTATTGCTATAGCTTTACTTACCGGATTTATCTTTCAACAACTCTATAAATTTAATCTTCTTGAACAAAAAAACACGAACCTCCCGCCTAATACATATTCATTTTCTATTATGACTGATATTAAATCTCGTTTTCAAAATTACAACTGGAACACGACAACCTTAGCTCGAGATACTCAATCGGTCATCAAAGGAAGTATCGCCATCAGTGACATGGTTATCTGGTGGTTTATCATTGCTTTTACAATGGCTAGCTTTATTGGTTACTACATCCCAACAACACTCTTTCAGACGTACTTATCATCCTCTCTTGTGGGCCTGTTCAACACCCTTGGTATCGCCACTATTTTAGAAGTCTGCTCTGAAGGCTCTTCCGTATTAGCTTTCGAACTTTACAATCAAACCCAGTCTATCGGCAATGTCTTTGTATTTTTACTAGCAGGTGTAGCCACAGATTACACTGAAATCGGCTTACTATGGTCCACAATCGGAAAACGAACAGCAATCCTACTTCCGCTTGTTAGCGTCCCTATTATTCTTAGCGTGGGTTACGCACTTTCTATACTGATATAAACAGGCAAGCTTAACCACCCTCTTAATACCGCATTATTGTTATCAATACTTTACTTAGAAATAACGTTTACTAACTCTTTATTACTTTGCTTTTCAAACAAAGCTTCATCCATGTCACCAATCGTAACCAATAACCTTGCAGCAACAACATAAGGATCAATATTAGCCCCTGGTCGCCTATCTTCTAAGTATCCATATCCATCCTTAGCTGTTGTTACAGGAATACGTATCGATGCACCTCGATCTGATTCTCCATAACGAAACTCTGTAATAGCACAGGTTTCATGATCTCCTGTTAAACGTTCTGCTAATTTATCACCATAAACCGCAATATGCCTGTCATGATTAGCTTCTAATCGCTTTAAAATATCTTCTATTTCTTTTTTTCCTGTACTAGCATCTCTCATCGCTTTTGTTGAAAAGTTTGTATGACAACCAGCCCCATTCCAATCACCTTTCATTGGCTTATTTTCACGGCTAATTTTTACATCAAACTCCTCCGCTAATCGATACAATAACCACAAAGCGATCCAATGGTGATCTGTAATCATTAAAGCATCAATATCTTCCTTAAAGCCACGATACCCAATCTGAAACTCCCATTGACCTAACATCACCTCAGCATTGGTCCCAAATAATAACAAATCAGCATCTAAACAAGCTTGCGCATGAGCTTCAACTAAATCTCTACCCGCTGTTCTTGCTGTTCCAATTCCACAATAATAAGGCCCCTGTGGTCCAGGATATCCATTCTCTGGCCATCCCAATGGATAATCATCTCGACTAAACAATGTATATTCTTGTTCAAATCCAAAAATTGCTTCCTGCTTACTCGCTCCCGCATCTAACACATTTCTTAAAACAGCTCTCGTATTTGATGGATGCACATCCCCCTTACTATCATATACTTCACATAATGCTAATATATTAGCGCCCCCTCTAATAGGATCCGCTACAAATCGTACTGGCTTTAATATACAATCCGAACTATGCCCTTCAGCTTGATTCGTTGATGATCCATCAAAGCCCCAATCTGGAATTTGTTCTAATGTAATTGAATCGGATATTATCTCAATAACACGTGTTTTTGATCGAACCATAGCTGTTGGTTTTGCCCCATCAATCCAAATATATTCTACAAATACTTTCATAATTGACTCCCAAATATTTAATTTACACACTAAATATACACTATTTTATGTAAATTTTAAACATTTTGGTTGTTATTTTTCAATTATCTTCTAATTCAATGCCATTTTTTTTAAAAAAACAACTAAAAATCCAACATCCCCTTTAAATACCTATATATATCTTGACATTCACTTTCACTCAACTGAATTTTATATTCTTCACTCATATTTCCATGAGAACCATACGCTCTTACTGCTATCATTAACTCTTTACGTTTACTTTTCAGGTCGCCCTTTCTATTACAAACCTCATTTACGATATCCGATATTTCATTTGCTAAGTTATACACCATTAATTGCTTCCGTAATACGAGTTCAGATAACTTCTTTTTCTCACATCCTTTTTTAAGTGTTCCATCTTTTTTTATTTCAGATAAATATATCGCTATATCTCTTTTTACCTTACTCACCTTTTCTTGCTTACTTCCCTTCTGAGCCATACTATCTCCAATGATGCGTGCTAATTCAAATTTCACTCTATCAGCAATTCCCCCCTGATCTCCTACACTTCCTATACCATTCACAGCATTTTTCACAAAATAAATACTCTCGTTTTTTAATCTTTTGTTAATAAAAATATTCTTATCAATCTTATTTTTCATCATAAACCCTAATACATCTTCTACCAATTGCCTTACTGTCATTGCCTTTAAAATAAGAACCCCTAGTTCATAACATTGCTTAGCCCATATACAAATAGAAAATGCTATCGTAGCATACCTAATATTATTTTCCCCTCCTTCCCTATCCATCATTTCATCAACAGCATTTATTGCCATCAAACACCCTATCTGAAATGCTATTAATGCTCTATATTTTCTTAATACCTGATAAATAAATTTCTTATTTTTATTTTCCCATGGTTGAGACAACCGCTCTCCATGACTCACACCATCATCTTTTAGCGCCTTTTTACTATCTACATCTTTCAACTTACACTCTATTACTTCCTTTCCTATGTCGTCTTGTTCAAAACCATCTCTTTTGTTAATTATCACATCACATGCTTCTCTTGTATCACCCTCTTCCCCCGCATCATTCTCTTCTGCTTCAAACTTAAGACCTTGCTCATCAACACCGCTTTCAACTCTTTCCACTTTACCATCTGTCACTCCAGATATAGCAGACAATTCTATTTTAAATGCTCTTCTTGAAACTTCTCCTGCTTTTTCTAATATCGTATTTTCTAGCAAATATTCTTCACCCTCTATCATCTTAACTAATTCATCTAAATTGGTTTTAATTTTTGCTAGTTTATTTTTTTTATTAGGCAATAATAATAATTCATTCTCAATTTTCTCAATTACAGGCTTTAAACTTGACATTCTTATGCATTTCTCTTTAATACAATCGTTTACTTTAAACTTAACTGTATCATTCTCTATTTTTAAATCTACAATCGACATCTTCCGTTTATTTCTATTTACTTCTATATACAACTTATTTACTTCTAATAACTCTTTATAATATTCCTCTATATTATTGATATATTTCAAAATATTACACTTACTGAGAACCTTCTCTCCCCTGCTTCTATCTTTAATAGTATTATTAACACGACCTATATAATCTTTTAGCTGATCATCATACATCGAACTTGTATCTTCCAGAATATCAGGCGTTGATGTAATACTCCCTCCATGCCTACTCCCTTCCGAATCTTCCCCCCAAGCACTTTTTACCATTTCTACAATATACCCCAAAGCTAACCCAGTATCTGGCCTAACTTCTATAACTAAGTTTTTAGTTTCAAGCTTACTATTTAACGTCTTCATTTTTTTACTTATATCCACACATGATTTATAAAGTTTCAAAAAACCATTTATATCTTCTACAGCGACATCATTCCCCCCTACTTTAAACTTACTTACCTGCTGAAAAATATCATCTACCTTAATGCCATTATTATCATATAGCCATTTCATCAATCTAATTTCACTTGTATTCTTCCACTGCGCTTCATTACAATCCTTAACAAGGTTTATCCATTCTTGCATCCACCCCTTGCGAAGATGATCAAACTGCTTAGCTGATTGGTAATGACGAAAAATATTTTGTGCTACACCTCTATCTACACCTTCTCCTCTTCTTAGATCTTCCATGCTCTGCCTAAAAGGCTCTATTACAGGATTACTCATAGTATTCATTAATTGAACTACATAGTTCTCCTTATTAATATTGAGATCTTTATTTAATAAAGTCTTTAAAATACCACCCTTTCTCCTAAAATCCCCAACATCTTTTTCATTAAGTTTTACGTTCACTATTCTTAAAATATCGAACATCATCAAAAACGATTCTTCATCCTTATCAACACTCTTTACTTGTTGCTTTTTCTCTTCCAGACTTTCATTTAATTTCTGCAAATAACTTTCTACATCATTACTTAACACTGAATCTTTCACTAACTTCAACAAAGCATCTTTCAATATTTTAGAATCAAAACAACCTGATAGAAGACTCCTTAAGTGTTTAATTTTTTTTCTACTATTATACCCACGACCTAGAGCTCCTATCTTAATAACAGCATCCTTTTTAATCTCTTCCTTTTTTCTTCGCCAGCCTTCTTGAACCAACATAAACCCTAATTTTTTTTCACCTAAATATTTTTCCAACTCTTGCAATAATAACGGCCTTTCTTGCTCATTTTTATTACATATTATTGTTAGCTCTTTTGCAATATATTTACTAATCTCTTCTTGTTCTTCCACAGGTAGAGAAATAGATAGACCGCTCTTAAATAAATCTATTATTTCATTTTTTTTCTCACGAAATATGCTTGGTAATTTATCATTGCTAAACCTCACGTTTATTAATTCTTCCCAACTTTTCTTCTTAATCAATGAACTGAATCGTCGTATCAAGGTCCTGTTTTTATCTGGATCGCTAGCTAAAACATTACCATTAAATACATCTCTTTCATTTTCTTGAGGTACGTCTTGGGCAGAACATGCTGATTTCATGGATAACGGTCTCCTACTATCCTTGCACTCAAGCTCTAGTACTATTGATTCACGATATGTTCTTCCAACTCCAAGATAAAAATACTCATCTGGCCCTCTTTTCCACACATTAAGATCAATCTTAAATTCTTGGTCCGTTTTACAAGACTGATCAAAAAGCGGCCCTACCTCATCTTTCTTATCAAGGATTATTAATAAATCAATATCATTTAAGTCCGCTATAGCTTTATCTATATCATGATTCTCAAAACTTGCCGGTTCAATCTCCAATGCACTCCCTAACAAATATATCCTTCCGTTTTTATACTTATCTATCTTAGATATAACTTCAGGGTATGCTTCTATTTTTCTAAGAACCCTATTTATAACACGCTTATTAAACTTATGCTCTATCTCACGAAAGCCCCTAACGTCCCCTTTCCTTAACTCTTCCGCACCACCCTTCCCTACAACACTAACCCCGCTATTTACAACTCCACCTAACATCCAATCCATTCCATAACGTTTTTTATATTTAAATTATAGTATAATTTTGGTTTTTTTTTAAATGATCATATTTTTATCAGATCTTTAGACTTATATTTTTTTAATCTGGCATGCCACAAACGTCATCAAAGGATATCCTTGCTAGATCCTTATATATTTTTAGTATCCTCTTCTATATTACGTTAATTACTTAAGATAGATTACCATGATCCAACATTCTTCATATTCACCCATGGATCTTTAATAGGTAAGGCTTCTCCTTCTTGTAATAACTCGATTGATATCCCATCTGGAGATTTAATGAACGCCATTCTTCCATCTTTTGGAGGCCTATTGATTATGACATTATTATCCAATAGCCGTTGACACATCTCATAAATATTGGAAACCTCAAATGCTAAATGCCCAAAATTACGTCCCCCTAGATACTCTTCTGGATCCCAATTATAGGTTAACTCTAATAAAGGTGTTTTTGTCTCTTTTGCTTTCTCATATTGCTCTGATGTTGCTAAAAAAATTAACGTAAATCGTCCTTTTTCATTATCATAGCGCCTTACTTCTTTTAATCCCAAAATGTTACAATAAAAATACAAGGATTCTTCTATATTGTTAATACGAACCATCGTATGTAAATATCTCATTATTACCCTACTTTAAAGCTGCACGTTATATAATTCAGGTACTAATTGCCTAAATAGAATAATCTGATCTTTTTTAAATTTACTTTCTAGTTCTTTAATAAAAAAAACAGAATTCTTGTAAAGCTTTTTTTTCATACTAAAAATCTCATTAACAACATCATCAATCTCATAATCTTCATAAAAACTCTTAATCATTAATCGATTTAAAGAAACCTTACTGACCACAATCTTTTCTTTAATTTTTAATTGCTTTTTCAAATATTTGTTATACTTTGAGGATATCTTCTTGATCTGTTTTTTTGTTAACGATAACTCTTCTTTTAAGATCTTAAAATCTATTTGAATCACCTCTTCTTGATCAAATACAATAGACCGCGTTTCTATTTGCTTATTTTTCTGATAGTTTAGCTCTTTTTTATCCCCCTCTGCTATTATTTGAGAGAACGATAAAACACTTAATACGGCTAATAAGACCCCTAATTTCTTACTCATGAATCCACCTTAATCTTTATGATTGTATGTAGTATAAACTACACTCAAAACAGCTAGTAAGTCCAGTCATATTGTGAAAAGTCAGGCTTTCGCTTCTCTGTAAAAGCTACTCGTCCTTCTTGAGCCTCTTGCGTTCCATAGGCTAAACGAGTTGCTTCTCCTGCAAATAACTGCTGTCCCACTAACCCATCATCAGGCAAATTAAATCCATACTTTAACATCTTGATTGCTGTTGGTGATTTTTCATTAATTAGCTGTGCCCACTCTATGGCCTTATCCTCTAACTCTCCATGTGAAACAACCCCATTTACCATTCCCATATCAAAGGCTTCTTGTGCGGAATAGGATAGTCCTAAGAAAAATATTTCTCGCGCACGTTTTTGCCCAATTTGCTTAGCTAAATACGCTGATCCGTAACCACTATCAAAACTTGCTACATCTGGATCTGTCTGTTTAAAGATCCCATGCTCAGCTGATGCTATCGTTAAATCACAGACAACATGAAGCGAATGCCCTCCTCCAACAGCCCATCCAGGGACTACCGCAATGACAATCTTTGGTAAAAATCGTATCAAACGTTGTACTTCTAAAATATGTAAGCGTCCTACACTCGCTTTTGCTTCTTCTGAAGCATCATATTGATACCCTTGCGGCCCTCGTATTCGTTGATCGCCACCTGAACAAAAGGCCCAACCTCCATCCTTTGGAGAAGGTCCGTTTCCAGTTAATAACACACAACCCAGCTCTATGTTTTGATGACAATCAGATAATGCTGTTAATAATTCATCTACTGTTTTTGGGCGAAAGGCATTACGACACTCTGGTCGATTAAAGGCTATTCGTGCTGTTTTTTTATCTTTTGATAGGTGATAAGTAATATCTGTAAAATTAAATACATCTGTTACATTATCCCATAACATCTCTTTAAATGGCTGCTGTTTCATACGTGTATTATAACGAACTCTTACTTCTTTGAGTATGCTTAATACATAGTATGTTAAAACATTGTTTTCATCATAACGACTAAATCAGATGCTGTCATACTACGCTCACTATAGGCCTCACTACAAGCATCTCCACAGATAGCATGCAAATAAACACCCGCTTTGCTAGCGATTAAAGAACTATGGCCTTGTGCTAAAAACCCACCGATCATTCCGGCTAATACATCACCGGTCCCGGCTGTTGCTAATCCAGGATTCCCTTTTGTACAAATAAACGTCTCTTCATCTTCCTTTATTAAGGTATTTTGACCTTTTAATATTACTGTCGCACCTGTTTTTTTTACTAAGGCAGTTAACATAGCATATCGATTATCATGATCCTCTCCTACGAGTCGCTTTGCCTCTCCTTCATGAGGCGTCACAATAAGGTTATCTTTTTTTGGAAATGTTTCTTTTTCTGCCAACAAGGTTATTGCATCCGCATCACATACCAATGGCTTTGATGATTCTAAAATGTTTGTTAAACAGGTTTTACTCCAGTCACTCAACCCTAGTCCTGGCCCAATAATAATAGCAGTTGCTTTCTCAATTAATGCTTTTAAATCAGATCCTTCATCATGAATCATACAATCCGGACAATGCGTTAATAAAGGCTCTTTATGATCTTTTTTTGTATATACACTCACCAAACCAACCCCACTTTGGCTAGCAGCTTTTGCGGCTAGGATAATCGCACCTCCATAGCCACTATCGCCCCCAACAAGCAATACATGTCCAAATTGATTTTTATAGGCATTACTATCTCGTTTTTTTGATACCTTATCTAAAATTGTCTTTTCTATAACGTAATAACCTGGCCTTATTTGCTGCAATAATTTGTCTGAAATTTCTAAGGTGTCTAAGGTTAACTTATGGATTATTTTTCCAGCATCTCCAATTACAGTCCCTAATTTTTTAGTAATAAATGACAGAACATGAGCCTGCTCAATACAAGAGCCAAGCGGTTTTCCTGTATCCGCACATAGCCCAGAAGGGATATCTGCTGAAAGAATACTTTCGCCAGATTCATTTATTTTATTAATTATGTCTAGATATATCCCTTGCACTGGTTTATGGCACCCTATCCCCAATAAAGCATCTATAATTAGGGCATCTTTTTGTATCGTTAACGTTGTAAATGATTGGGGATTCAATCCAGAAGCTATCAACTCGTTTCTTGCTTTTTTCGCCGACTCTTGAGTTGGCTCTTTTCCCTCATAACAGCTTACCCGTTTTCCATTTTCTAATAATAATCGTGCAACGGTATATCCATCCCCTCCATTATTTCCAGATCCACAGACAACCTGTATCATTTTTTTATTAGGAAATACTTGCTTGATATAATTTATTAATGCATTTCCTGCTCGAAGCATTAAGTCATACTCTGTAATAGATAATGTTTCAATACAAAATTCTTCTATCTTTCGTGTTTCTACTACTGTAAATAAGTTTTGATCCATTTTAAATTTATTGTATCATTTTTATTTATAATTAACTTAAATAGTTATGGTTATTTAGACTGTTTCAGTCCTTTATTAATACACAGTGATGTTCTATCAATCACCTCTTTTACAGCAAATAAATAAAGTCCTCGTGATGTTATTGTAAACATAGGATTAATATTTGTACGAAATGCTATTCTGTCGAATGTTGTTTGCATTAACGCCTTATTTGCGTAGGATAAAAACTGATCCTTTGCTCCTCGACAAGCTTGTTGACCTACACACATAATTAAAACTGCTTCACGTAACCCATGTGCCAATCGCCTTATATACTCTGGGTTCTGATTTAACATACTATTACTAACCCCGATACTTAATGTATTTAATTTATTTTCATAAGGCCACACCCAAAAATGTTTTATCGTTGCTAATATCGCAACTTTTATTGCCATTTTTATTTTTGAATTTTCTGGTAAATCTTTAACCCCATGAATAGATTGCATAAGATGCCCTAATAAGGCTGGCATATTAGCAGTAAATGCTACGATCGGGGCTATCGCTTTTACACTACGCACAATATTATGACCAAATGATACAGTCCCTAATAAACCTAACTGCTTTACTGGTGGCAATATCATAGCAAGCCCTAGTGATGCTAACCCTGTTATGAGTGCTCTTTCTACTAATATTTTTGGCAAAGGCTTGCTACTATCAAATTCTGGTATAAACCTTGGTTCTACCAAACATTCTTCATTCATATTTTGATAATCAATCCTATTATTTTTATCAGCAAAAGGCAGGTAATCATTTATACTTACTGCACTATTAGAATCTCTACCTAAATACGGCACGTTTGATTGGACTGATTTGACACGCATCTGCCTAACACCAAACTGCCCGCTTGGACTTTTTAGAGCACCTCCTGATGTAATCAATAATGGAATTAATTTCATTAACTCTTAATTATATGTTATTTTTCATTTTATTAAAAATATAAAAAAATTAACTTATATTTATTATAAAATAAACATTAACTCCCCTCTTCTATTTATTTTTTAATTCACTGTCTTAGCAAAGGTTCCAAACGTTCCTTTAATTTCTTTAATTACCTGATACGAATCTAAATCTACTATGGTAATTTGAGGATCACCTTGATAAAAATTGGTTAATAAAAACCGTTGATTTACGCATAGTTTATTATCTTTTATAATCCAATCCCTTATTCCTGGTATTTGAATACTTTTTAATAATGATCTTTCTTTATAATTAATGATATTAATTTTATTGTGATCGGCTATTAGTAATCTATTTTTATTTGCAATACTATATAATTTAATGGGCTCACTCTCAATTTTCATTATCTTTTTCAAATCATAGCTATTTATATTTAACGTCCATATATCATGCTGCTTCGTCTTACTATTATCCTTTTCTTGATCTCTATCTACAAACGTAATTACTAGATCGTTTTCCATCAAATCAAAATCATAAAAATCACTATCATAAATCACTCGTTTATCTAAAATTTCATGATTTTTATAATCAATTTTTATCGCAACGGTCTTCCAATCATGGATATCGTCTTCACCTAATTTATTTGCCAGCACAATAATATATTTTTTTTCTATCACCTTCCACTTAAAACTTACATAAGCTTCTTCAAAATTAATATTATAAAGAAAATTTAATTGTTCATCATACACCTCAAATCCGGATGCTACTGGCGACCTATTTAAAAATCGTGTTTCAATCAATACTTTATCATCTAATACCAAAATGTCTGTTGGCGTATGTCCATCCATTGTTACCGTTTTACCTAATTGTGGTGAACTTAAATTTAATTTTCTAAATTCTTTTCCTGAACGCATTAATCCAACTTTATCAGTATCTCTATAAACAGATATATAAGCATTATCATTATGAACGGCTATATTATTATAATTTTTATCAAGCTTAATATTACGTATAACCTGATAATTATCTAACGATATTCCCACTAAAGCTGTTTTTGATTCCTTATATTGAATACTATATAAGACACGATCTTTTTTTATAGCTCCGGTATTCCATATATAGATACCTAGGATACAACCAAGTAATATCCCTCCAATCAATAATCCCTTTTTGTTTTTTATTAGACCCATTTATAACCCCTTCAACATTAGCCCCGATAAACTTTTGATGGTTTATCGAGTCATATTTTTTTCTTGCTTTATTTAAAAGCTTCCTAAAATAAATATATCAGATGCAAGGTGCTTTGATGAATAAATATCATCTGGAGATACGCCAATATATGCATTGGTAATTGTATTTCCATAATCATCCGTATCTGGAGCATTCATTTTAGTACTGTCTAACGTTATACCATATCGTTTATAAGAATCCGGAAATGTGGTTACATTAGAATCTAAATTAATATATTCTCCCAAATTATTTTTTATATTTTTAAAGGTTAACCATACTAATTTAGAACAATAAATTGCTGATGTATCATATTTATCACTCCACTCACTATAATATGAAATTTTTCCATTTCTACTGACTAATTCAGGCCTAATTTTATCCGGTCTATAATTGGTTAACTGCCATTTTCTTTTTGATTGTTTAACCGCATTTATAACTTTATCTTCTGATATATTTAAAATTCTTCTTACTGAAATCGCAATCGTATCATCCCAATTATCTCCTAGCTCATAGACAGATGTACCTAGAATTCCTGGTACTGATTCTAATACCCTACCTGACCCAATTTTCTCATATAACATCGAAACATGTGTCCAGTAAGAAAACTTAGAGATAACGTCATCTCTAGTACTTTTTAAAAAAATCAAATCTCCTATTTTTAAACTATCTTTTTTTTCTTCCCAAGGAAACTCTAATGACTGATTAGATGCTGCAATTCCAAGATAATTATCATTTAATGAACTTGGTAACACGGCTATCCCGTTTTGATTTTTATTAGTATGAATATAAACAGCTTCCTCTAAAGATTCAGCTGCGTCTTTTAGGTCTTGCATACTATAGTACCATGTGGTTTCTTTACGTTCTCCCCACCGTGTATACGTCCGCCGACCTCTTTTTTCCTTCCAACAAAATTTAATTATCTCATCATCCTTAACTTTATTTCCAAAAACGTCCACTTCATACATTTGCTGCACGGTATAATTCACGCCACAAGCTACTCCTACTACCAACATTGTAATCACCGTTACGGCTACCCAAGCAATGGCTTGGCTCTTAATCCCATTATGATCATTCAATGATTGAGATAATACCTTAGATAGGGGTTTTTCCAGCGTAATTGATCCTGGGGCCATGGTTCCATCATCCCCCGTTCCATATGCCCATGTTACGATACTAGCCTCTAGTTCTGACATCAATGGACTTGCTTTATCAACCGCTATATTTGGCATTGATCGTCGTACAGCATCACGAATCGCACCTATTTCTTCTTCTGTTACTTGATTAGCATAGCTATCGTATTTATTAATTTTTTTTGCTAGCTCTTCTGCTGATATTAAACCGAAATGGCTAACTTTTGTTTGCGCTGATACGTTGCTCGTTCTCATAGCTAGTTCCTGCTTAGCCATGTGACTACTATTAATATACTGCTTGAGTATAGCTTGATTTGATTGCTGTTGCCCTAACTGAGATATTTCTTGGGAACTTGATTCTTCAAAACGAGTTGCCATATAATTGATAAATTCATTCACAGCATCTTCAGCTGTTTCAGTATTATGAATCTTTCCTACTTTATTATTTAAAACTTGAATAGCAGCATTTGTCACAGGTTCTTCATCATTGATAATTTGAGATGAATGATTAAATGATTGTGATAACGATTCCTTATTTTGATTATGATTCCCACAACTAGTTGTAACAAGCATTAAAATTAAACAACCCGATACATATCGTATTATTTTATTTCCTACGATTGAAAAAATATTTATTTTCATTTCTTACTCCCTTTTTACTCATTTATTGTTCATAACACGCTTCAAACCTTAGACTAACGTTACGTGTTATCACCCATTACATATGTCATTTACAGCCTCCTTCTTTGTTATGAGCCTTTAAATGTTTAGTAGTTGGCAATGACCAACTTTTTCTTTATTAAGTAGTACGATTTCCTTTCAAACGGGTTAGCTCTAGTTGAAAGGCAACAGAGAAATTTACATGCAATACAACATTAAAATAGACCGATCTATTTGTCAATTTTTGATTATTGTATCAACTTATTTTTTATCATTATTCTTTTCCTATTTCCTTGTTTTAAGGCAATTATTGTACTTAGTATTATCAGACCAACTAACCCTATTACAAATATATCTCCCAATCGTGTATATACTGTTTTATCATTTATTAATGGGCATTCCACAATCATAAACCCCTTTTTTCCTAAAGCAATTTTTTCTATAATCATTCCCTTTTCATCACACATAATACTAGGTCCATTATTATTTAAAAAAAATGCATACCGATTATTTTCTACACTTCTAAACGGTAGGTAGGCCATATGTAACATGGCCCAATTTGTATTTCCTAACCATGTATTAAACGATAGGCCACCTAGTAAATTTGCTCCTTTTTTTGTCTGTGTCCTTGCGATTGATGGAAATAGTGATTCATAGCAAATAAACGTTCCTAACTGAATCTTATTACTATATAAAGAAAGCGGGTCATTAAATTTAGTATCTTTTGTTTCATTATTTTCAAACATTGGTACTAGTTTATTTTTTTTATATTTGCTTAACATGTTTGCCTGTGGAGAAAATGAAAAAACAGTATTTTTTCCCTCATGTCTTGCTCCTATCACCATATGATACCGTTGGTCTGTTATTGCTTTAATTGTCTGTTGAAGCTCTTGATTAGTGCTCTTAAAATCCGATATTGTGAGTTCTGGAAATACCACAACCCCTTCTTTTAATATAGCCGTAGCTATTTTAGCTATCCTCGTTAATGAGGATAGTATATGTTTATATAAATAATTATTTTCAAATGAATAATAAGCCTCTCTCCACTTAATATTAGGTTGTATTAAAAAAAAAGTATAAGGTTTTACATTTTTAGTATCTGGTTTTTGAACTATGTAATATATTCCAATTAGCAGATTTAGGATTATTAAACTAATACTTAAATATAAATAGCGCTTTTTCTTTACTAAGATCCAAAGAGAAATCCCTATATTATTAACAAGTAATAGTACACTAATACCATAAATACCTGTCCAGCGAGCTAATTGAATGAGCATCGGATTATCATATTGCGATATGGCTAAACTTAAAGGAAACCCTACTGGAAAGATCGTTTGAACAAACTCCATTACCCCCCATATGGATGGCACTATTACCAAAGATTGCCACGGTTTTTTTGGATTAAATAATGATACTATTAAGGCAAATATAATTGGAAAAATACTATAAAAAACAATTAATATGATTATCATCCATAGCGTTTCATATCGCTCATAATATTCAAATGGATTCATCCAAAATAAACATAAAAAAAATAGTTGAAAAAACAACCAGCATAACCATAACCGTTTTCGATATTCTGTATAATTTCCAATTACAATTAATATTGGGATCAAACAGCCCCACGCTAAGATACTTATATGATAATAAATATTAGGAAACGATATGTAACTTACCCCTAATCCAACACTAACTAAGCCTATTATCTTCTTTTTTTCATTACTTAATTTCATCCTATCATCCTTTTTTACCGTTCTTTAAACGGCTGTAATTTTTTTTAGGATCAATATGATGGCTTAAGTAACTTTATTTTTATCGTAATTTGAATTTCATATTTACATGTATCATCGTTCAGCATTAAACTTTTGACGAAATAACTATACTATACTAGTATACTTTTCATTAAAATTTAAATAGCATTGTGTAACATTTGAAAATTTTTAGTTTTTTTTGTTTAAATTAACCTCTTTGGAAATCTATTTTAGATGCTATTTAATTATAAAATCAGGATATTAATTGATTGATTATAATATATTGGTTTAAAGTCTTATTACTTTTAATTTTTTTATCTCCTTATATAATCGCACAAGATTATAAACCAGGTGAATTGTTAGTTTTATCTAAACACTCTCTTATTAATGCGCTCATTCAATCACCAACATCCTCTCAATCTCAGCTTTTTTTAGATCAATATAATATTAAATCAATTAAAAAAGTTACGGTCAAAAAACCTTCTTCTGTTCATTCTTCGATAGCGCCGTTACTAACGTTTGATAAAGATGGGATGTATCAGCTTGAATTTGAAGATACCACTTTAGATATGGAACAGGTAGCAACTGATTTTGAATCATCTAGAGATATTGTTTGGGCTCAACCTAATTATATTTATACCTTACAATCCATTCCTAATGATCCTGCTTATTTGAGTATGCAATGGAATATGCCAATGATTCATTATGATGATGTCTTTGCCTATGTTGAAGGGAACTCATCGGTTGTAGTGGCGGTTATTGATTCGGGTATCGATTTAACTCATCCTGATTTACAAGATGCTGTTTGGACCAATCCTAATGAAATTCCAGATAATGGGATTGATGATGATGGAAATGGTTATATTGATGATGTTAGAGGTTGGAATTTTATTGATGAAAATAATGATCCTTCTGATGATAATTCTCATGGAAGCCATGTTTCAGGTGTCATAGCGGCTAAGACTAATAATCAAATAGGTATGGCTGGTATTTGTTCAGGATGCTCTGTTATGACGCTTAAATCAAGTAATAAAGAGGGCAGCTTAACATCCCTAAGTGTTTATTATGCTATTTTCTATGCCGTTAATAACGGAGCTAATATTCTTAATTTAAGTTTTGGCGCTGATCAATCTAACTTAGATGCTTATTCTGACTACATTATGAAATATAGTATCGATATGGCTTTATCTAATGATTGTTTGGTTATAGCTGCGGCTGGTAATAGTTCGAGTGATGTTAATAATTTTGTTCCGGCTTCTTATGAAGGTGTTATTGCTGTATCTTCCATTGGGCATACGGGTGTTTTTGCAAATAATTACAGTAATTTTGGTGATAGAATTGACATTGCTGCACCTGGGGGTACGGGTGGTAATGTACCTGCATCTCACAATATTTATTCTACTATTCCTAATTCAACTTATGCTAGTTATTACGGAACCTCTATGGCTGCTCCTCATATAGCTGGAATGGCAGGACTGTTGATGAGTACTTATTCAGATATTACATCTTCAGATGTTAAAGAAGCACTTTTTAATTCCGCGACTGATCTTGGTGATACTGGAAAAGATCGCCTTTATGGTCATGGTATGCTTCATGTTAAACATGCTTTAACCTATCTTGATACGGAAGGTCCCGTTTTTGACCATGATCATCTTACGCAAGCTGCTAAGGCTAATGATATTTTAATTACAGCTAACGTTGCTGATACTATGAAGTCATCGTTGCTCCCTATTGTTACACTTTTTTATCGCTATACGCTTGATAACGTCCCTATTAGTTTATGGCATACTGCTACGATGACTAAATTAGGCGATGATTATAGCTATACTATTTCAAATTCGGATGATGCTGTAACGGCTATTGATTATTATTTTCAAGCTATCGATTTAAAACCCAATGAAACTCGTCTACCAGTCTCTGCTCCTGATGAATTTTATACGATTATGCTTAATGAGGAGCTTGATTCATTACAGAGTATTTCTGATATTAATTCTTTAAAAGTATTTGGACCACTTGGTGAACAGTCAGGTATGTTAACTGGGCCAAACCCATTTAATCCGGCTATTGAATCTACCTATATTCAGTATGAACTTTCTCAGGATGCTGATATTAATCTTTATATCTATTCGATTAGCGGGGAATCATTATGGCATCGTCATTTTAGTTCTGGAGATTCACAAGGGGGTACGGCATCGTTTCATAGCATTGAGTGGTCAGGACGTAATGATTTTGGTGAAGTGGTCGCTAATGGACCCTATATTCTTTATTTGATTGCTAGAACTGACTCTGATACTAAGATAATTAAAACAAAAATATTGGTACTAAAATGAACTTATTTAGCATATTACTATTATTTATTTTTTCTTTTCCTTTCCTAGTGTATGGATCTAATAATGCGGGGGCTTTTATTGAAAATGGTATTCAGGCAAGAGCCTCTGGTATGGGAATGAGTCATGTAAGTATTGCTCAGAATAGTGATGCTATTTATTGGAACCCTGCTTTGCTTAGTTTTTCAACGAGTTCAGAAGTTCGATTTATGGGTACAAAAGCTTATGAAACTCATTATGTCTCGATGCAAGGACTCTTTACAATTATGGGACATCCTATTGGCGTAGGTATTATTAATGCATATATGGATGATATTAAAGAAACAACGTATGATGCAACTACTAGTCGCTATAGGTTTTCTGGTAATACCTTATTTTATAATGCAACGGCAAGTTATCTTGCTTCTAGTTTTCATATTTTAGATAGCTTATCTATTGGAACATCCTTAAAATATCTTCAGGAACGAGCTGATCATTATCAAACTTTTGGTATTGGCTTGGATGTTGGGATGGCTTATATGCTGGGAAAACATATTAAATTAGGTGCCAATGTTCAAAATTTGATTCAACCGTCCATGAAACGGTCATTGTCTTCAGCTACGATTGATACGGTTCCAACTTTATTTAAACTTGGTGGAAGTGCTTCATTTTTTTATGATCGATTATTAACGAGTATGGATTTAAATTTGAGAAAAAATCGGACTGCTAGGATTACTATGGGACTGGAATGCTGGCTTACAAAACCATTTGCTATTCGAGTGGGTCTTAATAAAGATATTATGAGTTTAGGGCTTGGTTTACATTTAGATTCATTAATGATTGATTTTGCTTGGAATAAACCCGCTGCGTTTTATTTAGAGGATATTTATAAAATTAGTTTTGCTTATCAACTTTAGTAATCCGTTACCAATCAATCATCTGAGCATCTCGATAAAATAAGCCACCTTGAATGGATTCGTCAAATAATAGTGGCATTATTTTTTCAACACTTTCTTCAATACTACGATGAGCGTTTGGCCCACCCATATCGGTTTTAACCCATCCTGGACATAAACAATTCACAGAAATATTTTTTGCTTTTAATTCGTTATGTAATACGCGTGTTAATGCATTTAAGCTGGTTTTTGATAATCGATATGCGATGGCACCACTTCCCATATCGGATAATTGCCCCATTCCACTGGAAATATTAATAATACGACCCCCTTCATTCATTTTAGGAACAATCACTTTAGAAACACGTAAGGGTCCTAGTGTATTGGTTGAAAATGTTTGTTCGATTATAGCTATATCGGATTCTAAGGTAGGCGTTTGATAATCGGGTAATATACCAGCATTATTAATTAGGATATCAATGGGTGTTGTTAGTTGCTGGGTAGCTTGTTTAATACTTGAATCATTTGTTACATCCATGATGAGACATGTTGATCCAGCAGGAACGTCATCGATATGTTTACGGGATGTAAAGATAACATGATGTTTGTTACAAAGACGATCGACTAAACCACGCCCAATTCCTCTGTTACCCCCAGTAATAAAAATTGTTTTTTGAGACATCTTAGTTAGTATAGCATATGCTATTTTAGCTGATTAATTTAATGATAAAACAATATCAACATCTTTATGATCATATGTCATGGTAAATGTTGCTTTAACAAAAAATCGTTCTCCGTTGAGATCATTTTTATTAAAAATTATTTTTTTATAATCGGCTTTCATGTTTTTCTCCTGATCTGA
>MDSY01067251.1_pt1 | contig 27022 bp, 17 predicted proteins | sample 811131 | NCBI WGS metagenome assembly MDSY01 (sample SAMN05326643, study PRJNA326480) | marine metagenome | isolation source: seawater | place: Atlantic Ocean: South West | collected 2010
CGATGCAGCTGGCGTACAAAAACAAAGACAAGCTGTCCGCGGGTATGATCATCGGCGGGTGGGACCGAAAACTCGGGCCGCAGGTGTACGGCATACCGCTGGGCGGGAGCATGCAGCGCGTGCCGTTCACGGTGGGCGGGAGCGGGAGCGCGTACATCTACGGCTGGTGCGACAACACGTGGCGCGAGGACATGACGCGCGCAGAGGCTGAACAATGGGTGGCGCGGGCGATTTCTCTCGCCATCGCGCGGGATGCCTCATCTGGCGGCGTCGTGCGCCTCGTCACGATTCACGACAAAGGCTCGTCGCGGCAAATGCTGGAGCCCAAACATCAGAGCCTGTGCGAGAGTGAGTTGCCCGTGATTCCACGAACGAGCGTGGTGGGGTAGAGGGGAGATTTAGAAATGTGAAGAAAACTACGCTCAAACTTTGAAAACATTCATTCATACAAGTCGCGTCTTTTCTATGTAGTGAGAGCTCTATATAGTGTTTCCGCAGAGAAACTCTAACCGAGAAACCTCGATAATCACCTCTGGTTGTTCACCCCGTTGACATTTTGCGTGAACGCGGCAGACGCGTTTGCTTCGTACATAGCGAGCTTCTCGTGCGCCTCTCTGAGCTCTTCCCTCGCTAACAAAAGCTCCTGCAGCGCCGCCTTGGTCATCTCCTTAGCTTTACTCGCCTCAACCTTGAGCCCGACCTTTTCCTTCTCGGTCATGATCAGCTTCACCGCGAGCTGGTTCTGCGCTTCCTTGGTTAACCCGCCAAACTGGTCGTCCACGACGAACAGCGAATCGGCCGGGACGTCCCACGGGTCGGGCAGCGCCAACAAGTTGTTCGCCCCGTCTTGCCACCGGTACCCCCCGTTCGCAATCTTGACGACGTATTTATAAAAGAACACCCCTGACGCGGGGAGGTCGATGTCCCCAGTCCACACGTTGCCCTCCGTCCACGTCATCGGATACGCCTTGTCAATAGCCCACGCCCCGAGCTTTTCGTGCGAACCTATTACGAAAAGATCCTCGCCGATTTTCGTCTCGTAATGCACCGTGAACCTGCACGTCATGTTCACTTTGGTGCCCACTAAATCCAAGGCGTTCTCCGCGGTCGGATCTATGGCGAGGATTTCCCGGGCCCTGCGCATCGAACCGGGGTTGTTCGCGGTGGAAAGGTCACCCCGCGTCGCGACGGATTCGCCAGTGGGGACGGAACCGTACTCGACGTGGCCCTCGGCGCCAGCCTGGCACCGGGACGCGCGCCGGTGCAGCGCGTAGCGCGCGGGCGCGGTGCGGGAGCGGCGCACGCCCGCTGGCGCGCGAAGTGCCGCGGGCGTGGACGTCGTCGCGCAAGCGGCGAACATCTCAAACGACGTTTGGGAGGTGTCCGGGGGACGCGGGACGGATTTCACCCAGGCGGCGGAAACGACTGGATGTGAGTCGTGATATTTCTCGCCGAGATCGGTCGAGTTTGGACAGAACGAAGATGGGACGGGTGAGTCGTCGGTCTTATCACGTGCACGCGCTGAGCGGCGCGGACGGTTGTGGAGGGTTATAAGGAGGGACCGCTCGTCGTCTCGCACAACCGGGGATCCTTCCCGCCCAGTTCGAGTTTGTTGGCGCCTTTTTCCCCCTCTCTGCCTCACATTTCCACACGTTTTTTTCTTGATTTGGGGATTATGAAGACTGTTTGTTATGGTCTCCCTCGCTTTGGACGCTTTATGATTTGAAATCTCCAGCGTCTCTTAAAATGCCAAGCTGGACATGTCGAGACTCGTCGAGAGCCACTGAGCCGCGAGGAGTGCCACGGAGGATTTTCGGAAAAACGGCTCGCGTTTACATAAATCAAAACTAAATCTCTCATCATCCCCTTTCCCTCTGCACAACTGCTGCTCTGTTGTTCCCAAAGTCAAGCACCAGGTCACACCCTCGGAACAGATCGGAACAAAGCCCCCCGTCGACGTGCGGCGAGAACCCCAAATCGGGTGGGTCTCCGTTGAGATGGGTCAACGCTCGAACGGTTTCAAAGCTCGCGCCTTTGAACTCTAATTTTTGCAACCGTCCGGTGACGACTTGCGGATCGACGCGCGCAAACCGCGCGCGGTCCTCACCCGGGGCGGACATCACACCGCCTGGTTGCATACCCACCGTGCGCTCCACCATTGACCACTCCACCGAAGCGCGGTTGGTGATGATACACCCCGCGCCCCCCGCGCCCAGAGAAAGGCGGAACAATCGACCGGGCCATTCTTCAGCGTCGTCAGCTTGGTTTTTCTTCTTCAACGAAGATTTAAAAGCCTTGGGCTCCACCGGCGAGCCTTTCTGTTCCAAGTTGGGTTCGGGGGTGAGGTTGTCATCTGTCACGGTGACTCGCGCCCGAACGTGCGGTTGCCCTGATATCCACGTTATTTTTTGCCAGGACACCGAAACGAGGTCGGACATTTTCGTTGTTTCGTACGCAAGCGGGTTGTGAACGAAGACTTCAAACTTTGCGGGGTTCGGCGACCCGGGCACGCGCTTCGGGGCTTTGATTTCCAAAACGCAGTGCTGCAGAAAGTCAGTGCCTAGCACTCCCACTAGCTGTCCACCTCCAGTCGTATCGTCGGTATCGAAATCGGGCAAAACGGGACACCGCATCGCACCCGACAACGCCTGTTCCATGAACAAAGGCGATTGAACTTGCATGCCGCCGAGTTTTATGTTCTCAGCGCGGCGCATCCCGCCCGCTAAACTCGCCGCCGCCGCGCCCACCACTGTTAACTTACCGAAGGAAGGCAGGTTCAACGTGTCCGCGTACTCAGGGTCGATCGCGTTGCCGCAGCTCCCGGTGTCCAGCACAAACCAGCCTGGGGATTGGGAGCCGTTCAACTCACACCGAACCAAAACGTGTCCACCGTCGCCGCGGCCGGCGACCGTTGACGTGGAAGGTGAAGGCGTCGTGGCATCGTCATTATCAAACATCGGTCTTTGCCATCGTGTGTCGTCGACGTACCCTTCCCGTGGCAACGCGAAGTCATGCAGGGTTTTGAGATAGGTGGTTGAAGCGTCGTTGTTCTCCTCTTCAGTTACTATAGAGCTTTTGGTCTCCAGAAACTGACATGAATCGCCTCCGGGTAGCGTCTGGTGCGCTATTTGCGGCGAAGCTACTTTAGTGTCAGCTTCGACGTGATACGCGTCAAACACCCACGCCTCGACGCCTTCCGGCACGACAACCTCAACGCGGTGCACGACCCACCACTGTTTTGAACGTAACCGGTCAAACTCCTCGGGAGTGTTCCTATCAACCTCGGTGAATGCCGTTTTGAAACTAGCCACGTCGTCGCTCTGACTGGTGACTCGGCGCAGCCAGACGCGCGCGCCGATCTTGCCGCCCCGCGCGGCGAGCGCGAGTAAAACGCCCTCGCCGGTGGGTGTCGCAGGAGGCGGGGGGGTCGGTACAATGCTTGCTTTTTTATCTGAAGTACTTCCATCAGTATTTGAGATCGTATTTAACCCAGAAAATACCCCCCCCAAAGGGTTAGGTGTGTCGGCGCTGTCTTTTCCTCGCCGGTCCCGACCTCGCCGCCCGCGCTTACCTCTTTTTCTATTTGTGTTGGAAGTATCTGTTTGCGTTTCGTCTTCCACAACCCTGACTGTTTCCACGGCTTCACTTGTTTCAATAGCCGGCACCATCGTGTGCTCATCCACCAGCACAGAAAGCGGCACACCGCCTCGTAGCAATTTAAAATTCAACCTCGGGCGTGCGAACTGCTCGACCCACTGCCCAGAACGCAGCCAAGAAATCAGCGTCGACCGGTGTTCCCCATCCGCGCCTGCGAGTTCGTGTCTGGAAATGCCGCCGCCGAGTGCTTCCGCCCAAGCTGCGCCTTCGTTGTCGTTCGCGTAAGGGTCGAAACCGGAGTGGGACTCCAAGGGAGCGTCCCCTGCGCCATTGGAATCGCCAGACACTAACACAATCTCATCGGCGAAGCCCATCGTTTTGGTGCTGAACGCCAAACGCCATTTCGACTTCATGCCGAGATGCGTGCCGGGTCCCTGCGTCCGCACCACAGTGTCGGGGTCGGTGGGTGACGCAACGCCGGCAGGGCGACGCGCGGCCGCGGCCCCGGCTAAAACGTCGAGGATACCTTCATCAGTGTCGCCTGTTGTGTCGTTACCAGACGCGTGCGTGATGGGGCGGTGTCGGTGCCAATTTAACAGTTTAGATTTCCATCTCGACGGCGCTGTGCGTGTTCCTCGATGGGGGGGTGCGAGGCGGCCCCCGGAAGGTGTGTGCGTTAGATGACATGTCAAAGAAGTTGACATGACGCTAAAATGGATCGCTACGCCCCCGCCTCCTCGCCCCCGGGCAAGGTAGGTGTGGCGCACTGCGCTAGGGTTGCACTTTAAGAAAGCATGTACTTTTTGGCGAAACTCGCTGCGTGTGCCCAATCGTGGTCAAAATTCCAAATTAAGCACTCCTCGGGGCACTTGCAGGCGCGCGCATAGAGACGTGCGAGCGAGTGGCCGCCATGATGGCGTCAACGCTGGTGGTCCGACCGGCGCGGTCCTCGGACGTGGCGTCGATCGAATCCTTCGTGGATAGGTACGCCCCCGAACCTCGGCTGAATCTCCAGACCGATCTAATGTTAATTCGTCGGTCGTGCCGTCCTCACCTCGCGTATCGCTCACCTTCCCTCCCCTCTCCCCTTTCCCCGAATGAAACCAGGTCCACCGCGCAAAGGCTGTACGGCTCCTTCGACGTATCTAAGCTCGTGGAGCGGTCCGTCATGTGTGTGGTTGCTCTTGACGGTGACACCACCGTCGGGTTCCTCGCCGTGTCTTCCCGAGCGCCGATGCCTGACACGTCGGGGGATAACGGCCACCACCACGCTAGCAACCGTTTACAATGGGCGAAGCAAGCCGCGCGGGATGTTGGGCACCTTTCCGTAGCGGAGGGAGGCACCGTAGGTTCCACGCTGTGGCTCCAAGGGTGCGCCACCGCACCCACCATAACCGATCCCAAGCATTTGGTGTCGCAAATGCTCGCCTTGACGTTCGAGCGCGCGCCGTGGCGTTTACACTCGATCGTCGCGGCCAGTTGCACGACACTCGAGAAAACGCCAATCGGAGCCGTACTCGTGAAGAAAACAACGATGCCTCGAGGGGATGGAGGTGACACCTCAACAAATCGATTCGCGTTGTACTCAACGAGCAGTGAAAAAATATCCCCTGCTGCGTCGTCAAGAAATGCGGCGCTCGAGGATTACGACGACTTTGCTGAACTGGCGAGTTACGTTGCGAATAGCTCGGCGGATGACACACCCGGAGGTTCAAAAATTGGCGGCTTTCAGGGTGCTTCTCATACAGAAACGAATCGATCCGTCGCTTCCGTGTCGAACGCCATGGCGTGGCTTGTTTCCGACGCGGCGAAAAATCCAGAGACAAGAGCCGTGTTGGTCGCCGAGACGATTGTGGGAACTGATTCAACGAGTAATAACTCACGGAAAAAGAAAATCGTCGCGTTCATGGCGGTCACGTGCGACGGCATGGACAGTGTGGTGGAGGGGTGGAAAATCACGCACGACCTTTCCGTGTACGACGACTTTGTTTTGAGTGTGGAGGAAGTCAAGGGTGCGGCGATCGAGGAAAGTGATGATGGCGATACCGAAAACGAGAAGGAACAAAACAAAACTGAGGAAGGCGATGGAAACGCAAAGGAAGGGGATGAAACCATCAACGAAGAATCAGAACCACCCGTGACTGCTGAAACCCTAAACCCTGCACCCCAGAACCCTAAAGTCTCCTGCGCGTTCCGCGTCACGAACTTCGCGTGCCTTCCCGGATACGAAACGAAAATCGATTCCCTCTTTGAAAAGGCGTTTACTTTCTTTCCGGAGAAGGACTTTTGCGTCTGCGCCACGTCGGTGTTCGGCCGGGAGCTCCCGTTCACCACGCTTTCGATGGTCCGCGTGCCTCTTAATGAAGGCGCGGCCGCGTTCGCGGAGCACTCGTTGTTCACCAGGCATAGAGAAGGTAACTGCGACGGGTTTGAGGTTCGAAGAGGTAATTCAAACGATATCGCGGGGGTTGAAAATTTGTTAGCCGGAAGTAACGGGGCGGAGGGCAAAATTGATTTGTTCAGGAAGGGTGTACCCTCGGAGGGCGAGGGAAGCACCACCAGTGACGATAACACAGGTGGCACAATCTCTTTCGTCGCGTCGTGTGACCACCAAGTCGTTGGTTATTTGGTGTTCAACCTCAACCTGAATTCCAAAAGCGTTGCCGATAAATTCAGAGTGGACCAATTGTTGGACGACTTTTCCGATGCCTGCGAACTCGCCGCGTACGACCTGAACCCCGTGTTCGCGTGGAGAAACCGACGGGTTGGGTTTGTGCTGGAAGCGCTGCGACTCGCAGGTAAAAGAGTTCTGGTGTACAAACACAGGTTCGAAGATGATGGACAGAACCTGGACGATGAAACTTGCGAAGACAATTTAAACACGGGTCTCAACAAACTGCCCGACGTTGTGGCGCGCGACTTTTTGATGGCAAAAGCCAAGCGAGTTAGAGCTAGGGTTAGGGCTCAGGGCAGCGAAAACTCTACCCTGGATGAATCCGACGACGAGTACGCCCTGTTCGTGTTGAGCGCAAAGATCGCGTCGAGTGTCCGGGCTGTTGTTGACGCGCGGGTGGTGGTTGTGGGCGGCGACGACGCCGCTTTGACCGCGGTTGAAACGTTGGTCACGCACCAACTCGTCAACTTCACGAACGTCCATTTAATCGCACCCTTCGGCGGGGTATTTGCGGGTGGGATACCCGCGCATTCTCACTTTACGAGTCACGGAAGTTTGGCGCGACTGGCGCTTGGCATGGACAGGGTGCAGTACCACGAAGCAGACTTGGCGAAGTTGGAGCGCCACTCTGAAAACAGTGAAACCTCCTCCTCCGGTTCCGTTTTCTTCACCGACGGATCGGAATTTTCGTACGACGCGTTGGCTCTATGTGTCACCGCGAGGGACGAGACGCGACGCGCGGTGCTTGGGGATGACGTGGAGAACGACGAAAAGTTGCGTTCCGTGCCGGTGGAACGCCTCGATGACTTTATTTCGAACATAAATGGAATGGACGAAAGCGGACGCGGCGATATTACCGAAACCGAAGATGGCGGGTGTTTACTCGTGTACGGCGCCACGTTGGCTTCCATCGGCGCGGTGCGTAAATTGCTTGATTTAGGCTTCGCACCGGAACGGATTCTACGAGTAGTCCCTGAAGAAGAACAGGATGATGAAGGGGAAGATGAACCGTCACCCTCATCAATCGCGTCAATTGCCGAGCGCTGCGTCGCTTCGACGTTCGGCGAAGACTGCGATGCTTTACGTTTCCCGGGTTTGCCCCTCCCCCTTCGCGGGTACGCGTTAGCCGGTTGCGAGTCACACAAACTAACAAATGGCACAGACGGCGTGCGGTGTTACTTTAGCGATAAATACGAGCGAATCAAAGCCATAGACGCCTTCGTCCTACTAGGCGCCGACGAAACGGATTTGGATCCAAACACGTTTTCCGTTCTGGACGAGAGCGGGCTGGTGCTGGACGGCGGCGCCGTGGTGGACGGCGGGTTCCGGACCAACGACAGGTCGTTATTCGCTGTTGGGGAGTGTGCGAAGTTCTCGAAACGAGTGAAGGGTAGTAGGGACAAGAAGAATACCTCTCGATCCATGCGAACAAGAGACCAAAGCGAGTGCGGATTTTTATTGGCAAACGCAATTTGCAGACGGTTCGTGCCGGAGGTTTTTGTTGAAGGTGATGATTCGTTTAGGAATGACACATCATCCTCGACCTTCATAACTGAATCTCCTACGTTCACGCACCCCCGTGTGGAGTCCACTGTGTTTCCGGACGGGACGTTTTTCTGGAACGCCAGTAGTTTGATGGAACAAAGTGGTGTGTCACGCGGTGACAAGAAATCGGTAACGACGAGCGTAGACTCAAAATACGGAAAGCTCACGATCGATTGCAACATGGGATTGGTGTGTCAGTTGCGGTACTGCGGGGCGCAGAATGTAGACCCCAGGGTGTACAGTAGAATCCTGGGTCTTCCTATATTGGTGCTTGGAGATGACATCTGGAACTCGGACGATCTCTGGGCTGAGTTGTTACACCCAAAACACGCGGCGCTGTTCCACGAGGATTTCAAGGGTCACTTTTTTGAAACCGTCGCGTCCAATAAAACCAAAGCGTCCGCGCAGTCCTCGGTGTTGAAGTTCGTGGATAAGCGGAGACACGATCTTCCACAGTACCACGCAGTGAAGGAACAATATTATGCGTGCGTTTAAGTGTAGTTGTGCTGTGTAGTGTTAATAAATATATTAATTAATACAGTCTCAATACGTCTTCTTGTGCTAGTACCTACTCCCGACGGTGTTAACGTCAACCTGTTTCAGCGTCGGAGGCTCGTTCGTTTCGGCGTCATCTTGCGCGTACCGCTCCCGCGAGTCATCCACGCTCTGCGAAGTCCTGCACCGCAAGTCGTTCAGTGAGACGTGAAGCTTGACTATAGGTGAGTTTTCATCGTTCACAGTATCGTCCTCATCTTCAAAGTTTTCCTCCTCATCATCCTCCGCCGGAAAAACAGGCCCCGGCGTTTTCGGAAAGGAAAACTTCGTGGTGCTGGTCTTGGGACGCCCCGGTGTTTGAAAGGCGTTTGGGTTGTTTTCATTGGTTTCATTGGAGTCCTTCGGTTCGTTTTCATCCGCAACTTGCTGCACAATGAGCGGTCGCTTCACCGCACCCCCGTTTGGGGCACGTTTGACGAAATTGCCCTTGCCGCCTTCGCCTCGGACAATTCGCCGGCCCAGCCCGTTCGCCGCGATGAACGGAGACGCGCAGACGGTTGGTTTTTTTAACCCGGCGCCTGGGGTGACCGGCGGTTCCGCACCAGGCGGGGGAACGAAAGGCAGCGTGGAGAGATACTCTTGAGCGATTGCTGCGGCGTCTTCTGATACAGTAGATGTGTCGCTGTCATCACTGTCATCGATTCTATCACCTTCTGAATTATTAGACAGAGTCGCCGAGTATTCGTCTAGACTCCTCCGCATTTGCGTGATGAACGAATCGATGGACGCGTCGCTGGAGTCGCCCTGCGACGCATCGAACGGGGAAGGTTCTGGAGTTGCGGCGAAGGTCACCCTGTGAACGGTGGGGGGAGGTCGGGGGGCAGTCGTTGTGGTTGTCGTGTCACTCGCGTTTTCGTCGATGCCGTCATTTGCACCTTTTCCTGGCGTAACAACGTCCCCCTGATTTTCATACCCTTCTGCTGTACCTTCCGGCAGTGTGTTCGCTTCTGTTATGGGGGGGGTTAACGTCAGGACCTGGCCGTCTGTCGGTTCGGTTGTTTGTGTTTTGATGCCCAACCCCACCGCCGTTTCGGTCACGTCGCAAACACCACGCACGTCCCGACTACCCATTCTTCGTATCCCTCCGAGACGCCGATCTACCAGTTTCCGCGGAACGACACCGGTGTCCGCGAACGTCTGCGCGTCATCTTCGTCCTGGAGCGTAAACGCGAGCTTCACGGCGGCGCCGCCCGTGAGGAGAAACGCGAAACGCGCGAACACCATGCCGGCGTCGGGCGAGCGCGGCGGAGGTGTGCCTGACACTCGGGACGCACAGTCAGCTTAATCAGTCCGATAGCCGTTGAGAAACGTTTTTCTCTGACGGTGCAAATTTCTCGGAACGAACGAGAACGAGGGTCCGGTTGCGCACACATCGCGAAGCGCGGCGGCGCCTGACGTATCGGACGTGCGATGGCGACGATGTCATCGCGTCACGTCCCGGGACGTGGCGAATTCGAACCAACAGTGAGTGGCACTAGCTCATCGTCTGACCCGTTGGATTCGTTGCGTACGATGTTTCTGGACACCTCTCGGGTTTCTCGCTTCGCCGAGTGCCTTGCGGGTCTCAAGGCGAGCCGGGAGACGCGCGAGACGACTATTGGCGAGCTTAGGGCGAAGCACACGAACGGAAGTGCGTTAACGAAAGGCGAACGGGCTTTGCTTGACGTGGAGAACCGGGTTGGCGTGCACGTCGCGGCACACGCGGCTTTGCGCGAAATCGACGCCCTGGAACGCCAAATGCAGATTTGGGATCGACGACGGTTTCGCGATGCCCCGCGGTTCGGCGACGACGCGCTCGGTGTGTGTCGCGCCCGTGTCGCCACCGCGAAGGAGGACTTTATAAGAGCCGTCGCACTGAATCAGCCCATGATTCTAGAAGCCAAGCGCAGGGCACGGGAAGAGGAGCGGTTGAGGTTGGAACAGCGCGTGGAACAATCGAAACAACGCCAGCGCGAGGCGCGGTACGAGTTCGACGCTGATTTGGTTGCTGGGCGACGAAACGAAACCATAGAGAGGGAATTGACACGGGAACACACAAAGGAAAAGGAACAGCTCAGAGAGTTGCACAAACGACGGGAAGTACACGGCGTAGTACATGTTGGTGACTCTCGAGGAGTTACTGATATCCATCCATCCAACGCTGATTTCGCTCCACAAAACGCCACTCAAATATCCGTGGACACTTCGCAAAACAAGTCCACTCGGCTGAGCGAATCTTCGACGTTCCTCGATGACACGAACGAGCTTTCACTTGACATGGAAGAGAAGCGGGCTGCGTGGAACAACGAGCTGGAGCGACGGAGGAGTCTGTTGGAAGAGGAACGACGCGAGAATGAGGTGACACAAAAACAAATCGCGTCGACGTCCGTCCCAACCGGTCGAAGTGGTTTTTCCGTCCCCGCCGAGCGACGCGCAATGGTGTTGGCCACGTTGTTCAACCACGCGCTCGGTTGCGGTATTTCCGATGACAATACAAAAATATCTCCTGATGTCGTCGCAAAAGCGCTGGTCGCCGCGGAGTCAGGCGCCAACGCGGGGGATGCCCGTTTGGGTAGTGATGGGGCGGTTGCACGAAATGCGGCTCTTGCAGTGTTAAGAGCCAACTCGCACACCGACCAGGATACGCCCGTACCTGTTTCGTTTTGCTACGGAAGGGGGAGCGGTGAAACCTACATGTCCGCGCCTGGACCTGAATTTGAACTCACCTCACCGGATGCGTTATGTGCCCTGAAAGAGCTTCGTACATCGCAAAGCGTTTTCGGCAACGCCACGTTCATGGAGACGTTTTCGTATTTCGGAAAACTCGTGGACAGGTCGAGGTCGAGGGATGCTTCAAGTGATGCTTCTTCGAATTTCGCAGCACTACTTACACCTCAAGCGTCTGGGTCCGACGCTTCCAATAAATATCTCGCGGCGAAGAAAAAGCTCGCGACGCTTGTCCAAACGTTGTGGACGTTGGACGACCCTACTGGAAACCCGCCAGTCGGGCACGCTCCGTATTGGGCGTCAAAATCGGAAAAAGCAAAAAGCGTCGTGTCCAACCTGGCGTCCAAAGCGAAAGCGTCCAAACCGGGCGCGGTTCAATCGCCTTTGAAGAAAATGAAAGAGCCGGTTCCGGTTGTTTCGAATTCCGTAGCGGGTCTTCTCGGCGACCTGGATTTGGGCGTAGACGAGCCTCCAAAGCCGAGCACCAATCCGTTCTCGTCAGGATCAAGAGTCACAACCTCCCGGCCCTCGTCTGCAAAGGGAAAGTTGAACTTGAATTTCCGGGAGTCCTCCGCGTTCGTATCGGCCAAGGACGAGGTCGACTTGGACCAGAGCGACGAGCTGGAAGCGGCGCTTAGGGCGTTGCCGTCGCCCACGGCGAGGAGAATATTGGGGGCGGAGGAAACGGTGTTCAGAGCTACGGAAAGTGCAGAAAAAGACACTACTGCGACTACTATTCCTGTTCAAGAACCAGCGCTGAAGCCTTCAGTTCCGAACCCTTCCAATCCCACGCGAAACCCAATCTCGACGCAACCGCACGACGCGGTTCCCGACGAGTTCAGCCTCAACGACAGTTTCGAGTCGGAACTTTCGGTGCACCCGACGGACACGACTTCCTCGGAGTTTGACTTCACCGTGCCTTCGCCGCAGAGGCAGGGGCAGGGTGAGGAAGAAAAGGAAAGCACGACGCGACAACAACAACAGGGAACGAGTTCGGTTCCTGAGTTGAACGCGGCGCGACCTTTACCCGGGGGACCGCGACGTCGACCAGGCGGCGGTACGAATCCGAACCCGGTGCACGGAATCATCTCACGTGCCTTAGCCGCGGATGATTCCGATTCGTCGATGTCCGACTTGTCTGGGTTTGGTCAAGGGGGGGGCGCGAACAGACGTGATGAGTCCGATAGCTTTGATTTTTAATTACGCGTAGTTTTTTATATTCATAGAACGTTTCCAACGAAAGCTTTTCTTACTCGCCGATGCCAAAGTAGCCGCGAATGGTGAAGGGCTGGTGTTCTAGCTTGATCTCGGGCTCGAGCGCTTGATCTCCGGCGAACTCTTCCTCTCGCGTTTGACCCGCTTCGAACTCAGCGGATCCGCGCGTGCCGCTTTGCACACTGCGCACTTGTCTTTCCGCCTGCCGTGAGGGCAGCGGTTGCACACCTTACACCCCTGTTTCAGCTTGCCGTGAGGCTAGGGGTTGCATACTGTGCAGCTGTCTTTCCGTTTGCCGTGAGGGCAGGGGGTGCACACCGCGCAGTTGCGTTTCGACTTGCCGTGAGGGTAGGGGTTGCAGTCCGGGCACTTACGTTTCAGCTTGCCGTGGAGGGGGCAGGGGCTGCAGTCCTTGCAGTCGCTTTTCTGCTTGCCGTGCGGGCACCGCCTATATGTCCCCATCACTCACGATCCATGTCCTCGTCACCCACTCCGCGCGCACAACGTAATGCGCTCCACAGCCACGACGCACACGCGAAGAGGTGAGTCGTTGCTTTTGCTTTTTGAGGTGACTTTCGTTGCTTCCGACAAGTTTTTTGGCTTTTTGGCAACATATCCTTGAGTTAATGACTCGTTAACCAGAGGGACTAAACCAGAAAAAAGGCGGTAATGCGCGATTCCTTCGGCGGCTGATCTCTCCCAATCGCCTCCACACACGCGCGCGCGGCGGTTCATTCGACGCACCGTCGGTTTACGCTTTTGCTTGTTTTGTGTACGTCGTCTTATCCGAGCGTCGAGACGTCCCAGCTCGCACCACCTGTCACGTCGCCGGCGTCCGCGACGTCCGTTCGATCGCATTGCACTGACGGAACGTTTCTGCATCATGGATCACGACCCGTACTTCGACCCTCCCCCATCCGGGGTTGACCACACCCGCGGCGGCGCCCCCGCTGCGCCAAAGCTGGATGTCGATACGCGCGACATACTTCCCGACATGTCCGTCGGAAACAAACGCGGGAGGTCCCTCCCCCGTTCCGATCTGTTCGACCGCGGCGTGGAAATGCAGGATCGGTCACCGAGACGGCGACGGTTTGACGGCCCACCTCCCGGGTTCGACCAGAGGTACGACGGTGGGGGTGGGCGGTTCGGTGGGGGCGGCAGGGGGGGTGGTAGGGGCCGTCGCGACCGAAACGATGACGCCCCGTTAAGTTTCCGCGAGTTTTGTCTCAGGCACGTCTCGGATTCAGCTTCGCCCGCGGAGGCTGAGCAAAAGTACGAAAACTACCGAAAGGAACACGCGGATTCGTTTCGCCGGTGGGATTTTGAACGCCCGGGGGGGATTCGAGACGACCCGAAAATCAGGGCGGCGCACGACCCACGCGCGATCGAAGAAGCCATCGTGCAACGCGCGGAGCTGGCGCAGGAGCAGGCGAAGTTGTTTGCAGAGGAGGTCGGGGCAGGGACGTTGCCGGCGCTTCCGGTGGCGAAACAAGTGGAGCAATCTGTAAATGCGAATGAAGACGCCGACGGAGAAAATCCCGAAAAGCCGAATGAAGAAGACACCGCGATGGACACCGAGCAAACCACTAATCCCAACGCTCGCCAGAAGAAAGACTCCCGAGGACGGTGGCCCGTCCCGGACGCAGCGTGGGCGCCTACGCGGCTGGCGCGGGATTTGCGTGCCTGCGAGGGCCTCATCGAGACGCTCAACGCGGAGAAAAGCATTGCGATGTCAACGGCTGAGCTCTTCGGCGACGCCGACACTGTCGCTCCCGCTTTGACCGCCGCAGACCCGATCCCCCCCCTCTCAAGACGCGACCGCAAGCCAGGCGAGGACGGTGAAGACGAAGCGGCGCACGCCGAAACCGCGGGCGACGGCACGGGCGGCGTCGACCAAACGACTTTAGCGAGCACGGTGGATACGCGCGTTTCGTTTCTCTGGCGCGTGCACGGTTTGGACTACTACGCCGGTTTGGAGTTGCGCGTGGACGAATACGTGGTGTTGCCGCCGTACAACCGGAACAATGAAACGGGTGAGGGTTGCTTAACCCGCGGGCCGTGTCCTGATGACGATGTTTTGCAAACAGAAACCAAAGCGTACCTGGCAGAAGTTACTGGTTCTAAAAAAGACGAACCCGAACCCGCTGGGGATGATTCCAGAAACGCGAAAGAAAGAAAGCCTTTCGGGTTCAACACCGTTACCGCGAAATGGGCTTTGAGGGTGGACCGGTGCTGGCATGCACGCGTGGAGGAGGGGGATAAGGCGACTGTTGTGAGGTGCGGCGCAGACAGGGTGGAGCGTGAGTTGGAAGAGTGGAAACAGAGTTGCGTGGTGCGCCACGAAGAGAACCGGTTTGGGTGTACGCTCTCGTCCAAGATGTTCATCGCAGTTGAGTTTGTGATGAAGCACATCAACGTAAAACAAGCACCTGCGGTGGAGCACCAGCGGAACCAAATTCTGGACGCCATCTACCTGGAGAACTACCTCTCCGCGTGCAAGGAGGATGAGCGGAGTTCGCGGCGGGAAAAGAGACTTGAAAGAAAAGAGAAACGAGGCGGAGACGGCGGCCGCGGGAAAGGCGCACGGCAAGAGATGAGGGCGCTGGCGAAATCAATTGTTAAGGATGGACCTACTGGAGTTGCGAAAACCGGAAGCACCAACGCACCGAAACCCGTTTCAAAGAGCTACAACGATTTGGACGCTCCGAAGGTGGACAGGGTCGTCCTTGATTACGGCGATATTTAATTCTATTTTGTCTTATCTTTGTCACTTTTGTCACTTTCAGGCACCCAATTCTCCCTACGACACCACACGGCCATCCCCCGCGTCTCGGAACTTTTCGAGCGCCTGTTTCCCCACCATCACTGATCCAACCAGCGTGGTGCTCCACAGCCCGAAGCTGACGAGTCCCAAAATACCTACGAACGCATTTTGCGAAAACGCGGAGAGAATGAACAAAAGCCCGGCGCAAAACGTTCCTATTATCGGAACGGCGATCATCGCGAACACCACAGCGAGGCAATGGATTCCGAAATGAATGAAGAACCTGCCGTACGCCGCGGTCTGTGCTACATCGCGCTGCGTTCTGCGCGCGGCGCTGACCAACGCGCCGTACCAGCCCCATCTGGACAGCGGCACACCAGCCCCGGCGAACGTCAACGCGACTAACCAGTCGCTCGCGTTGATACCGCCGACGCCCGCGAAAATCGCACACGTGATTACGAATGCGTTCCATATATACGCGATCGCGGCCAGGCACCAGGTGTAGTGCGCTATGCGCATCATCGGTGCGTTGACCGGGGGAAAGTCGGCTGGGTCGTAGCGTAGCACTTTGAAAAATGGAGGCCAGTTTTTGGGTTTCGAGGAAGGGTTCGTGGTGTGGTTTTGGGACGCCGCTTCCCGTCGTCGCAAGTCCTCCTCTTCGCGTGTGATGCGCGCTTCTCTGCGTATAAGCTCGCGCTCGCGTGCTGCTACTGAACCTTGGTCGGGGGGAATTTGGTTGGTGTGTGTACCCGAGGAAGTACTTCTCTCCACGCCGGGAAACACGTTCGAGAGGAACGACGAGAAGGTCGGGGCTTTTCCGTTGTCGTTGTTGCCGCGCGTGGTGGACGACCTGCTCGGCGTGGACACTTCAAACGCGGCTTTCGTGGTGTCGCCGTTCGTGTTACCCCCGTTATGCAAATCACCACCACCCGTCGTGGTCAAAGGCACAGCCTCGAACGGGTTGTCGTCGGTGTGCTGGTTAGACATACTCAACGAGCGTGGTACGTGGAGTACCCTAAACGCTAGTGACACGTTCCCTGGCGCGTGCGTACTCTGGGTAGGTCCACACAGAGGCGGCAGTGGTCGGCATACCCCCTTCGGCAGTTCCGAGGCGTGTTTAGAGAACGAGAACAAAAGAAGGTCAATCGTCAATATTATTAATTTCTACTTGTTTTTTTATCTCTCTACGCGCTCGGCTCCGGCGCGTTCTCGATGGCCTGCAGACACTCCGCCACCGTGGCTCCCTCGGACATCTTCTCCGTGAGCGCGTCGAACGCCCTCTCGTGTCGCTTCAGCATCCCAGCGGCTTGCCACACCGCCCACTTGGTGACCTGCTGCTGCGCCTGGTCGCCTAACTTGGGCTCGCACTTGTTCAGGATTCTTTGAAGGTCTCGCAAATCAGCTTCCTGGCCTTGCACTTCGTCGAACGCCATGGCTTCTGCGGCGACGCCGGCCATGGAGATGCAGGCGAGCGGCAACATGGTCTCTTCCTTGATTGCGATCTTTCCGTACACTTTGCGTTCCAATTTGGCTTCGAGAAAGTCGACGTGCGCTGTGCCTAATCCCAACGAATATCCAGCCACGGGCGCGCCCAGCATGTACCCCACTAAGAAATGCGCGGCTTCGTGTTTCGCGATCCTTTGTCTGTACGCAGGGCTGATTCGGGCGAAGCGGTCGATGGATACTTTTAAGAGGCCAGGGGCTGTGCTTCCAACCGCCAAAACAGCCAAGGAACTGCCTCCGATTAAGTAGCTCCCGAACGCTCCCCAATCACCGGGGAGCGTGGCTCCGACGATGAGCGCCAAGAACGACGTGGATAGCGTCACGGCGACGATAAAGTTGAAGTCGTTCGTGTCAGATGGTCGGCCGATTGAACTCGCGTCTTTGATTCCCATCTGCGCGAGCTCGTTGGGGAAGATGTTCCTTCGCTGGAGCTCGGGGTAGCAGTCCCAGCGCGACGTCGCGCCGCTGGCTTTCATGCCATTCAATGTTTGGCTGACACTCTTGGTCGCTGATTCCGCGGCTTCAGCGCGTTCCGAGGGGGGCAACGCCCGGATTGCGCCCAAGCTGTTGGTCAGAGTCGCGTAGCCGTCCGCAGCGGACACGGGGTTGACCGGGGTGGACATGGCCGCGTCCATCTCGTCCACGGAGGCGCGCACGCGCACGACACGGCGTGCGTTGCGATTGGAAACGCGAGCCGAAACGGAGATAGCTTTGCCGCTGCGGGCGCGCATGGAGATGGGGCGCACCACCACGGGTCGAACAGTGACGACGGTGAGCATCGAAGTGAGCGGGTACAACGTCACGGGAAGTTGAGTTGGTCGTCTGCGGTGTGACAGGAAGTGCAGTACGAGACGTGACGGAGCAACAAGAGTAGGCACTTCTATCCTGGACCACCAACCATCAGAACTGGCAGCAGTCGACACGTGGCCGACGGAGGAGCAAACATATTTTCAGCTTTTTCCCATACTTTGACGCGACGTCCGCTCTTCGCGGGCACACCGCACATCGCGGCGCGCGCGGGTGGTCGGGATCGAACGATGGGCACAAAACGAAACCGATGCTCTCACGGGAGAAGGACGGACAACTGCGCAGAGTGCAACCCGTGTCCTCACGGCAAGCGGAAGAGCGGTGGCAAGGTGTGCAACCCCTGCCCTCACGGCAACCTAAAATACGCCTGCACGGTGTGCAACCCTTGTCCGCACGGTAAGCTGAAACACTTCTGCGTTGCGTGCACTGGGTGCCCTCACGGCAAGCGGAAGTATAGGTGCGCAGAGTGCAAAGCAGCACGCGCGGATCCTCCGAGTTCAAAGCGGGTCAAGCGCGAGCCGGAGAGTTCACCGGAGATCAAGCTCGAGCCCGAAATCAAACACGATCCCGAGATCAAGCAATAACCCTTCACCATTCAAGGCGACTTCGGCTTCGATAAGTGAACGACTTTTAACGTGAAGAAGTGAAGAAGCAAATCATGTCTAATAAACAAAACTAAACTCCAAAAAACCATGCTTCGTCGTCGTCGCTTTCCAGCGCGTTCCGCACTTTCGTTGGAACTCTTCGGGGAAAGCGTTTCACATTTACAGGTGACGGCGACGCACGAATATGAGGCTGAACTTGCGCCAAACCAAGCTCAGAGGTTTGACGTCTTTGACATATGAAACACGTCTGGCGCTTTTTTGTTTTTTTCGTTGAGAGTTTTTCATAATCCTGCTCGTCGTCGTCATCATCCACCTCATTCCGGTGAAAGAAACATTCCTCGTGCCCCTCCGTGGGGCACGTGACGCACCGCACCAACGCGCACGCATCACACCCCTCGCCGCACAGCGCACAAGGAACGTGATCGGATTCCAGCGCGTATTCAGTCTCACAGTTTTTCCGTTTCCGCGACGGGTCTATGCGCGGAAGCGGCGTCGGCGCGTCCCTGGGAGACCCCAAAGCATCACCGCCCTCGTCGTCGGTCGTGTCGGCGTCGGTACCGACACGTTGTCGCCGTCGTCGTTTCACATCACCCGAATAGGAATCGGAACCGTCCATTGATTTATCATCCGAAAATTCGTCGTCGGAGCCTTTCCTTGCTCGCGCGTCAATTTCAAAACGTCTTTCGCGTCTCGCCCGCGCGCTCGCCTCCGTTTCCAGACGCCACAGTTCCGTTGCCTGACTAAATACCCTGTTAGTTGTTTCAACTTTATGAGCGATCAAATCAAGTTGTGTTGAACCCAGGGAGAGCGAAAGGGTTGCCATCGTTTGCTTCGGTCGCGGGAAGAACGAGTCCTCCGCGACGACGGTTTCCCAAGCCCCTTCCCTAGGCGCTTTCAACAACTTACGCTTTTGAAACTCACCAGTTTCTTTTTCCCTCCGTCGGCGGATTATTTTTTCCCGCGGGAGAGTCGTACTTTTCTTCGAGTGATCATTCTCTCCCCCGTCCGCACACACCGCGCACCACCACGACTTCTTCGGGACCTGACGTAGACCTAGACAATTCAAATGCCCCCCATTCGGGCACCCATCGCAAAGCACAAACAAACCCTCATCCGCTGCGTCCCCGCACCACGCGCACGGGATGTCGTCCAGCGGGACGCCAGGGTCGTGTATGGGTAATTGGTCAGTTGGGTTAGATTGAGGTATCGTATCAGTGTCTACGTCTTTGTCTACGTCTATATGTACGCGTTCCATCCCACCGCCGCCGCCACCCATGAACGACTTGGCGAACCGGTGGTAGGGCGGGACGCGCCACGCTCGAAGGGACAATATTTCACCGCTCGAAGTACCTCCCGTCTTTCGCTGAGTACTAGTCCCAGTCTTGGCATCTCCCGGTTTTGCTTTTTGGTGAACTTGCGCCCAGTTGCCCTCTGATCCTAACGAGACGATCACGTCGCTAAGCGCGCACCGCTCGCGACGCGCGAACCGCTGTTCAATTGTTTCTTTCCGCACATACGTTCGCGTCTTTTTTCCATCTTTCTTTTTACCTTTGCGTTTCTTCACAGGCGAATCAAAGTCGCTATCGGAGTCTGACGAGTCGTCGTTTGAGCAATCGTCATCAACGTCATCGACGATGAACGCCCATCGATCGGCCACGTCTTTATCTGCGTCAGCGGAATCGGCCCAAATCGATCTTTCGGCGTACTGTAACGTGCCGCGCGTCGGGGTGTTTGGCGTGCCGGGAACGGGCGACGCGGTGATTTGCAGTTCGGGGGACGCGGCGCGATCGGTGGGGGACTGGTCACGGTTCGGTGACGATTCATGTTCCACACGTTCCGCATCCGTGCGATTCGACACACCATCGTCGTCCAAAGCGTCCGCGTAGACGTCCCACCGCGGAGGGGCGGCGCGGCACACCCTCGCCACGGCGCCGACCACGGCAAAGTTCGAGGTCGAGTCTATATCGTTCGACGTCTCGTCAACGAGGTCACCGCCGACGTAGACGTACTCGTTGCCGCTGCCGTCGGCACCGAGATGGTTTGACTGAGAGATACTCTCCGCTTTGACTCGCACGTCATCCATGGAAAGTCGCGCTTCGCACAAACCCCACAGCGCGCGTATCCTTCGCGTCGGGGTTATCAATGTATACGCCTGCGCCGCAGATCTTCGCACGACTCGTTTTGTCTTGAGAGGAACTACCGGTTTCGATTCCTCACGGGATTCCTCTCCTTCTCCCTCGACTCCGTTATCGTGTTCGACACTTCCATCACCCTTGACACTAGTATCAATAATGACGTCTTCCTCAACCACTTGTTCAAACGCGGAGATGTCGAACGGCGCGTTTTGTTCCCACTTTCCGAAAATCTCGTTTTTACGGTCACCCAGCACAAACGCGCACCACTCCGGCCACCGTTTGCTCCACCCCCCGACTGGCGGTTTGTCGCTTTGGTGCACATCCGGTTCGATGCCGAACAGCAACGCTAGGTGCGTTCTGGCGAGGATCATGGCGTTGCGGGTGTGGAGGCGAGAAGGATTAGAAGTGTTGCCGTTCAAGGTACCGTCGTTGCCAATAAAAGTTGTCACCCCCGTTGGATCGGCGAGTGCTAGTTCCAGTTCTAACGCACTAGGCGGTCTGGCTGCCCAGTGCGTTTCGCGTAGCCCGAGCACTTTCACAGCGCGTTTCGTCCCGACCGCTAATTCTTTTTTGAACGTCTTGAAGAATTCCAAAACCGCCGCGAGCTCCCAGCGGCTTCGCGATTCCAATATTTTAGAGCAGAGTAGCAAATTCTTTGACGCCTCATTAGTACTCGCAATCGGTATCAGAAACGGGTGGAAGGAAGTAGTGAAAGTACCTTGGATACCTTGTTGCACACCCGTACCTTCGATAGCCTGTTCCACATCCGTACCCGTCAGCTTGTCGAACAGAATAACCTCCTCGTCGTCCGGCTCGGCGGCAGTTTTCGCGAGGTCGTCCACGAACGTTCGTTCTCCGTCGTTTCGTCTCGACCCGCGCTTGGAATGCGACACGTGTTTCTTTTTGTTCTTTTTGTATTGGCCAGCTGTATCCCCAAGCCCTTCCAGTTTCACCTTCTTCTCCTTCGAGGTCTGAAGCGAGCCTTTCGGCCGGCCCGCACCAGGCCGCGCGCCGCCGCGAGCCATGGTTGATATACTTTTGTTGCTTCTATTTCTGTTTTTTCAATCACAGGACCCTAACACCCTCTTCGTCTTCAAGCACTTCCTTAGTTTCCGCAGCGCCTTTCCGCAATCCGGTGTGTCCGCTTTAACCCCGGTGTGGTTGATCACGAGGTGCGTGCACCGGCTGAATTCAGCCGCCGCGTCAACGCACACCACCCGTCCCTTGCACAGATCTAAGTCTTGCGAAAACGCGTCGCACGCGTCTTTGTTGTTTGGATTCGCGGACAGGCACTGCTTCACCGCGCTTACCCTCGTCGAGCACTTCTTCCCAACCGAAACCCGTTCCTCCTTCGTCGCGCGAAGGCCGAGCAAGTACCCGAGCATCACACAGATCCGGAGGATCCAAGAGGTCGAAGGGAAGCGTAAATAGGTGTGTGCCCACTTTGCGATCGTCGTCATTTTTGCCAACGCCGGTTCAAACGAAATTCGAAGAGAGAGCAGAGCTTGCCTGTAAAACCCAGATTTCGACCGGTGAGTCCCGCGATCGACGACGTCCGCGGACGGTCAATCTGAGTTCATGGTGATAGGCTCGAAAGTGGAATCGACCGTGAAATGTGAAAAGAGTTCGCACGGCCAAACGGTCCGACTCAGCGCTTTTCGGGGAGTCGACACAATCTTCTTGTTGGCAATGAAAAATACGTCTGGAGGTGTGACATATTGCTCATACAAAAAAACCTGGATCTCGGAAACCGAATAAATGGGGGAGACGACGCGTTTCCGCGGCGGACCGCATTTGCGGCGAGTCAGCATGAGTGCGTCCCCGCTTTTCTTTATCCGAGTTGGAGGATGTTGCTCTTCACTTCGGAACGCGCGGAAGGCCATTCTCAGGCCCAAACGCTCGTAGCCACAGCTGACGTCTATAACTCGGCGTTAAACAACAACCTCCTCACGCGCGTAGTTACGCACGCGAGCCCAAACGCGACGCGTCGAACCCGCGCGTCCCTCAGCTTTCAAATCTACACCCGAACGTCTCTAAAGTACGTTAGTGTACAATGACCTCCGCGCTCACCGCGTGTTGCGCGGCGCGCGTCGTGACGCGCGTGCCAAGCGCAAGTGTACATATGCGTCGTAATGTGCTCATGAATACCAGGCGTGCTTCGAAACAAGCGCGCGTCTCCGTCACCACCAAAGCCAGCGGCGAATGGGGCCCACCCCCGAGTGTGGCGAAATCCCCCGAGCGCGTCTCCCTGGAAGTGCAGACCATGGATTCACACACCAACAACATCCAAACTGGGTACGAGCGAGGCGATTCAACCCGGGGTTTGGCGGATGAGCGACGGGACATCGCGGCGAAGGCGAAGCAGCTGATGAACATCGACCCCAATGATCCTCGGGCGCTTGATGCCATCGGAAGCAAAGTGAAGTGCCACGTGCAATTCAGGGTACCCTACAACACCGCGCACGGCGAGGATTTATTCATCATTGGAAGCCACGACAGCCTCGGCCTTTGGAACCAAAACAACGCGCTGTCCATGACCTGGGGCGAGGGCGGAAACTGGTGGGCGAACGTTGATTTACCCGCGGGGGGGGTTTTCTTCTATAAATACGCGGTTCGAGGGATTGACGGGTCGTACAAGTGGCAGGAAGGGGCGAACAACCTTTTGGTGCTGCCCGACGAGTGGGACATTCCGCAAGACAGTTTATTCATCGTCGATGACAACTTTTCGGGAATTTCGCGGAGCTCGCAGAACATGCTCGCCTCGAAGGTGATTTCGTACGAAAAGGAAATCGTCACGCTGCGCATGGAAACAGTCAAGGCGAAGGAGATGACTAAGGCGAGTCTTCAGGAACTGTTAATAACTCGAGAAGAGCTGGAAGAGGCGAACATCAAGCTCGCGCAGTACGAGTCAAACGTGCAGAAAGTGATTGACTCGATGCAAGGCAACGCGTCGTCGCAAAGGACAAGGTGATGGATGACAGAGGCTCATACTACTTGTGATGTGATGTCGTGTACGTGTCGACGTAGAGGTGTTAATCACCGAGGCTCTCGTGTTGTTAAAAAGATATTCTTACAGTAATCAGACTAAAAGCCCACTGGTCTCTTCTCAACTTTCCAAAAAATACTTATTAGAGGAAATCCATAAACGCGTCATCTTCATCCGCGGCTTCGTCGTCGCCAAAGTCAACTGCGGTGAACATCATGTCGGCTTTGCCGCCGGGCACGACGAGGCCCTTGTACGTTTGCTTCGCCTTTAAAAGCTTGTTCAGTGCGTAGGACTGCTTGTCCCCGAGAAGCTGTTCGTTGCCGTTCTTTTCGCACTTGATGAAGAATTCAGCTTCTATCTTGTCCGTTTCCGGGTCGGCAATTTCAAAGAACGTTTCCTCTTCCCACTCAGGGTCAAGACCGATGCCAACCTTAGTAGTGTACTTTTTGTCACCGGGGCCAGTCACCGTGACCCAAGCACGGGGCTTCTCGATGTTGTAGAACTTCACGTCGAGCTTTTTGATGTTGCATGCGGTGATGTAAACGCTGTGTTGAAAAAATGAGGGAAATTGGTAAGTGATGGGTCATGACTCAAGAAAGTTTTGGCGGCTCCGATCGCGTACGGGTGTGCGGTAGGGGCAGGCCAGTGTGGGTGCCTTGTATCTGTGGCACGCCTTGGTAGCTTGGTATTCGTGAAACTGACCGTCGGCGCGACATAGCCGTGCAGCATATGCGCTCCTGCGCATGCACGCCCACGCGCGGCACGCCTGCGGATCAAGTGGCGGCGAAAAGCACATTACAAGCACGCGGCCCTGCATCGCGGGGCACACGTCTACTGGCTACGCAAGAGATTACCCGCGTTTACAGGTCGGAACAGGCGTGAACGTACCGGAGCTGAGGCATGGTGAAAGTTTGTTTTGCAGATACGACGGTGTGTCGAGGAAAGGGTTGATGGAGGGGTGCAGGCACGCTTATCGTCGATCGAGAAAACAAAAGTCCCAACCGGTGGCACAAAAACCATATGCAAACAGTCACACTTTGTTGCAAAGTAGATCTACTCGTCGTTTTGGGTTTAATTCGGACGGACAAAACGAACCCGGCTCGCGAACAAAAAGAGTCTTAAGCCATCGCCTCCGCTCGCCGTTTCCCCTTTCACGCGCACGTCGAGCGACTTCGCTTCGACCGAGCTACCATGGTGCGTACTTTACATAGCAAGCAACCGCATCCTCGCGCCTCGCGTACGATCCACGGGTCGCGTTTGCCTCATGGTGACGCGCGACACGTCCGGTGCGGGTCTTTTAGCTGTGCGGGTCGATCTCGTGCGGTGGGTTTTTGTGTAGCGCGATGGCTTCGCACGCGCCTACATACGCGGCATCGAGCCCTATACGCGTGCGTTCGGGTGCGACACCGTTGTCGTACTCCCGTGCTGTGTTATCCTACGCGCGTGTTGGTGATTCGAGCGCTCGCTCTGGGGTGTACGGCCGTGACGACGACGACGTCATCTGGGTCTAAAAACCGGGTTCGCGCTGGCTTCGGGTCGCGATGTTTCCGCCCGCCGGGTCGGAATCGGCGCCCCCTCACCGGGAACCACGCGCTTCGTAGCACGCGACGGGCGACTCGGAAGCCTGGTATATGCACACGTCGTACTGACGCACGTCCGGGCATGGCCAACGCGCGCATCCCCGGCTCGCCGCAGCCCTGGCGCGCGTACACTCGGAAACCCTAAGTCGAGTCACATCACAATCTACCAGTGTGCTGACAATTTTTTCTCCTCATTCTCCTCTCTCCCTCTTCCCCCCCATCCCATCTCCAGGTGCTCGCCCAGGATGTCGACCTTATGAACCCCCCCGCGGAGCTGGAGGCGCGCAAGCACAAGCTGAAGCGCCTTGTGCAAAGCCCCAACTCGTTCTTCATGGACGTCAAGTGCCAGGGGTGCTTCAACATCACCACCGTGTTTTCGCACTCGCAAACCGTGGTGCTCTGCGGGTCGTGCTCGGCGGTGCTGTGCCAGCCCACCGGGGGCAAGGCGCGCTTGACGGAGGGCTGCAGCTTCCGTGCGAAGCAAATCTAAGGGGTTTAGACTTGCCAAAATAAACAGTGATGTTGTGATGGAATGATATCATACATCACAACGCGGTGGGGGATCTTTACGATTGCGGCCGAGCAATTGAAAGGTATGGGTGTGTCACACCTGATAGTATCGGAAGCTTTAATGAAACATATCTTTCGAGTCAATACAGTTTTTTGTGTCTTGTTTTGTCAAGCTTCGTATGTTCTCTGAAGAGTCTATGGTGAGGAAGTGGAAGCGAGTGACAAAAGGCGACGCAAATCATGTTCCGTTATAATCTCTATTTTACAAAAGCATCCCTAATCGCGTTACGCTTTGGTCGCTCCGGTTGTGCCTTTACTCGCATTATTAGCCCGTTCCGCCCGTTTCGCCGCCCGCAGTTTGTTCACGTTGTACATGCCGACTGATAAGAACGCGATGACATAACCCACGTAATTAAGGAAACTCACCGTGTTGCCGAACAGATGCTGTGACGCGAAGATGAGCATCCAGTCTTTTATCACGCCCGCGATGTTCATTGTTAGTGCGGAGGTTTTTCCTATCAGCAGAAAGACTGCCAAATTGAGTGCGAATGCTGTTATTGCGTTCAACAACAGCATAGGGTAGTCAATCACCAGCATCGTATCCGCCATGATCTCCGGCAGCTCGACGAAGATGAAGGGGAGTAATAAGCACACGCCGCATGCTGGCGAAACATAATACAGACTTTGTATAGGATTCATCCCGTACCCTTGTCGCGTGATGAGTACTTGTACCAGCATCAACCTCACGGCTTCAAACACCAACGCGGATAACTGCTCAATAACCCCGATCCACACAAAATCGATCTCGCCATAGGCTGCAATAGCTACTCCAATCGCGATTATCACCATGTTGAAGCTGGTTAACTTGGTGAGTTTTTCCATCCCGAAGCTCACGCCACACACGTACACCAGGCCCGGCATCAGCGCTTTGGTCATCTGGATGAACGAGACTGATAAATGAAGATAAGCTGAGTTGGAGAGCCACAGACTCGCCGCATACAGCGCCCCGATCGGCACCACTCTGTTCACATAATCCTTCCGTGGCATGTGCAGTCGCTTCGTGGTTCCAATCCCCCGCACTAAAAAGCTACTCACGGTGGTGCAGAAAAACATGTGCCACAGCGTCAGCGCGATCGGGTACTTGAACCCGGAGTAGGCTAGGATGTACTTGTTGAACAGGATTACTGACATCGAAATGGTCATCCACACGATGACGTAGAAGTAGGCTTTGGCGGCCTGCTGCCACGCGGTGAGGGGGGCATCGGGATCCTTGGGCATCGTGGCAGGATCTGCTTTTATTGATAGCAAAAGCCGCGGTTGTTAGCAATGACGCGGCCTACGATCGATTGCCGTGTGCCGTAGATATCTGACCGGTCTCGTGTCAGGATTGTCGCCGTCGCGATACGTATGTGATCGCGCAAAACTAATTAGCTTCGACACCTCAACCACCACGCCACGCTGCTGTCCCGCCGAGTGTGTGTAGAACGCTGAGCGCCCGCGGATTATGTCCTCGGCTTTCCGAGGGCTCTGAAAGCCTGACACGACTTGCTATCTCGGAAAACTCAATCGACAAGTTATAACTCCTATAAATCATCAGCAATTTCGACTTTTTTCCCCTTTTCGGCAACTACGAGACAACGGTCGCGAATTGCTGCGACCCCTCCGCGCTTGTCACTGCGTTTGTCGCGGTGCGGCGTCGCCGGACGACACAACAGCCCCCTCGTGATGTCGGATCCAAACCCCGTTCGCGTCGCGTTCGACAAATTCGACGCCGATGGCAGCAGTAAGCTGGAGAAGGGCGAGCTGATGAGCGTTCTTGAGGAGCTCGGGCTGGACGTGA
>MDSY01133916.1_pt1 | contig 27012 bp, 33 predicted proteins | sample 811131 | NCBI WGS metagenome assembly MDSY01 (sample SAMN05326643, study PRJNA326480) | marine metagenome | isolation source: seawater | place: Atlantic Ocean: South West | collected 2010
CCTCTTGAAGAATACGCTAAATTTGTGAAGGAGTAATAGAATGACTGACAACAGAACACCGCGAAAGAACGCAACTCGAGCCTCAGAAACTCGCAGAAAACCTTGGGCTCCGCCCAGCCGCCTCGCTGCACCAGACGCCCCAGAGGGCTATGTGCATCGTTGGATTCGAACCTCAATGCGAGGTGAAGACGATAAGATGAACGTCAACACCAAACTGCATGAAGGGTGGGAACCCGTCCGAAAGGATGAGTATCCAGATTATGAAGCTCCTACTATCGACGAAGGTCGGTTTGAAGGTGTGATTGGTCAAGGTGGTTTAATGTTGTGTCGCATACCTGTCGAAACCGCCAATGAAAGATCCGAGTATTACGGGAGCCGAACCCGCGAACAGATGGTTGCAGTCGATCAGGATTTAATGAAGGACCAACATCCTTCTATGCCGATATCTAATAGTCGGCAAAGTCGTGTATCCTTCGGAGGTTCAAGACGAGACTCCGAGTAACTTTTATTGAGGTGCTATTATGGCAAATTCTAACGGATCCTTTGGGCTACGTCCCATTGGTATTGTTGGACAAGGTGCGAATACTACGGGTGCTACCGAGTATCGTATTGCGTCAAACAACAATACAAAATTATATCAGGGCTCTCCTGTTATACCAATCGCAGGCGGAACTATCTCAGAAGCGCAAGCTGCTGCAGGTGGTAACGTTGCATTCTTGGGTGTTTTCTGGGGCTGCGAATATGTTCGCGCATCAGACGGTAAGACAATCTGGTCGGCTTCTTGGCAGGGTACTGCTGCTGGCGCAGATGCTAACTTCCCAATTAAAGCTTTTGTTTACGACAATCCAATGCAGACGTTCACAATCGCTACATCTAATGTAGTGGCTGCGGCAAACACTGAAGCGGAAATTCGTGCAATGGTCTTTAAAAATATCGCATTGGCGACTGCAACTGCAGGTAGTGACGTAACAGGAATCTCTTCTGCAACTGCAGATTTGAATACTTCTGCTGCAACTGCTGCTCTTCAGCTTCGTGTTATTGGCGTCCAAGATGACCCTGATAACTCAGACTTCACAGTCGCTGGTATCCCACTAATCGTTCGTTTGAATACTTCGTTCAACTCTGCCAATGGCGGGATTGCAGCGGGTACTCCTTCGTCCACTGGCGTTTAAAGGAGGTCTAACACATGGCTATATCACGCGCACAACTAGCGAAAGAGCTAGAACCAGGCCTTAACGCCTTATTTGGTATGGAGTACAATCGGTACGAAAACCAGCACAGCGAAATCTTTACAACAGAATCTTCTGATCGTGCATTCGAAGAAGAAGTTATGTTGGCCGGGTTTGGCGCAGCACCTACAAAGTCTGAAGGTTCTGCAATCAACTTCGATGATGCTAACGAAGCGTATACTGCTCGTTACAATCACGAAACCGTTGCACTTGCGTTCTCAATCACTGAGGAAGCAATCGAGGACAACCTGTATGACCGCCTCGGCAGTCGCTACACTAAGGCCCTCGCTCGTTCAATGGCGCACTCTAAGCAGGTTAAAGCTGCTGCTGTTCTTAACAACGCCTTTACAGGCGGTGCTAGTGCAGGCGGTGACGGCGTTGCTCTTTGTGCAACAAACCACCCGCTAACTAACGGCGGAACATTCTCTAATACTCCAGCAACTGCTGCTGATTTGAACGAAACTTCTTTGGAAGACGCTCTTATCAACATCGCTGGTTATGTTGACGAGCGTGGGTTGAAGGTCGCTCTTCGCGGCTTGAAGTTGATGATTCCACGTCAACTGCAATTCGTTGCAGAACGTTTGATGGTGTCTAACCTTCGTGTTGGCACTGCAGACAATGATACTAACGCAATTCGCTCAATGGGTATGTTGCCTGACGGTTATGCCGTTAACGACTTCCTTACTGATCCAGATGCGTTCTTCATCAAAACAGACGCGCCTCGCGGCTTGATTCACTTTGAGCGGACTCCGCTTTCCACTAACATGGAAGCAGACTTCGACACAGGGAATATGCGCTTCAAGGCACGGGAACGTTACAGCTTCGGCTTCTCTGACCCACGTTGTGTATTTGGTTCACCTGGGGCATAAGTTCCGGACTATTACTGCAGTTAGGGGCGATCTTCGGATCGCCTCTTTCTTTTTGGCTTGAAGTGTTGTATGAAGAGTTATTCCCTGACAGTCACATTTGACTGACATTCGCCAAGACAGGAGACTCACATGGCTAATACAACTTTTTCTGGTCCGATTCGGGCTGGCAACATTAAAAACACAACAGGAACTACTGTTGGTTCTGACATCGCAAACGTAGGTTACGTTGTAATGATGCAGACACACACTATGGATCTTTCCAACGGTGCTATTGCAGCGGGACCGACTAATATGGTTATCCCAGCAAACTCCAAGATTATTAATTGTATTGTTGATTTATCAACAGCGGCTAACGCTACAACTAACCTTAGTGTTGGTGATACAGTTGGTGGAGCTACAACAATCCTAAACACATTGGCTACTGGCACAACTGCTGGCCTCAAGACTGTAACTACACAAGGTGGTGGTACAGGTGAGTGGGCAGACACAGGATCTGCTGATCTAAAACTTACAGTGACAGGATCTGCTGCTACAACTGCTGGTGTTGCGGTGATCACAATCATGTACGCGCAAGCATACAACACTGTAATCCGTCCATAAGGAGAGCTTAGATGGCAGGATCAGACATAAATGCGTACACTCATGCACAAGGTTCAGCGGCGGCTCTTATAGGGCCGTCCAGATCCAGACTTCAAGCCGTAAACATATACGCGACTGCGGCAGGCTCGTTCACTCTTACCAATGGTAACGGGGGAGCAACACTGTTAACGCAGAAGTTTCCCATAGGTATGAACGAGATATACATTCCTGAGAATGGAATGTTGTTTACTTCTGGGGTTTACGTTTCTGCGCTTACAGGAGCGGGGACTGAGCTAACTATTCTTTTGTCATAGGAATAATTTATGCCTAAAATCGATAAGGCTAAAATGAAATGCAACAAACCTAAACGTCAGATTTCTGGCGGGAAAAAATCTGTTGTTAAAGCCTGCGACAAAGGAAAAGAAAAGATAGTTCGTTTTGGCGATGCCAACATGAAGATTAAAAAATCAGACCCTAAACGGCGAAAGTCGTTTAGGGCTCGTCATGGGTGCGATAAAGGCACTATGGATAAACTAAAGGCCAAATATTGGTCTTGCAAAGCGTGGTAGTTATGAAGTTAGAGGTTAATCAGTTAGTGTCGTTTGTTGCCTTGGGTTTACTAGGTTGGGCCTCTATGCAGGTTTACCAGATGAATGCTCAATTGACGGTTACGTCTTATAAGGTCGAAGAAAACTATAACATGATCAAGCCTATGTGGCAGGATTTTTTGGTAAGGAACGCATATCATGATCAGCCGCAGCCAAATGGCAAAGCAAATATCCACGCCACCAACAAGGAATGGTAATATGAGTTTATACGAGAATATCCGAAAACGTCGAGCAAGCGGAAAGCCTATGCGTAACAAGGGCGACAAGGGTGCGCCTAGTAACCAAGACTTTGTTAATGCGGCTAAAACCGCGAAGAAAGCAAAGGGTGGTATGATAAATAAAGGCTACAAGAACGGTGGCTGTGTTATGGCTGGTCGCGGTGGGAAATATAAAGGCGGAATGTAATGACAACTTCTGGATCAAGAGATTTCAATCTCGATGTAGGTGAGCTTATCGAGGAAGCATATGAGCGGTGCGGTATAGAAGTACGCACGGGCTACGATGCCAAAACTGCTCGTCGATCTTTGAATCTCATGTTTGCAGAATGGGCCAACAGAGGGTTGAACCTGTGGACTGTTAAGTCTCATACGATTAATCTCACGCAGGGACAGGCCCAAGAAACTCTTTCGGACAATGTAGTTGATCTACTGGATGTTGTTCTTCGTAGAAACAATACTGACTATGAAGTTCAAAGAATATCCAGGGGGGAGTATGCAACTCTGCCTAATAAAACAACGCAGGGCAGACCTAGCCAATACTGGCTAAACCGTCAGATTAATCCAGTATTGAATCTTTGGTCAGTACCCGAGAACTCTACAGATCAAATTATTTATTATTTTGTTCAGAGAATTGAAGATGCTGACACATTGGTTAATACAACAGATATGCCATTCCGGTTCTATCCTTGTATGGCTGCAGGACTATCCTACTACATTGCTATGAAACGAGCACCAGAACGTGTACAGATGTTAAAGACTGTTTACGAAGAAGAGTTCCAACGAGCAGCGGATGAAGATCAGGGAAGAACTCCTTTGAAACTTCAACCTAGTCTCAGTTATTTGAGGGTCTAATGGCATACGCGAGTGGAAGTAAAGCGTGGGGTATATCTGATCGATCAGGCCGTCGATACCGTCTTCGTGACATGAAGGTGGAGTGGACGGGAGCCAAGGTTGGTCCCGATGAATTTGACCCAAAGCAACCTCAGTTATTTCCACCAAAGGCGTACCCAGATCCTCAAGCATTGAGAAATCCGAGACCCGAAACAAATCTAGAGGCACAACGAGCGTTACAGTGGGGATGGAACCCAGTGGGATTTAACTACTTGCCGGGCCTTTCTCCAGATGACAATTTAGTAGCCACAGGATCTGTTGGCACAGCTACGGTGGTGATAACATGAGCTTTACATATGATGAACTAAAGACGGCTATACAGGATTATACTGATAACACTGAGACAAGTTTTATTAACAACTTGCCTTTGTTTATACGAGTTGCAGAAGAACGCATCTTAAAAAATGTGCAACTTGATTTGTTCCGGAAAAATGCTACTGCGATCATGGTTAAAAGTTCCGAGTACTTAGGGTCCCCTACAGATTTCTTAGCTCCGTTTTCATTAAGTTACACAGCTAATGGAGATAAAGTTTTCGTAGAGTTTAAAGACGTTTCGTTTTGTCAAACGTACACTCCAAACGCTACAACAGAAGGTCAGCCTAAATACTACGCCCAGTTTGACGTAAATAATTTTTTGTTGTCGCCGTCACCAGACGCAAACTACGACTGTGAGATGCATTACTTTTATAGGCCCCTTAGTTTAACTGCGGGTGCAGGCTCTGAAACAACTTGGCTAAGTACCAATGCTGAGATGTGTCTTTTGTACGGCTCGTTAGTAGAGGCAAACATCTACCTCAAAGGCGAACAAGACATTATGCAAATGTATAATGGCAGGTTTACAGAGGCAATGACCGCCCTTAAAATGTTGGGTGAAGCAAAAGAAACGACTCAAGAGTACCGAGTTGGAAGAGTTATAAGGCAGAAACAATGATACAAATAGAAGCTTTTGAAAACTTTAAAGTGCGTACATCTAACGATGGAGGCCACAGTATAGATACGGTGGCAGAAATGTGCGCGGACAAACTTATGAGTGTTTCTGACACTGCTCCAGAAGAGATTAGGGTGCAGGCCGAAGCATTTAAAACACAAATGTTGAATGTTGTCTCTCATTATATTAAGATGGCAGTCAAGGAAGACCGCGCAACAATGTGCATTAAAATTCAGAAGGCTGGCTTTTCGGACCTAGCTGAACAACTAAGGAGAATCTGATGGCCTTTACTGGTAACTACATGTGTACATCGTTCAAAAAAGAACTGATGACTGCTACACACAATTTTAGTGCTTCCGGCGGAAACACTTTTAAACTCGCATTGTATACAAATAGTGCTTCATTTACGGCAGCAACTACAGCGTATACTGCGACTAATGAGGTGCCCAACTCAGGGAGCTATACTGCTGGTGGCGGTGCGTTAACCAACGTAACTCCAACAATTTCGGGCACAACAGCCTTGACAGACTTCGCTGATAAAGATTTTACGTCTGCTACAATTACAGCACGGGGCGCGTTAATTTATAACGACAGCGCTGCGGGAGACCCTACAGTCGCAGTTCTTGATTTTGGTTCCGATAAGACATCCACAACAGGGACTTTCACTATCCAGTTCCCAGTAGCGGACGCGGCTAACGCGATCATTCGGATCGCCTAATTCTAAGGAGATCTTCGTATGGCGCTTATTGTTGCTGATAGAGTCAAGGAAACTACAAACACCACCGGAACAGGTGCGTACACTCTCGGTGGTGCAGTCGCGGGGTTTGATGCCTTTAGTTCTGTAATGAGTAACGCAGACACTGCGTACTATGCTATAACAGACGAGGTTAACTGGGAAGTTGGTCTAGGTACTTTTACCTCTTCCGGTGGAACAATGGCCCGAACAACTGTTCTTGACTCATCAAACAGTGGCAGCGCAGTAAACTGGGGGGCAGGAACAAAGTCTATTTTCCTGACATTACCTGCGGTTAAAGTAATACAAGAGGATGCTGGCGATAACATTACTGTCGGCAACAACATCGTCGTTGGAGGAACTGTTGACGGCGTAGATATAGCCGCAAGAAATGTAACTCTAACTAATACTACTAACACCGCAAACGCAGCTTTACCTAAAGCTGGCGGTACAATGACAGGTAATTTAATTCTTAATGCCGATCCGACTGCTACATTACAAGCAGCCACCAAGCAGTATGTAGATACGATTGCGGCGGCGGGAATACATTATCACCAACCTTGTCGAGCACAGGCAACGGCAAATCTCAATGCTACATATAACAACGGGTCTAGTGGTGTTGGAGCTACTTTGACTAACGCTGGAACACAGGCGGCATTGGTTATTGACGGGGTTTCTCTATCCTCATCGGATCGAGTTTTAATCCAATTACAGACTAACCAAGCTCACAACGGTGTTTACACAGTTACTACAGTTGGTAGTGGTAGCACTAATTGGGTACTTACTCGAGCCACTGATGCTGATTCATATGCGCCAAGTGACCCAGACGCATTAGGGGAAGGCGATGCTTTCTTTGTTACTGAAGGTACAGTTCACGGTGGTGAGCTAGATGTGATGACTACGTCAGGTACTATTACTTTTGGTACAACTGCGATTGTCTTTTCGCTAGTTTCAGATGCTCCAATTTACACAGGTGGAACTGGGGTTTCTATTTCTGGAACTGTGGTATCTATAGGTCAGGCGGTTGCTACAAGCAGTAATGTGACGTTTAACCAAGTGACTGCTGCTCTAGTTGGTAATTCATCGACGGCTACCAAATGGGCTACGGGTAGAACTATTACTTTAACAGGTGACACTACAGGAGTATCCGGTACTTTTGATGGTTCTGGTAACGCATCTATCAGCACTACAATTGCAGACTTACCTGGGAAACAGCCTTACTTAACTGTAGCAACTACCGTTTCTGGCGGTAAATTCTTGTTAGATGGCAGTTCTCAGCAAATCGCGCAACTACCTCGTTCTGTAACGATTCGGTTTGATCAGTCTAATAGCAGTAACACGGCTCACCCGTTGCGTTTAAGTACTACGTCTGACGGTACTCATGGAGGGGGCTCTGCTTATACCACTGGAGTTACGACTGTTGGAACACCGGGGTCGGCAGGCTCGTATACTCAGGTTACAATACAACAGTCCGCTCCGAATACATTGTATTATTATTGCGCTAACCACTCTGGTATGGGCAGTAAAATTTCAACGGGCATAGATTTAACTCCGTCTGCCTCTCCTACATTCTCGTCCGTTACTGCGGATTTAACGGGTGATGTCACAGGGTCTGCAAACACGCTATCAACCGCTCGAACAATCGGAATGACAGGCGATGTCGTTTGGACTTCAGCTTCGTTTGACGGGTCTGGCAACGTCACTGGTACAGCCACAATCCAAGCCAACTCTGTTGCACTGGGCACAGACACAACTGGTAATTATGTAGCTGCAGGCGCTACTTCTGGCACAGGCATTTCGGGTTCTGTTTCTAGCGAAGGTGGGACTTTCACAGTAACTTCCAACGCAACTAGCGCAAACACCACTGGAGCAATAGTTGCAAGGGATGGCTCTGGTAACTTCACGGCGGGGACTATTACTGCCGCGTTAAGTGGAAACGCCACTACTTCTTCCTCTACTTCTGGAAATGCAGCGACTGCTACGGCGTTACAGACAGCAAGAAACATCGGCGGCGTATCTTTTAATGGTACAGCTAGTATTAACTTACCTGGGGTAAACACTTCGGGTAACCAAAGTACTTCTGGAAATGCAGCTAGTGCTACTGTTCTACAGACAGCAAGAAACATCGGCGGCGTGTCCTTCAACGGTTCCGCAAATATTAACTTGCCCGGAGTAAACACTGCGGGTAACCAGAACACTTCGGGCAACGCAACAACTGCAACTACCGCAACAACTGCAAATGCATTAAACACCTCTAATGATTATCGTGTAGATTCTTTTGGGGTCGGCACAAACGCTTCGGGAACAACTGGAGAAATACGGGCTACAAACAACGTTACTGCGTACTACTCAGATGATAGACTGAAGACACGTTTTGGAAATATTGAAAACGCTCTTGAGATGCTTTCGACTCTAAACGGTTTCTACTATGAAGCTAACGAGACTGCAGTTTCTTTGGGTTATGATGTCCACAAAGAGGTTGGGATTTCAGCCCAAGAAGTGCAAAAGATACTTCCTGAGATTGTAGCCCCTGCCCCTATTGATGATAAGTACCTGACTGTGCGATATGAACGGATGGTCCCTCTTTTAGTAGAGGCAATAAAAGAATTGTCGGATAAAGTAACAGACCTACAAGACCGTCTAGATGAAATAGAATAGGAGAATTAAATGCTAGGCTTTTCGCCATTCTCCGCCGGACCATTCTCCGCTAGTGGTGAAGCTAGTGCTCTTAATATCTTAACAGGGCAAGAGGCTACAGTCTCAGTCGGTACAGTACAGGTATTTGGATACGCTCCTTTTTCAGTGACAAGTCCTACTCCTGCAGTTGGTTCTGTTGGTCAAGTAACGGTTGACGCGGGTTCCACGGCTACCTTCTCCATAGGGGGTGCAACAGGTTCTGTTGGTCAAGTACTGGTTGACGCGGGGGTAACCGCTCCACTTACAGGAGTTTCTGCAACAGGTTCTGTTAATCCAGTTACAGTGTTCAATCTTACTGTTGCCGCAGTCACTGGGCAGTCACTCACTGGTACGGTTGGGAGCATAGCATACGTTAAAGCAGACGCTGTAGTTTCACCGACAGGGGTCACTGCCACAGGCGCAGTTGGTAGTATAACTGCAGGGATTGTCACCGTTGCAGAAGCAACTGGAGTTTCTGGCTCTGGTAGTGTAGGATCAATCACAATGACAGGTGGCGCAACGATTGTCCCAGATGGTGTCGAAGGCACTGGAGTAATGGGACAGGCTAACGTCTGGGGTAAAATTATTCCAAATACAGGCACTGTTTGGACAGAAATACAAGCGTAAGGAGTTTCAATGCCTAGTACATATACTGATAATAGCGGGATTGAACTTCCAGCAAATGGGGAACAGTCCGGCACATGGGGTGAAACCGTAAACGATAACATGAATATCATTGACCGTTTGTCTAATGGTATCGGAACTATCTCATTAAGCGGCACGTCTCATTCTCTCGTTACCTCAGATGGGGTTCTTTCTGATGGTCAATACAACACGTTGTTGTTGTCTGGGTCGCCTAGCGGCACAAATACAATTACAATTAGCCCAAACAGTAACCAACATATTTACACTGTTATTAACTCTAGCGGTCAAGACGCTGTTTTTACTCAAGGTTCTGGAGCCAACATAACGGTTAAGAATGGTTCCACTAAAATTATTTACGCAGATGGCGCAGGTTCTGGTGCAGCAGTTGTAGATATAACCAACACCTTAGATATTAACGCTCTACATCTGTCTGGTGTAGCGGTAACTTCTTCTGCTGCAGAGTTGAACATTTTAGATGGCGTTACTTCCACTACTGCAGAGTTGAACATCTTGGATGGCGCAACCCTTGATGTTAACGAGTTAAACATCCTAGACGGCGCAACTGTTACCACAGCCGAGCTAAACGTTTTAGACGGTATTCCTGCTACTCTAACCGCTACTGAGCTAGGTTATGTAGACGGAGTAACCAGTTCTATACAGACTCAACTAAATAATTTGTTGACAGGTCCTAGTATAACAAGTCCTGTGACAGTTACAGGAGGCACTGCAAGTTGGGCACTTACTGCTTCCGGAACCACACTAACCTTTTCTTACAACGGAGTTCCTAAGATACGATTTGATGGTTCTACTGGAGACATCATCGCAACTGGGAACATTACAGCCTACGGGAGTTTATAATCAATGCCAGTTCCTACAGGTACAGCCAGTTTACAGGACATTCAAGACGAGTTTGGTGGAAGCCATCCGATTGGAATTAGCGAATACTACGGTGCAGCGGCAGGAGTTCCTTCTAGCGGCACAATTTCTATTAACGATTTTAGAGGAAAGTCGAACACGTTTTCGTTTTCTGTAACGTCTAACCAACAAAACTACGATGTTCGAGCAGCGGCAGTTAGCGCAGGATGGGACGGTTCTGCCGAAGTTGAGCTTACAGTTAATTCTGGCGTCACTCTTTACGCAAGCAACACGTCAAACTATGCTTGCTCGTTCTCAGGGTCTTTTCCTGCTGGAGCAAAATTAATTAATAACGGGATTATTGTTGGTCGCGGAGGAAATGGTGGCAACGGATACGCAGGCAACGGTGCATGTTACGGGTATGCTCCGTATGGTGGCGGATCTACAGGAGGCACAGGTGGCCCCGGTCTTTACACTTCGGTGGCGTTAAGTGTTACGAATAATAACCGTATTTCCGGTGGCGGCGGAGGCGGCGGAGGTGGCTACCCATCCAACTTTTCTTGGGGGGGATCTGGTGCTGGCGGAGGTCTTGGTATCTCTAGCGGAGGAAGCCCCGGAACTCACGGCTATGGACATGGCAATGGTGGGACTTTGACTGCCTTCGGCTACGGCGGAACCCCTAGATCTCAACCGGGCAGCGGCTGTCCTTGGGTTGAAGTGGGTGGTCGCGGAGGAAATGGTGGGACTTATGGCGCGGGTGGCTCGGCTCCTGGTTCTTCTTCTGCACCAGGTGTCGGCGGCAACTACATAACTGGTAACAGTAACGTTACTTGGGTTGCAACTGGTACTCGGAACGGTGGAGTAGCCTAAGTTGCCTCAAGAGTTTCAAGTTGCTTTCTTTGACGAAGAAAGAGGAACCATAGGTATTGTCTGGGACGGCATGGAGAATCCCATGGCTGTCGAGCTCCCCATAGATGGGGCGGGGTACTACCCTTCTAAACAAGACCTAATTCAGTATATAGCTGGGTTTGTCCCAAGAAATACAATTAACAGTCCTCGACAAAAAGCTTTAGAAAAAGGCATACCTAATGTTGATGTTGTTCGAGATCTTGTAGATCCCGACCTTATGGTTATGGACTATGTAGCAACGCCTAAAGAACTAGAAGACATCATAGACGAGCAGCAGCGTGACGATTTCAGAAACGGTGTGCTAGAAGTTCTGGAAGAAATAGGTTTGTTTAAAAGATGAACTCGTTGCAGGAAAAAATGTTTACGGACAAAGAGACTGTGGTAAAGAGACTTGCGGTGTGCGGCTCTTGTCCTAGAAAAAAACTATCTAGGATTGTAAAGGTCTGGTCATACTGTGCTGAATGCCACTGTCCTTTAAAAGCAAAGACAGTTTTAAAAAGAGAAAGCTGCCCATTAGGAAAATGGAACTTTGTCTAGTAGTATTCTTGTAGGTTCTTTTGATTTACCTGATTCCTTTATAGATTATATTAACGGGGAAGATTTACCTTGGAACTACGTTCATAGATCTACATCAGATGGTCTTTTCTTTATGGGTCATACGCTTGTTTGCCGTAAAGATGAAGATCGTTGGAAGCCTAACTCAGAACATTGGCCCACGGTTTACAAAGCGTTTGCTGCATTCTGTGATCGAAACAACATTGAGTTTACTGAAATTGAACGTTGTGCAATTAACATGACTTTTTCTCGTCCTGACTATCCTTGTAGTGATGCACATGTGGATAAAACAACAGATCACAAAGTTCTTTTAGTCTACTTGAACTCTGATTGCACAGGGGACACTGTAATCTACAGTGATACATACAAGCAGGGAACAACGGGGGTTGCATTTTTTAACACAAAAGAGTTTAATGAGCTCAAAGAAATTAAAAGAATAAGCCCAGAAAAAAACAAAGCTGTTGTTTTTGACGGGGCTCATTATCATGCAGCAGAGTTTCCTGTTGCGGGACAAAGAAGGCTAGTTTTAGTAGCTAACTTTAGATAGGGGGGGCACATGCCTAACGAAATTATCTACTGGCAGTGGGAAAAAGAAATTTCTCCAGAAGTTTGCACTCGGATGATTTCCGAGAACAGACGAAACCTACAAGCAGCCAGAACCGTAGGTCCCGGTGGTCAAGATATGGTGGTAGACAGGCGAAGGAGTAGAGTAAACTTTGACGTAACCACTGAGGTTGAGGAAATGTGTTTGCATTATTTGTGGCTTGCAAACAGAGATGCCTTTGGATTTGACCTGTGGCCTAACGAAAAAAATAGAAACTTTAAGTCTCAGTTTTTAGAGTATAACGCAGAAGAAAAGGGCCATTTTGATTGGCATCAAGATAGTTACCACCACGGGACTGCACGTTCCAACCGGAAGCTAACTCTGATTTGCCAATTAACTGATCCTAGTGAATATAAGGGCGGAGAACTAGATATAGGTATGGGCGGTGTTCCGTTAAGACCGGAACAAGGGACCATTGTAGTGTTCCCAAGCTACATGATTCACAGGATTAGTCCTGTGACCGAAGGCAGGCGCAACTCTTTTGTTGCTTGGGTAGAAGGACCGGAGTGGAAATAATGAGCTTAGAACAAGAAGAATTTTTAAAAGAACACGGATACTTTGTTGTACATGATGTGATGCCAAAGGACGTGTGTGAGAATCTTGCAAAAGAATTTGCGCGTGATGCAGAGTATATTGGGGTTAAAGATGACCTATGTCCGTCTGTTAATGGTTTATATAACCACATGCCTTTTGTCAGAACTTTAGTTGGTTTAGTGCCGCACATAAGTCATTTAGTGGGTGAAGCTGTTTTGCCAACATATGCTTATGCCCGTCACTACAATCATCAGGGGGCTGATCTAAAGAGGCACAAAGACCGTCAAGCCTGCGAGTTAAGCATGACTCTTAACATACGAAAAACGCACGATTGGCCTATTTGGTTAACAGACCGTAAGGGTAACGATGTGTCGATTGACTTGCCTGTAGGCTCTGGGTTATTATACCACGGAATAGAACTCGAACATTGGCGTCACCCGTATACAGGATCAGATCATATTAATGTGTTTTTGCATTGGGTGAGGGCTTTTGGGGCGTACTCAAACTACGTTTTTGACAGGGGCTGATAGACTCTAGCAAAAACTAAGACGTTAGTGTATGATCCCTACAACAGGGGATTGTACATGACTCTTCAAAAACTTCAATTTAAACCTGGATTTATCCAAGATGTTACCGACTACACCAGTGAAGGTGGATGGCGCACAGGGGATAAAGTCCGGTTTACTATGGGTTTTCCAGAAACAATCGGCGGTTGGTCTCGGTTTACAACAGGCACTATGCTCGGAACGTGTCGAGACCTACATGTGTTTAACACTCTTACTGGTACAAACTATGTTGCTGCGGGTACAAACTTAAAGCTTTACATTATATCTGGTTCTGACCCGATAGATGTTACGCCTATAAGAAGTACTACTGCTGCAGGAGATGTAACGTTTGGTGCAACAAACGGTAGTGCAGTAATAACTGTTACAGACTCCGCTCATGGTGCAGTACTTAACGACTTTGTAACGTTTAGTGGAGCGGTATCTCTTGGTGGAGCAATTACTGCCGCAGTATTAAACAAAGAATATCAAATTACTTCAGTTCCGGACGCTAATACATACACGATTACGGCGTCTGTTGATGCAAACGCAAGTGACACAGGCAATGGTGGCAGCAGTGTTGTTGGGGCTTATCAAATTAACACGGGTTTGAACACGGTGGTTTCTGGATCTGGTTGGGGCGCGGGTTATTGGGGCAGGAGCACTTGGAGTTCCGCAGCGGATACTAGCGTTGCAGGCAGTCAACTTCGGCTTTGGTCAATGGACAACTTTGGAGAAGATCTTCTTTCAAATGTCCGAGGCGGCGGTATCTATTACTGGGATTCTTCCAGTGGCACAGGTACACGGGCCGTAGACATTACCACTATTGGTGGAGCAACAAGTCCACCTCAAGTCGCCAACATTGTTCTTGTGTCTGAAAGAGATCGACATGCTTTGGCTTTTGGGTGTGATCCGCAGTCAGATGCAGGTAATCAAGACCCTTTGACTATCAGGTTCTCGAACCAAGGATCTGTATCAGATTGGGCGGCTACTGCAACAAACACCGCAGGCGAACTTAGAATAGGTACAGGAACTGAAATTATTTCCGCAGTACAAACCAAACAACAGATCGTTGTGATCACAGATAGATCTGTATCTGCAATGCAGTTTATTGGAACTCCGTTTACTTTTGGTATTACTGAAGTTTCTACCAACACTTCAATTATTTCTCAGAACTCAGCTATAGCGTTTGGTGATTTTGTTTTCTGGATGGGCGACAGGGTGTTCTATCAATACGATGGTAACGTAAAAATTATTCCATGTCCGATTCAAGAATATCTTTTTGACAACATTAACCTTGCTCAACTGGCTAAAGTTGTGGCGGCTAACAACAGTAAGTTTAACGAGGTTTGGTGGTTCTATCCATCGTTAGAAAGTGACAATAACGACAGCTATGTAGTGTATAACTACAGTGATGGCACTTGGTACTTTGGCACTTTAGACAGAACTGCTTGGACCGAGCATGGTGTCTCGGGGTATCCTTTAGCTGCGTCTCCAGACGGTTATGTCTATTCGCATGAAATTGGAATGTCAGACGGAAGCACTAATCCTCCTAGCCCGATTAACGGATACATTGAATCTAGCAGTTTTGACATAGGTGAAGGCGACCAGTTTATGGCAATCCGTAGGATTATACCTGACGTTGGATTTAGGTCGTCTACTGGTAGCCCTACCGCAACGTTTACGTTAAACGCAAAAGATTATCCAGGAGGAGGAGTTGAGCAGACAGAAAGCGGAAACGCTACTCGCACTTCCTCAACACCTATTGAGAAGTTTACAAATCAAATTGACGTGCGTCTTCGCGGAAGATCCGTATCGTTGAAGGTCGAGTCTAACGAGGTTGGAACGCAGTGGAGACTAGGATCGCCACGGGTTGACATACGACCAGATGGGAGACGGTAATGTCTACGACTAACATTACGATCCCGTATTTTGCAAAAGCTCCGGACGGATATAGCCCAGAGTACACTGCACAGGTAACGCGCCAGTTCTCTTTGTTGGCGCAACAGCTAGTAAACCCCGGCCCTATACGAGCGGAGTCGCTTAATTTATCAGGTCTTGGGGTGTACGCAAACAACACTGCAGCAAAAGCTGGCGGTTTGGTCGAAGATGATGTATATAAAACATCAACAGGTGAATTAAGGATAGTAGTATGAGTGATTCAGAAAGAACTCCCGAAGAAATTGAAGAGCTAAACAGACGTAGAGAAATGAGTGGGACTCCTGCAAAAGGCGATACTCCTGCGTCAAAAGACGTTGTTGCTTCTATCACTGGCCCTGCTCCAATGGGCGGAGGTGTCTGGTAATGGGTCTCTTATCTTCGTTAGGTAGTCTTGTAGGAATGGCAGTTGGTGGTCCTGTAGGGGCCGCAGTTGGTGGAGGTATCGGAACTTTAGGAGAGGGCGGATCTTTATCAGATGCTCTTAACTCAGGTATAGGTAACGCATTGACCGCAGGAACTTTGGGAAAAGCTGGCTTAATCGGGTCCGCTCTTGGCGGGGGCGCGAGTGCAGCAACTCGAGGTGCAGGCATAGCTTCTTTGTTTGGCGGCTCTATGGGCGGCATGATGGGTGGCGCTCAACCAATGAGCGCAATAGCAAGCGGTGCTATGGGTGGATCAGGAGCAGGCGGATACGGTCCTATGCAAGGCGGCATAGCTCAAAACTTAATGCAAGGCATTGGAATAACAGACGCTAACGGGCAGACTAACCCTCTTATGGGCGGCATTATGCGTGAGATGTTGTATCAACAGCGCAGACCACGGTTCGAGAATCTGATGTCCGACACAGAAATGGCTCAGTACAATACAGGCGAGAGACGCCCCGACTACAGAGGGACAGCGGTCCCAGGTACTCCTCGGGTGCAAACTCGAGCCATGGGTGGAATGATCGAGGGCCCCGGATCAGGGACCAGTGATTCTATTCCCGCAACTATTTATCAGAACGGTGGCCCTGTCCAAGAGGCTCGTTTATCTGACGGTGAGTTCGTAATGACCGCAGATGCTGTTAAAGGCGCAGGCGGTGGAAATAGGGGCGCAGGCGCAGCTAAGATGTACGAACTTATGAACCAATTTGAACGGAGGGCTTAACTTATGGCGGCTGAAAACGAATACATCACCAAAAGTATGAACCTTCTTCCTGAGTATCAGGAGATGTTTCTTAAAGATTTATTAGCAAACATCTACCAAACAGATGAAGACACAGGCGAGATATCAGGTATCGCGGCTGTAAGTCCGTTGTACGGCGAAGCAGTTTTAGATGCAGAAGGCAACCCAATGTTCGAGGCTGCAGACGGCAGCGGCTTCACTTCAGATGCTTCGTTAGCAAAGACAGATCAATACGGTAACCCCATCGAGGGGACTCAAGGTGGCGTTGCTGCACCTGACGTAATGCGTTTCACAGACGCACAGACGGATGCTATCCGTCGAATGACAGGTTACACTGATCCCGAAACAGGGGAAGTTGTTTATGAGAGTGGCCTCGGTGCATACAAACCTTACTTGGAAAAAGCAGAAGATACCTACGACAAAGGTATAGCTTCTATTGCTGGTAGTACTGGGGCATATGACCCTACTTCATATAAAGATTTTTACGATCCATTTGTAGAAGACGTAATCGATGTAACTATGCAAGACATAGATCGAGCGGGTCAGATAGAAAACATGGATCAACGGGCTCAGTCTGTGGGTGCGGGAGCGTTTGGCGGGTCTCGTCAAGCCATCCAAGAATCCGAACTGCAACGAAATATTATGGATCAGAAGGCGAGAACTGGTGCTCAACTCCGTTCTGCAGCCTACACTGGCGCTCAGAACCAAGCTCAGTCTGCTTTCGAAAATCAAATGAAGCGCGGTCAAACTGCGGGTCAACTGTTCCAAGGTCTGGGAACTGGCATCGGAGCACTCGGGGAAGCAGCCCAAGGTCTGGGAATGACAGACATAAACTCATTGTACAATGTCGGTCAGCTTGAGCAAAACCAACTTCAAAAAGAATATGATGTACAACGTGCAGGTCAACTCGAGGAAGCATACGAGCCTTTCTCTAGGTTCTCCTACATGAGAGACATCCTGTCGGGTGTCCCATCAAGCGGCACTTCTTTGGCAGCGGCGGCTACACCACAAGCCAGCCCCATGAGCAACGTAATGGCAGGGGCAAACATATACGGTGGCGCACAAGGACAAGGAAACATTTTTGGCGGGTTAGGTAAACTCGTCTAAGGCAGGGCAGAAGCATGGATAACGTATACAACCGCAGTTTATTTTCCAAGAGCAACAGACCTGCTCGACAAAAGTTGCAGAAGATGGGGGGAATTATGGCCTCATCTCCCGAGCTTATGGAAGCGGCACAGAAAGTTGGTAGTTCACCTAACCAGAATATGGGTGGGGCAGGGGCTAGTAAAATGGCGAATCTTGGACCTCCGCCTATGCCTATGGCTCCTCCCATGCCTATGCCTAGCTCAGTTCAAATGCCAACTCCTCCTATGAAGCCCATGGCGTATGACGAGGGCGGAGAAGTAGAGGTTGTAGACATTACAAAAACTCCGACAACATCTTTAAATAATCCAGGGTTTGCCACTGCGTTTGAACAATACTTAGGTACAACACCTATGTTGGCTAACAAACTAGACGAGGCTTACGGTTCTAGAGAAGTAGCGGCAGCGGAAGCTGCAAAGAAAAAAGATGCTATTGACGCTGCAATCGCTACAGAAAACACAGAAAACATTGTTAACACGGTCTTAGATCAGGCAGGGATGCCTTTGAACGAGGACTCTAAGAAAGAGTTTGCTCGGTCAGTGTTTGGAATGGAAGATGTCAACGACATCGATGAGATAAACAAACGTATTGCAGACGTTGCTATCGGATCATCAATCGGCAAAGGCCCAGACGCTTTCGCAGAAGCAGTGCTACTTGGTCTAGGTGAATATAAGAAAACTGCTACGGCCCGTGCATCTGCTAAGTCAGGGGGCAAGTCAGGTATGTCACCTCTTGAGCCTTTCGCAGACGCAGTTCGTGATCTCGCAGGTAAACTTGTGGCGGCTCGAGGTGTTGACATTGATACTGCAATGCAACAGGCGGCTGCAGCATTGGCTCCATACTACGGTGGTGGTGGTGGTGTTCCGGTTACATCCCCATCAGGTCCTAGCTTAGACGAGCGGAGAACACTGGTTGAGCAAGCTTTAAAACAACAGCCTGATAAACGAGAGTTGATTCTTGACCAAGCTGCAAAAGATGGTGTTAACATCGAGGGGCTATAATGGCTGATAATCCGTACCTAGACTTGGACAAACCTAAAGAGACTGTCGAAGATTCCAATCCTTACCTGCAAACAGAAGACACTGGACGCAATCGAGAGCAGTTCGGAGAAGGAACTGTTGCCCGTGAGTTTGTCGAGGGTGTTGGCTCTGGTTTGATCGGCATCGGAGAAGGTGTCGTGGGCCTTACAGCATTAGGCGTGGACCTCGTTGCAGGCACAGATTATGCGGATAACGTCACAGAGACGGCTGAGTATCTTAGAGATGTAGCGGGTTTTGATCCCGAAGGCATCGTGGGTAAAGGCGCAGAAGTAATTACACAATTTGTCGTACCTGGGGTGGGTGTTGCTGGCAAAGTAGGCAAAGGGTTTATGAAAGCTAGACAACTTGCTGGTAAGACAGGAAAACTTTCTAAGACTGAACGAACCAACCTAGCCTTGAGAGAACTTGGCGCTGTTGCTGGTGTTGAGATGGCAGTGTCTGGAGATAACAGCACTACCATTGGGGATTGGGTCGAGATGGGTCCAACTCAAACCGTAGACTTGATTGGGCTTGAGGGCACAGAAAAAAATCTGGCTCGAGTAGGTAACAGGCTCAAGGTTTTGGCAGAAGCAGGAGTCATAGGTGGGACAATCCAAGCAGGCTTGTCTAAAGCGGGTAAGACTATCGGGGACGCAAAGGTCACGAAAGATGTAGCGGGTGCAACAAAACGTAAGATCGATGCCGCAGGTACTTATCTTGACGAACTGGTAGACAAACGAACCTTGAACGCACCGGGCGATGATCTGTCTGGTTTAGAGAAAGGTATTGCTGAAGCCGTCATCTTTACTCGATATCGTGGGGCAACTCCTGCACAGATCGCAGAGAAACGTTTGTTGTTAGATGGTCAGATTAAACCTGAGTTAGACAAAGCCGGACGTATCTTTAATAATATTGAGGCTGACTTAGATAAAATTATAAAGGCTACGCCGAGCGGCTCCACGTTGGATAAGACCGACACGCTAAACAAAGTCCTAGATTATATGCGGATCTCAGATCCTGCTGCAAAGAAAACTGCGTTTAACTCTTTGCCTAGAGAAATACGCAAAGACGCAGCTAAGATGCGTGATCATGTGGACACACTGAGCCAAGGCGTATTAGACAGTAAGTTCCTAAACGATAACAACTTTATGACTAAAGATGGTCGTATGATTAAGGACGTTATCCAAGATGGACTTGGCAGCTATGTTCGACGCAGATACAAAATATTTGAGGATGCAAACTACACTCCGGATGAAAAAACAATAAAGGTAGCGGACAATTACTTCCGTAAAAACAAGAGGTTAATTGGTAAAGAGCTAACTAGGTTGGCAAGAGCAGACGTTGACGATGTATTCAATGACCAGTTTTTAAGATCAAACGGGCTTGATCGTACAGGTACGGGGGACAAACAGATCATTACTGTTCTGGGTCAACCTACTGAAACAGCCGTGAAGAAAGCCCGTGAAGGATACTTGAACAGGTATTCGTTAAAGAAGAACGAGAAGTTAAAGGGTGGTTTTGTTGCAAAGGACCGTTTGGATACAGGAATGTTTATCTCCAGGGAGAAGATTGCTCCGGCTTTACGTTCTCTCTTAGGAGAGGTCGATGATCCTCGAGCCGCTGTCCTTGGTACTGTGGCAGACTTAGCTCAGTTCAATGCTATCGACGATTACTTTGGCTCTATTGCTAAGATGGCAGAGACAAACACAGGCATAGGTAAGTTCTTTCGCAACGGGAAAGATTTAAGTGAGGCTCAAAAGAAAGAGTTAACTCGCCGTGGATATGTCAAGCTAGGTGGTGATGATGGCGCAGCAAGTGTCCTCGGATCTGCAGGTAAGAACGCTGACGCAGAAAAACTAATTGGTCGAACAGGTTGGGGTAGCTTGGACGGACACTACGTCCCCAAGCAAATCTACAAAGATCTTACTAATCAAGTGGCTGGCGAATCTAACTGGGGCGTGGAAATGCTGAAGGGTGGTTTAGGAGTTGCCCTTAAAGCCAAGGGTTTATCTCAGTATTCTAAAACAGTTCTGTCTCCAATTACTCAAGTTCGAAACTTTACAACCGCTGTTATGTTTGCAACGGCAAACGGAAACATGCCCGTGCTTGGTCGAGGAAGTAACTTCAAGGATTCTGCAACGGCAGTCTTCTCGGACATCTTTAACAAAGGCAGCGAGGCTGTATTCGATGACCTAGCTGACGCTCAACGCAGAGGAATCTTAGGAACAAATGCAGAGTTAAGGGAGATCCAAGACCAGTTAAGTAAAGGTATTGGGTACTCGAACTCCGCAGAAGTACGACCTAGAAACTTTATCGAGGCTATCAGAGGCAAGACAACTGACAACAAATACGCAAAGGGTGTGGGTAAAGTAGCTTCTGGTTTTGAGAAAGCATACCAAGGATCAGACGATCTTTGGAAATACTTCTCGTATCATTCTGAGCAGGCTAAGTTACGACACGCCTTGGATGGAGCGTCCGAAGCAGACAAGATTAAGTATCTGACTAAGAACATGGATGATGTTACTATCGAATCGCAGCAAGCAATTCGAAACGGAACTGCTAATATGGATGAGTTAATCAAGACTCGCGCTGCACAGATCGTGCGGGACACTGTGCCAAACTATAACAAAGGTGCATCTGAGTTTATCAAACTTGGACGAAAGCTCCCGTTTGGAAACTTCATCACGTTCCCTGCTGAAATGTATCGTACAAGTTTTAATATTGTTCGCCAAAGTTTGGATGATATGGCTTCGGACATACCTGCTATACAGGCTAGAGGTCGGCAACGTATGATTGGGTTTGCCACTACTACTGCAGTTGTTCCTGCTGCTGCGTTAGAAATGGCATACGCCGTGACAGACGTGACTCGAGAAGAGATGGAGGCGTTCAAGAGATCCTTTGGTGCACCTTGGATGAAAGGCGCAACTCTGATTCCAACAGGGAGAACAGAAGACGGGAAGATCAAGTACATCAATTACAGTACCTCGAATCCTTATGACGTGCTGTCTAGGTTCGCCAACCGCGCTCTTACTGAAGCGGACGCTGCTATGGCAGAAGGAAAAGACCTTGACCAATGGATCGTGGATGTAGGTATCGGAACGTTGGGCGAGGCGTTTGCTCCATTCTTAGACGAAGCCATGCTAACAGATGCTCTTTTAGATATCTCGTACCGTGGTGGGCGCACATCTACAGGGGCGCAAGTATATAACCCCGAGGACAATGGATTTGCCATACTATTTAAGATGTCAGGTCATGTGGCAAACACAATGATTCCAAACGTTCTGGCTGTCGCAGATATATCTGGTGGTAAAATTGAGGCCAGCCGCGCAGTTCGCGGTCTTGTAGGAGACGGTCTTGGCATCGATGCCATATCTTCTCAGGACAAAATGGGGCGTCAAAGAACTTGGAAGCAGGAGCTTGCAAGGTTATCTACTGGTGTGTCTGAACAGGAGTTTGATCCAAAGCAAGGTCTTAGGTTTGCAGCCTACGGATTCCAACGGGGACAGACTGATGCGAAGCGGATGTTCAACAGCCTCACAGATGATTTCGGAGTGACTCCGGCACAACTGTTGAAGGGTTATCAAGACGCTAACGAAGCGAAGTATCGCAATGACCGTGGCTACTACCGTATGATTCAAGACCTTCGGACCATGGGCATCTCAGATTCTGAGATCCGTAGGACTCTTAAAGAGAACAACATCGGTGGTATTAAAGGTATTATGAGAGGTGAGTTTGAGCCATTTAAAATTACGCCTGACACATATAAGAAGCTTCTAAGAGTAGATGCCCTGGATAGTTTGCCTCGAGACGCAATCCAAAATGTGCAGGACAACATGAGAAATCTTCCGCTTGATCCACAAGTTAAAGACAGACGTGAGATAAAACCTGTCGAGATTGCTCCTTCGGCTCCACAATCAAACCCGTACTTGCAGGCTCCAAGCAACCCTGCTCCTGCGAATCCGTATTTAAATCTGGATCAGAGCAGTTTGCCACAAGCTCCAATACGGCAAGCCAGTAACAGAGGTCCCATAAGTCCTGAGTTGTTAGGCGGCAATGCACAGGAACGTGCGGCTAACGCTTTCTTACAAGACAGTTAACTACAAGAACACTTTCTTCTTGTGGTATTTACTTTTGTATATCTTGGTAAAGGACTGAAAGAACTTAGTCGTTACTTTCTTTCTCTGTAGATCACTGCCTTCCTCAACAGCATGAGTCCAATCCTCTCTTTTAAAAGGCATTACTTGTATCAATGGTGTCCCTGGTGAATACAATGTTTCTTCCGCAGGTCCCTTATAAATAAAAGGAAAGTTTACTTCGGTAAGACCATCAGTATCTACAATGGCTGGTAGTATTTCGAAGTCTCCTCTGTGGTAAAACGGGGAGAAGAAAAGGCAAGAGTACCCCGGAGGAGTTTCAATTCTCCAAGGGCTTACGAACTTAAAGATAAGACCCCCGTCAGTTTCTTCCGCCAACGGCGATCCGTGGACCTGCTCTCTCCTATGATCTGTTATTACCTCAACGTTTGAATCAGGCCAGTGAAAACCTAAAGTTCCGTTGCTTCCTTTTTTAACCAAGAGTTCCTGCCACAAAGGTATGATGTACCCAGAAGTTAAAAAATCTTGAACCGGAACACACGCTTTGAGGGTGAGATACTTATCTACAACCCCGTTTATAGCCGTCACGTCCAACTTTCTTTGTGGTCCTATATGACGAGTCATATCTTTGTACCAATTAGGTACATGCTTTTTTGCAGGAGTTGGATGCTCTAACTCTATGTACTCTGGTTTTTGGGACGTGAATGTTATCTTCATTCATCTATCTCTCGATAGGTAAACCCTTCTCCTGTAACTACTACATGTAGTCCTTTACCACCAAAGAGTTTGATAAGCTCATCTGAGTCCGCTTCGACTTCTGCTAGTACCTCTTTATCTTTAAGGGCTGCAGCACAGTTTATAGCTACTGCTATGTAGTCTACCAAAGCATCGATTTGTAATTGATGCATCTGTTTAAAGCCTACAGTTTTAATGTCCTCTAGTTCTATCATTCTATTTCTCCCCAATGGTCTTTAATATCAACGTCGATCTTAGATGGGATTGCCAAAGGCATTCCGGTCTCCATGATTTCTTTTATTTTAGATGCCTGTTCGTCACTCTCAATACTAAAACATAACTCGTCGTGCACAGTAAGCATCGGAGTAAGCCCTTCGTTGTAGCAATCAAGCATCGCCTTCTTAGTTTGGTCGGCGGCTGATCCTTGGATCAACTTGTTCAGAGCCTTGTATGTGAACGCTCTCCGTATGCCTCTTCCCCCAGGACCCCCGTACTCCTTCATAGCTTCGTCGTAAGGCAGTGGTTTGCCTATTCCGAATGTGACAGGCTCCCAAAGGTGGAAGCGGCATCTACGGCCCATTACAGTGCGTATCTGACCGTTCTTATCTCCCTGCTTAGTGGCAAGGTCTGCCAAACCTTTGACGAAAGGAACCTTAGAGTGGTGTCTACCAATCAAATCCTTGGCTGCTTCTTTAGAAATTCCAAGCTGATCTGCTAGTTTTGCCACGCCCATGCCGTACATGATTCCAAGGTTCACCGTCTTCGCTTGCTTACGAGTAATGTTTGCAAGGTCCGCTACCATCTGGTGCAGGTCAACATCCCCTGTGTTAAACTCTGAAACGATCTGGTCAACAATAGGATTGCGAATCGCAGACGGAACTAACGAAGCAAAGTGAACCAGTAACCTTGGCTCTTGGCTTGAGTAGTCAAACGATCCCCACTTCTGGCCCTCTTCTGGTATGAATATCCCCCGTATATAACGTTTGATATCTGGGTCCCGAGCAGGAAGCTGCTGTAAGTTTGGGTTCGAAGAAGAAAATCTTCCGGTAACCGTTCCCCCAGAATCTCTGCGGGTCGAATGTAACTCAGTGTGGATTCTTCCGTTGTGCTCATGACGCAAGATACTATCAATGAAAGTACTGTCGGCTTTGTCAAACTCTCTTAGTTTAACTAAGATCTGTGCAACTCTCTCCGGATGCTCGTTAAGAAAACTTTTTGTAAATGATGGAGCCCCTTTCTCTGTGCGAGGGTATTCCAACTTCAACTTATCAAACATCTTTTGAATAGACGCAGATGCCCAGATGTCCACCTCCATCCCTGCTTCTTTCTCCAACATCCCTCTAAGAAGTTTGCTTTGTTTTTGTAGAGCCTTTTTGTTTTCATCGGCTCGATCAAGATCAACACGCACACCCTTGGTTCTCATGTCCAAGATACACCGGATCAATCCTGTCTCCATGTTCCAGACATCCCACAACTCTTCTTTGTCCAGATGAACTTTCAACGCAGTCCATAGTTTAAGTGTGGCTACCGCATCCTGTTCCGCGTAATCCCCCACAAATTTAGGAGGGAGCTTATACATTTCAGACTTAGGGTTGACTCCGAAATCTGCAGCCGCCGCCTTGAGTAGCTGTTCGTTCTTTCGAACCCCTGCATAATCACGGGCCATAGCATCTAGGCCAAACGACCAACGGTTCTCATCGACCAAGGCTCCGGTCACCATAGTGTCAATGATCCTGCCCTTGATCTCCACACCTTCTGCCCTCAACCAACCTGCATCATAGGTTGCATTGTGCATAATCACATCCATCTCAGGAACTGATAGCTGTTTCTTGATCCACTTGAGCGTGATCCTCGGGTCCATGTTGTGCCCGTTCTCATGCCGCATAGGAAAATACCCTTTGTATTCTCCGGCAGCGACAGCAATCCCAATGATATGCCCGTTGTTCGTGGCCCATCCAGGGCCGAGCGTAGTGAGGTTAGGATCTTTTGTTTCCAGATCAACAGCCACCTCCTTGTACCCTGTAAGATCAGGGAACTCAGTTGGTATGTTCCAGTCAGTCTCAATCACGTTCAACTCACCTTTGAGTTGGTAATTGAGATCACTGGAATCGCCGCTATCACCTGTAAACAAAAACTTCTGACTCATTTATTTAGCACCTTATCTAATCTATTAGAGATCTCTTTCTCTCTATCAGAAAAATCTGACCCCAAGGCGCTATAGCCACACTTGTCAATCCAAGAATCCTCATGATCTAGCCCGTTCAAAAGACGGGCGGACTTAACCCAATCCATCATGATCGCAACATGTTGCGCTGTAATGTATCCATGAGTGCGTAGTGCCTCTCGTACTATTATATTCCATCCGTCAGCAATACGCGAGAAGTTATCGTGGGCATCCCCATAGTCCTTGGCTCTCTGCCCATTGATCAGTTCTTTCGCCTGATCCAATACTTTATCTCTTTTCATAGCGTGTACCTATACTTGTTACTGGATTGTAGGATATACAGATTGTGTCGCGCTCTTGTGATGGCAACATAAAATGCTCGGTGTTCATCGTCAGGAAACCTAGTGTCATAGCAAGCCTTGGTAGAAGCAGTCCAAACCATACAGTTGTCATCTTCACCGCCCTTCATGGCGTGGAAAGTCGATACCTTAATACGAGGTTCAGATAGCAGATTCTCTCCTCTGCGAAAGATAGCGTCGATGTACTCTTGCTCCGCACCAGATACGTTAAAGATTTCATACGCCCCGTAAGCTGCATCTTTCAGTAGACCGTAATCTTTTATCAGATCGTTCATAGATAACATGGTCTCTGCAGGTAAGGCATCGAGCAACTGCGTAGAACCTCGACGTACAACTGCATCTACACCCTGTTTCTTTACAGACTCGTAAATCCTTTTGACCTCTGGCAAAGTTATAGACTCGTCCTTACACAGGCTTTCCCAAGCCAATAGGTTGTGCACTAACGTTTCGGAAAGACTAGACTTACCGTTGCGTGAGTATTTATACCCCTGCCCTCGTAACCAGTTCGCCATCTCTGACACATACCCATTGGTCCTTGCCATCAAAGTCCATGATCCCTCATGAATTGGAGCTTCAGACAGGTAGTTAACGTACTCTACCATGCCCTCTTCCTCACGGGCAGTGAACACTTTCTCATGCCGACCAGTAATTCTCTTTGATATTGATTGCGCGAGTCGGTGAACCGACTTAGGGATGCGATAGGACTGACTAAGAACCTCGATGTTATCAGAACTGTTGTTGAACTCTGATACCTCAACCCCCGTCCATCGGTGAATAGCCTGATCATCATCCCCTGCAATCCAAACAAACTCAGACTTTTCCGCTATCTTTCTCGCCATGTCCCACTGCAAAGGGGTGAAGTCTTGAGCCTCATCAATAAACAAGTAGTCCAGATTCGGAGTCTCGCCGTGCTCAATAAACTTCTCGATCATGTCCACAAAATCGTATTTGTCTGTAGACATTTTATACTCAACTAACTGTTTAGATAGCTGATCCAACTTGGCATGAAACAAATTCC
>MDSY01007902.1_pt1 | contig 26998 bp, 22 predicted proteins | sample 811131 | NCBI WGS metagenome assembly MDSY01 (sample SAMN05326643, study PRJNA326480) | marine metagenome | isolation source: seawater | place: Atlantic Ocean: South West | collected 2010
CCCGGGACGCAACGCCGCGCTGCCTCAAGTATCGCCTCAACACCACGTGTCGAGATTCAAACGGACCTCGAGAAAAATTCTGTGTCCAGGTTTTGATGAAGGTGCCCATCCGGCGTCACACCACGACGCGCCACGCCTCAAGGCTTATCACGCCCCCCATGTACTCGGGCGATGACACGCGTCACCGCGTGAAGTCCATGATTCGGAATTTGAAAACGATACTCGGCCCCGAGGCGTACGACGCGTTCCGACGCGCGGCGCGTGCGAGTCAGAAAAACGAAGGTGTATTATCCCCAGCCATCTACTACCACTACGCCAAGGACGTGCTTTCAGACTACCCCGACGTGCTGGATGAGGTCATCGGCACGTACCCTGACGAGGGTATCCGAAAGAAATTGGAAGTGTTGAGAGCGGGTGATTTGCGAACGGAACTTGCGACGAGCCCGCTCGGTGCCCCTGCGGGTACCTCCCAAAGCTACCACGCCGAATGTTTGGGCGACGGCCTGGTGGTGCTTCGTGACGCGCTGGATCACGACGCTCAGGCGTGGCTAGTCAAAGCGGCGTTCGAGGCGGGCGATGCAAATGGTAACACTGGCACGCGGGGGTTCTACGAGAAGGTCACGGCTATCAGGGAGACTTTAAAAAGCGAGGGGGACATGGTTGGCGAGAATGGAGATGGCGACGACGCAACCGCCACGACGCTCCGACTAAACCAAGGCACCCGAGGCCGGGTTATTTTGGGGGTCGATAAATTTCCTGACAGACTAAGGGAGTTATGCATGCAGTGTGTAGAGTTAGCACAGACCGCGACGGATACTATGCCTTCCATGAACCCCACTACTACCTTGGTGAACTTCTATAAGGAAAACGCGGTTTTCAAATGGCACAGGGATAGCGAGGATCCAAACGTGCAACACACGCCTGAAGCGCCTCCTATCGTGAGTTTCACGGTAGGCTTGAGCTGTGACTTCGCGGTGAAACACAGCTTTGAAGGCGAGGAACACACGAATATACGGCTGAATTCAGGGGATGTTATTTTATTCGGAGGGTATTCTCGAATGCTCGTCCACAGCGTTTTGCGGGTGATACCGAAAACCATGCCGTCGTCATTACGCGGTAAGATGCTTCACGGACGGCTCAACGTAACCGTGCGCGACATCGGCAACGGCGTTATTGACGAATCACAATTTCCAGCGTACCGGGTGTACTACAACGGAGAGCTGGCGGACGGGCAGGTGTAGGGGTGTGTGGTGTAGGGGTAGGGGGTGAAAGCATATAGACAGTAGCTAGTAGGGATTATTGAAGTCCCATGTGGATAGTTAAAATATAAAAGTAGTAACCCTTAGTAGTAGTATCCCTCCTTACATCCCTTCATCACCTCGACACCAGCCCCTCCTCCTTGACCACAAAGTCCAGCCCCCCCACGACGCACGCGACTTGCGCTTGGTTGCACTCCTCCGGCGACGCTGTGGGCGAATCCGGGTACACCTCCGACGTGGACGTATACTTAGCCCCAGTCATCGAGGCGCACAAAAACAAATCATCAAGCGGGTACTCGATAACACCTTCCTGTTTAATGGGCTCGCCGATGATGTTGCCGTTGGTGTCGGGAGGCGCGATGTGGGTTAAAGACCGCACGGAGTCAATGATAGCTTTCTGAAACCCAGGCTGGGGGTTGTTTGAGTCGGCGACGCAATAAAAGCCGTCGGGGATGACATCCGGCTCGCACGTCTCGCCGTCCCGCGCCGCTTTCGCCGGCCTGAATTCGGACTCGTCCCTATCCGTTGTTTCGTGCAAATCAATGTGCACCAGCCACTCCTCAACGCCCAAGGTGCGGAGCATGCGCATCAGCGCCGCGGATTCATAGGCGGGAGGAGTTTCACCTTTCCCGAAAACGTTTTGCTTATCGAACGAACGGTTCGGGTCGACTGCCTCTGCATTCCATCGTTGAATTCTTTCGTAGCCCCAGGGGCTGACACAAGGCGCACACGCCATGTTGAACGTGTTGGAATATTCAAGGGCTTTTGATTTCAAGAATTCAAGTGCGCCTTGAACCCCGCTTGTTTCGTAGCCGTGCACGCCGCCCGTTATTAACACGCTCGGTTTGGTTTCATCCCAATTTTTACTGAACACGACGAAAAGAGGGTAGCGCTCGGTGTTTTCATCGTCGTACGGTAACGCGCCGTACATCTGGACATCGAAGTTTTTGCGTAACGAATCGATTTTAGTAATGACTTCGTCGTTGTACGACCGAACTGGGGTTTCCACGGAGGCGCGCCATTGTTTCTTCTCCTCGGAGGTCCATGGAACGCCGGGCTCGCCGATGGGGTATGTCATTTCCGAAGTTCGAGATGACGTCGCGGAGATGGACGCGACGCGGTGTAGCTTACAGGTCTGGCCTATGCGCTGCACAGGGAGCGAACGGATGCGCCCGAAAACGGAGGACGCGGAAAACGCGAGCGCGCGAGGAACACGCGCCGCAGCGTGCATCAGGAAGTGTGGTGAGAGGGACCAGAACGTGTGACCTCATATTTCGCTCAATATTTTCGAACCGTTGATGTAGGCACACCGTTTACATCCTCGGAAGCCCCCGAGGCTCAGAGCAGGTAGCACAGCTACACGCACGGCTTCGGCTTCGCCCGCCTGGTTTGCGCGACTGCTCGTCGTGACTCTACTCAAACGTCATGTCCCTTGACTTCTCCGAGACGTACAAGCGCACAGGCCCCCCCCCTTGCTTCAGCCCAGATGGCCAAAAAATAGCAACTGCGGTGGACCATCGTTTGGTGCTTAGAGATGCAGAGACGTGCGCCGTCATATGCATGCAAGAGTGCGTTGACAAGATTCAACACATCGAGTGGTCCCACGACAGCGACCACGTGCTGTGCGCTGTGTACCGAAAAGGCAAAGTCCAGGTGTTCAAATTCTCGGACGACGAATGGAAGGCTTTGATCGATGAAGGGCCGGCTGGAATCGCGTTCGCGAAGTGGGCGCCGTGCGGAACAAAGGTAAGTGACAAAATCCTGCTCGCCTTTTCCATGTCGTTTCGTGTACCCGAGTTCCCGGTTTTCGTAACTTCCTGTGAGGGATTCCTCGCCATCCCTATATGATGAGAAACTTGCCACGTACTGACATACAGATCCCTCTCCAAAGATTCTGTGCGTCACAGAGTTCAACCTACGCGTGTCAGTCTGGTCTCTCATAGACACTTCCTGCGTGTACATCAAATCCCCGAAGTTTTGCGACGGCAGAGGGCTTGACTTCAGTCCAGATGGCAAGTTCCTGTCCTTCGTTGAGCGGAAACAATGCGTTGACTCAATCTTAATTATCGATTGCGCCACATGGACGACCGCTTCCAACTTTGCGATTAACATGGATAACGTTTCAGACGCGCAGTGGTCGCCGGACAGCACCAGCATTTCCGTCACAGGCAGTGAGAACGCCGAAGGGGTGTTAGTACTGTACTCGCCTGACGGACGAGTGTTGAGGGAGTACAAGCCTGCTGAAGATGATTCAAAGGTGCGTTCGTCAATGGACGCATCGTCCACGGCATACACGGGCACGCGGTGTCAAAAGTGGTCCTCCTCTGGGTCGTTCCTAGCCGCTGGTTGCCGGGACCGGAAGTGCCGCGTGTTGAACCACGTGAGCTGGCGGGCGTTCGCGGAGCTCGCACACGACGATAGAGTCGTGGCGCCGGCCACGGTGGCGGTGTACGAAGAGACGGAGGAACGGCTGAATGGAATTGGCACACTCGATAAAAAGGAAAACGTTTTACGTAATAACGGAAACGTCGACCCCGACTCCGAGTGGTACGACGACGTATGGGACGGCGACGCGGAGGGCACTGCGGTTAAAGACCCGGTAAGGGTAGCGCAGCGACGCAAGAAAGACCTTCAAGACGGCAAACTCGTGCCGAAGTACGTCGTCAAGAGTTTACCCGCGAGTATTCCTTTCACTGGCGATGGCGCTTCTAAATCTCCCGAGCCTTCTTTACAATCGACGGGCGTAAAACAGTGCGAGTGGAGTTTCAACGACCGCTTCCTCGCGACGCTGGACGCGAAAACGTCAAAAGCGGTGTACGTGTGGGACATGGTCAACATCGAGCTGTGCTCGGTTTTGGTGCAGATGGATCCTGTGGTGGAGTTCAAGTGGGACCCGCGAGGCAATAGGCTAGCAGTGATCACGAATAGCGAGCGCGTATACGTCTGGTCGCCGAACGGCGCGTCCTTCGTGCAAATTCCCCTCCCGCAATTCACCCCCAAAACCCTTACGTGGAACCCTGAAGGGGGCAGCTTTGCGCTAGGGGACAAGGGGACCTTCTGCGTCGCGTTCTTGGGAGACACGTAGGGTTGGAGAGTATGGAATGAGTTAAATGATTAATCGACCAGTAATCATCGTTTAAATATCGTTCAAGCTACACTTTGTACTTCCTTTCTCAGTCCATCCCTCGCGTCTATTTCTTCTTCGCTTTCCCCTTGATCTCGCTGCTCCCTCCCTCCTTGCCGAACGGCTTCTCCTCCAGTGCCAAAATAAGCGCCATCATGAATGGAATCACCAGGTAGGGGAGGTATATTAAAAACAGCTGGATGCGCGCGGCGTCGTTTGGAATGTCGGTGGAAAACAAAATCTCCCCCAAGATGGGCAACAACGTCGTCGCAGTGTGCGTGCCGTACACGATGCCCGGTATTCGTATCCAGTTCTGTTTGTCATTGAACGCCTTGAACCCTACGAAGAAGAACGGGAGCTGGAACAAAAGTTCAAACAGAATGAACGTTTTGAACCATATGGGTTGGTCATCCATCAGGGGGTCGTGGTTTGTGTCGATGTGAAAATCGAGCACGTTTTTCGCGAATCGAGGCACGAACCGGGGAGGTACGATAGCCTGCGAGTCCATCATCACCGTAGCTGGGATGTGCGTGGCGAAGAACACGAGCACGATGACTCGGAACGTGTCGTTCATGGCCACGTTTCACTCGGTCAAGGGTGTTTCACCCTGCGTCGCGTGCCTTTCCAACTGAAAGAGCAGCTTCGCGAATCTCATCTCCCTTTCGATATTCTCGAAGTCAACGCAACTTGACCTCGGAGGCACGACCACGCCCTTTGTCACACACCGCACGCGCGCGCGTTTTTCGGTGGTGTGTTTCATCGTCGGCGTCACAGGGCTTGCGTTGGGTTCAGGGTTTACCTCTAAACCCTGTTCAGGATGGTGGTTCCGTCTGGATCCACGCCTAGCGACGATGCCCCATCCACGCACGACGGGGAGATTCTGGTGTCACCCAAAGTCGTGGACGGAGACGTACAGGTAAGGGAACGATGCAGGGTTCTCAACGGTACAGTGGGACAATACTCTACCGTATGACGAGTGATACGCGACACCCGAGCTCACATGTACACATAAGGGAACACACCTAACCCCACCAAGGATGATAAAGCTTGACATGACCAAACACGCCAAACATCTAATCCACCTTTTCCAAAAAACTCCATCTCGCCAATCAAATCTCACACCAATCCTTCCATCTTCCCTTTCAACCCTTTGATCCCTTTCTAAATAAACCTATCAGATGTCCTCCTTCATGGTGTGCGGCAACGTGTTCGAAGTCCAAAGTCGTTATGCCCCCATAAAGCCCATAGGAAAAGGAGCGTACGGCGTGGTGTGTTCTGCTCGCGATACGAAAACCGACCAACGCGTCGCGATTAAAAAAATCACAAACGCGTTTGAAAACGCCATCGACGCAAAGCGAACTTTGCGAGAGATTAAGTTGTTGCGGCACTTGAAGCACGAGAACGTTATTCGAATTGCAGACGTCGTAGCACCTACTGGCGGTCTAATAAATCAGGGAATCGACGGTACTCCATCCACCAGCGCTCCGTCCACTTTCAACGACGTGTACGTGATGTACGAATTAATGGACACGGATCTTCACCAGATTATTCGAAGCAATCAACCGCTTTCCGACGACCACTGCCAGTACTTCGTGTACCAGCTTCTTCGAGGGTTGAAGTACATCCACTCCGCGAACGTTCTTCACAGGGACTTGAAGCCTTCTAATCTTTTGTTGAACGCTAACTGCGATTTAAAAATATGCGACTTTGGCTTGGCGCGGGTTAATAGCGGGAAGAACGCGTCGAGTGTTGGAGGGAATAGTGGGGATAGAACTTCCGATAACACTTCTTCTGAATCCCCCACTCAACCAACAACCAACGTGTCAAACTTTATGACTGAGTACGTGGTGACGCGATGGTACAGGGCGCCTGAATTATTGTTATCCTGTGCAGAGTACACTAGCGCGATTGACGTTTGGTCAGTGGGGTGTATCTTCGCTGAATTGTTGGGACGAAAACCTTTATTTCCGGGCAAGGATTACGTGCACCAGATGAACTTGATCGCGCGGATTATTGGAACCCCAGAGGATTATGAAATGCAATTCGTCAGCTCAGACAAAGCGAGAAAATATATTAATAGCTTGCCTCGATTCGAACGGGTGGATTTCGGAGCTATGTACCCCTACGCCGCCCCCGAAGCCGTTGACCTCATTTCCAAAATGCTCCAGTTCGATCCAAGTACGCGAATCACGGTGGAGCAAGCCTTGGCGCACCCGTACCTCACGACTTTGCACGACGAGAGCGACGAGCCGACAGCTGGTTCGAGTTTTTCGTTCGACTTCGAAGGTACAACGCTTTCCGAAGGGCGAGTGAGGGATTTGGTGTACCAGGAACTGAACGGGTTTCACGACGAGATTCGGGACGAAGAGATGAACGCCTCGATGGAGGTTGACGGGAGCTGATGGATGGTAGAGCACTTAGTCACGGGAGACCGGTGGAACGCAATATTAGTAATCATACTTCTGTAATAAACCGCTACGTACCACGACTACCACGACTACCACTCCAAAGTCAAGCCTCGGAGCTTTTGTGTTGCATCTCCTTTCCTGCATCTCCCTGGTTGCTACTGGCGCTACTTAAATTAGCACTCTCCCGTTCCTTTATTTTCGCATAGTTGTAGTGGCACACCGCAAGGAACGCCAGGAAATACCCCAACAGCTGCACCGCGGAAATCGGCGCATCGAACAGCATACTACTAATGAAAATCAAAATCCAGTCCTTGATCACGCCCGCGACGTTCATGGTTAACGCGCTTGTTTTTCCTATCAACAGGTAGATACTAACATTCAACGCGAATGCTAAAGTTGCGTTGCTCAATAACACTGCGGGATTTACGTTAATGTCTTCGGCCCTTAACAATCGCGGCAGCTCCAGAAACACAAACGGCACGGTCAAAAACGCGAAACACACGGGGGAGACGTAGTACAGGGTAGTGACGGAGTTTAGCTTGATGTCCGCGGAAGTGAGTAGGAGTTGTATGGAGACTACCCTGATGGCTTCGCTGACTAAAGATGCCATCAACAAACTAAACCCAAAGCCGTTGAAGTTAATCTCTCCAAACGACGCGATGGCGACTCCGCCAGCGATGGTCAACATGTTCGCCATGGTTTTAGTTTTGAATTGTTCCACCCTGAACGCAATCCCGACTAGGTATACCACCGCGGGCATCAGCGCCTTTACCATCTGTATGAACGCCACTGATAGATAAACATAAGCGCTGTTGCCCATCCAAAGCACTATGGCAAACAGAAATCCAATCGGGACTATTTTCTGGATGTACACATCCCTAGACATGTTCACTCCTTTGACGACCTTCAATACTCGAACTAGCACAAACGCCAGCGCGCTACAGAACGCCATGTGGAACATCGTCAGCGTCACCGGGAACGGGAACCCGAACCCGGTTAGTATATACTTGTTGTATAAGATGACACCCGCGGAAAGGGAGATCCACAATCCCACGTAGGAGTACACCGCGATCGCATCTTCGAAAAGACCCATCGTTCGAGGCCTGACTAAATACCCTGGCAAACCCCAAACCCTCAGGACGTCGCCGACAATAGGACACCGTGCACACCTCAAACAGTCGGTAAGATGCACTCCGATGCGCGTACCACCTTGCCAAGAAGTGTCGACAAATTCTAAATTTTGCCGCGGCCTCTGCAATATTTCGCAAGTTCTTTTTGGGCGTTTGCCATCTCATATCCAACGGCGCGTTCGTGATGAGCGTGTTCCGCGCGAGCGCTGTGGTGCGCGCGGCGGCGCGCGTGCCGGGCATCAAGTTCCCCACCAGGAGACTCCCGGACGGCACGAGGGTATCTGATTTGCCCGCAGGTACGTGGTGAACGGAGTACCCTCCCTGGAAATATCGAAAAGGGATTTCGAACGCAACAAGTCAACAACGTCCTGTTACTGACCCATCCTCTCCCATTTACGTACCTCAAACTTGAACAGCTGAGGCGAAGGCTTTCGTGGAGCAAGCCGCGAGTGCGACTGGCGTTGGGGCACAAAAAACAAGCGGGTTTTCCATGGCCCGACCGAGACCTCCCCCGATTCCGTACCCGAGGCCGGATCCGCCCCGACGAATGATGAGTGACTTAGAAATGGAGATTGTAGAGTTGGGAGGTGCGTTGCCATGAGCGATACACTACAAGTACAATACCATGTTATGCTATTAAAACTACTACTCGCTCAAGAACCCTTTTGCCGTTTTGCAGACCCAGCACTCCTCGCCCATCGTGACGCGCCCTATTTCAAGCGCCTCACGGAACAACTCCTTGGCTTTTTCTTCATCACCTAACCCCTCGCGCGCCACTCCACCAAGCCGTATCAGCTCGTTCGCGATCTTGGCGTGCCAATTCGTACCGTACCCCGTCTTGAAGCACTCCACGAGCTCCTCCCCCAGTTTAAGTGAGGCTTCAAAGTCGCCTTCGAACATCGCCATGTTGCTAGCCATCGCCAGGGCTTTGATTCGCATCGGCACGGTGGGGCACGGTTTGTACGGCTCTCGCAATTTCATGTTTAGATGCGCGTTTGGGTCCACCGTAAGCGCACGGAGCAAATCCGCGGCTTTCTCAGCCTTCCTGCGCTCATCCGAAACCTCCTCCGCCTGCTCCGCGGCTTGAATCAAGTTCCCCGCGATTTTAACAACCGCTATACTCCGCTTGTCATCCCGCATTGCGGCCACTGCCCAAAACTCTTCCTGGCACTGGATGTACCTCCCCATCTGCGCGCTGCGTTTGTCCTCCGTCATGTTACCCATCATTTCCATGGTCGGAGGCTGTCTAGGGGGCAACACGTACTTCATAGGTTCTGGAGGCTCTTCAGGGTCACCCTCGGCGGTAGTCGGGCACCGAGCGCACGTACACACAAAACCAAATCGGTCGAACAACGCTGCGCGCCGGTGCGTCGCCCAATCCGAGGCATCGACGTACGCGTGCGTCAGCTCCTCACCGGCTTTCACGTCGCGACAAGCGCGGAACTCCTGAATCCAAGTCATACCTGAAGACGATGAATCATCCAATCGGTACGAGCACACACACGTCGGGTAACACGAGTGGTTGAGTAACGCGCCTAGGGGATACACGGCGGCAGCAATTGGCGATGGGTCGCCTCCCGTGAATTGCTGGATGAAGAAGTCGTTCAACCTGCTGCGCACAATTTCCTGCTCCACCTCCTCGTCCGACACTGACACTGGCATGAGCGTGGGGTTAATAGCGGCAGCAACGTTGCGCAAGCCGGCGATTGTTTCCGGCGAACCCCAGTCGCCTGCGAGAAAGTCGCGCCAATTGAACCCTATCGCCGGCCAGCGCGCGGTTGCATCGGCTTTGTCGCCGGCGGTGGGTACAAGGTAGGGGCTGGTTATGTCCACATCCGTCGGTTCGTCATTATCGTGGTATTGCATACCACACTGGCGGTACAGCGCGGATATCCTTGCGAACCCTCCGTCAGGAGCGGCGGGCGCATCAGGATCGATGTGAGGGTTATCCTCAAAGTACCGCTTCATCACCACGCACTCCTGTTTATGTCCGCCAGCCATCGCGGTTTCCTTGCACCGCTCGCTGCAAAACCACACGCAGTCGCACTCTTTGCACCGCTCATCAACACCGAGCCCATTGAAAAACATCTCGTCGTTCTTCTGCCTGAAGCACCCGGCGCACGTCCCGTCAGGGCCACCGCAGAATGGGACGGGTAGGCCGTACGGAGCGTTCGCCAACACCAAGTCGCCTCTCTTGAAAGCCTTCGCCGCGACGAGGCACCTGCCGCGCATCGTATCGTCCCGGACATCGACGCCGAGGCGCGCGAGGCGCGCTCGGGTGCGTTTCAAATGCGCATCCGTGTCATGTTTCGGGGGGGTCATCGCAGACGATGGACCAGCGTCCCGTCGTCCCGGCGGGATGCGGCGCCTTGATCACTGATTACTTAACAACGCTGATTTTGTACCTCATTTCCTCGGATCTATTCGTGTCACTGCTCGAGGCGCATACCTCGATTTTCGTCCGACCCCGCGTCACGATGACATCGTCTGTCGTCTGCTTCGCGATGCGGATGCATGCACAGCACGTCGCTCGCCCTGGAGTTCCCCGGCATAGCTCTAGAGGTCATGCCACTAGTTCCCGCCGAGGGTGCCTACGTGGCGTGTTTTCCCACGCATCCTCCTCCTCGGACACGTCCCAGACTGAGGGCTCGTTGACCTTGTCGGAGCGCAAGCAGCTTCTGATTCGTTTATGCGCGAACACTGATAGGGGCAAGAACGCTTCGGTTGAAACCGCGGCGGCTATCGAGACGCAAGTCACCGCTTTGGAGGCGTTGAACGAGACGAACGATCCCGCAGTTTCCCAAAAAATAAGCGGCAAATGGGCGCTGATATACACGGGCGCGAGTGCGGACGATGCTGCGAAACGCGCGCAGATGGAAGGCGTCATCGGCAGCACGCTTACAGAAGTCACGGGGAGCTCAGGGAACGTCGCGAGTACGGACGGAGTAAAACCCAGGAGTACTGGAAACGCACAGCTAGCAACGTATTTGCAAGGCGGAAACGTGACTAAAGAAGAAGGCGCTGAAAAAATGCCGCTAGGCCGCACCATAGGCACGCTGGACAAAAAGGGCCTCGTCGAAAATCTGGGGAACTTTCAGGACATATACCTTGAAAGGAACGCGGTGGAGAACACAGCTGAACTTAAGTTGCTTGGGGTGCCTTTGAAGGTTAAAATCGAAGCTAGTTGCGTGCCCGTAGACGTTCCGTCGACGAGTGAAAAAGTTCGCCTAGCTGTTGCTTTTCAGCGAGTCTCGTTAACCTTTGGCTCTCTACCGTCTTTGAAAATCCCTTTAGACTGGATCAACGACGGGAAAGGCCCGGAAGGGTGGCTCGACACCACATACCTAGACAACGACATGCGCCTAGGAAGGGGGGACAAGGGAAGCACGTTCGTCACGGTGAGGAGAAAGTGAGTTAGTTTCTGGGAAACATGTTAGATGTGTATCGCGGTGGATACAATGCACGCTCTATGTATACTTTTGCTCCATATACTTTACACTATTACACCTTATTATACTACTACGTACCTTAAGTACCCTCTTGCTACCCTCTGCTTCCCATTTTGTACCCGTCGGACGCGCCGCTGTCGATGACGGTGATCGCCACCGCCGACGCGTTATTAACGTGCGCCTGAATCTTCCCGCTGAAAATAGCTTCCATCTTTGCTTTGCATTTCTTCTTGCGGTCGGACTTTTGGGAAGCGCGCAGGTCCTTCGCCTTGTCATCATTGAATGCTTTCTCAAGCGCTTTCACGACGAACCCGCTCGCGTCGTCCCCCGCGTCGGGAAGCTTTCCTGAAACGTCTTCAAGCGCAAACGCGCCAAGGTCTACCAATTGCACAATACTGTCCTCGAAGTGTAATGCACCACTAGTGTCTCCGTTATAAGCATTGCACGCGTAGTGCAAACACGTGCTTCCCTTTATATCCTCCGCGTTCGGGTCCGCGCCCAAATCGATGAGAAGCTTCGCGATGTCTGTATGTCCAAAGGTCGCTGCCCAGTGTAATGGACTACACCAGGTGCCTTTGTCTTCCGCGTTTACCGCTTTTCGTTGAGCGTCCGTGTCGCCAGCACCCACGATGGCAGCACGGACGCCATCCAGGTCACCCACCTCGATCAAAAGGATTACTGCGGACTTCTCCGCGGGCGGGTCCGACATGACGTCGCCGAAACGAAGTGCGCGGGCGAGTGACACCGGAGAGACAATGACACCAAAAGTAGAAAATGGCCACTCTGGAAAACTTGTCGGCCGGACGCCCGTTTGGCGAAAAAAAAAGAGAAGCACGCCACTGTTCGAGGCACGCGCGGTTCTCGCCGACGCGCGTTTCTCGCGGCGAGACGCGCGGGCGTACCATCGTGAAGACGTGGTGACAGTGACCACGCGTCTACGCGCTTGTCCTTCCCTGGGTGGCGCGGACCTGTCGCCTACGGACTGCGTAATCGAAAGGGCACTTAATCGAAAAGGGTGCGGCGGGCTTCGTCCTCGGCCTGATTCGTCGCGATGAGCTCCAAGGCTGATTACCTGAAACGCTACCTGTCCGGTGACAATGACACAGATCCCGCAGCCGGCGGGAAGAAGAAACGACGCAAGAAGAAGGACAAGACCGGTGGGGATGAGGTGAAGGTTAAAAAGGTTGGCGCTGGCGTTCGGATTCACGATGAGGACGTCGACGACTGGAAATGCGATAAAGAACCTGAGGTTGATGATGAGGCGGTTGTCGTGGATGCAGCCGAGATTGAAGCGGTTGAACAAAAAAGACGCACGTACCTCGGCATCAAGGAAGATGGGTCAGGGTGGGCAGTGGCGGAGGATGCGAATGCGAAAAATAATAATGACGACGACCTTTCACCGCCACGCGCCGGGCGGCACGACACGGATGACAAAGTTGGAGACTTGTCCCCTCCCCGAGCCAGGGGAAGGGACGACAGCGACGATGAGAGTGACCTGTCTCCGCCTCGACAAAGGGGAAGACATGACAGCGACGACGAGGATTTATCGCCGCCAAGAGCGGGTAACAGGCACGACAGTGATGATGGAGATCTGTCTCCGCCAAGAGCGGGTACACGACACGACAGCGACGACGACGAGTCACCGCCAAGGCGTCCCGCTGACGACGGGGGTACTCGTGCAAGTGCATCGCCTGACCAATCACCGCCTAGAAGGGCTAGAAAAGCGTCGAGTAGCGATAGGGCGGATGTTGATCTCAACGATCCGTCTCAAAAAGATTCATCCGGCGGCGGAAAGATGACGGACGGCACCACGGCGGGTTTGGTGGACGCCTTCACCGTGGTCGAAGAGGCGGACGCGAAGCGGAAACTAGCCAAAAGACGGATAGCCAACATGTCAGATGATGTGTCAGGCCGCCACGCGACGACGCAGTTTCGGGACAAGGCCACCGGCGAGATGATCGACGCCGAGGAGTTGGCGCGACGGAAAGAGCTGGCGAGTAAAAAACCGACGAGAGAGAAACCCGTATGGGCATCTGGTGTGGCACAATCGAGAGGTGAACTGGAAGCCATGCAAGCGCTCGCCGAGGAATCGTCAAACCCATTCGCGCGGTCCGAAATCGATAAACGCACCGACGACGCCATGAGGATCGCGTCGCGGTTCGGCGACCCCATGGCGCACCTGGCGCGGAAAAAACAAACGGAGAGCTTCGACTTGATGAGGAGTGAACCAAAAAGCGTCGTCGCCGGTATCAGCATTGACGCGCTTCGAAAGAGCGGGTTCAGGATACCGCAAGAGGTTCCGCAGCACAGCTGGCTGCGACGCGGCGTCGGTGCGCCTTTAAATCGATTCGGCATTAATCCCGGACGGCACTGGGACGGCGTCAACAGAGGCACCGGGTTCGAGCACGAGATGTTCAAAGCGAAGAACGACAAAAGAGCTGTAGACCAGGCGAACTGGAAGTACGGACAAGCGCAGTGGGAGTGAATGAGTTCTGTGTGGGTGGTGTGGAAGCGAAGCTGGAGAACGCTCGTGGTGTCGCAAACTTCGTTAAAAACGGTTGTAATAGCGATTAGTCATAGATTACCGTATTTTTAGGGTTTTTACTGTGCGCAACGTTGAGAGGCTGGAAAGGCAAAGGAAAGGTAACACTGGTTACGAGACCACGATGCACACGAAGAGTCATTATATTGTAGCCGGACCTGTTTCTTACACGAACAACTCTACGACTAAACCCCCACACGTCGACGCTTCGGTCCATCCTGGACCATTCATCCACTTCAGCAATAATTTTTTCGCGCAGCGAGGCCATTCCCTCTCCATCGCGACCGTCTTCTCCCATGCCTCCACGGTTCCACACCCGACGTAACACACACCCCCTTGACTATTCTTTGATTATCAAATACTGATCTCTTAGAACTTCATCTCGTGGGGCTTATCCCCGCTTTTGAGCGTGAACTTGGTGGCGAGGTAGCCCGCGAGGTGAGGCACGGCCTGCACCTTGGGGGAGATGGCGGCGTCGAGTGCCTTGTTGTCCGCGATGTATGAAGCGGGCAACTCCTTCTTTTCCGCCTCGCCGTTGAAGAAGTCCTCTTCGGACTTCTTGCTCCTGTCCTTGGAGGGCTTCTTGAAGTACTTGTCGTCGAACTTCTTGGTGTCCACGCCCGCGACGTCTACCTTTTCAGAGGTGGCGATCACGTAGCACTGGTTCACGCGTTTCACGGGAACCCCGTTGACGCCGTACGGGCCGCACACGAGCAGGAGCCCGGACTCCAACTGTTTGAGGAAGATCACGCGCTTGCCTTTGAAGTGCCCGGCGAGCAGAATCAGGATGGTACCAGAGGTGATGGACGCTCGCAGCTTGGTCTGGTTCTTCACAACCGCAGCGCGCTTCAGCGGGAACTTCGTATCATCGGCGGGGTAAAACGAAGGCGTCTTGGAAGCCTTCTTAGGGCCCTGCTTGCCCTTAGCGAGCGTACCCTTGAGCGCCTGCTCGACGGAGGTAACCTTCACCATCGTGGAGGTTGGTGCAACGGTAAAAAGTTGCGTGTGACACGACGTCGCGCGCACGGAAGAGGGACTCCGGTGCGGGGGACGGCGGCTAATGTTGGTTGCAATCGCGGAATAGGGTTTTCGGCGATTCGCGAAGTTTTCCCATTCGAAATTACACTGACGGTTTAATCACGGTTCAGTTTGTATCCACTTGTTGACTCAGGAATAACTCCCCATCCAAAAAACAGCGAAAACTCCTCGATTTTCTCGAGACGAGGTTGAGCGACCTGTGATGAATGCCGAGTGTACCCTGTGGGGGGCTCGTGTCTCCGCACTTAGCATAGCACTGGGCTTGGACCCACGCGCGCGACTTCCCCTAGACGACCTCGGCGCCACTAGGGCTCGTGGTCGGCGGGAAGCGGCGGGTCGCGGAGGGTTGGAGTGGGCGAGCCTTTGGAAGGAGAGGTGTCGGGAAGGCATCCAGATTCCTTCGGGTGTAATCTACTACCCATCGGAAGGCGGGTTGGTGCGCTGTGAGTCATCTCGTGAGTACGTCATCGCCGTTACCCGATGTCGATGCTGAGCCCTCTGTTGCGGCGCGCCGCGCGGCATGTGTTGTCGCGTCACGTCGGCGTCGGCTCCAGCACACGGCGGTGGACGCGCGTCGACACGAACGTCGTTGCCGCCGCCGCCGGTTCGCGAGCGCTGTGCTCCGCGCACGAAGCGGTGGAGGATCCTTCTGGTGTTCCAATTGACGCGGATGGTGCTGCCGGAGCGTTGCACGAAGACGACAACGAAGATCTTGACGACTTTTCAGGACGCGAGCACGTTGAGCTGTACGACGACCCAGGTGATGCGTCACCCTCAACATCTTCAGAGCGAGATGCCTTTGCGCGTCGCATACGCCGCGGCCGGACCAAGATGATCATCGTGGGCGAAGCTGAAGCGAGGGCGAAACGAAAGGAGCTGCAGTCAAAGCAGCAGCAGGAAGACCCTGGTATGGACGGCATTCGGATCGCATTGGCCGCGATGGAAGCGCGGCGACGCCAGCTTTATGATCCGTATAGTTACGACACGAACTCGTCACGCGACACGTTGGACTCCCCCGAGCGCCGACGCCTGGAGCACCGCCAACGGAACAACGAAATCCTCGCCGTGGACAACGAAGTGAAGCGGTACAAGGAAGGCCAGCAAGCCACTGCGCAGCGAGGGGACGGTGTTTCGTTGCCAATCGGACGCAGGCTTCTGCAAGGATTCTTCGAACCGTTAAGTAACGCAATCGCGATTGAGCAAGAAAGCATCCGGTTAAAAGTCCCGGGAGTGGACCGGAACAACTACGGCCCGTTTCTGTTGATGCTGAATCCCGATAAACTCGCCGTGATAACGCTTCACGTCGTTGTGGGGCAGCTCATGAAAGGCGAGGAGAGCTTCTCGCCAGACACACCGCAAGCCGGGATGTGTAAGTTCGTTCGCGTCGTCGAGAGGCTGGGGGAAGCCGTGCAGGCGGAGGTGAACTTGGCGAGGTTGAGGCAGCGATCGAAAGTCAATGCGAGAAAAGATATGATGAGCAGTACGGATGGTGAGGATATGAATGCTATGGATGACTCTGAAAATTACAATACCTCTGACCTCGCTGAGGACGTTTCCGACGTTGAGGATTTCATAAACAAGCCCCACCTGGCGGACCGGTTTGCGAAAGTCAATGCGAAATCTTTAAGAGATTTAACATCCGTGCGCTCGGTCGCGAGATTTGCCCGCTCAGCGTTGAACGACGCGGACTGGGGAAGCATCGCGCGGTCCAAGGTCGGGGCAGCTTTAACGCATCTGTTACTCAACACGGCTAGGGTTAAAGTTCCGGGGCCGGGAGAGGTTGCTAGGGACGCTGACGAGAATACGGACGGCGACGAGGATACCGACTCGAACACTGTCTCCACTCCCAACAGTACCTCCAACCTACTAGAGGTCCCTGCTTTTTTCCACGACTACACGTTCCACAAGGGGCAGAAGTACGGCACGATAAGCTGGCATGAAGCGTTCTACGGGTTCATGGATGATGAACACATGATCCGCGCTACGCTGAGTCCGGTGCGGTACATGCCCATGGTCACTCCACCGAGGCCCTGGACTAGGTTCAACGCCGGCGGGTATCTGCGAAGCGAGTCAATCGTCATGCGCGGGCACTACAGCTTACACGGCCCTTCGAAGAAACAGATGTTAGCGCTGCACCACGCGCAGTCAGGGGCGGAAGGCAACGGTGCCCCCCCCGCGTTCCAGCCCGTGTTGGATGCCTTGAACGTTTTAGGCAAGACCCCATGGGTCATAAATGACCCTGTTTTAAAGGTGATGGAACGGGTGTGGGAGCTTGGCGGCGGAAAAGCGGGCGTGCCGCCGCGGGAAAACGTCGGCGACCCTTCCTGGCCGCAAACGCCGTACGGGCTACGGTTCGGGAACTCAAGACACCAAATGCTTGCGTCGTCGATTCCGTCAAGAGAAGACGTGAGTGGCTTTATTCACCAGCTGAACCGCGTAAAGCAAACGAACAGAGAGCTGCACAGCCAGCGGTGTGACTTTTTGATCAAGCTGCAAGTCGCGAAGGAGATGCGGGACGAGGCGCGCATTTACTTCCCGCACAACATCGACTTTCGCGGACGCGCGTACACGATGCACGTGCATTTGAACCACTTGGGGAGCGATGTGTGTCGAGGGGCTCTTATGTTTGCAGAAACTAGACCTCTCGGCCCGGATGGGCTGGACTGGCTGTGTGTCCAGACCGCTAACTTGTACGGGGGGGGGGGGGACAAGCTGCCGATGGGGGAGAGAGCGCAGTGGATCAAGGACAGGTTCGAAACTATTTCCGCAGCCGCAATTGATCCGCTCTCCGAAGCCGGAAGCTTCTGGCTCGACGCCGAGGACCCGTGGCAGTGCCTGGCGACGTGCTTCGAGATCCACAAAGCACTTCAGAGTGGCGATCCGGAGCGCTATCAGTGCCAGCTGCCAGTGCACCAGGACGGTTCGTGCAACGGCCTGCAGCACTACGCCGCGTTGGGCAGGGACGAAGCAGGCGGCGAGCAAGTCAACTTGATGCCGCGTGAACGCCCTGGGGACGTGTACACCGGGATCGCGAACGTGTTGAAGAAGATCGTAGGGGAGGATTTGGTTGGGAACGAGGACCCTGCGATCCGGAAGCTCGCTACGCACCTAGCACCTCACATCGATCGGAAATTAGTTAAGCAAACAGTCATGACGTCAGTCTACGGCGTCACGCACGTCGGCGCGCGGCAGCAGATTCAAAACCGTTTAAAGGAACGCGGCGCCGTGTTGGATGAGAATCTGCGGTACCAGGTTGCTACCTATGCGGCTAGCCGTACGCTAGACGCGTTGAGTAACCTGTTTGTCAACGCTAGGGATGTGATGGCGTGGCTCGCGGAGTGCGCGCGTATCATCGCCAGCCGGGGCAAAGCCGTGGAGTGGACCACGCCCATGGGCTTGCCGGTGGTGCAGCCGTACAGGGCGAAGGGCAAGAAAGTTATTCGCACGTTGGTGCAGTCGTTCGTGTTGCAGTTCGACAACGACGAAAACAAAGTTCAGAAGAACAAACAAAGAAGCGCTTTTCCGCCAAACTACATTCATAGTGTGGACTCGGCGCACATGATGAGAACCGCGGTGGCGTGTCACGCCGCTGGTTTGACGTTCGCGGGCGTGCACGACTCGTTCTGGACGCACGCCGGCGACGTCCCTGAAATGTCGAAGCACATTCGTGAGGAGTTCATCGAACTACACAGCGAACCCCTGTTGGAGCTTCTGTACGAAGAGTTGAAGGAGAAGTACCCGGAAATCGCGCTGGAGTTACCTTTGCCGCCGCCGCAGGGGGAGATGGACCTGGAACAAGTCAGGGACTCGGTTTATTTCTTTTCGTGAATGGGTTTTTGGTAAGCGAGAGAGTTAGGTAATTGGTTTCATACGACTTCATTCTTCGTCGTAGTAAAGGTGATAATAATCACTGATGGCAGCGGTTTCGCGTACCATCACGCATGCCTACGCACTACGGCCCAACGTTGTTAAGCCGCGTGTCATCAACCCGCGGTTGCGGGTGAGGGCTGCGAAGCGATCAAAGCCTCAACGTCGTTGAGGCGTGTCATCTGCCCGTGATTGCGGGAGAGAGCGAGTAGCATTGCTGAGCCCGACGTCGGGCTCACTCACCATGTGTGTTCTCGTACGGTTCCTACAAGTCTTTTTGTAAACGATGCATAATGTGTATACGCCTTCATGCGCATGGTAGTGCGCCCGCAGTAATCAGACAGCCAAGCCGACTGCCTGCTTGCAAAAAGGGCTCTACGGCGTCGCGCATTTCTTCGCGATAGCGCTTGTTCTTTCCGTGCACGGTTGCGTGCGCGACGCCACTCGCGTGATTGAAACGCGCGCGCATGCTCTTCCCGCCAATCATATACCCAAGCCTACTCCAGCATCCCTTGCAGTACATCCAACGGTCGCCGTCAAGACTTTCGCTCGCAGGCCTTCATCCGACGTATCGATTCAAAGCACTGATTTCATTTTCTGAAACGAGACGAACGGTAGGAAGCCCGGTTTGTCGCACGCACACTTCGTAGCTCAGGCTCGCCAACTCCCTGTTCGCGTACATAGCGCCAAGTGATTGATCCACGTGCATGTCAAGAGCAGGAAATTGAAGCCTTAACAACACCGCCGTCGCCACCATGTGCCGAGGCAGGACAGCAGCCAAACGTCTCAAGTCAGTGTCGTCAAGGCGTTCCGCGACTTCCTACCGGAAAACCTCAGGAAGCTCTTGAACAAAACGACCAAGAAGAGGCGAGGACAAGAGCACGTCTTCTCGCAGCTTACGTCGAGCGCGCTAAGCACTCAGGGATATGCTCATTCTGCGTTTTCGCGCAGAACGACTGCGTTGTGTTGATAAGGCGCGTGCGCGGAAGAAGTAAGGGTGCGTCGTGGCTTTTAACGAGATAAGGGGAAAACACCTTACCTCGGAAGAGTCGATAGAGTTTGCCAAACGTATCTCGTTCTCACAAACTCAGTCGCACGGCGTCTTTTGGACTTCTCCTTGTGGTAACCCATTCCGAGGGTGGCCCTGGCGGTCCAAGGAAGCGTCGACGGTTTGGCGGGTAGTCGACAGCGCGTCACTCGCTCGACCCGGCGGTGTTTCCTTTCAGACGCGCAAAACCAAAAGGCCGAGACCCGTCGCTTTTCTCGCACAACCCGCAGCACACTCCTCGCACCATGCCGCGTCTCTCTTCCCTCATCGTCCTCGCCCTGGCGTGCGTAATCGCCAGCCTGCACCCCGTGACTGCCGCGCTTGGCGACGGGTGGCCCTCTGTTTCAGCCGCGCGCAGAGCCGTGGCGCGTTTATCCGGAGGCGCCACCGTCGGCGCGTTGTGCGCAGTTTCCAACTGCGAGCGCCCTGCGCCTTTGCCCACCCCCCCCGGCGGAAAGTTCGCCAAGTTCGGGCCGTACAACACGCGTTTGGTGTACCTCGACGCATCAAAAACATCGAGGTACGGCTTCCCCTCCGCGGTAGTGGCGTGCCCCGTGTTCCCCGACGAAGCCTCGACAGAGAAAGCAAACTTTGACTCGTTCCAAAACTCTGGCCAAAACTTCGTCGCCGCGTCTATGGCCGCCGCCGGTGCGTTCATGGAAACCTACGAAACCTTCGGAAGAAGTGCACAATCTAGTGATACGAAAGAAAAGAAGCCCAAGAAACAGCTCAAACTCCCTTCAAAAGTCCCTGGGTTAGCCTGGAGTAGCGGAGGCCAAGGGTCGTGTTTAGGCGACGACGGGTTTGCGAACACCGCGGACGGGTGGAGTGAAACCGTAGCAGGCGACGACAAAGGGTACTGGCTCCCCGACATTCTGCACCACGCCGCGAGTTGGGGCATTGTTACGGTCTGTCCTGCACTACCCCCCAGTATACCTGTAGGAGACGGAGGCGCGACGGTAGGCGCAGCGAGGATGTTAGGCGATTTACAGCCGTGTCACAGTTCCTCCGATTCAAATAGTGTCATGGTGGATCGGTCGAAAATAGCGGTGGCGGGGTATTCGTTAGGCGGAGGACGTGCGCTTCGAGGCGCCGCGAACGATCGCAGTGGTGTCATATCCGCAGTAATAGCGGTGCACCCGTGGGGCGCGCCCTCCGGATTCTTCGCGAACAAAGTCAACGTGCCCGCGCTTTTTCTCTCCGCGGACCAAGATACAAATGCGCCTTATCGAGACGCCGAAAGGACGTACGAGATGGCCACCGGAACAAAATTGATCGCGGCGTTGAAAAACGGCAACCACTACACGTCGCCCCGCTTCTGGGCCGGTACGACGGTTTCGTTTATTTTATCAACGTTTCCGACTCCTGGGCTTGCCTCGCAATTCGCGGGGAAAGTGGTGTGGGGGGGGGGGAACCAACCCGGGTTCATTGATGATAAACGGTTCGTGTGGACGAAGGGGGTGAAGCGTGATTGATAATTTTGTAGCAAACGTTTTAATCCATTTCCGTACTTTCCACTCTTGGCAGTTAGTTGAGACCATTATACCGGTGCGCGCTGCCGCTGCGAGTGGGGCGGTTCCAGCCCGGGAACGTATTTGTGCGGTATTGGTGTACCGTGTAGTGTATTGTATTCGGGTTTACGCTCAACGCGTGCAGTGGGTCACACGCGTGGTGTCACATGGTGGGTCCAACCGTTGTTCCCCCGGAACTCACCAACTTCATGTTCGGCACTTCCGATGAGGCACCCCCTTTGGCCCGTCGTTTGCGCAGATCTCGTTCAGAGTTCGGAGACACCGATTACGATTCTGACGCATCAGACGAGTGCGAATTCCTGTTGAAACACTTCCCCCTTACGAACGTTCAAATGGGGGTGTGGCACGCCGTTGGTCACTGCGGGTTGCGCGTGATGTTCGCAACGAACCGATTCGTCTTCGTTGTTGTGCGAAGACGAAGAGCGGCAAAACCCACGGCGCTTGGCCGCACCGCGGAGGCCATGAAGCGCCACGTCCAGAGGCATTTGCACATAGACATGCCCTTGTCGCCGTTCGCCGTGGGGGGTAGGAGTGACGGTAGGTCTCGAGACGAAGGAACTGGCAAAGGGACGAACGAGAAAGAGAATGAGTTCGCATCAGTCTCCACTTCACATGCGGAGACTCCGTCGGTACAATTCACGGAAGGCGCGACTGACTTCCTCCACAAAACCCACACAAAACCGGCCCGGAGAAGGGCTAGCAGTACTTACGAATCAAACACCGTGCTGACGTACGAAATCAAACACGTGGATATCGTCGGGTTGAACTACGTGAACCAGCTGTGTTTGGACGGCCGGCTGGCGGTTGAAAGTAAAAAAGTTTACAAGCGAGCGTTTGGAAGCTTCGACAAGGCGGTCGCGTTCTTTTCGGATGTTGGTGATGGGAGTAATGACTCGTCAAACGTGAAGACAACTGGCAATATAACTGACAACGCGCCCGCACATCACACACCCAGTACTCGAACTACTTTCAAAAGCATGGCAACGGGTATAGGGAGAGGAGGCGCTAGGCGCGTTTCAAACTCGCATCGAGCGGCGCGCTTGTCAGTGGGTGATAACAGTAAACACAAGCGCGCTCGTGCCAGCGCGCCCTCTGTACCGCTGGCGACGAAGTTCGAAAAGTGCGCAGATAACAATCCGTACGCAGACTCGAAAGAAAACAAAGTGCCTTCTCTTTGTACGCCGCCGCGCGAGGAACCAGTGACGCCTATCGCTCGAAAACCGTTTTTTCGTTTGGCAAGCGACTCTGCCTCCGGAGTATTCAACACGCCGGCGGCTTCGAAATCCGTTTCACAGAACGAATTGAATGCGTCAAGGGACGAATGCGATGGGTCAAATGTACAGGCTGGTGGGTCAGCTGTACTGGTGTATGATGGGTCAACTGTGCACAACGCAAACAAGTCAACCATATATACTGAAGTATTCCACAATCAAACGTTGCTCGTGCTGTTCGACGATTGTAATTTGCCGCACGCGCTTCGCGATCGAATTAACAAAAATCGACGCTTATTAACTTTAGTGGAGGATGGCATCCCAGTCTGGGCATTGTTCCTACCCTCGGTTGGGGTATATTACCGCCCGTGGGTGCGAATCGTGTTCCGGGTTCTGTTCATTTGCCTCACCGTGTTCTCCGCCATGTCGGGTTTGCGGGACTTGAGAAACACTGACGCCGACGGCAAAAACTTTTCGCTTTCCCTGGTCGGTTTGATTTCCGGGTTAAGGCTTGGGTTGGTGGACCCGCGGACGGTGCGGACGATCGTGACAGTCGTGAATGCGTTCACCAGGAGTATTGCCAGGGTGCTGTTGTTCATCGCATACGTTTTAGGCCGATTCACGATTCACCGGCTGTCAATCGCGATGGCGGTTAAAAGGCAATGGCGGCAACTGCCCAAAACGCTCTCAAAGGCGCACGGGTTTATTGCGAAGAGGAAAGGTGTCGGACACAAAGTCGGAGAAACTGTCGGAGAAGGTGTCACTACTACTACTTCTAACACCACGACAATATCCAGTACGACACTGTCCAGTCCTGTTCGTTCCCGGAAACCGAAAACGCCGTCGCGTCGCGCGGTGGAGGCGTACGAGTTGAAATCGGAATGAGAGTTTTGTTACGAGTTTGTGAGCGTTGTTTACGAGAACCGCGAAGGTTGTGCACTACGATGCTATTCTCAAAAAACGCTTACATAACTTGTTTTATCACCTCTTCCCCTAGTCGCCCCTCCTAAAAACATCTCGTCTCACCTGGCTTGGAAAGGGAAGTCCACGAAGGCTAGCACGAAGAATTGAATCGCAATTAGAAGGAAGATGCCGACGCCAACCATTTCGCCTCCGAACTTCACGGGGCCATCCACTTCGTTCGGGTTCGGGCCTCGTCCGTCGTTTTCCGCGAAGACACGAACGTCGCGTTGGTTTGTGCGTGTGTTTGTGATTTGAGGTTGGCGAGCGGAGCGTGGGTTTTGTGTTCGGTGAAAGGCGGTGCGCGGGGTGGACGGTGCGGAAATGACGACACTTGTTGTGGCCGATGAGACACGACACCCGCGGTGGCCTCGGCGCGTCGAGGGTCGCGTTGGCGACACCAGAGCCACAGGTGCGAACTTTAGGGAGACGGCACGCATACGGTGTGAACCGTAACTGCGGTGCGCACACACGGGCGCGCGCGTTGATGTGTCGCAGCGTGAGATTCAGACACGGAGGTTTGGAGGTTTGCCACGTCAGCCTGCACTATATTTCGTCGTGCCCAACCTAAAATCACTCTCACCCCACCGCGCGCCCCATGCGTGGCGCGATGCTTCTCGGACCAGGCGTCGGGTTCCGCGTCGGTACACTTACGGATGATGCGCGTGCAAGAGGTAGATGTCAAGTAACCCGCGCGTCCACGTCAGACACTCCCTCCACGACCAAACACCGGCAAAGCCTCACGTTCCGAGATGCAAGAACTGGCGTCGACGTGTGTTTAGTAGGCACGATGCACTACAACCCCGCGTCCATCGAGCTCGCGTCTACGACAGTCTCTGCATTGCAAACCTCCAACGCCCTAGCCGCGCTGGTCCTTGAAACGTGCCCCACGCGGTGGGCGAAGACCGTAAAGTTCCAGCCCAAAGGCAGTCCGATGCGACTTTTACTGGACAACGAGTTTCAAGCCGCGGTGGATTCGTGCGGCGACGATACGAAAATCGTGTTGGGCGACCAATCGATCGAGGATCTTGGCGCGAGCGCGAAAACGCACTTCAAAAGCACGGTTGAGGATTTATTTAGTCCGCTTAGTGGAGGTTGGCAGCGGCTGTGGAGCGATTGCCGCAGTACCTATATCAGGGAAGTCATAGGCATCGGAACGGAAAAGCCAAACGAGTGCTTACAGTTTTCTGATTTGGCAACCGACGTGAAGTTGCTATCGTCGATGCCGCTTAGCTTATTCCGGTACCCAGTCGCGTGGAGCATAAAGTCCCCGAAAGTCGTTTTGCCTTTTTTCGGGTTCATCTATGGGTTGAGCATTCTACCGGGGCTGGTGCCGGTGGGGGCGGTGGATGTAGTAACGAATACATACATTGCGTCCGGCCCGGAAAATTTCGTCAGCGCATTATTTTTTTCTTTGGATATTTTGGAGATTGTATTTTTGAGTAGGTTGTTTCTCAAGGCGTTACTGGAAACCAGAAACGACATACTGGCGCGGAGTATTCGAGATGCGTGTGCTGATTCAAACACTGGTACAGTAGTCGCGGTGCTCGGCGCCGCGCATCTGAATGGAGTACAGGCGAGATTACTAGAAGGCGGTGATAACGAAATGTTCGACGATTGGGAAACTCTCGGCGACAAAGCCACGGTCACGTCAGTGCGGGAAAGCTTTCTATAGTATGGTTTCTGAATAGTATGTTTATTTATCAATGGTGCCTTCACACTAAATACCCCTACGCCCCCCCTACAGCTCCTCCGTTGGCACGTCATCGTCTTTCGACCTTTTCTTCTTCTTCTTCGCGCGCCCAACGCCAGTTTCCATTCCCCCCATCGCTTGTTCCAGCTTCCGCAGCTGCTCAATATCCATCCCAGCCATCCCATTCGCGCCCGCGATGTTGATGCCTTTGGCTTTCAGTTTGTTCAGGATTTTGTCCTTCTCAGGGTCGCCCGTGTTAGCCTTGGAACTCATACCCATCGACCGCATCATCTCCTCCAACTCCGCGTCACTCATTTTTGCTTTTTGAGATGAGGCGCTGTCGTCTTCGGATCCACCGTCCTTCACCTCCTCCACCTCCGATTTCTTCTCAACAATCGGCAGGTGGTAGTTGTCCCTCGCCATCGTCACGAAATCCGCCTTCTCCGCGCACCCGCGGCACTCCAGCCCTCGTTCATCTAAGATGGCGCGGAGAGACGCGATTTTGAGCTTTGGGAAATCGGGGGGTGTGTCGGTTGATGTGAGGTCGCTCTCCAGTGCCGAGGTGGGACACCAGGTAACGGCGGATACCGCGACGAGGGCCAGGACGATGATGGATCGGAGACGCATGGCGAATGTCGTGTGGTGTGCGTCGTGACTCTGATGACGGCCGATCGGTCGACAGAAATATTTTTGCAGAGGAAGAGAAGAAGGTTTGCGACTGAAGTCGACGCGAGACGAGCGAGGTCCGATAGAAGAGGAGAACTGAGCAAACAGTCACGATCGTTCCGAAGTTTTCGTTTCCTAATTGTTTACACTAAATGCTATGTTCGAAGTCGACGTTGAATGGTGGATTGTGACTCAGAACGGATTTCCTCACTTGACTCGAGTCTATTGACTGGACCGCTATGGTCTACTGTTTTCGATGAGACGCGACCTCACGCGGCTTGTCCCTTCCCGGCCTGCCCACCACCCAGCACGAACTCAATCCCGCCTCTCCACGTCGCCACCGCAGTCACCGCGACCGCCACCAGCAGTACGCCTCGGACCACGACCACTCGGCGTCGCAACACAGGCGCCTCAAAGTCTGGACTCTCATCGCAAAACGCGAGTTCGTTGTCCAAAGCTACACTCGCATCTTCGTTTTGAGTAAGGACCGGCCCGGCTCTGTACGCCCTGGACCTCGCCAGCGCCAATAAAGGCGACTTACCACTGCCACTGGCAGCGCCCGTGGACATCGTGGCGTACGATTAGAACCTTCCTCACGCCTCAACCAACTTTCCCTGCGCACGACGCGCGTTCACTTCACCCGCGCGGGGCTGAAGTGATGAAATGTTGTTGGTTTTACCGCGAAAAAGGCGAGCAGCTTTTTTGATGGACGAACAGGAATAGCTAATGCCTCGTGGTTATTCGGGGCCAAACTTTGAAAGACCGCTCCGGTCAAAATGACTCATGGGGATGGATACTTTTTAATAGGCTCAATTGATCGGTCTGCTCGTGAAGTTGGCAAGGCTTTGGACGCGCGCACTTCACGCTCCTCTTCAGGATCTCCGGCGCATTTTTCCTTGGAAGCTGAGCTCCTACATTTCACAACAGCGTGATCCCTGATTGTTTGCCCATACGGCTCGTGCTCGCCAAGACCAGCGTCTCTCTACGCCCTCATCCGGACAAACCGTCATTCTTTGAGTTAATCATGGGGATAAATGGGGATAAATTTGGGGACAAATAATTTATCCCCAG
>MDSY01055924.1_pt1 | contig 26998 bp, 22 predicted proteins | sample 811131 | NCBI WGS metagenome assembly MDSY01 (sample SAMN05326643, study PRJNA326480) | marine metagenome | isolation source: seawater | place: Atlantic Ocean: South West | collected 2010
CCCCGCCACTTCGATCAGGATGCGGCCGACCGCGTCGGCATCCATCAGTCCCACGAAGCGGCGCATCGCGGGAACGGCCGTCTCGTCGCCGGCGAGGAACCAGGCGTCGGGTCGTCCGGCCATGACCGCGGAGCCGCGCGGTCCGCCCACGCCCGCCGGAGAGCCGAGGGGAGCGTGGGCCGCCCAGGGCGCGCCGACGCCCTGATCGCCGTGGACGGCGAACTCCAGGTCGAGCCATCCCTCGTCGGCGTCCCATGCGAGGGGGGTGTACTCCCGGCTCGGCGCGGCACGGAGCTCTTCCACCGTCGAGGTCTCGCCGTCGGGGAAGAAGACGCGGATGTGGTCGTCGGCGCCCAGCGAGGCGAACCCGACCAAGTCGTCGCCGGTCAGTCGCACGCGCACGTAATCGGGAGTGACCCACTCCCGGGCGGTCAGCGTCGTCCACCGGAACCGGAGCTCGAGTGGCCGGCGTTCGATGCGGAAAGTGGGTGTCTCAGTCGAGGAATTCATTGCGACTTAGGCTAGCCTAAGTCGGCTCGCGCGCGCCTCTCCGGGGGAGAACTCAGACCTGTGCGCCGTCGTCATCGGGATCGTCGAGGCCGACCCGGCGACCGCGCCAGGATTCGTACGCGATGAGCCATCCGATCGAGATCGCCCCGGCGAGGATCACGCCCAGCCACACGTTCTGCAGGATCAGCCCGATCAGCACGCCGACGACGAACAGCAGAACGGTGCCGAGCAGCCACTGGAGCCGGCCGCGCGGAAACCCGGTGCGAGGTTCAGACATGTCGCCAGCCTACGGGCACGCCGGCCACGGAATGCCGGCCGTGGGATGCCGGCCGCGGGGTGACGGGCCGCCGGCATCCGTGGGAGTGTGGAGCGCATGAGCGCCGTGATCACTCCCGCACCGTCCGCACTGACCCTGGGCACATCCGGACTCGGGCGAGACACGGAGGTCGGCTCCGTCGAGGAGGCGACCGCGGTCGACCTCGTGGTGGCCCTGCTGCGGAGCGACCACGCGCTCCTCGACACCTCCAACGCCTACGCCGGGGGCCGCTCGGAAGCCGTGATCGGCAAGGCGCTGGCCACGCTCAGCCCGGACGAGGTCGGCTCGGCCGGGCAGCCACCGTTGGTCACGAAGGTCGATTGCGATCCCGAGACCGGAGTCTTCGACCGTGACCGCGTGCTGCGCTCCTATGAGGAATCCCTCGCGCGGCTCGGCGTGGATCGCGTCTCCCTGGTGCACCTGCACGACCCGTTCACGATCACCTTCGAGCAGGCGGTCGCCCCGGGCGGTGCACTCGACGGGATGCGGCATCTGCGCGACACCGGTGCCGTCGATGCGATCGGCATCGCCGCCGCGCCCGCATCCCTCGTCCAGCAGTACGTCGATACCGGCGCCTTCGACGCTGTGCTGTGCCACAACCGCTTCACGCTCGTCGACCAGACCGGGCGCGCCCTGTTCGAGGACGCGAAGTCGCGGGGGATGACGGTCTTCAACGCTGCGCCCTTCGGCGCCGGGCTGCTCGCCAAGGGGTCGGCCTCCGGGGCTCGCTACGGCTATCGCGAGGTGCCCGACGACCTGCGGCGCTGGGTGCAGGCGGCCGAAGAGGTGTGTGCGTCGAACGGGGTCTCGCTGCGGGCTGCGGCGCTCCACTTCTCGCTGCGGTCACCGCTGGTCGATTCGACCGTCGTCGGGGTCTCGTCTGCGTCGCGCCTCGCCGAGCTCGACGAGCTCGCGGCGACGCCCGTGCCCGATGACGTCTGGGGCGCGCTCGAAGACCTCGGGCCCGCGCCGTCGAACGTGGACGCCTGAGGTCAGTCGTCGCCTCCGGCCGCCCACGCGATCGCCGCTTCCTCACGGTCGACGGCGAAGAAGCGCAGGTCGCCGGGGAAGAGGAACGCGAGGCTGTGGATGATCTCGGCGATCACGGAGTGTCCCGTGACGACGGCGCAGCGCCCCCACACGCGGCGCGGCTTGCCGGAGAGAAGCGTGTCCTGCCACATCGCGCCGAGCGAGTAGCGCTCGAACCGGTCACCCAGCACCATCACGAGGTTCACCTTCTCGTGGGAGGCCAGCGCTCGGTCCAGGGCCGGATCCAGCACCTTCTCGTAGTCTTCGGCCGTCACGTCGCCGACGGCGCGAAAGCCGAGGACGCCGTCGGGAACATCGTCGATCGTCTCGATCATGACCTCATCGTCGCGCGGACGAGGCGCCGCGTCCACCCCTCCTGCGTCAGCCGTCAGCGGTCGCGATGGTCTTCCGGATGCAGCCGGGGCGCGCGACGCGGCTCACGGACCCCGCCGGCGGCGAGGAGCCGGATGACGCGCTGCCGGTGGCCCGGCCATGCGGACAGCAGCTGCAGCATCCCGTCGTCGTCGGTGCGCGAACCCGTGAGGGCGTAGCCGACGTGGTGAGCGAGGTGATAATCGCCCACGCTCACCGCATCGGAGTCGCCGAGCGCGCGGATGCGCGTCTCCGCCGAAGTCCACGGCCCGATACCCGGCTGTGAGATGAGGATGCGGTCGACCGCCTCGCCGTCGGCGGCGTCGGCGATCGCGTGCTCGAGGGCATCGCCGCGGCGCGCGGCTCGGACCACCGTCTGCGACTGCGGCGGCTCCAGTCCCGCACGGTGCCATGCCCACGACGGGATGCGCCGCCAGCCGTCGGTCGACGGCGGCGCGAACATCGGCACCGGTGTCGGTCCGGGGGCGCGCTCGCCGTACCAGGTGACGATGCGACGCCAGGCCGCGAAGGCCTGCATGCCGGTGACCTTCTGCTCGAAGATGGCGCTCGCCAGGGCTTCGAAGACGAGATCGGTGCGGCCGAGCCGCAGCCCCGGATGGCGATGATGCACGGCGGCGACCAGTGGGTGGGGGGACGGATCGAAGCCGTCGGTGGTGTCGTGCTCCCCGCACAGTCCGGGCACCTGCGCCAGCGCCCACGATGAGCCGGGGCCCCATGCTGCCGCACGGATCGTCCCGGGGGAGGTTTCCCGGAGCGCGAGTGTCGCGATGCCGATCGGGGTGCGGCTCGCGCGCCAGATGACGGTGCCGGCGAGGACCATCGTCGGGTCGTTGGCGCCGTGGCGCTGGAACAGCACCGTGCGACGCAGATCGAGGGGACGCCGGGGGCGGTACTCGGTCTCGATGGGGCGGCCGCCGTGAGCGACGCGCAGGCCACGCACCGGTGTGCGCGACGTCGTCGCGCGGACCGGCATGCTCATGGTGCACACCCTATGTCGTCACGCCGACACGCAGCCGGATGCGCGAGGCGCGAAGGTGTCAGAAGCGGTCGGGCGAGGGGGTGCCGTGGCTGTAGCGGATGACGACGTCGGCGTGTCGGTCGAAGCGATAACCGACGCCGCGCACGGTGCGGACGATGTCTTCGTAGCGACCGAGCTTGGCGCGAAGGCGACGCACGTGCACGTCGATGGTGCGCTCGCCGGGTGCTTCCTCGTCGGATGACGCGCGCCACAGCGACGACACGAGCTCGGCACGCTCGATCGTCGATCCCTCGCGCAGCACGAGGTACTGGAGGAGCTCGAACTCCTTGAAGGTGAACGCGGCCGACTCGCCGTCGATGAGCACACGCTTGCGGGAGATGTCCACGACGACGCCGCGCACGGCATCCTTCTCGGCTTCTTCTTCGTCGCGCTTCGTGCGGGCGACGGCGGCCGGCTCGTGCAGGGCGAGGCGCACGACGTCGACGTCGCGGCCACCCGCGCCGATGGGGGAGAGGGCGACGGTCGCGTAGGTCTCCGCCGACGGCGCGAGGTTGGCGACGGTGCGGCGGAGCGCATCCACGAGCACGCCGAGGTCGACCCCCGCGGCCGCAGCCTTCGCCTCGTCGAGTCCGACGTAGAGGGCGAATCCGCGCGGCTCGGTGCCCGGCGGGAGGGTGCGCGCGGCCGGTGCGGCCGGCGCCGGTTCGGGATCGGCGACGGTGGGGACGGGCCCGGTCACGGCGCGCAGGTGGCGGGCGGGAGGGGTTGGGCGGTCGAGGAGAGCGGTGGTCGACATGATGGGTCCTCAGCGGTGGGAATCCGGCCGGGTGCGGCTCAGGGGATTCACGTGTGTGTTGCGATGCGGCCCGTCGAATGGGCCGGAAGCGACGCCTTCGAGTACCCGGGGTCGGGGTACGCAGTGGTGCGTCGGGGACTCGGGTCGGAGCGAGAGAAGACCGTCGAGTCCAGCGGGGGTCACCGAATCAGCGACACATTCGACAACACATGACAGCGCGACCGGCAACCATCATGCCGGCAGTCCCGTTCGCCTCCAAGGCGGACAGAGAGCGTGCGTCGTCAGTCATGCGCCCGATTATGACCGAACGTGTCGGTATGCGTCAAATCGCGAAGGACGACGACGCTCCGCACGGATGTATGTGGCAGATCGCTCAGTCCCGCAGCGGCAGGGAGGCGGGGCGAGGGCCCACACGTTTGTTGTTTATGGCGCGAAACTACTTGCGAGAAGCCGTCACATGTGTTTCGATGTCGTCGAAGCGTTTAGCGAAGCGCTTCGATAAGCAATGTGGACGACGGAGTCGGAATGGCGAACATCAACGAGGTGGCGAAGGCTGCCGGTGTGTCGATCAGCACCGTCTCGTATGCGCTGAGCGGAAAGAGGGCGGTCTCTCCCGACACGCGCCGTCGCATCGAGAAAGCCGTCCAGGATCTCAACTATCTTCCGAACGCCGGGGCTCGCATGCTCGCCGGGCGGCGCACGCAGATCTTCGCCCTCACCGAGCCTCTTCGCAAAGACACTCACGCACCGACGCACATGGCGTTCGTACTCGCAGCCAGCGTCGCCGCACGCCGTCACGACTACGACGTGCTCCTCCTGACCGAGGAGGAGGCTCAGCAGGGGATGCGGCGCGTCGCCACCAATCGACTGGTCGACGCTATTCTGGTGCTCGACGTCGCACCCGACGATCCACGGGTGGGGCTCGCGCGATCCATCTCGTCGCCGACGGTGTTCATCGGCGTTCCTCGCGACCATGCGGGTCTTATTTGCGTCGACCTCGACTTCGAGGCGGCAGCCGCTCGCGCGGTCGACCTTCTCGCAGACGCCGGCCACACGTCGATCGGCCTCGTCGGGCAAGCCGAAGCCGCCTACGAGAAGTCAAATTTCCCGCCACGCGTGAGGGGAGCCTTCCTTCGCCGCGCCGAGGAGCGGGATGTCGAGGCTGTGCATGGCACGTCGGGCGGGGCGCGGGCGAGTCGCACGGCGGCACGGCGGACCGTAGCCGACATGATCTCCCGTGGCGCGACGGCTCTCGTGCTCCATACGGCGGAGGAAGCGCACGGCTCCATCCTGGCGGAGCTGTCCGAGCGCGGCCTGCGGGTGCCGGAAGACATATCGGTGGTGTCGGTGGGGGCGTCGTTCGACACCGCCGCCCTCGAAACGCCGATCGACTCGTTCCCGCTCGATCCGCAGGCGTCCTGCGATGCGGCCGTCGACCTCGCACTCGCCGCTGTCGACGGTCACCCGGAGCCAGCAGTGCACCTGATAGCGCCGCGGTACCACGCGCACGGGTCCATCGGCCCGCGACACGAGAAGGCGGTGGCCTGATCATGGTGGAGCGGAAGACGCCCACGCCCGCAATCGAAGCGCTTCGACGATCGACCTCCCACGTATGGTTCGGCGGCGATTACAACCCGGAGCAGTGGCCGGAGGCGGTGCTGCTGGAAGACATCGATCTCATGCTGCAGGCTGCGGTGAACCCCGCGACGGTCGGCGTCTTCTCCTGGGCTGCCCTCGAGCCGCAGCCGGGGGAATACGACTTCGGCTGGCTCGACGCCGCGCTCGACCGCCTGCACTCCGCGGGCGTCAAGGTCATCCTCGCGACGCCGACCGCGTCTCCTCCGCCGTGGTTCTCCCGGCTGCACCCTGAGGCGTTGCCCGTTACGCCCGACGGCGTGCGGCTCATCCACGGCAGCCGCGACACCTACAATCCCGCCGCTCCGGCGTATCGAGACGCTGCCCGCCGCATCACCCGAGTGCTGGCCGAGCGCTACGGCGACCACCCGGCGCTGGCGATGTGGCACCTGCACAACGAGTACGGCACAGTCTCCTATGGCCCGGTCACCGACGTCGCCTTCCGTGAGTGGCTGCAGGATGCCTACGGAGACCTCGACCGTGTGAACGCGACCTGGAACACGGCCTTCTGGTCACAGGTGTACTCCTCGTGGGAGGACATCCACGCCCCGCAGAGGACGCAGTACATTCCGAACCCCTCGCACCTCCTCGATTTCAAGCGCTTCAGTTCGGACATGCTGCTGCGCTGCCTGCGCGACCAGCTCGAGATCGTGCGAGAGGTGACGCCCGGGATACCGACGACCACGAACTTCATGCTTCCGACGTGGCATCACTACGACGAATGGGACTTCGCGCGCGAGCTGGATGTCGTCTCGATCGACCACTACCCGGAAGACGGCCCCTCGGGCGACGCGCAGGTGGCATTCGCGGCGGATCTGGCCCGGTCCTTCGCGGGCGGTCGGCCGTGGCTCCTGATGGAACAGGCGACATCGTTGGTCTATGACTACGCCGGCGGTCGCATGCTCGCCAAGGCGCCCGGGCGCATGCGCCGCAACACGTATCAGTACCTGGCGCGCGGATCCTTCGGATCGCTGTTCTTCCAATGGCGTGCGCCGCGCGTCGGGGCGGAGTTCTTCCACTCGGCGATGGTGCCTCACGTCGGTCCTGACTCTCGCATCTTCCGAGAGATCAGCGACCTCGGCGCCGAGCTCGCAGGCGTCCCCGAACTGTCGGCCGGTCCGATCGAGGGGTGCGTCGTCGAGGCGCGCACGGCGATCGTGTGGGACTCGACGGCGTGGTGGGCCACCGAGACGCGGATGCTGCCCTCTGCCGACGTCGCTTATCTCCCGGCGCTTCGCCGCGTGCACGAGGCGCTGTGGCGGTCCGGCGTGACGGCCGACTTCGTCGACCCGAACGGCGACCTCTCGCAGTACGACCTCGTCCTGGTACCCAGCATGATCGCCGTGAGCGACTCCCAACGGGGGGCGTTCGACCGTTTCGTCGCGAACGGCGGCCACCTGGCTGTCTGGTACCTCTCCGGATCGACCGACGAGCACCTGCGCGTGCGTGAGGGAAGCTATTCGGCGGCGTTCGCCGAACTCGCCGGCGTGCGAGTGGAAGAGCATGCGCCGCTCCGGGACGGCGAAAACCTCACTCTCAGCGAGGGAACATGCGCGTCGGCCTGGAGTGAGGTCCTCCACGTACGCGGGGCCGAGGTGGTCGCGTCCTATGGCGCCGACGCGCCGGCGGTCATCGCACCGGGCTCGGCAGCCATCACCCGCAACGTCCGCGGCTTGGGAGTCGTGCACTACTTCTCCACGCGTCTGGAGGGCGACGATCTGCAACGCCATCTTGCACGCATCGTCGCCGACGCGGGCATCGAGACCGCAGTGCTTCCCGACGGCGTCGAGCACGTCGTGCGACGCACGAAGACTGGCGCGCTGCGCATCTTCATCAATCACACCGAGCGGGCGCAGACCGTTCGGGCCGCCGGCAGGAACGTCCTGTCGAACACGGATGTCGACGGCGACGTCGCCGTCGCACCGGGCGATCTCCTCATCGTCCGGATCGAGACCTCACCCGAGGGTTCACGCAAGTGAGTGAGAAAGGAGTGCCGACGATGGCACACAGCAGTACCTGGAGAAAGCGCGGCCTGACCGCGACCGGACTGGCGGCGGCAGCTGCGCTCGCGCTCGCGGGATGTTCCGGAGGAAGTGATGGCGGTTCCGGCGACGACGGCGCCGCGGAAGACGTGACGATCGAGTTCTGGGGCTGGGTCCCGGGCCTCGAGGACGCGGTCGCCGAATGGAACGAGAACAACCCCGCCATCCAGGTGGAGTTCTTCCGGATGACCGGCGACGACGGCGACAAGATCCCCGCCGCGATCGACGCAGGCACGGCCCCCGACGTCGTCCAGATGTCCGCGCACTCGCTGCCGGGTCACATCATCAACAATCGGCTCACCGACCTGACCCCGTACGTCGACGGCCTGGCTGAGGACTTCACCGCCAGCTCGTGGGGCACGGTCTCCTTCGGAGACGCGGTGTACGGCATCCCACAGGATTCCGGCCCGACCGGTCTGATGTACCGCACCGACATCTTCGAGGAGTATGGCATCGAGGTTCCCACCACGTGGGAGGAGTACGTGCAGGCAGGCCGCGATCTGAAGGCTGCCAACCCCGACATCTACATCGCTCAGTTCTCGCCCAATGAGGCGGGCCTGTGGATGGAGACCGTGTGGCAGAACGAAGGCAGCTTCTTCCAGATCGAAGACGACGCCTGGGACGTCACCGTCAACGGGCCGGAGAGCCTGGAGGTCGCCGAGCTCTGGCAGACGCTCCTCGACGAAGACCTCGTGAAGGTCGTCGAGATGTGGACGCCCGAGTACTGGGCCGAGGTGAACGCGGGCACGATCGCCACCATCAACTACGCGGCATGGTTCCCGGTGCTGCTCGAGGAGAGTGCTGAGTCGACCAGCGGGAACTGGGCGGTCGCGGACACCCCGCTGTTCTCCGGCAAGAACACCGCCGGTGAATCGGGCGGAAGCGTGAACGTGGTCACGGCGAACTCCGACCACCCGGAGCAGGCCGTCGAGTTCATCACGTGGCTGAACTCCAGTGAGTCCGGAGTCGAGTACCTCATCGACGGCGGGGTCTTCCCGTCGGCGGTCACCGGCCTGTCGAGCGAGTCGCTCCTGCAGCCGTCGGAGTTCTACGGCGGTCAGGTCATCAACGAGGTCTTCGCGGATGCCGCGGAGCGCGTGCCCGGCACGTGGACGGCCGGTCCGACCCATGACCTCACGGTCAACGCCCTCAAGGACGAGTTCGGGCGCGTCGCCAACGGCGAGATCACCTTCGAAGAGGCTCTCGACAACGTTCAGGACATGACGGTCGAGGAGCTCGAGGCGATGGGCCTCAACGTCGCATCATGACCTCGACAGCCGTCCCGACGCGCACGTCCCCCCGCCGCATCCGCGGCGGGTGGGGCGTGCGCCTCGCCCCGTACCTCTTCCTCGCGCCGTTCATCATCCTGTTCGTCGTCTTCCTCATCCTCCCGATCCTGACGGCGCTGTGGATGAGCTTCTTCTCGGTGCAGCGCGGCGGACTCGGTTTCGACAACAGCAACGACCTGGCCTTCGTCGGCCTGGACAACTACATCCGCGCGTTCCAGGACCAGGGATTCCTCGAGAGCTTCGGGCGTGTGCTCCTGTTCGGCGTGGTGCAGGTTCCGGTCATGATGATCCTCGCGATCACCCTGGCGCTCCTGTTCGATTCCGCCGTCGTTCGCGCCAAGCGCTTCTTCCAGCTCAGCGTCTTCCTGCCGTATGCGGTCCCATCCGTCGTCGCTGCGCTCGTGTGGGGCTTCCTCTATCAGCCGCGCGTGAGCCCGATCGTCGAGGGACTGGCCTCCATCGGCATCTCGGTCGACTTCCTGGCGCCGGGAACGGTGCTGTGGTCGATCGCGAACGTCACGATCTGGACCGTCACGGGCGTGAATGTCATCATCATCTTCGCCGCCCTGCAGACCGTTCCGCGCGAGATGTACGAAGCCGCGCGCATGGACGGTGCGGGTGAATTCCGCACGGCTCTGCAGATCAAGCTCCCGATGGTGCTGCCGGCCGTCGTGCTGACCACTCTGTTCTCGATCATCGGCACGCTGCAGCTGTTCAACGAGCCGATGACCCTGCGCTCGATCACCTCGAACGTCACCGGCGACTACACGCCGAACATGGCGATCTTCCAGGCGACGACACTCGGCGGCAACATCAACCTCGGCTCGGCGATGGCCATCATCCTGGGCATCGCGACCTTCATCCTCTCGATCGTCCTGTCGGTGTTCCAGAACCGCAAGAAGGGAGCGTCGGCATGACCACGCAGATCGCTCCTGCGCCCGAGACGGCCGCGCACCCCTCGGTCGCACCCTCGCCCCACAGACGTCGGCAGGTGTATGCCGAGGGCGAGCGACCGAGCCGCACAGCCCGCACCGTGGGCTGGATCTTCATGATCGCCGTGACGCTCTATTTCCTGGTGCCCGTCTACTGGCTCATCGTGGCGTCCACCAAGTCCACCGGAGACCTCTTCTCCACCCCGGGCTTCCTCTTCGCCGAGTTCAACCTGTGGCAGAACCTGGTCGATCTCACCGAGCAGGCCGACGGCATTTACTGGCGGTGGATGTTCAACTCGCTCATCTACTCCGGCCTCGGCAGCGTGCTCATGACCTTCATCAGCGTCATCTCCGGATACGCGCTGGCGATGTACCGCTTCCGCGGTCGGACCGTGATCCTCGCGGCGGCACTGGGCAGCATGCTCGTGCCGCAGACCGTTCTCGCGCAGCCGACCTACGTGCTCCTGGTCGAGATGGGGTTGAACAACACCATGTGGGGCGTGCTGCTGCCAAGCCTCGTGTACCCGTTCGGGGTCATGCTCGGCTTCATCTACGCCCAGACGAGTGTGCCGATGGAGCTGCTCGAGGCGGCCCGTCTCGACGGGGCGAGCGAGTGGCGAGCGTTCTGGTCGATCGCGCTGAAGCTCCTGACGCCCGGCGCGGTGACTATCCTGCTGTTCGCGTTCATCGGCAGCTGGAACAACTTCATGCTGCCGCTGCTGGTGCTCAGCGATGCGCGGCTGCAGCCGGTGACCGTGGGTCTCTCGGGATGGAGCCAGGCGGCGATCACGATCCCGGGACTGCAGACCCTGGTGATCGTCGGCTCGCTGCTGTCGATCATCCCGATCATCATCGTGTTCGTGTCGCTGCAGCGCTACTGGCGCTCGGGGCTCGCCGCGGGCGGGATGAAGTTCTGACCCGATGACGGTGCTGAGATACACCACGGCGAGCGATACCTGGCTCGACCGTCTCCCGCTGGGGGACGGTCGAGTCGGCGTGATGGTCGGTGCCGACGCGTCCGCGCGTCGCCTCGGTCTGAACGAGGCGACCGCGTGGTCCGGAGGCCTCGCCAGTGCTGACCGCGACCTCGTCGACCCGGCGTCGGCGGCAGAAGCGCTCGCCGCGGCGAGGGCTGCCGTCTCGGCGGAAGATCCACAGCGCGCGGAGACCGCGATGCGGGCACTCCAGCACGGCTACGCTCAGGCGTTCCTGCCTGTTGGAGAAGTGACGATCACGACCGCCGGGCATCCTGATCGGTCCCCGGAGATCATCCGCGAGCTGGACCTCGACACCGCCGTGCACGTATGCCGCGCCGAGGGCGTCACCGCGACGTCCATCGTGTCGTGGCACAGCGGCCTCATCGTTCACCGGGAGTCGTACGCGCGGCCGACGGACGCCGTGGTCTCCTTCGACACGCCACTTCGCCGCGTCGAAGAGGAAAGCGCGGGCGCCCGCGCCGTCGTCGTGCTGGACCTTCCCGCCGATGTCGCCCCCACGCACGAGCCCGACGCGCCGGCCGTCACCTGGGAGGCCGATGACGTGTCGACGGGCACCGTCGTTGTGATCGTCGACGTCGAACATGACGGGGCCGCCCGTTGGTCCGGCGGCGATCTCGTCGTGTCCGGTGCGAACCGTCTTGACATCCGCATCGCGTTGACCACGACGATCCGAGGCGTCGCGGCCCCTCCGGAACCTCGCGAGAAGGCCCGATCGCGCGCGGAGGTTCTCCTCGCTGTCGCCGACTCGCGTGAGGCGATCGACCGGCACGAACATGCGTTCCGCGCCTCCGCTTCGAACTTCGACTTTGAGCTCGCCGGCGACCTCAAAGTCATCGGCGACCCGCACCGGGCCATCATCGAAGCCGAGCGACGCGACGTACTCCCAACGGGCGTCCTGTCGGCCCTCATCTCCTACGGTGTGTATCTGCTTCGGTGCGCGAGCACCGAGACGGGGCCCCCGGCCAATCTCCAGGGCATCTGGAATGCCCAGATGCAGCCGCCGTGGTCCTCGGCATACACCCTCAACATCAATCTGCCGATGAACTACTGGGCGGCCGAGAGTGTGGGGCTCTCGGGTCCCCATACGGCGCTCCTCAACCTCATCGAAGGCCTCGCGAACCGCGGACGTGACACCGCCCGGCGGCTCTACGGGATCGAGGGCTGGGTCTCCCACCACAACACGGATCTGTGGGCGTACACGCTGCCGACGGCAGGTGATGCGGCCTGGTCGCACTGGCCCCTCGGCGGGGCCTGGCTGGTGCGGCAGTTCGATGAACAGCGTCGCCACGGGGCCATGACGCCCGAGGTTCGCGCCCGTTTCCGGCCGATCGCGCGCGAGTGCGCCAGATTCCTCCTCGGATGGCTCCGCACCGATGCGACCGGAGCGGCGACCACGTCGCCCTCGACGTCGCCGGAGAACCGCTACCTCGTGGAAGGCAGGCCGGCCGCGCTGACCGAAGGCTCGGCCCTGGACCTCGCCCTCATCCGAGAGGTGCTCCGCCTCGTGATCGATCTCGCCGACGACGCCGGTGAGCCGGAAGATCCGGTGGCAGCCGCCGCCCGGGAGGCCCTCCCGCGGCTGGCTCCCGCGCGTGTGCAGGCCGACGGACGCATCCTCGAATGGGGGTCGGAGGTGGAAGACGAGGACCGCGCCCACCGCCACCTCTCTCACCTCTACGAGTGGTACCCCGGCGACGGGGGCAGGGACGACCTCCATGCCGCCGTGGCGCACACGCTGGACACGCGCGGCGACGATTCCACGGGGTGGTCCCTCGCATGGAAGATCGCGCTCCGCGCACGACTGGGTGACGCCGCGGCCGTCTCGCGCCTCCTGCGATTGGCCATGCGTGCCGCTTCGCCCGAGGGCGGGCACCGCGGCGGTCTCTATCCCAATCTCTTCGCCGCGCACCCGCCGTACCAGATCGACGGCAACTTCGGTCTGGTCAGCGGCGTGCTGGAGGCACTCGTGCAGAGTCACCGCCTCGGCCGGATCGACCTCCTGCCCGCCCTGCCGGCCGAGATGGGTACCGGCCGGGTGCGCGGCTTGATCGCCCGGCCGGGCATCCGTCTCGACCTCGACTGGTGCGATGGCGAGCCCGTCGCTCTGACCCTGGAGGCGGTCAAGCCGTCAACGGCCGGTCCGGTCACGATCGCGCACGGCAGTCGTCGCGCGGTAATTGATGTGCCCGCCCGTGGGGTGATCGAGGTCCCCCTCCCCCTTCCCCTTCCCCCGACGACACCCATCGACAGGAGTACCGCGTGAAGTTCACCGACGGGTTCTGGCAGCTGCGACCCGGCGTCACCGCCCTGTACGCCCAGGAGGCGTACGACATCTGGCACACGGCCGACACGGCCGACGGCGAGGGATTGGTGGTCACTGCGCCGACGGCGCGCATCGCCAAGCGCGGCGACACGCTCAACCGGGCGGTGCTCACGACCACCCTGTCCTCGCCGATGGAGGGTGTCGTACGGGTACGCATCGCCCACCATGACGGCGGCGCCTGGCACGGCGGATTCGAGCTTCCCGGCGCGACCGGCGCCGGGAAGGCATCCCTCGACGAGTCGGGCGGCGTGCTGGAAACGGGCGCGCTGACGGCCCGCATCACCTCTGGTGCGCCGTGGGACCTCTCCTTCGAGGTCGACGGACGCCGCGTGACCGGCAGCGGACACAAGGCGCAGGGATACGTGCAGCTGAGCGAGGATGCACAGGTCGATCCCGGGATCGTCGGCGACGCGCGCACGGGCACGACCGTGCCCCGCGGCGGCGCTTATGTACACGAGCAGCTCGACCTCGGCGTCGGTGAGCTCGTCTACGGGCTCGGAGAGCGGTTCGGTCCGCTCGTGAAGAACGGGCAGAGCGTCGACGTGTGGAACGCCGACGGCGGCACCTCGAGCGAGCAGGCCTACAAGAACGTCCCGTTCCACCTCTCCAGTCGTGGCTACGGCGTTCTCGTGAACGACTCCGGACACGTCTCCTACGAGATCGGCTCGGAGGCCGTCGAGCGCGTGCAGTTCTCCGTCGCGGGGGAGGTGCTGGAGTACTTCGTCATCGCCGGTCCGACCCCGAAAGACGTGCTCTCGCGCTACACCGCGCTCACCGGGCGGCCCCCCGTGGTGCCCGCGTGGTCTTACGGGCTCTGGCTGTCGACGAGCTTCACCACCGACTACGACGAGGCGACGGTGACGTCGTTCATCGACGAGATGTCCCGGCGCGACCTGCCGGTGTCGGTGTTCCACTTCGACTGCTTCTGGATGCGCGAATTCAACTGGTGCGACTTCGAATGGGACCCGCGCGTGTTCCCCGAGCCCGACGCCATGCTGCAGCGCCTCCACGAGAAGGACCTGCGCGTGAGCGTGTGGATCAACCCCTACATCGGCCAGCGCTCACCGCTGTTCCGCGAGGCCGCCGACCAGGGATTCCTGGTCACACGGCCGGATGGGTCGGTGTGGCAGTGGGACATGTGGCAGGCAGGCATGGCGCTGGTCGACTTCACGAACCCCCATGCGACCGCGTGGTACCAGTCGCACCTGCGCCGACTCGTCGAGCAGGGAGTCGACTGCTTCAAGACCGACTTCGGCGAGCGCATCCCCACCGACGTGGTGTACTTCGACGGCTCCGACCCGTCGCGCATGCACAACCTCTACACCCACCTGTTCAACGCCGCGGTCCACGAAGTGCTCGTCGATGCTCGGGGAGAGGGTGACGCCGTGCTGTTCGCCCGTTCGGCGACGGCCGGCGGGCAGACCATGCCGGTGCACTGGGGCGGCGACTCCACCTCGACGTATGCGTCGATGGCCGAGACCCTCCGCGGCGGCCTCTCGCTCGCGGCCAGCGGGTTCGCGTTCTGGAGCCACGACATCGGCGGCTTCGAGGGCACCCCGGATGCGGGGGTCTTCAAGCGCTGGACCGCATTCGGGCTCCTGGGGAGCCACTCCCGCTTCCACGGGTCGCAGTCCTACCGGGTGCCGTGGCAGTTCGACGAAGAGGCGGTGGATGTCACGCGCATCTTCACCAAGCTCAAGATGCGTCTCATGCCGTACCTGTTCCAGCAGGGCGTCGACGCGGCGGCCACCGGCGTGCCCGTCATGCGCCCGATGATGATGGAGTTCCCCGACGATCCCGCCGTCGCCTACCTCGACCGGCAGTACATGCTCGGCTCCGAGCTGCTCGTCGCGCCGGTGTTCAGCGCCGAGGGTGAGGTGGAGTTCTATCTCCCCGCCGGCACCTGGACGAACCTGCTCACGGGAGACGAAGTCGAGGGCGGGCGTTGGCGCCGTGAAACCCACGGGTTCGACTCGCTGCCGCTCTATGCCCGGCCGGGTGCGGTGATCCCGTGGGGCGCGCGCGACGACCGGCCGGACTACGACTACCGGGAAGGACTGCGGCTGCGCGTGTTCCCGGGCGGCGAGGGCACCCGTACGGTGACCGTCACCACCCCGGACGGGCAGCGCGCATCCTTCGACATCGATCTCGACGAGGTGACCCGATGAGCATTGGCAACTCCGACTACCGCGACTCCGGACTGGTCTTCCCCGAAGGCTTCGTCTTCGGCTCTGCCACGGCGTCGTACCAGGTGGAGGGCGGCTTCGACGAAGGCGGTCGAGGACCCTCGATCTGGGACACCTTCAGCAAGACCCCCGGAAACGTCTGGAACGGCGACACCGGCGACGTCGCGTGCGATCACTATCACTGCTGGGAGCACGACCTCGATCTCATGAAGGATCTCGGGCTCGGTGCGTACCGCTTCTCGATCGCCTGGCCGCGCATCCAGCCGACCGGCACGGGTGCGCCGAATCAGGCGGGCATCGACTTCTACTCCCGGCTCGTCGACGGTCTGCTCGAGCGCGACATCCGCCCCGTGGCGACGCTGTACCACTGGGACCTGCCGCAGGCTCTCGAAGACGCCGGTGGGTGGCCGGCCCGCGCGACCGCCGACGCGTTCGAGCAGTACGCGGCCATCATGGGCGCCGCGCTCGGCGACCGCGTCCACACCTGGACCACCCTCAACGAGCCGTGGTGCTCGGCCTACCTCGGATACGGCCAGGGCGGCCACGCACCCGGACGCCGGGAGCCGGCATCCGCCCTCGCCGCGGTGCACCACCTGAACCTCGCCCACGGGCGGGCCGTGTCGGCACTGCGCGAGACCTCGACCGGCGACCCGCAGTACTCGGTGACGCTGAACTTCCACGTGCTGCGCGGACGCGGCGATCGCGCCGATGAGGCGATCCGACGGGTGGATGCGCTCGCCAACCGCGCCTTCACCGGTCCCATGCTGCGTGGAGAATATGCGCCGGATCTTCTCGAGGACACCGCAGCGGTCACCGACTGGTCGTTCGTGCTCGACGGCGATCTCGCGCAGATCAATCAGCCGATCGACGTGCTCGGCGTCAACTACTACTCCACGGTGACCGTGCAGATGTGGGACGGGGTCTCGGAGCGGCAGCAGAACGACGGCCACAAGGCCGCCGGCGGCGGCACGGCGTGGCCGGGCAGCGACACGTCGGTGGAGTTCCTCGAGCAGGCCGGGCCGTACACCGCGATGGGCTGGAACATCGCCCCCGACGGCCTGGAGGAGCTGCTCGCATCACTGTCGCACCAGTTCCCGGACCAGCCCCTCATGGTCACCGAGAACGGCGCGGCGTTCGACGACGTCGTCGCCGCCGCCGACGGATCGGTGCCCGATCCGGAGCGACTGGACTACCTGCGCCGGCACTTCACGGCGGCGCACCGCGCGCTGCAGCGGGGCGTCGACCTGCGCGGCTACTTCGTGTGGTCGCTGCTGGACAACTTCGAGTGGGGCTACGGATACGCCAAGCGCTTCGGCATCGTGCGGGTCGACTTCGACACCCTCGAACGCACGGTGAAGGATTCCGGACACTGGTATCGCCGGCTCGCGACCACCGGCGTGCTGCCCGAGTGACCACGATGCCCGGGTGAAACGGGGCGTTGGGCGGGCGTGTCAACCCCGTGACCGCGCGCCTCGACGGCGCGAAGCTGGAGTCGACGGAAGGAGACCCGCATGAGCGAGAACGACGAGAAGAAGGCGTCCGGCGACGACGTCGACCACGTGGCGGTCGGCATCGGCGTGATCGGCGGACACGACATCGGCGAGGCGCCGACCGAATCGGGGTCTGCGGGCGCCGACGATGTCTCGGAGGCCGGGGGCGACGTCGACGACGTGGCGAGCATCGTCGCGCAGGTGCGTTCGGATTCCGGCGACGCCTCGCGCGAAGAGGTCGCGCAGACCCTCCGCGAGCGGTTGGGACAGGCCGGCCAGGATCTGTCCGACGAGGAGGTCGACCGGCTGGTCTCGCAGGTGACGACCGGAGACGGGTGACCCCCGGCGCGCAATCTGCGCGCGCGATGCGAGCCGAGCGTGTTCCGGCGCCGCCGGCCCGCGGCAGGCGTACGCTATCGCCGTGACAGACCTGCGCTTCACCCGACAGAACGACGCTTCGCGCTACACGCTGCACCGCGGCGACGACCTCGTCAGCGTGCTCGACTACCGCGACGACGGCCGGACCGTCGCCCTGACGCGCGCCTACACCGTGCCGACGTTCCGCGGGCACGGGTACGCGGCCGAGATCGTCGAGCGCGCGGTGGATGACATCGAGAGCACGGGGGACCGCCGCGTGAGTCCGGTCTGCTGGTACGTCGCCGACTGGTTCGCCGCGCACCCGGCCCGCGCGGGCATCCTGCAGCCGCGCTGACGCCTACCCGGCCCGCGCCTGCCGGTCAAGCCCTCGAGACGCATCCGAGGCACCCGTCACGCTGAAGGGAGACGGAAGGAGTCGGCATGGATGAGGAACGCGACCTGCCGGAAGGCGTGATCGACGCGGATCCCGCGGGCGGGTGGGAGAGCGGCGCCGTGGCCGACGGCGAAACCGCCGAGGCCGACCGCGAAGCCACGGGCAGCCCGGACCTGACACTCGAGCACCAGGAACCCGACCCGGGTGTCGACGTCGGACCGGTCGAGGGCGCGCAGCCCGGCACCGATCCCGACCTCGCCCCCGACGACGCGGAGGAGACCTCGTGAGCACCAGCGGAAACGAGTTCGACGAACCGGGCGTGAACTATCCCGATCGCCGAGACGCGGAAGACGCGAACGACACGACCACCTCGACCGGTGAGGCCGACACCCGGAGCAGCGATTCGCCCTCACCGGCGGGTGCGACACCGGACGGTCACCACTACGGGCACGATGGCGGACGCGACACGATGACCGTCGATCAGGCGCAGCGCTCCGGTGCTCTCGACGAGCGCGGCGAGCAGTCCCGCCCCGCGATGTCGGAGAACAACGCATCCGCGTCGGAGAAGCTCGACGGGCTCGTCGAGCAGATGCGCGCCGATCTCGCCGGAGAGCCGCTCGCAGCCGTCGAGCATGCCGTGCGCGGCCGCGTCGCGCAAGCCGGCCTCGACGTCTCCGACGCCGACATCGCCGCTCTCTCCCGGCGGATCGCGAGCGACACCGAGGTCTGAGCGGAGCGCCTCGACGACCGTGTCGGAGGGTCGATCTACCCTGTCGGCATGCGCATCCTGCACACCTCCGACTGGCACATCGGGCGATCCTTCCACGGTCACTCGACGCTCGATGCGCTGCGCGGCGTGCTGGAGCACCTCGTCGAGCAGGTGCGCGAGCATGACGTCGACGTCGTGATCGTCGCCGGTGACGTGTTCGATTCCGCGGCACCGGCGGCGGCGTGCTACACGCTCCTCAGCGACGCGCTGCGCGGCCTCGCCGACACCGGCGCGAACGTGATCGTCACCAGCGGCAACCACGACTCGGCGGCACGCCTCGGATTCCAGGCGGGGCTCCTGCGTGAGGGCATCCACGTGCTCACCGACCCGCTGACACTCGACGACCCCGTCGTGATCGACGATGCGGACGGACCCGTGCGCTTCTACGGCATCCCGTACCTCGAACCGGGCATCGTCCGCCACGTGTGGCCGGGCGCCGTGATGCGCACGCAGGCCGATGCCATCGACCATGCCATGACCCTCGTGCGGGCCGACCTGCAGGAGCATCCGGCACGCAGCGTCGTGATCTCGCACTGCTTCACCGCCGGCGTCGAGGCGACTCCGGGCGTAGAGCGCGAGATCCGCCAGGGGAGCCTCGATGTGGTGCCGCTGTCGAGCTTCGACGGCGTCGACTACGTCGCCCTGGGCCACATCCACGGCCGGCAGCAGCTCGCGCCCACGGTGCGCTACGCCGGGGCGCCGCTGCATTACAGCTTCGGTGAGGGGGCGAAGCCGCGCGGATCGTGGCTCATCGACATGGATGCCGCGGGCGAGGTCGCGGCGACGTGGCTCGACCTTCCGATCCCGCGCCGTCTGGTGACCCTTCGTGCGACGTTCGACGAGCTGCTCGAGGCGGAGGACTACGAGGTCCACGTCGACGACTGGGTGTGCGCGCAGTACACCGACGCCACGCCGCAGATCGACGCGATGCGCCGCCTGCTCGCCCGCTTCCCGTTCTGCGCGACGGTCATGCACACTCCGGCGACACCGGCCGCGGATGCCTCCGGCGGATACGCGCGCCGGGTGCGCGCGGTGCGCAGCGACGCGGAACTCGTCGACGCCTTCCTCGCGCACGTGCGCGACGGCGAGGGCGCGAGCGAGCTCGAGCACGAGCTCATCCGCGACATCATCGACCAGCGCAGCCTCGCGGAGGCGACGGCGTGAGACTGCACCGTCTCGAACTCGAGGGGTTCGGGCCGTTCCGCGACCGCCAGGTGGTCGACTTCGACGCCTACGAGGGCGACGGCATCTTCCTCATCACCGGCAGAACCGGTGCCGGCAAGTCGAGCGTGCTCGACGGCGTGTGCTTCGCGCTCTACGGCTCGGCCCCGCGCTACGACGGCGCCGAGAAGCGACTGCGCAGCGACCACTGCGCTCCCGAGGATCCGACCCGCGTGAGCGTGGAGTTCACCGTCGGCGATCGCCGATGGAGGGTCACCCGATCCCCGGAATACCAGCGGCCGAAGAAGCGCGGCGAGGGCTTCACGACGCTCGCTCCCGACGCGCACCTCGACGAGTACGTCGAGGGCGAGTGGATCGGGCGGCAGCGGGGTCCCCGCAACGTCGCGCTCGAGCTCGACGAGATCGTGGGGCTCAGCCAGCAGCAGTTCCTCCAGGTCATCCTGCTCGCCCAGAACCGCTTCGCGGAGTTCCTGCTCGCCAAGAACGACGAGCGGCAACGGCTGCTGCGAACGCTCTTCGGCACGAAGACCTACGAGGACTATCAGAATGCGCTCGAGCAGCGCCGCCGAGACGGCGAACGTGCGCTGTCGACGGCGCTCGAGACGGCCGTCGTGCTCCTCGACGAAGCCGAGCGCGTCGCCGACGAACTGTGGCGCGATGACGACATCGACGGCGCCGAGGCGACCGACGTCGCGGCGCGATCGGCGCTCGCCGCGCGCGCGCAGGCCCGTCTGGACTACCGTGCCGATGCGCTCGTGCGCGAGCGCGACGACGCCGACGCCGCGCACCGCGCTGCCGAGGCCGCGCACACGGCCCGTCGTGGGTTGCGGGAACGCCACGATGCGCGTACACGATCGCGGCAGGCGCTCGTGCACCTCGAGGCACGTGCGCAGGAGATCGCCGACCAGCGGCACCGCCGCGATCGAGCCGCGGCCGCGGAAGCGCTGCGTGCCTCGATCGACGCCGCCGACGCGGCGCACCGGACCGCGGCGGCGGCCGCAGCCGCGTGGCGCGGTGCGCAGGGTGAGTGGGCTCGGCTGGGTGAGGCGGAGGCCGACGACGCCGGCCTCGCGGCGATCATCGAGCAGTGCACGGGAGAGATCGCCGTCGCGGAGAGCGCCGCGGATGACGAGACGGCCCTCCCCGGGCTCGTCGCGCGCCTCACCACCGCGCGCGAGCGCCTCGACGAGCTCGACGGGCTCCTCACGACGATCGACGCGGGCCGGGCCGAACTGCCGGTGCGTCTCGCGCAACTCGAGGCCGATCTGGCGGCCGCGACCGAAGCGGCCGGGGCACGCGACGCCCTCGCCGAGCGGCGCGCGGCGATCGCTGCGCGCCTCGATTCCGCCGCCACCCTCGATCGACGCGCCGCCGACCTTCGCGCCGCAGAGGCCGCTCACGCCGACGCGCTGGGCCTGCTCGAATCGGCCACCGCCGCCGTGCGAGCGCTGCTGCGACGCCGTCTCGACGGTCATGCCGGAGAGCTCGCCGCCGGCCTTGTCGCGGGTGAGCCCTGCGCCGTGTGCGGGTCACGTGAGCATCCGGCTCCCGCGGTCGGTGCCGACGAGCCCGTGAGCGACGAGGACATCGCCGCGGCGGAGACGCGTCACGCGACGGCCCTCGACGCCGAGCGCGACGCCGCGACGGCTGCATCGGATGCGCGGGCAGCCGTCGCCGAGGTGCGCGGCGCGGTCGGCGACGCCACCGTCGACTCGCTCACCGCGGATCTCGAACGCGCCGACCTTGGCCTGGGCCTGGCCGAAGCGGCCGACACGCGACGTCGCGAGTTGTCCGAGCAGCGCCGCGGCCTCGTGGAAGCCGACGCGCAGGCGGCGGCCGAGCGAGAGCTGCTCGCCGCGGATGCGGTGGCACGGCGGCAGGAGATCGCCGTCGCCGACCGGGAGCTGGCGCAGACGCGCAGACGCGTCGACGCCGCCCGGGGCGAGCACGACAGCGTCGCGTCGCGACTGGCCGCCGCGCGCCGGCGGCGCAGCGCGGCCGAGGCGCTGCGCACGGCCTCGCGCGAGCACCTCGCGAGCGTCGACGCCGAGTCGGTCGCTTGTCGCGACCTCGATGGCCGGCTCACTGACAGCGGCTTCGAGTCGGCCGACGATGCCCGTGCGGCGCTGCTGCCGGCATCGGAGCGTCGAAACCTCGACGCGGCCGTGACGGATCACGAGGTGCAGCTGCGGAGCGAGCGCGACCGACTCCGCGAGTTGGAACTCGAACTCGCCGGCGTCGGCGACGAACCGATCGACACCGACGAGACCGCGGCCGCCCTCGGCCAGGCGCGAGACCGATGGAGCGCGGCCGTCGACGCGGCGGCCGCCGCGACGCAGCGCCGGGAGCGGCTGGCCGATCTCCGCGCCCGTGCCGGCGAGGCACTCACGGCCACGTCGGATCTGGCGCAGGAGCAGGCGCTGATCGCGCGGCTCGCGAACACCGTGGCGGGCCGCGCCCCCAATACCCACCGCATGTCGCTCGAATCCTTCGTGCTCGCCGCCGAGCTGGAGGAGATCGTCGAGGCGGCCAACCTGCGCCTGTCCGACATGTCATCGGGACGCTACACGCTCCGGCACAGCGATGCCGTCGCGGCCCGCGGCGCATCCAGCGGTCTCGGCCTCACGGTGCTCGATGCACACACCGGACAGGCCCGTCCCGCGCAGTCGCTGTCCGGCGGGGAGACCTTCCTCGCCTCGCTGGCTCTCGCGCTCGGTCTCGCCGAAGTGGTCACGTCCCGCTCGGGCGGGGTCCGCCTGGACACCCTCTTCATCGACGAGGGCTTCGGTTCCCTCGACGCCGAGACGCTCGACCTCGCGATGCGCACGCTCGACGAGCTCCGCCAGGGCGGACGCACCGTGGGCCTCATCAGCCATGTCGCGGCCATGAAGGAGCAGATCCCCGCGCAGCTGATCGTGGAAGCCACCCGCGAGGGGCCCAGCACGCTGCGGCAGGGTGTGGCCTCGATCACGTGATGCGGCTCCCGGCACGTAGGCTGGGGACATGACGAAAAGCACGATCTGGACCATTCTCGGCGTCATCGCGGCGGTGGTCATCGCCTGGATCCTCGTCGAGTTCGTCTTCACGGCGATCGTCTTCTTGTTCAAGCTCGTCATCGTCGCGATCGTGGCGCTCGTCGTCTTCTTCCTCCTCCGCGCCGCCTTCTCGCGGTCTTAGGACTTCGCGGTCAGCAGAAGAGATCGTCGAGCGAGACCGGCACACCGGTTCGATCGGTGAGCGCCTGGCGGGCGGCGCGCCATCCGGGCATGCCCGTCACCCCGGGACCCGGCGGAGTCGACGCCGACGCGAGGTACACGCCGGGCATCGGTGTGCGCCACGGCGTGCGTGAGACGACCGGGCGCCGCACCGCCTGTGTCAGGGTGAACGCGCCGCCGAGGATGTCGCCGTCGATGTCCGACGGGTTCAAGCGGGAGCGCTGGGCGGCCGTCACCGCATGCGAGGCCCGCACGCGGCGACGGAACCCCGGCGCGAACCGCTCGACCTGTCGGGCCACCAGCTCCGTCGGATCGAGCGTCGACGCCGGCGGCACGTGGATGTAGGCCCACAGCACGTGCGTGCCGTCCGGGGCCCGCGAGGGGTCGACCACGGTGGGCTGCACGGCGAGCACGTACGGATGCCCGGGGATCCGGCCGGCTGCCACCGCGTTCTCGCCCGCCTCGACCTCTGCCCGTGTGCCGCCGAGATGCACCGTGGGGGCGCGTTCGACGTCGGCCGCCGCCCATGGCACGGGGCCGTCCAGAGCGAAATCGACCTTCGCGGCCGCCGACCCGTGCCGGTAGGCGCGGATCGCGCGGGCATAGCGGTCGGGGATGTCCGGGTGGGTCAGCAGCAGCCGCGGGGCGGTGTCCAGCAGCAGCAGGTCGCCGGCGCCCGGGTCGCCCCAATCCAGGTCGGCGAGGCTTCGCACGTGAGACCCCGTCTCGACGCTGCCGCCGTGTGCTCTCAGGTCGTCCACGAGCGCGTCGGCGATGCGCTGTGCTCCACCGCGCGGGAGAGACCACCCTTCGGGGGCGTGTGCGTGCGCGGCGAGGAACAATCCGGAAGCGGCGGCGGCCAGGGAAGGGAGAGGGGTGTTCCCGTGCGCGAGCACGCCCGCGAGCAGAGCCTGGACGTCGTCGGAGAACGCCGTCCGCCCGGCCCTCGTGCCCGTCAGAAGCATCCTCGCTCCGAACCCCGCCATCACGAGGGGATGACGCGGCACCCGCAGGAGCTGGTCGCCGGTGACCGCCACCAGCTCGTGGATGCGACGGGACAACGGCTCGATCAGCCTGCGGTAGGCGGCACCTCCGGCTCCAAGACCGTCCACCGTGCGGTCGAGGTCATGCCACGCGATCGCCGCCCGTCCGCCGTCGAGCGGCTGCGCGTAGGAGGCCTCGGGCGTGATCCACTCGATGCGCTCGCTGAGCCCGAACGCGCGGAAGAACGGCGAGCTTCGCGCCGCCGGATGCACCGCCGATCCGACGTCGTGCCGCACCCCGGGCAGGGTGAGGCCGGCCGTGCGCACGCCGCCGCCGATGGAGCTCGAGGCCTCGAGCACGTGGACGTCGTAGCCGGCGCGCGCGAGCGAGACCGCCGCGGCGAGCCCGTTCGGGCCGCTGCCCACGACCGTCGCACGCCTCGCCATGGCCCCAGTGTGGCACTGCTCCGAAGGGGCGATCTCTCCCACGCGCCGGAGACGGTTCCTTCGCGCGACTCGGCGCGGCAGGATGGAGGCATCGAGCGAGGAGGTCTCATGGAATCGGTGGTCCTGGATGCGCCGGAGGGGATCGCGATGCGACTGGGCTGGCACCCGGCGATGAGCGAGCACCACCGCAAGCGCGCCCTCGCACGGGAGATCGTCGCCGATCACCTGGGTCTGGAGCCGAAGAAGGTGCGCGTCGAGCGCGAGGCGCCGGCGCAGTTCGGCTTCCACACGCAGCTCATCGCCGAGGTCGACGGGGCCGACGTGCCGCTCGGCATCCGGAACGCGAACTTCCGTGCCGCGACGGTCGTCGCCGTCGCCGACCCCGCGGTGCCGCTGGGACTGGACCTTCGCGACAACCGGCCCGACGACGTGACGCTGCACGAGATGCAGCGTCACTCCCATCTCTTCGATGAGAACGACGTCGAGGCCCTGGTGCGGCACTGGACCCGCGTGCAGGCCGTCCGCGACGCGGACGGACGCGGAACCCGCGTCCGCGGCGAGCACGTGCGTCTGGACGCGCCCCAGACGAGGGGGTGGATTCCCGACCGGCGGGTGCACTACCAGCTGGCGGACCTCTCCCGTGACGGCTGGATCATCACCCTCGCCTACGGAGCCCTCCCGGCCTGACATCGCGCCGCCTGACACTCGCTGCAGCCCTGCCGGACCCCACCGCCCCTGCCGGGCGCGCGCACGTGCGGAGGAGATCGCGCGCGGAGAGGAGGCTTCGGCCGGTGCGATCCTCTGGGGGCGGGATCTCCTCTCGAGGTGCCGGGTCAGCCGAGCTGATCGGGATGTGTCAGGCGCCACCACGCGGTGGGTTCGGGGATGTGGCCCGCCACGACGACGTCGGAGGTGGCGGTCTCGGGTCCGGCGGTCCACGTGATCGTGCCGACCACGGCGCCGTCGCGGTAGACCTCCGGTGCGCGCGTGTCGACGGTCACCTCGACCGGGGTGTCCGACCACGTGCGCAGCGCGGCGTCGCGCGCCACGACCGCCTGAGCGGACTCGCCCCACGGCGTCGTGATCGTGCCGACGACGTCGCCGGCGTCGGCGAGGGCGACGTCGTGGAACCCCGCCCGGATGCTGGCGAGCGTGCGCAGCGCGACGTCGTTCGTCGCCTCTCGCGTCTGGCTGCCCACGACCGCTCCGGTGACGGCGAGCGGCTCACCGAGTCCGACGTCGAGCGATGCCGTGTACAGCAGGGTGAAGGTGCCGTTGCCGAGGTTGCCGGTCTTCAGACCCGTGATGCCGTCGACGCCGAGCAGCTCGTTGGTGTTGCGCATCGGACCGGTCGCGGGGAGCGTGAGCGAGGGCGTCGCCGCGAGCTCCGCGATCGTGGGGTCTGCCGCGGCCAGCGCGCCCAAGCGCAGCAGGTCGGCGGTGGTGCTGACGTTCCCCGGATCGAGACCGGTGGGATCGACGATCCTCGTCGAGGTGAGTCCGTTCGCCTCGAGCCAGGCGCGCGCCGCGCCGAGGAACGCGGACTGCGAGCCGTAGGCCCACGTCGACACCGCATGCGCGTAGTTGCTCGCCGACGGGATGAGCATCGTCGCGATGGCGTCTCGCAGCGTCATGGTGCTGCCCGCGGGCATGGCCGCGATCGTCGCACCCCGCACGTAGTAGGCGTCGTAGAGAGCGTGGTCGGCGGCGCCGAAGGTGAGCGTGGGGCCGGCATCCCCCTCGCCCAGGGGATGGGCGTCGAGCACGACGAGAGCGGTGATGAGCTTGGTGATGCTCGCGATCGGCACGGCATCCGTGGTGCCGCTCGCAGCATGAAGTCCGTCCGCGCCGAGATATTCCGGCGCGCCCGACACCGTCACCGCCGACGCCCCCTGTGACGGTTCCGCGACCGCGACCGGCTCGGATGCGGCGACGGCCCGATCCTGCAGCTGTGCCGTCGGTGCCGGGAGCGGAGCGCTGAGCGCCCACGCCGCGTATCCGCCCGCCGACAGCGCACCGAGGGCGATCACGAGCACCATCGCGAGCAGGATGCGACCGAGAACCCTCCGGGTGCGCCCGCGATCGGCCGCGGTGTCGGCGGACACCGTCCCGGATCCCGCCATCAGATCCGCGAAGTCCGACAGCGCATCCGTCGAATCGCGATGCGTCGTCATCCCGCCCCCATCGGTCGTCCGCCACTCGCCCTCCCATCATGCACGCCCGCCACCAGAACCGCACGCGGGCGTCCGGATCGCGTCGATTCGGTTGCCGCCGGATGTCGTCACGCCGCCCGATGGCGACACCCGGCGACAGGTGAAGGCAACGCGACGGGTGAAGGCACCCCGTCAGGTCACGAAACGCAGACGATCGTCGCGTGTCACGCGCTCGCAACGATCCACGACATATCGTGAAGCATGGAGCACACAGCCGACAGGGGAACGGTCGTCGCGGTCGTCGGCGACGCGGCGGAGGATGCGATCGAGACGCTCGACGGGATCCGAGGGGTCGAGATCCTGACGCTGCGGGGGAGCGAGCCGGCCCTCGCCGCCCGCCGCATCGGAGCCACGCGCACCCCGTGGATCGTGCACGACGCCGATCCGCTGGAGCACGTCGCCGCGGCGTGGGTGGAGCTGTACGAGGAGCGATCCACCCTCGGCGCCCTCGAGCTGGAGGTCGAGACCGCGCTCGCCCACTTCGCCGCGGCGGAGGCGGTGATGCCCGACTACTACATCG
>MDSY01093989.1_pt1 | contig 26990 bp, 23 predicted proteins | sample 811131 | NCBI WGS metagenome assembly MDSY01 (sample SAMN05326643, study PRJNA326480) | marine metagenome | isolation source: seawater | place: Atlantic Ocean: South West | collected 2010
GGAGGACGCCGTGGAACACAAGGTGGTTGACGTGGTTCTAAACGCGGCGAAGCAAGCGGATGGAAACCGGTTGGACATGAACGCGCTGGAGGCGTTCCGGATATTGGTCACCGTGGACGCCGCCGCGAACGCGGCGATTGAGAACGACGACGCGATTACGAATTTAATAAATTTCGTCGTAGACCGGTGCGTAGGGTCTACAAGCGTGGCGTCGAACTCGACAAGAGACGCAGATGGAATCGCAGAAGCTTCTCTTGACTTGCTGTGCGGGCTCGCGGCAAAACGAAGCGACGGCGGTGCGTGCAGAGACGCGGTGATTTCGCGAAACGGAGTCACCGCGCTTGGCCGGGCTTTGGTTGCAGCCCGGAACGACGAAATCGCAGTACGGGCGATCATAGGACTCGCCATGACCACGGGAAACGAAAAAGAACGAAGCGAGCTGGTTCACGTGCCAGGGGCGTGCGCGGCGCTGACGCGAGCCACGCGCTCGCCGGACGGCGACGTCGCTGGGGGTGCGAAAGTTTTGCTGAAGGCGCTGGGGCAGGACGAACACCTGCGGCCCGCGATCGCCGCGGCGCTGCGGGAAACCATGACATCCGGTGCTGCCGCGGATATGGATTCAGCGTGAGGGATTTTAGGTCGTGTAATGGGTATTAAGTAGTCGAAGCGAATGCGTACTGTGTCGTGTCTTTCGTATCAAACAATGTGTCTCTAACACGTCGCGGGTTCACGCTCTTGCCCCGCCTTCCTTCAGCATTTTCTCCGCACCGAGCTCAATCAAGAGACTTATCATCTCGAGAAGTCCCAGGATCTTGTCGATTTCTAACGGAGCACTATTTATGGCTACGAGGATCGTGGGCCATGGCTCGGGATCGGGAATATCAGGTGATCTGCGGAACTTCTCAAGCTCTTCAGGGCTGAAGCGACCGTTTGGATCTGTGCCGCACTCAATAAGGAATCGTACCATCGCATGATCACCATATACGATTCGGCTCCTACGTCCATGACCGGTGGCATCTCCATCCCTCTCGACGATCGATTTTACCATGTCAGGGTGGCCAATGTCTAACACGCATTCCAAGTCGTATGTAGTGTTCTTCATCCCCGCATCGACGAGCGCGTGTACAATCGCGACGTAGTTGTCGCACGGGGCCATGTTGTTCCTACACGTCTTTGCCTGGTAGTTGTGATTCTCGCTCACTTCGCGAACCATTCTTCTCATTTTCGAATCGGGTCGGAGCATGTGGAGGCTGCCTTACAAAAGATCGTCCTCGAGCATATCGGGCTCCTCCATGCCGTCGGGTGCGCCGCACGGCACGACGCTACCACCGATAACACCTTGAGTGACGGAATCTTCGTCAATTTTAGTGTCGAAGATACCATTGTCTACCCTGACGCCATTTTCCAGCAGCAATCGCACGACGTCGACGTTTCCTAGCTGCGCAGCTAACATGATGGGATGCACCTTCATCATCTCGCCGTCCAAATTAATAGTGATTTGACTGTTAATGTCGTCCTTGTCGATGAGAGTGCTTCGAGTGATGGCGCGCACGCGAGGCTTTGCACTCTCTAGGCTCCATCGTTTGCTCACCAGCATGCAGCAGCCAACGTCTTCTTGGTCCTCGATGTACCCGAAGATCGTCTCGAGGATGTGGAGTGGAAGGTTTCCCCAGCCAGAATCATTATCATCATCATCCACGCTACGACCTGTCACGTCGGGCACTTTTGTCTCGTAGGGGTCGGGCCTCAGCTGGCATCGTGTGGCCCATATCATCCTTATTTGGATGACGCGCATAGGTGGATTTGGCATGTTCATGAACATCCCATGTGCAGTGGGCGTCGCATCAGTCTTGATACGTACCATATAACTCGGCCTGGAGAACTTCAAGGCACCCGTGTGGAATTGTTTGTACCGCTGCCAAAGAAAATCTGTGAGATTCGTGGTGCGCGTGACCTTGAAGTCCTTGTCTTCTTCGTCAGGATTTGCATGCCTGACGCGAAGAGTCACGCGATCTTGTTTTGGTACGCCATCTCATGAGCCTGCGTCGAGTTGGTCTTCAGCCATGGCGCACGGCAGAGTGCACGAGAAGCCGCGATTCGTAGTATTTATTGACATCCGAGAACTGAAAAAACCTCGGAAGACCAAAGGTCGCAGGCCCAACGAAAAGCTACGACGCACAACAACCCGCACACAACACCTCCTACATCCTCCACGATGTCATCTAAATCGACCTTAGGCGCTGCGAAACGTGCGCGCAGAAGAGCGCGCGCAGCGCACGCGACCGATACGCACGATTCCTCCCCGCAAACAGCCCTCCCGGGCCTTCCCAACCACCTGGTCGTCACTCTCAGATCCGATTACTTTGACGATCCCGCAGATCTCGCACGGCTCAGAGTGGTCAGTCGTCCGATGCGTGCCGCGGTGGCGGCGACTGGGCGACAGGTTGAACAGCTTGATTTTCTTGAAGCCGTGAAGATTGGTTGTTTAAGCGAGATGGAGCGCCTGCAAAGGAGAGGTCAACTGCCGCATGAAGCATAACTGTGCGTGGCAGCGGCGAGGAGTGGACAGCTCGAGAAGTTGAAGCTATTGCGCGAGAAGAACACACTATGGGACGGGGGGACGTGCGCTGGGGCGGCGGCGGGCAGACACCTCGGCGTGCTGCGGTGGGCGCGCGAGAAAGACTGCCCGTGGGACCCGGAGACGTGCTCAAACGCGGCTGAGGGCAGGCATTTCGAGGTGCTTCAGTGGGCACGCGCGAACGGCTGCCCGTGGGACGAGAAGTCGAGCATGATTGCGGCGGAGGAACATCTCGATATCATCTAGTGGGCGCGCGCTAATGGTTGCCCGTGGAACGAGAGGACGTGCGCTTGGGCGGCGCAGGAAGGCTACCTTGAGGAGTTGAAGTGGGCGCGCGCAAACGGCTGCCCGTGGGACACTAACGCGTGCTCGCTGGCAGCGAGTCAGGGTCACCTCAAGATTTTGAAGTGGTTGTTCTTGAACGATGCCCCGGTGGATACGGAGACGATTTGGCAGGCATTGGGGCGTGGAAATCTGGAGATGCTAGAGATTTTGCGCGCGAACGGCGCGCCATGGGACGCGTTTACATGCGCCACCGCGGCTCAACTCGGGCAACTCGAAGCGCTGAAGTGGTTGCGCAAAAACGGCTGTCCGTGGGACGAGCGCACGATCTTGCGAGCGAATGAAGGTGAGTTCGATGACATTGCTACCTTGGCAAAGGCCAACGGCGCCCCCGTGCCCCAACGGACGGTTAGTTTTGGGTTTACCATGTTTTTCTAAGGGTTGCACAGTGTTGGGGTAGAGACAATTGTAAAATCAGCAGCATTGTTTTCATGGGAAAAACGACTGAGCTAGTACCTCCGCTGCACACTTCTCCCGTCTACACACACGCCGCCGCTGCGACCGCCTTCGTCATCGCCGCGTACTCCGCCGCCGCCGCAGTTTCGCTCCACTCGCGTTTCGAATCAATGTCCGGTTCGTTTCCATCGGGAAAAGAATTAGCGCCATCCTGTTCCGTCGCCGGAAAATAAAACGAGTCGTCCACCGCGCCGGTCGCGAACAAAGCGTACGTCGACGCATCCTCCGTTGAAACGACTGGAGAAGAAAGGTCGGATAAAATATCTAAGCATGTGTCTACGCTGTCTACTCTGTCTATGCATGTTCCATTTTCGAGGGAACTAACCAGAGGGCCGTGCATTGGAGGAGAGCCTATTCGTGTCTCACCCGTCTCCACAAACGCAGCACGCGAAGATGAGCCGTCCAAACGCACGGGCGTGGCTTTCAGTCGCCGCGACGCGACGTTGTCCAGAGAAACCAAGTTCGACATTGTGTTATTTTCGGAACCCTCGTTACTTTCAGAGTAATCGTCGTCATTGCAACCGTGAGTCTCACCGGAAGCGCCGCGCAGCAGGGTCCAGTTCAAAGACGATACATTTGGTGGTCCAGTATTCGAGTTAGTATTTTCGCGTCGCCCCAAACACGAACCCTCGTCGTCTTTGCGAAAGGTTTTCGTCGCCGGGTGCGTGCCGATCCACAGATCGATCCCCTCTTGCTTATCCTGGTCCGTGTACGCGTTGCTGTAGAACCTCTTCGCGGAGGTCAAAACCTTAGCGGAAGACGCCGCTAAGGTTTTGCCCGCGTTTTTCCAGAAACTAATTGATCCGTCGTCGTCTTTCGATTTTGAAGAACCGACGTCGTCTCCCCGGACCTTTGCATGCGCCTCGCTGCCTCCGTACTGCATCGCGATCGAGTCACCCATCCCTCGGTACATTGTAAGCAGCACTCCAGCTAACGTGCTTTCCATGGGAAGCGCGCCTGAGTCCGCTAAACCAAGCGCTTCAAGCTGCGCCCCGAGCGCCGCTAAACCCCACGCAAATTGTGCTACGTTTGTTCTGTCAAGACAGTCGATGCAGTGCGAGCGAAGCACACCGGTTTGTTTTATGACGCCTACGTGCTGGCGTATATCGGAAGGGGTGGCGCACCAAGGCGGCGGGCCTAAGGACGACGCCCAGGGAGACGCTGACGCGCACGCGCCGGTGGTAGCGTCTGCTCCGTCAACGCCGGTCACGAGCTCGCACGCGGCAGCGCGCCACGCCGCCGCCGCTCTAGCTGCGGGTTCGCCACGTGCATCGCGCTCGTGACGCGCGGCAGCCGCTTCTAGCGCGACACGATGCCCAACCGCGAACACGCCTACCAGCTCCAAAGCCCCAGCGGCGACACGTGCGAGGCGCGTCAACCCGATCGTCGTGGACGTCTCGCGCGGTGGAGGTTGGGACAGATCTGTTTCGGTTTCAATAACTTGTTCAGTGACCCGCGCGCCGCGTCGCATGTGCCTCTCGAAGTCCCAGTGCACGCACGCGATGCGTTCCCTTCCTATTCCCTGCCTATTCGCGTTAATTGTCTCCAGGGCGTCGTGAAGCGCGTCTCGAAGAATTTCTTCGCGCCGTTTTTTCTCGCACGAACGCACCAGGCTCAGCATAATCGCCGGCGCGCCGTACCTTCGTTCCACCAAATCAAGGTGATTCGCAGTCGCGGTGTGTTCTGAATCATGTACACGGCCGTTGCCTAGCATGATCTCAGGTCGCGCCGCAACAACAGAGGCTTCTTGTGACCAAAAAATTGGAATCGATCCGCGCAACTGCGCGGCGCTGGAGACGCGCGGCGGAGGTTTATTTATATTCTTCACGTCGTCGTCCACCGCTTCGTCCAGTACGTCGATTATCTGTTCCGTCTCCACTTCGTTCGCGACGTGTCCTTTAGCGTTGACGCCCCGTCTGCGGTACCGCGTTCCCGCGAAGTGTCTGGATCGGCGCGCGATTAAAGTGATGTCAAGCTCCTTGCCTAAAAGTGACACTCTTCTTCGTTCGAAGAATCCAAAAACCAGCGGCGTTACCCAGCGCGCGGCGGGCGCCTCGCCGATCGCCAAACGAAGCGGTTTCGACAAGTGCGCATTCCACGCGAACTGGCTGTCGAAGTCTCTTCTCGAAAATTCAGCGGACGAAACATTTAACGCGTTACTCTGCAACGTCGCGGCGATGCCGTAGGTGTGCGAGTAGAAACACCCACACGAAAGGTCCACCCACAAAAGAAGCTTTTTAAGTTTCTTCTCCGAGGCTTCGAGGTTCGGGTTTGATGTGTTTGCAGTGGTGGACGGAGACGAGCTATTTGACGAATTCGGAGCATGTTCCACTGATTTACTCTCCGCGATGCGCACCAGCTCTGACGCGCCTACGCCGAACACGTCGTGCCCGCGGATTTGCCCCAGGCGTATGCGTTGCGTGACGAGGCAAATGTAATGGCCATTCAGGATACGTAACGTGCCCACGACGGCGACCCCGCGCGCTACTAACGACATGCCACCCGAGCTCGCGTTTCCCGCTGAAATAGCAGCCAAAACTCGTGCGCACTGCGTCTCGGAGTACTCCGTAGGGTCCTCCGACGCATCCAGGGAGCCATCAGTGTTCACGAATCTTGACACGTTTAAGATGCGCCAACTCAATTTGTCCCTCGTGCCCGCCACGAGGTAGTGCCTAGAGGATGTGGCGTACACGAGCACGGTGGAGAAAATGGGAGGGTCGTCAGAAAAACTCCTTGAACTCGTCGAGGGGGACGCGCTTCCTCTCGCCCCCTCGTCGCCCATCGCGACCAGATTGTGACGAAGCGTTTTCAGAAATCGTTATTGCTTTTTCGCTCGTTGGCTTTTTCAGTTTTCCACGAATTGATGAAATCCGCGTCCCCCGTGGCGCGTGCCTTAGCCTCAGTGCACCTGCGTCGACCTTCTGTCGCGGAGCAGCGCTTTGCGTGATGGGCCACCGTGATGCGGACGACGACATGGAGGATGGCGAGGCGCCAGGCCCCTCAAACTCCACGGCTTTCCCCGAGGGCGGCATCGATGCGAAAACTTCAGAAGCTGGCGGCGAGGTGTCCATGAGTCTTGAGGAAACGAACCGCGTGCGCGAGGCGGTGGGTTTGAAACCGTTGCGCACGGGCGAGAGCGACCGGTCGAAGAAACAACGGGAAGCGGAGGAACAGGCGCACGAGGCAAGAGTAGATGCGGAGAAGGCTAAGCAAACGGCTGAGATCGCGGCGAAGATCGCCGCCGCCAAGGAGAAACGTTTGATGGAACAAAGGAACAGAACCACGAAACAACTGGGCGAGGAGGATGGGGGCGACGACTTACACGACTGGGTGAACAAGTCACGAACCGAGGAGAAGAAACGCTTGACTGATGAGAAACGGAAAGCGGAGGAACTGGCTAAGAAGCTCGCGGAGCAAGACGAATCAGACGATGAAGATGACGACGAAGGAAAAAACAAAAATAATAATGCGTACACGTCGGCGGAGCTCGCGGGATTGACGGTTCGGCACGGCGCCGAGGACGTTAACGAGGGCGAGGCCATGATTCTTACGCTGAAGGATTCATCTATTCTTGATGAGACGCGAACGGGGGTGAACGAAGATGGGGATGAGCTCGAGAACGTTTTGCTGGCGGAGGAGACGCGCAGGAAACGCGCGCGCGACGCGTCTACTAAAAAAACAGACCAGCCCTTCGGAGAGGAGGATGACCTCGCGAACAAAAGCATGTTGAGCAAGTACGACGAGAAGGAGGAGACGGCGTTGACTTTGAACGATGTGGGGGCGATCTTAGCAGCGGAGGAAAGGAAGAAAGAAGAGATTAGAAGACGCTTAGCAGCGAGTCTCGGCGGCGCGCCTGTTGTTGAAGAGCAGAGCGCCGTGGTGGCTAAAAAGAGCCTGGACGAGTTCATGACCGCGTCAGAACACGCGGAGAAGGAAGCCGCCAAGTTCAACAAACCGAAAAAGAAGCGCAGGAAGAAGCTCCGCGAGAAGAAACTCGACTTGGATGAGCTTGAGGCGGACGCGCCTGACGCGACCGGTGCCGACCTCGGGTCGCGCAAGACGCGCGAAGAGGAAGGCACGGCGGCGGACGCGGCGGCGGCGACGGATAAGTGGCGCAGGGACGCGCAGTTCGCGGCTGCGCTCACGAAGGCGAAGCAGGTTACTGATACAAAAATTCTGGCCGAAATGGCGGGTGATGTTGGTGACGATGGCGAAGAGGACGACGAGCTTGAACGGGCGCTCGCGGCGGCGCGGCGAAGGCAGGTATCGAAAAGCGGGTCAACAGGCGTCGATACAATCGTCGCGGTGGTGGCGGAGCGCAGGGAGAAGGAAGAGCGAGACAAATGTAACATCGCTGGACAGGGAAACGATGCCGCTTCAGCAGGGGTCGTGTTCAGCGACACGCAGGAGTTCATACAAGGCATCAGCATGGACCAAACGACCACTGTGGAAGACCCCGTGGAAGAGAGCGATGACGACATGCCGCCCGCGCCGCCGCCGCCGCCGACGGAGGAAGAAATGGACGTGGACGGTGAAATTCCACCCCCACCCCCACCCCCCCCTCAGGAGGAGCGCGTCAACTTAGGCGGCATCGGCGAAGGCTCCACCGCGTCCAAGGGCCTCGCCGCGACGCTCGCTCTTTTAAAAGACACGGGCAAGCTGAACGAAACCGAGATGTGGGACGGGCGGACGAATGATAAAAAACCGCTCGCGTTGCAGCGCTCGCGAGAAGCGGCGGCTATCCCGACTGGCGAACACGGAGGCATAAAGTTCGATTTCCATCTCGACAAATTTGACGAGTTCGGTCGGAAGATGACCCCGAAGGAGGCGTTCCGTGATTTGTGCCACAAGTTCCACGGGATCGAGCCTTCGAAGAACAAAAAAGAAAAACGTTTGAAGCAGTACCAGGAGGAGATGAAGCAGAAAAAACTCGCGGAGAAACTGGCGAACGAAGGCGCCGTGGGGTCGATGGAATCGATGAAACGCGTGCAGCAAGTTTCGAATTCGCCGTTCTTGATGCTGGATGGGAAGGTCCGGGCGGGGCAGAGCAGTAACGCGGAGGTGGCGTATGCCACTGCGGAGGACGAGGGAGGGAAAGCAAATAATAATCTCGGCGGCGCGAAAAAATCTCAACCAGGCAAGGCTTCGAAGCTGGGCGCGAGAGGCGACACGAAGGAGAAGGTAGCCTTCTCCATGAAACCACCGAAAAGGTGATAGTTTGTTTTAATGTGTATGATGTACATTTAGTCATTGAGAAACCTCACTACTGCGTCGAGCAGGGCATCGTCCCTGGACGCGTCTCGCAGCGCCGCGCGGACTCCTTCTTTCGTGATCTTGTTGGAAGCGTCAAACAAAAGGTGTCTGTGCGTTTTGAGCGCTTGGTTTGAGAACCCTTGCATTCGACACGTGAAGAGCGCCGTGTACAGCCCGAAGAGAACAACTGTGACTAGAATCACAGCGGGAATGAACCATGCGGCGTCCGTGAAGTCCTTGATTTGTTTTCTTTTAACCTCGGTGTCCAGCGTTTGAACCTGCGAGTGTGTTTGTGACGAAATGCTGTGTGACTCAACCGTTGGCGAGCGAGAAATGCTTTCCAGTTGGACATCAGCTGCTTCAGCTTCGGAGTAGTCCAAGGAACACGACATATGTGTTGTTTGATTTTCACCAAAAAACGAACCCTCGCCGAGTTTTGCGATGGTCGCTCTCTCTACAATCAATAAGTTCGTCATGCGCTCTGTGCACAGAGCGACCATTTTGTTATAACTCTTCTTCAGCGAATCCCGCGCCCCCCTGTGCACTAGCCCTTTCAATATCGAATTCACGGGTTTCTTCCACTCGATGTCGCAGAACACTTCGAGGACGGTACCGGCTGGGGGAGGGGTAATTGGATCGACACCAGGCGAGGCACCAGATGTGCTGTCAGAGGCAATAGAACCCAAAGAAGTCACGCGAATTAAGGACTCCACGACGAAGCAATCCGCGAATGGGGCGCCACTCATCGCGGCGCACGAGCGCATGGTGAACTTCTTTTGGTTCGTGGGAGTAGTAGTGGGTTCTGTAGTATCCCCCGTAGTATCCCCCGTGCTGTCAAGTTCACCCCCTGTTCTCCCACCTCCCTCCACTGTGTACACCTGCACGTCCCGCACTTCGCACCTCTGCGGCATGTTCGGGAACTTGTATTGGCACGGCGCGGAGTACGTGATGTAGCGCTCGGCGACGGCGCGTCGCGAGTTTTCGTTCATTTCTCTTATTTTGCGTTTAGTGATTTGAATCTCAGTCGCGCCGCAGTTCAAACCGAGGTGTTTCGTGAGCAACGCCCCGTCCGGGTCGAACAACGCGTGGTACACTACCTCGGGGTCAAATTCAGGGAACTCGAAACGAAGCACGCGTCGCGAGCTGTCATCGACTCCGGGCGGCGGGAAGCGCGCGATCGAGCTGGGCGCTACAAAGCCTTTTGGGGGCTCGGAGTTGTCAAGCCCACTATTATGCGAAACCGGCGGCGTTTGCGTTTCTATTTGCAGAGAAATTATCGGCGGCGGCGAAATGGTAAGTTGGGGAGCGTCCAGTGGGCCGTCAACCGCTCGGCGCCACGCTTGGTGCACGCATCGATACGCGTTCTCGCGATAGAACAACGAACAAAACACAAGCGCTTCGCCGTCGCCGTGCGAGATTTTCAGTGCCGATAACGCGCCTGCGGAGTTTTTCTTCTCCACGGCTGTGCACGTCTGTAAGCTCACCTCCAGCGTCGTGACTCTGCGGAACAAGCTGCTGTGGAACAAAACTCGCTTGCCGCGCTCGCCCGCCACGACGAACAGCTTGCCTTGAATCAAGATGCCGCGCTTAAGAGCGCACGTGAAGCTTCCCAGAAGAACGTCTGAGGCGTCCACGTCGAAGAACTCATCGAGCCAATCACTTGAAGAACTGAAAAGGTGTGTCGTTTTAAGGGGGGTCGAGACGTCTTCCACGCCGGCCGCTCGATCATCCACGGCGGTGTCCACTAACGGTGCGGGGGGGTCGGCATTTGAGCCAAGCGCATCGACCGCGTGGCATTCGATGGTCATACCTTCGTGCCGGGCGAAGTGGCGGGAAAGGGATTGTGGAAGTCTGAAAACGAGCCTCAACAAAAAGAAATATGGGACGAGCCGATAGTCGTGGCTTCTCAAAAGCTTTGGCCACTTTCTTTCGCGAGCGCTTGCCTCGCCCTTGACGCCTACCCTCGATGGTTCACATGCAACCTCATAATACATCCGACCGCCTTCTCATAAACCCCCATCTGCTTGCTGATATCACGCCCATAGTGGATAGCATAGTCACGAAGATGAACCAGGTTCTCAAGACGTCTTTTCCTTTATTTGATATTATGACCTCCGCAGAGAGTCAGGAGGCGACGGCGCTAGTCCTCTCGATGCACAGGACAACGGATCAAACCTTCAAGGAGATGAGCGGTGGGGTTTTTGACGCGGCTGTCAGGAACACGGCCTACGAGGAGTACAAAGCGCACTTCCTCGCTAAACTTCAAGTTATCAACACCGCCGCCACCAAACTGCAGCCAGCGAATAACGACCTGTGCGAAAAAGTGCGGGCTCGCCTCAAGTGAGACGTAGGGCAGACACGCGACGCTTTGAACGAGAGGTTGGTGATGAATGTGCGACGATCACGACGAGACGGTGACACGATACGACCATTGCGATATTATGAGACGATACGAGTGACGAGCGACTAGCGACTAGTTTTTTGTTGTTTGAAATAAATACTTTGGCCACGTTTTCAAAAACTCGTCCACTTTCGCGCGCGGTTTGCTCTCCGCCTCCCCCTCCGCTTCCGATGTCGTCTCGCGTATCCTCCAAAATGGTTGACGAATACGCTCAACTGCCTGCTGAAATCTCGTCTCTGATGAAGAGCATACACGAGAAGTCAGTAGAGAGGGTCGACAACGACCGGCGTTCAAAAGACACGCTCGACCCGTACACCACCTCGTCGAAAGAGACACACGCCGTGTTTATCACGATTACTAAACTAGCCAGAAAGTGCGACAAAAGGGTGCGCAAGGTCGAAGGGTTGGTGATGTTGCTTCCCACGGAGATCTGCGAGCGAAGGGAGGTTGTGGCGAAGGGGCAGAGCTTCGCGAACTTTCTCACCGACATGCGAAAAAGAGTTGACAAAATACTAACTCCTATGGAAAGCCACCTGAAAAGGAAAGACGTCGTTAGAGTGTACAGCAAGGCGTGAGCCCAACTACAGAACACCGGAAGATGAAGGAAGATGATGTATGTGCGACACTCACGACGAGACGATGAGGCGATATGACCATGGCGATGTGATGATGAGACGATACGATGACGAGCGAAGAGCGACTATTTTTTTGTTTATTTGAAAATACTTTGACCTTGCAGTTTTTCAAATACCCGCCACTCTCGCGTGCGCGCCCGCCCACCGCCCCCCCTCGCCGATGACCATGCGGTCTCTCGTCGCCGACAAGGGGAACGAACTCGTTAAGTTGCCTGTTGAGGTCCTTACTCTGCTGCAGAGCACGTACGAGAAGCTCTGGGAGATAACTGGCTCGAAAGACCCCCCGAACGATACGACCGACTCCAGTACCTCGCCAGAGGCCATGGAGGCGTTGTTCACCACGCTCACTGAGCTCACCGAGAATTGCGAGGAGAAGGTACACGAGATCGACGAGCTTGCGACGTCCGTGAACGAAGATGCGCCGTTTAAGGCGGAGCACGAGGCTTTCGTAGAGGCCTTCCAGGCCTTTCCGCACACTGTACGCGACCAGCTGTCTGCTATAGGAGAAATAGCGAAGTTTTCCAAGTAGAGTGTCCGAATGAGACGGACGCCGAACTCTTTCACGTGTGAAGGTGAGGAAGACGAGGATAATCGCGCGAACCCGCGACGATATGATGCACTGATGATGATGAGACAATACGATGACGAGACGATGACGATGATGACGAGTGACTTTGTTTGCGCTGCTTGGAAAAAAAAAAAATCAATTCCCACAAAGCGCGCCGCTCGCCACTCACGCCGCATCCAACCCCACCGTTTCCTCCACCACCTCCACCGGCTTCACAAAGTATTTGATCGGCGACGGGTCAGTCAGTGGCCGTGCTTCCTCCAGACTCTTGATATCCCGCGACAGCTTTTCAATCGCCGCCAGGGTTTTCACGTCGTCCCCGAACTGGGAGTAGCCGTCCGTGGTGAGCGCGACGTCCATGGCGCGCGCAAACTCCTTCGGCCCCACGTCGATGGGCCCATCAAGGTGCGACGGGATGATCCGCTCGAAGTCCCACCGGGCGACGGCTTCCGCCCAAACCTTCACCTCATCTCGTCGTCGTGGAAACGCCAGGACTTGCAAAATAGGAGGCACGAACAAATCCTTGTCGCACAGTGAGTCGAAACCTTTCCGCCACCCCTTGTCCCACGTGAACCCGTCCAGGAAGGATTTGTTTATTTGACTTAAGTCAATCTTCACATCCACCGCAGCGGGTTGGAACAGCAACCCGAACAGCACAGTCTTGCCCCACCCCATTGATCGCGCTTCCCTTGTGTTGGGTAACATCTGGTCCGGGGCCTCCATCCCGCGCACGAGCAGCGGTTCCGGGTCAATTGCGTTCACGGGGGGCGGGTCTTCGGACACGTGCAGCACCACGTCCGTGATCAACATGGTTTTCGACTTCTTGTGATAAAAAGCGGTGTCCACGAACCAAGGTTCCTTGAAGTTCCGAAGGCTACTGCCGCCGACTTCAAGTACCTCGTGCTCGATCTCGTCCTGCCATGGAACCGAACCGACGCCGCTTGAAGTATTTTCGGGAAGCGTCTTCGGGCTCCCGAGCGGGTAGTACGGAACATACTGCTCCAGGGGAATGTCAACCGGGAAGGACCAGTTCTTGGGGGGTAGCCACACGTCCGCGGCTGGAAACTTTTTTGAGAATGGCCCGCTGTATATTTTGTGCTCGATCGCGGCGGAGCCTACTACGATGTGCTTCACGGGGCCGTGCTCGTCCACGATTGGCGCCAGCATCTGCATCAGCTCTTGCGTCGGCGCAACCGGGTTGTGTACCCACAGCCCGCCGTTCTCCAGTTTAATTACCGTCATCCTGACGTTCACGAGGACGTCTAGCAAACCCTGGAGCTGGTCGAACGTCCACAACTCACCTGGGATCACAGTGGCCATCGCCGTGGCTTTGCTCCCATAAGGCGCAAGCGGGAGCGCCCACCAGTACGGGTACCACCGCTCGGGATGCGCAGCCTTTGTGGCTTTGGCCCAGAAAGCCTCCTGCATCGTCACGACGTCGGGGTACGGGAACGGGTCGCCCGCGGCGAACGCGGCGAGATCCTTTGTCCACGGGACTACGCCCGCAGCAGCCGCGGCCGCAGTACCAAGAAAACCGCGTCGGGATGCGTCCGGGGCTTTCGGACGAACCACAGGTCCCTCGTCATCCATCGCGTCGCATCGGATAGACTTTCTCACTGAAAATACATCGGCACGGCGGTTGGGCTTGAGCCCACCGGGCGTCACGCGCGCCGCAACGGACGCGCCGATAGCAATAGAGGCCATCGTGCTCGGGGGCGCCGCGAAGGTTGCACTTCGTACCGCCGTCGCTCGAACTGATGGAGCGACGCTTGGGAGATCATTTTTAAGACGTGGTTGCTCGTCGGCCAGCTGGCACGTACTTTCCGAGAAACGCCTCTCGTGTCGCCTCATCAGTCGGCGCCGCGCGCGCCGGTTCACCATCGTCATGACCCCTCGCGCGGCGTTTTTCGTGTGGGCGCTAGCGACACTATCGACGGATTCCGCCGGTGGCGTGCGTCCGACCCCTCTCGCGGGTCGCGAGTCGCTCAAGCTCCGCCCGCAGGTTTCCACGGAATCTCGGTTGGGGGATTGGATGGCCGAGGACGCTGAGACGTTGTACCCCCGCACATTGCACGAGTTGGTGCTTCCCGGGACACACGACAGCGGCGCGTATTGGCTCACGAAACAATTCATGCCCGATTCCAATTTCCCTCCCCCTTGGGCGGCTGCTGCCATCGCAGCCGCGGAACGGTTAGGCATCCCGGTTGACGAAGTCATCACAAAATGGGCGTTGACGCAGACGCAAAACGTCGCACAACAACTTGAGAGCGGGTACCGGTACCTCGATATACGGGCGGGTTGGAACAAAACGCACTGGTGCGTGCACCACGCCAAGGTGGGTGTTCCCATATCCACGGTGTTCGCGGAACTGAAACAGTTCCTGGATACGCACAAAGGCGAGTTCGTGCTTGCGCAGGTGAGTCATCTCGACGGCTCACCGTCTGAAACAGAAACTCATCAGTTAAAACAAATCATAACCACGTCGTTGTCCGGAGTATTTCTCCCAGTGGCTACGGACACACACGGCAATGCGAGTTTTGCTGCTTTCAACAGAACACTAGGGGACATGGTGTCTAACAATCACAGAGCTCTTGTGGTGTTCGGGGATGGAGACTATGAATTTGTCAATGACGTCTCTGATGATAATAAATTTCTGTGGCCACCGCAATTGTTACACAACGGCTGGGCCGACACGGACGACCCTTCTACGTTGCTTAAATTCGCACACCAAGAAACCATATCGTTCGCCAACGGAAACGGCGGTTCGAATTCCTCAAATCAATTGTCGAAACTCTCATGGACGCTCACCGCGCAGGTTGGGACGGTTTTAGAGAGCGTTTTGCCGGGCCGGCCGCATTCGCTTCGTGCGCTCAACAAAAAAGCAAAGCCTTTGCTTGCGCCGTTCGTCGAGACCGCAACGCAGCTCCATTGCCGCACGTCGAACGTATTAAGCGTCGATTTTGGGGAGGCGAGTGATGCAGTAAATGCGGCGAGAGCTATGAACCGCATCGAAGTCGGACGGAAGTGCGAGCTGGTGAGTGACGTAGCGATGACGTAGTAGTCTTTGATGTACAACAGTTTTCCAGAAATTCAAGCCTTGACGCTCAGCGCTTCGTTCACGAGCTCGGCGGTTCCCTTCACGCCAAGTTTCCGTCGTTCCGCTTCTCTGTCATCCAGCACCTTCTGTTCCTTGTTCAGCTTCACTAAAGGCTTCCACCACTTCAACTCAGCGCGCGCGGCGTCCAGCAAGTCGTTGTGCAACCTGCGGGTGTGTTTAGGATCGGCGCCTACGGGGTCGGGAAACTGCTCGGGCGTCGCGTTCAAGGGGAGCTCCGCTAGCGAGCCGTGCGCCGCCGCTCGCTGTGCGCGGTACGATTTTTCAGCCAAACATCGTTTTTCCGTTCGCGCCGCTTCTGCAGCCGCGGAGTTTCCCGCGAATTCGCGGTACTCATTCACGAGCTGGTCTGTTTTCCTTCGTCCCTCCAGATACGCGTCCATCGACAACTCGCCCAACCCGAGCGCCTTTTGCCCGTGCCGCAACTTCAAACCGGTGACTATTTGTTCCACTGGTTTGGGTGTGCGTTGTCGGAACGGTGTAGAGCCGTTCGACGCGTCATCAAACGTACCCCCCTTGAAACTCGCTTCGTAGGATGCCGCGAGTATGTCCGCCGCAGCCGGGTCCACCGCAATCGGCTTGTGCTGTTTACTCGCAGCTTCCACCCTCATTCGCGTCACTTCAAGCTTGGATTTCAACATCCGAAACCCGCTTTGCACCACCACCGCGGCGTTGTGTTCCTGCTGTGAGTACCAGTCCTCCACCTCGCTCGCGCTGAGGTCCCGCAACATGGCTTTCTGTTCCTCGCGCTCCTCCATACGTCGGGAACGCTCCCGCAAAGCCTTGTCGTACTCCCTCTCCACCTCCTCTTTATTAATCACCAAGGCTCTGTATGTCTTACGGGTGTGGAGGCCCCGAAACGTCGCCTGAAGCTTAGTCGCCGCGACATGTTCTTCCCTAGTCGCAGTGGAAGCGTCCATAGTAGACAACGGCGGACTCGGGCCTGACATGAATCCTCCCCACAGCTCTCTGTGCGGGACGTTGTGGCGTGGGAAACGAGAGCGAGATTCGTAAAAAGCAACGTTCTTGTTCGATTCGAATGGAAGGCCGGTCTCTGGTACCGGCAAATGACTGGTGCGTCTCAGGAGTCAATGACCAGTTATCGTTGCCAAAAATGGCCAAAATGAGAGACGGTGACGTGCACTTTTTGTAAGGGGAGGTCTTTTGCGTGTCTCCTCTGTGTCCTCACCGGCAGCCTGTGTATTCTTTAGAGCACCGCCGTTGTTCGCTAAGACGCGAAACCATGGCTGCTCTTTCCATGTCCGCCGCTTCCATTAGCTTCGGCCGCAACGTCGCGGACGCACGTGCGCTCCGTGTGTCGGTGCGTCTCCCACCTCCCAATGCCGGCGAATCATGGAATGCGTAATGGATAAACGCTCCGCGAATTCGATTTCGTCTCAGCGGATGGCTAACCTCCTCCCCCCCCGACCGTCCACAGGCTCCCACGGTCAACGCGGTGGTTCCCCGCCAGTCTCTGAAAACCGAAGCGATGGTCAAGGTGCGTATTGATCCCGTAGAAACCACTGGCGCGGCGTTGCCCGGCGCGCATCATTGACGGAAAACAAACCTATAGACCCTAAACCCTGTGCTACCACTGCCCTACGACCTTTAACTCACCACCCTCCTCTCCCCCAACGCAGATTCGCTTCACCCGCCTCGGCCGCATTCGCACGCCTTTCTACCGTATTGTGGCGATCGATTCACGCAAGCGAAGAGACGGTGCCCCCCTGGAGGTACGTGGAGAGATGCCCCATGAGCAGACACGCCCTTTCTGAATCGCCCCTTTCGATTCATGTGGAAGGCATAAGAAAATCGAATCACATATCGAAAGTCTGTCTCGCATCACCGCTGACCTTATTTCCTCTTCACATTACCAAAACAGGAGCTCGGGTGGTACGACCCTATTAAAAAGCAATCCAATCTGAACGCGCCCGCTATCAAGGCGTGGCTCTCGAAGGGCGCGCAGCCCTCGGAAACGGTTGGTGCTCTTTTGCGAAAATCTCTGATCATCGAAAAGTAGTTCGGGATGCGTTTAGTGGGGGGTGAGACAACGGGCACGACGCGCTGTCGTGATGTCTCGCATGCGCTCGGAGTGGATACGCCGGGCAGGAGGAGTGTGTGAATAGTTCGCATAGGGAGTACATTTTATTAGACAAAATAACTCCAATTTTATACTTGATGGCCAACAAAAAGCTTCTCTCTCGCATCGAAAATCTCATTCCACACGTGTCCCCGCTCAGTCTCGGCGGCGCGGCCCACGGCGAGACCGATGACCGAGCCGTTCACTCGTCTGGAGCCTGCCCCGGAGGTTACCATTGACAAGAGCAAGTATGTCAAGACATTGAAGCTCCTCGCGTTACGCGTTCCTAAGGTGCGTCGTCCCATCATCCATCGGATGAGCGTATGAGCGCTCCGCCGCCGACGACGACTCGCTCTGCTCTCTCGCGTACCCCGCACTCGTAACTGACTTATTGCGCTCTAATTTCGTCACCGCAGGCCAAGTGTGCTGTGGTTATGAAGGCTCTGCGTTCCGTGGCGCTTGACTTGCCCAGGCAACGCTGCGTGCTCCCCGACCCCGATGACAAAGAGATGCGACTTTTTCTGCTTCGCGAGAGTGTTGTCGATCGCGAGCTACCCGGGGTTACTTCCGAGCAAAAAGAATTGGCTGGCCTCAGTGACCTGAGTTGGACTGAACACACGCTACGTTTAGAGTACGACTACTTCAACGCAGAGGAGATACTAAAACAGGTGTTACCTGACGGGTGTGAAGTCCCAGGGTCGTTCGAAACTGTTGGGCACATCGCACATCTTAATCTAAGAGACGATCTACAAAAGTACAAGCACGTCATCGGCAGAGTGCTTCTGGACAAGAACCCGCGTTTAAAAACGGTGGTGAACAAAATCGGGTCCATTTCGTCTGAGTTCCGCGTCCCAACATGGGAACTCCTCGCCGGTAAGACGAGTTTAGAGACGACAGTCCGGCAACACGGCGTTACCTTCGCGGTTGATTTCGGCGAGGTGTATTGGAACTCGCGTCTCGAGGCGGAGCACAAGCGTGTTATCGACATGATCAAACCCGGGGAGATTCTGTGCGATATCATGAGCGGAATAGGGCCGTTCGCCGTGCCTGCGGCGAAGGCGGGACGAAGGGTATACGCCTCGGACTTGAACCCGCAGTGCACGCACTATTTAAAACAAAACGCCAAGAACAACAAGGTGAAAAACTTGGTCAAGTGCTACAACGAAGACGCGCGGGGGTTTGTTCGGAAATTGTTACTCCCCGGGCCTGGTCCAGTTGACGCGGAGGACGAACCAACGAATGCAACGCAGGTGAAATCAAAGCCCACGCTGGATGCGAAAGGTAGACCTACTCCGAAACCGTTAATCAAGTGGGCTGTGCCTACCCTGGAGGAGGATGAGGGCGAGCCCCCGGCGGGCGCTGTTTTCGACCACGTCACCATGAACCTCCCCGCGAGCGCGATTGAGTTTCTGGACGTCTTCAAGGGCGCGTTCGACAAACGTGTGTGGGGGCAACGAAACCTCCCGATGATTCACGTGTACACGTTCAAGAAAGCCAGTGAGACGCACCAAGATGTGGTCAAAAGAGGCGAGGGGTACCTCGGCGGTAAAATCGAAAATCCGAAAGTGCACGAAGTGCGCGACGTCGCGCCGAATAAAATCATGCTTTGTCTGTCCTTTCGGTTGACTCCCCAGGTGGCCTTACCCGAGGAAGGAGGAACGCACGAAAGCAAAAAAGCGAGAGTAGGTGATATCTAGATACGTCACAATGCGTCGTTCGCTTCTATTAAAATTCTATGAATACATCTCGAATACATGAATACTTCTCGCGTAATACCTTCTACGCTGTGAGCCGCGTTTGTCCGTCCCCCCCAACCGAAGTTGGCAGCCGGTGGAACATCGCGCGCGCGTGTTCGTCGATCCGCGTGACCATCTTCCCCGTGAGCTGCCCAAACTTCTGAGCGCCGAGTTGGTTGAGCATCATGTGGTGGTGCTCCAGCGTGTGCAGCGCGCACTTGATGCTCACGCTCGTCGCATCTAACGCCTCCGCCTTCTCGAACATATCAACCACGTCCTTGGCTTCAAACGCCTCGCCTTTCAGCCGCACGTCGTCGCAAAGCAGCGCTTCGCACCTTCGTTTCAGCCCGTGCATGTCGTACGCCACGGCGACTTGCATTAAATCAGAGGCGATATCCGGGCGCTCCGGGTCCAACGTGCTGACGTACATGAAGCGCATCAGCGCTCTGAACACGTCTGCGGTGAGTTTGGTGTGTGAGAAATCACACACCAAACGCTCGCCCGGCTTACTCGTTTTTCTGGCATCTAGCTCTTCGTGGAACGAAATGGGACAGTGCGTAAACGCGATTTTGTGCGCGAAGAATTCCTCGCCGTTTACTATAAACGAAATATCGCTTAATTCCGGGGTGTTGAAGTGCTCGTCCAGGTACGCCTCCGGAGTCGACGGCAACGGCGCGTCCTCCGCAGGGAGCTTCGCGGCGACTTTCGTGAGCAAAACGTGAAGCGCGTGGCAGGTTTCCGGGTACTGAGAGGAAAACTTTGCGCCTTGCTTGGCGTGCGGAACGGGCATCAGCATGCGCAGCAGAATTGGCAGCCCGAGTTTCTTGATGAACACCTCCCGTAGCTCTTCGCCCACGGCGTCGTCCACCAGGTGGCACAGAGCGACGGCGATTCTCTGCGCGTCCGCTGAATCGGGGTCCGTGGTCATGAGGTAGATCAGGTACCGCAACACGCGCGCGCTTGACGCGATTTTTCCCTTCAAACGGTCCAACGTCTTCTTGACGCAATCTTTACTCGCTTGGACGATCAGCTCCCGTCCCATTAACCGCTGCACCGTGCCCTCCCGTACGATATCCGGTACGTTGTCTTCGTTGTCCGCCAGGCCGTACAGCGCGAACGCGGCGTTGTGCTGAAGGTTTCCTTTGTCGCAGTCCAACAGGTCGAGCAACGGCCGTAACCCGTCGGCGTGAAGAATGCCAACCTGGTTGTCGGCGTCCTGCGCTAAACGTCCAAGGGCGAACGCCGCCATCTCCCTAAGCTGCTCGTCCGTGTTGCCCAGCATATGTATCAGCGGTCGAATCGCGCCTCGCTGGACCATCTTCACCTTAAACGAATCCGTGGTGGCGAACTGCCCAAGCAGAAGCGCGGCTTCGCGTTGCGACTCGGGGCACTCGGAGGAGAGCAAACCGATCACGGGTTGCAACGCGCCTTCGTCCAACACCCGGCGCTTGATGTGCGTCGAGGAGTGAACTAGGTTTCCAATCACCCCAACGGCTTCATAGTGGATGAGCTGGTCGTCGCTTTTGACCATGAAGATCAACATGGGGAGCGCGCCGCACTCCACGATCTGGTTTTTGTTGTCGTCGTTTTTAAACGCAAGCGTTCTCAAGGCGCTCGCCGCGGCGCGTTTCACTTTGGGATCCTTCGTCTCCAACAGCGACACCAGGGGCGGAATGCCCCCCTCCGTGCGCACGTGGTTCTTAATCGCGTTGTTTTCGTGCGCCAGGTTGGTTACCGCGTCCGCGGCTCTTCGCGCGACGCTGGTTGCGACGGACCCAGTGGTTTGCGGCGGGTACCGCTGAAGAAGCGCCACGAGGCCGGGAAGCGCGCCCGCCGCGGCGATCCTGTTTTGGTTCACGTCTTTGCTCGCCATGAGAGAAATCGCGTAGCTCGCTTCTTTCTCGATGTCCCCGAAACTCACGTCGTACTCCTCGCCGACGCGTTGTGATAGGGATAACAGCGGGACGATAGCTTCCACCGCCCCAGATCGAACCACCGCATCCACCATGTCGCCCTCCGTGTTCACGGTTTGTCCCTCCTTCGCCAGTTCCGCTAACGTGCGCACCGCCGTTTTCAACGCGTCTCGCGCGCGATCCGCGTCCGGGCGCGCCACGAGCTTTTCGGTCGTCGCCTCAATCTCCTTCACCAAACGGTCGTGCTCACCTAGTGTAAGGAGCGCCGCAGCTGCGGCGCGCTGCACTTTCGTGTCCCGGCGGTCAAGCAGCGCCCGCAACGTAGGCACCCCATCCTCGTCACGGACCATCCGCTTGTGCGCTTCAGAGTCGTGCACAAGCTTGCTGAGCGCATCCGCGGCGCGGCGCGCGAGCTCGTGCGACGCCGCCGCGTGCGACTCCGCGGCGCGCCTGCTTTCAGCACTCAACCCAGCAACCGCAGGCGGCGGTGGGCGGCTCAGAATCTTGATTAGCGCCGGGATCGCACCAGCGTCCACGACAGATTCTTGGTTCTCCTCACGGTCCGCGATGTGCGCACAAATTTGGCTAAGCACGTGGCACACTTCCTTTTCCACGACGATGGCGCCTGTGAAGTACGGCTTCTGTTCCTCCAACCACGCGAGGTTCTTTTTTTCTTTCAGCCCGAGAAGCGGGACGAGGTCGATCCCGATTCCGGCTTTAGTGAGCATTCTTGCGTTGTCGCTATCATGCTTCGAGATATCGGCGAACATCCGGACGTCACGTTTCAAGCTTTTCATCGCGTTTTCCACGTCCGCCCTCGGCGTTTTGTCTTTTCCACTCGCGTTGATAAACGCCAGGTCCTTCGTGATCTTCTCGAAAAAAATATCGTGACCGTCTAACGCGAGAAAAGCGTTCGCAACAGCCCTGTGCACTTTCGTCTCCTTCGCGTTGACGGTTTCCAAAACTTGTCGCAGCCCGTCAAGCAGACCCGCGGTTGCTTTCGTTTTCGTTTTCGTGCTCCCGTCGTACATAAGCGCGAGCTTGCTGCACGCTTCCGCGGCGCGCCGCGCAACTTCCACGGTTAACGGAACGAACGCCTCATGGGTGAAAATAGTGTTGTGCTGAGGCGTTGACATGAAGTTCACGATTCGGGGGAGGTGTACCGTGCTGTCGTTCGTGGTCTGGTCAATCTTCTGCTTCACCGCTTTGCCAAGCACCTCCTTCGCCCGGTCCGCGTGCGCCTTGATCTGGGTGTGAAACTCCTTGTGAGATTCGTTCGAAGACAGGGTACCCGACGCGTCAACCGCCGCGCCCATGGCTAACACCACGTCCGCGACGTGCGCGATAACCGCGACGTGCGGGTTCGGGAGCTTCATGATTTCGTCAAGGTCGTTCATCATGCTATCAACCCTCTTCTTGTGCTCCGTCACGCCGGTGGTCACGCTGGTGGACTGCTCGGCTTGTTTCGCAGCCGCGCGCTCCGCAGATCCAGGCGCCGCGCTCTCTTTGTTTTGGGTCTGGATACCAGCCGCGTTAGCCTTGCGTTTACGTCGGACATCGGGTCCTGGCCCGGCACTACCCTGTTTCTCCACGCTATCCATCTCGCCGGGAAAGCCACTGGTCACCAGGTCACGAGCCTCTCAGATTCGTTTTATTGGAAGGAGTCTCTCCAGTCGTCTCTCGCTTCGACACTACCCAGCAAAACCGTACGCGCACGTCGACTGCACGCGCGAAACCGAAACGAGACGCGACCGCCTGGACGGACGCGATTCGTCGGCGACGAGGCTCGAGGCGACTTTCCCTCGGAAAGAACCCCCCTCGCGCTCGCCAATGTGCTGCCCGTTATGCTCAGATCCTCTTCCTTTCTTCGACGAGTTCTGTTTGAAAAGTCAAGTCGAAGTCAAAATTTCCAAAGTGCCTGCCGTCTTAGTCGAGGCGCGTGAACCACGATTAAACCGTCAAATTGACGAAAATTGGATAATTTCTAATTTGTCTCGCCACGTCGGTTGGGCGCTTTTTGCTTTACGGGGCGCGCTCATTGCGCACAACGGAGAGCGCGCTACTGCACCGCACCCTTTCCCACGTCTCGCGACCGGAATCGGTCGGGTTGCAGGCATGGCCGCGAGCGCGTGCTGTGTTCCGTCCTCCTTCCTCGGGGCGAGGGTACCCACAAACCGCCATTTCGGCGTCCGCCGCCAGGGCGCTTCCCGCACGCGCGTGGGCACGAGAGTCCCCCGCGCGGTTGCGGTTCGCGCTGGCGAGAGCGATGAAGATGTAGAAACCGGCGAAACCGCGCTTGACAGCCTGGGTAAACAGAAGTGGCAGCGTGTTATGCTGAAAGTCAGCGGCGAGGCGCTGGCGGGCGCTGGCGGGTTCGGCATTGACCATGAAGTCGTGCGAGCCATCGCGCGGGAAGTCGCCGAGGCAGCTTTGGGGGGCGTACAGGTAGCCGTCGTGGTGGGGGGCGGGAACTTCTTTAGAGGCGCCTCGCACGAAGGCAAGGGTTTGGACCGAGCGAGTGCGGATTACATGGGCATGCTCGCCACGGTTATGAACGCGATTAGCATGCAGGCGGCGGTTGAATCGCACGGAGTCCCGACCAGAGTCATGACTGCGTTCTCCATGCCCGAAGTCGCGGAGCCCTACGTGCGACGCAGAGCAATTCGGCACCTGGAGAAGGGCAGAGTTGTGATTTTCGGCGCGGGAACAGGCAACCCGTTCTTCACCACGGACACGGGCGCCGCGTTGCGCGCGGCGGAAATAAACGCGCAGTGTGTTTTGAAAGCCACGATGGTGGATGGGGTGTACGACAGCGACCCGAAACGGAACGAAAACGCAAAGCTGTACGAGAGTTTGACATATGAGACGGTGCAACGCTTAGGACTGGGGGTGATGGACCTCACCGCGATTACCCTTTGCCAGGAAAACGACATCCCGGTGGTGGTGTTCAACCTGAACAAAGAGGGGAACATCGCGTCGGCGTTGCGAGGGAACAAAGTAGGCACGTGCGTCTCATCGGACGTAGAGAAGTTCGAACGCATGAACGGAGACACAGTACCGGAGAAGAAAGGAGTGTGATACACAGGAGGAGGAGAGTGAACGTAAATAAACGCACTCACACCGTATAGAGCTCCTAGAACCCGCAAAGTTGTGATGAATGAATATTTATCGAGCCGCATGATGACGTTATTTTCGCGTCGCCATTCGCGTGCGCGTCGTCGCTTCAGAATTCTCGGGTCGCCCATGCGTGCGTCTGGTTTAGAAACGAGTGAGTGACATGTCTTCGAAGTGAGTTCATTTATGCGAAACAATAGTTCGTCACAACATACTTTTATAGGCGCGTAGTTCAGGTGGCGTTTTTCTCAAAGCGTTGTCGCGTTCGCGCGCCTGCTCGGATTAGTCTCAAGGCTTTCGATTTAATCGAAAAGATCGAAGTCACCAGCCTCTTCCTCTTCCTCCTCTTCGGGCTCGGGCTCGGCCGCGGCTGCACCGCCGCCGCCGCCACCGCCGCCGCCGCCGCCGCCGCCGCCACCACCGCCGCCTCCGGCGCCAACGTTGGCGATGAGGTCATCGACAGACTTGGTCGCGGTGAACTTGGCGAAAAGCATGGTCCAGTAGGGCTCAATGGTGACGCCAGCAGCCTTGATGATGGAGTCCATCTTTTCGGCGGTCACCTCCTGGCCATCGTCGGACAGGATGAGCGCGGCGTAGGTGCACGCGTCGGACATTTTGACTGCGGGAAAAGACGGGATGTTAGGGTTTTGGGATGGTCAGCGGGAGCACTAGGCGTTCGAGGGCACACCACACGCGACGATTACTACATGGCGAGGCGATGACAGGTCTGAATGGTCCGGAAAGTGCTAGAACAGACAAACACAGAAGTTCGAACGTTAAAAGGTCGAGCACCACACGCGTCGTCTGTCCCGGCGGACCCGCGGTTTACGCGATGGCACGCTTCACAGGAGAAAAAAACACCGCGGTACCGAGCGGAAAGCCACGCCGTCGCGACCTTGCGTTCGTCCTATAGACGCACCTTTAAGTATGTAGAGGTGTGAGACACGCAAGCTGCAGACGAAGCTGCTTTAACCCAGGGGGGCGAGCGAGTGCTTAAAGGAAGGGAGAGAAGTGAGACGGGAGAGCGGTTTTATGGAATCTAGCTTTTGGTTTTTGTGCAGGAGCGCATGGGTAAGAAGGGGAAATACGACTGCGTGGCGCCCATTCCCAATCTCCGTCATCAGTCGGCGGCACTTCGCGAAGCACTCCACTCCGCGATGGCCAAGCGCTTAATCCCCCTGCTCGATCGCGTGCTCGTCGAGAAGATCGTCGCGCCCACGAAGAGCGTCGGTGGGATTTTGTTACCCGAGTCCGCGGTGTCCAAGGTACGTGCCAAAGCGCGCGCGACAATCCAACGCTTCGACACCTTTTCCAACGAACGTTGTTGCATCATGCCCCCCGTGGACGTGACTGACCTTCTCATTCCTCCCCCAAAATGACAGATTAACGAGGCGAAGGTGGTGGCAGTGGGCCCGGGCAGGCGCAAAGGGGCGGATGGCGAGCTCATCCCCATGGGTACGTAGTGTATTGAAACACCAAACGACGATCGGTGCTTTTCGCATCTTCCGAACCCTTCCAAATAATCTTTGTCCATCCATTCTGACGCCTTAAACCCTCAATAATCCCCACAGGCGTCAAGGTAGGTGACACAGTGCTTCTTCCTGATTATGGCGGGCAAAACGTAGACCTCGGGGCGATCGGTGCGAGCAAGGACAAGGAAACGTTCCTGTACAGCGACCAGGAGATCTTGGGTGTCATCGAGTCGAGCTGATTGCAGATTTGATTAATGACCCCGCCGTGACAGTGTAGACTTTATGCTTGTGACACATTCAGCGATTCGTACGCTTGATTATTTTCGTCTCATCGTTGAATTCAGAGACACTCCTAGCCTCCATCGAAACGTCTTATTGCTACTGCTGCGACCTTTCGAGTTTCTCGGGCGTCAAACGTCTTTCGTCAAAATAATTTTGGCCACGTATTTGACACGAAAGCATCCGACGTTTCGCACACACTTGGGTCGCGCGCTGCACGATGGCAGCCGTGGTCCTTTCCCTCGCGTCACCCGTCCCACGCACGTCATGTGTGGCACCGGGGTCTCGTTTAAGGCGTCTGCGGAGCGCTCTGCGATGCGACGTTCGCCGCGCGGCGACGGGAGACGAGTCTGCGAGCACGTCCTCTGGGGACGGAGATGACGATGTCCCGGAGTGGGCCCAGGATCTGGCCCTCGATGAGAACGGCGATTTGATCGACACGAAGACGGGCAAGGCTTTGAACGAGTTTGGCGCCACGCGTTTCGACGTCGCGGTGAGGGCTATGCGGGGAGAGTATGACCCGCCTGGGGTGTCCACTGACAAGGAAGAGGGGCAAATCTTCGACATGCTGACGCAGTTTCCGTGCAAGTACACGTTCCAAGCCTCTGGAAAAGTATCGGAGCTGGATGACGACGGCATCGCGCACGTCGCCGGGTTATTAATGGACGTGTGCGACTGCCCGGTGGACCAGACCACGATTGAGGTCAAGCCCAGGGGGAAGAAGTTTGTGTCCCTTTGGGTCACGTGCACCGTGCACTCCGCGGAGATGGTCAACGAAGCGCTGCGAGCGGCGAAGGACGATAGCAGGGTGATGACGTGCTGGTAACGGGGGAGAGCCGTGTAGTGGCCTGATATATCATCAAGCTAGCCTGTCGCGGTGGTATCGGAGGCGCATGGGTATTTTTATCTCACTTGAATAGCAGCAAAACCGTCGTTGTCGCCTGTCCTCGTGTTGGCTTTTTTCTGCTGTCTGCAAAACCTCAGGCGAGGCGATCGCGCCATTTTCCTCCGCGAAACTTTCCCGTCGACCTTCTGCCCGGCCATCCCC
>MDSY01153939.1_pt1 | contig 26990 bp, 23 predicted proteins | sample 811131 | NCBI WGS metagenome assembly MDSY01 (sample SAMN05326643, study PRJNA326480) | marine metagenome | isolation source: seawater | place: Atlantic Ocean: South West | collected 2010
AATAACTAATTAGTCTTAATGGAAGACTCGAAAAGACTATTTGATTTTTGATAGAGTTTTAAAGAAAAACTATCCAAACTTGTAGACGACTTTATGTAGGAAACTGGTAAGACGCGGGTTCGAGTCCCGCCGACTCCACAAACAACAAACAACAACTTAATTAGGAGAATAGTTATGTCAGCATCGAAAGAAATAAAACAGAAACATATAGAGATGTTTTATCCGACAGTTAGGGTTAGGACTCAAAAATCGGGTGGTAGTGGTACAGTAGTATACTCAAAAAAGAATCCAGTAGATGGTCAAGTTTATACTTATGTTATTACTAATCAGCATGTTGTTTCTGATAATATTAAAGTAGTTAAGAAGTGGAATCCTGTATTGAAAAGAAAAGTAGATACTGAGATATTAGACACGGTTTCTGTTGAATATTTTAGATACAATAATTATTCAAATTGTATTGGTTCTTTTGCCGTTGAAGCTGATATTGTAGCCTATTCTGAAGTAGAAGGTGGTCAAGATTGGGCATTATTAAGAGTTAGAGATACAGAGAATACTTGTGATTATGTAGCAAACTTATTTCCAATGGATGATATAAGTGATGTACATATATTTGACCCAGTTTTTGCAGTTGGAGCTTCTCTTGGTCACCCACCTATCGCATCTGAAGGTATTATTACTTATATGGATGATGAGATAGACCATTATAAATATTGGATGTCATCAGCTCAAACTATCTATGGTAATAGTGGTGGAGCTTGTTATAGATATTCAAGTAAAAGAAAACAGTATGATTGGATTGGTGTTCCATCAAGAATATCAGTATCTCCGAGTGGATTTAGTTCTGATGCTATAACTCATATGGGATACTTTATTCCAATTGAAAGAATTTATAATCTATTAGATGAAAATCATTATAACTTCATCTATGATAATAATTACACTATCGAAGATTGTTCTAAACTTAGGGGAGAGACACAAGACCCTAAAAAACAAAAAGATGATAGTGAGGAAGAAAAATAAAAAAAAGTTGTATTTTAAACTTTTAGGTTATACTTATATACGATATGAAAATAAACTTACATATTTCAAGGGGTTTCCTACCTCGCCCTTAAAAGGGTTAATTTCCGTTATGAATAATAATCAAAAGTCTATTATATGAAAAATTTGGCGTATCTTTGTTATAAAGTGTAATGTAACTAAGAACAACATAGGAGATAGTAGTATGAATACACTAAAAACGATATTGTTATGCGTAGTACTTGCTGTAAGTGGAATTGTTTTCGCTGAAGAGACAGTAAGTGAGCCATCAATTAAAGTATCAGGGGAATTTAGTACTGATTTCACATATGGTGAAAACCTAGAAGGTGAAGATGTATTGAGTTTCTCAAGTCCTTACACAGGATTATCTTTAAGCGGTGACGGATGGCAATTGAGTACAGTATTAACTGAAGTTGATGGGGTATCAGTTGAAGAAGCTTGGTATAAGTGGAATGTAACTGATTATGTATCATTAACTTTTGGTCAACAAGCAGAACCTTATGGTTTAGCTTGGGGTCTACACAGACCATCAAACAATAGTTTTGTTTCTCTACCAAGAGAGCATTCTGTTCACGAAGGTGTAGGTCTTTCAGTTAATAAGCTAGGAATAGGTGTTGGAGCACTCTATGGTAATGATGAATTTTGGGCAGGAAGACTGTCTTATTCAATCTTTGACCAGACTGTAGGTGTCTCTGTTAATAGTAATGATGCTCTACTTGTAGATGTTTCAGGAGAAGTAAGTGTACTTGGTTTTCCAATTGAAAATTCTTTCGAGTATGATTTGTCAGATGAAGGTAATGGTGCGTTTTGGTTACGCTCTGTTGTATCACCTGAAATCTTCAAAGGTGCATCAATTCTGATTGGGTATAGTTCTGATGGTGATGACTCTACCGATAACGAATTGATATACGGCGTTAAATATAGTTGTACTGATAACTTTTTCTTAACTTCAGAGCTTTCAGGTGAAGAAGGTTCAGATTTTGTAATCAGAGCAAGCTATAAGTTTTAATTCATTATAAAAAAACGATAGGAGAATAACTATGAATGTTAAGTCAATCTTTGGAACAATGTCAGATTTTCTTGGTGGTTTCGCAGGTGTACTAGGTGGATTAGTATCTGTTGGTATTTTATCACAGATAGTATTCGGTAGTGTACTTGGGTTAGACATCATTGGGAATATCAACGGCCTTGTAAACAGCTTCCTCTCTGGGGGTTTGACGGGTCTTTTGACCTTGATTGTATTAATTGGTTTATGGGATAATAAGTAAATTAACTTAGGAGACTAAAATGAGTGTAATACAAGATAAACAATGGTGGAAATCTAAAACAATATGGACATCAATAGTAGTATGTGGTGTTAGTATCGCTGGTGAATTTGGAATTGTAATTCCAGAATCTATTTTCGGTGTTCTAGCAGCTCTTGGTCTGTATGGTGTTAGAGATGCAGTTGGTAAGAAGTAATTCAAACTAACTCACCAATCTTAAACCGAAGGCTCACTTAATGTGGGCCTTTGGTCTTTTTTTAAAAAAGCTCTTGACTCGTATAGTTAAAAGCTTGTATATTATAACAATATAAAATTTGAGGTTTTTACATAAATGAAAGAATTAACAGCAGAACAGTTACAACAAAATTATGACAAGTTGATACAACTTGTTAATAATACATTTGATGGAGATAAAAGAGATAATCTTCTAAAGATGTATGAACACTTTAAAGATAGAATTATGTTTGCACCAGCAAGTGGTAAAGAACAATACCACAACGCTTTTCCAGGTGGTTATATAGAACACATACTGCATGTTATTAAGTGTTCACAAAAAGTTGGACAACTATGGAAAGATATGGGAGCTCATATTAATTGGACAGATGAGGAATTAGTATTTAGTGCAATGCATCACGACTTAGGTAAGGTAGGTTCACTTGAAGGAGACTACTATGTACCAAATGATTCAGAATGGCATAGAAAGAATCAAGGTAAGATTTATAATCATAACGGAAATATTCATTATATGAATGTTACTGATAGGTCATTCTTTCTTTTAAATCATTTCCAAGTTCCAATGACAGAACAAGAATTTTTAGCAATTAAACTTACTGATGGTTTGTATGAAGAAGCTAATAAAGGTTATCTTATGACTTATATGGATGACTTTCAATTGAAAACAAATCTACCAACTATTCTACATCAGGGTGATATGATGGCATCTAAATTAGAATATGAGGAGTGGAAGTATAATCATTCAAGTGAAGACTATGTTACTAAAGCTAAAAGAAAAGAAGAATTAACAAATAGTCAAAGTAAGGTATTTAATGATTTATTCGGGGGATAGGATATGAAAATAGATGGACAACAACAACCACCACAGATGAATATAGATATTATGAAAGATACTAAAGTAATTGTTTGTGGAGCAAAACAAGTAGACTTAGAAAAGGGTATCGAGGTAGTTTGTGATGGAGAAGCTTTTGATGAAGCTGTTGAATTAAGAAAAGTTTCTGCATTAGTTTCACCTAATGGTAAAGTTGGAGTAGTACCAGTTCCATTTTACTATTGTTTAAAATGTGGTGCTAGAAAAGACTTATCGAGTATACAGTAATGGAAATAATTTTAATAATAATTTTAAGTCTGATTGTATTTGGTTGTATATATGTGATTTGGAATTTAAATTCTAAAGTTACTACCTATGAAGACCAAATAGAAGAATATCAGATGTGGATTGACAGTTTTACAGATACCGTTGAAGATGTCGATAAAAAATTAAAAGATATAGATTCAAAAGGTACATTTGAATCTGATGATGAAGTGGGTACATTTTTTACAACATTAAAAGTATTAATGGGACAAATAACAGAATACTGGGAGAAATAGAATGTCAGAAGACAAACCAATAATGGAGAAAAAACCAAGAAAGAAAAAGAGTAAAATTTACTTTGGAACTCCTGTACAAGAAGCTATAATTAGATACCAAAATGAAAAATCTCAATCAATGAGAAATAAAATATATAGAGAAGAGATACAATATGCTTTTGATAAATTAGCAGAAAATATAATTCATACATATAAGTTTTATTACTTTGATGTCCCATCGGAACAAGTTAAACACGATGTTGTTGGATTTCTTGTTATGAATATTGAGAAGTATGAAGCTGATAAGGGAAGAGCGTTTTCTTATTTTTCTGTTGTAGCTAAAAATTGGTTAATATTAAACAACAATAGAAATTATAAAATGTATAAACTACATAAGAGTACTGATAGTATGGATTATAATAATCATATGTCATCATTGTCAGAACAAGAGGGTATGAGTGAAAATACTGTAGAATTTTTTGATGAATTGATAGGTTATCTTGAGTCTAATCTAACTACAATCTTTAGAAGAAAAAAAGATATTGCAGTTGCAGACTCTGTATTGTATTTGATGAAAACACGACAGATGATTGAAAACTTTAATAAAAAAGCTTTATATGTTTTAATTAGAGAAATGACTGGTTCAAATACTCAACACATAACTAGAGTTATAAATGTTATTAAAAAACACTATAAAACCTTACATAGAGAGTATAATTCTACTGGAACATTGTCATATAAAAATGGAAGTGGTAGTTTTCAAATATAAAAATTAATTTTATATATATTTACAAAAGAGGGTAACAAGTTGTTACCCTTTTTTCGTTTATTACATATTTATATATGAGAAGGTCTATAAGGAGCTAATTATGGGTATGAAAGATAAAGATACAGAAATATTTAAAGGTAAAACTTTATCATCTCTTTTAAATGATATTTACAATAATCAACTACACACTAAGAGTCAGATTGATTTATTGTGTGATGAGTTGTCAAAGATGATAAAAAATGTTAGTGATGTAGCTGTTATATCACCAATTATAAAAGATTATTTAGATGTAGCTGTTAAAAATGATGACCAATTAGTGAAGATTGCAAATGTGGTCACTAAAATACTAACAGCTAAATCTGAATCGGCCGATGAAGGTATTTTAACAGATAAAGAAAAATCACAACTACTTGATGCTTTAAATGAAGAGGTTCAAGATATTCATAAAAAATCTGAAGAAATAAAAAATAAAAGAAGTGAACTAGATGATAATAACTTTTTGGAAAATTAAATTATGGCATATAAGATAGATAAAAATACAAAAGGCTTTTCAAGCTTTCAAAGAATGGCTAGTAATTTTCAAAAATTGGTAGGGCCTGCGTATGCGGGTGCTGGAACTGCTGTACCAGACCAAGATTTTTATGAGTTAGAAGAGGCTGAAGTAGTACAAGTTGTATTAAATCCTGGTGACCCTGGATATGTAAGATTTGATGACTTAGGTAAAATAAAGGCTAGGTATATTAATAGTGAAGTAAATACTAGTACTGGGGATTTAAGATGGGCATATCCAATGTCTTCCAACTTTAGGTGTTATCCAGTTGTTGGTGAAGTTGTTATTATGGCAGAGTATTTTGGTAGAAGGTATTATATGCCAACTCTTAACAAAAGAGCTTCTGTAAACAATAATATATTTCCTGGTGTCTCATTAAATAAATTAGCAGCAGGTAATGGTAAAGGAAATTCTAAAGACTATAAATCTAATTCTGCTTCTGGTGGTGGGAGTAGTAAGGGAATGGCAGATATTGTATCTAAAGTATATAAAACATTTGTTCCTAATATGACTATACTTCCAACTAAAGTTGGTACTGGTGATTTAGTCATTGATGGTAGGTTTGGTCAATCAATAAGAATGTCAGCCGCTGGTACAAAAAAAGAACAATATAATTCACCAAATATGTTCTTCAGGGTAGGTCAGAGATTATCATCAGATGACCCAACTGGATTTTTATCAAAAATGGGATTTGGTAACCCATTGTCCGAAAATATAAATGATGATGGTACTAGTTTGTATATGACCACGAATGAAAAAATTGGATTAATAACTTCTACTGCTAAGGATACAAGTAATAAAGTTCATAGTAAGAGTTGGAAATCACCAGTAAAGGGTACGACATTAACAGTACCAAGTTTTTGGGATGGAAAACAAATCATATTAAATTCAGATAGGCTGATATTTAATAGTAGGAATAATGAAATGGTATTCACATCATTAGGTTGTACTTATTTCTGTACTTCCCAATGGTTTCTTTCAGACTCAATGAAAGGGCATGTTTTTAATACTGAGGGACAAACTGTTATACGAAATAAAAAGAATACTATTATCAATTCACCAAAAATATTTCTTGGTGTCAAAGATGAAGCAAAACCAAAACTAATTGAAGGAAAACTTGAACATTTAGTTTTAGGTGAAACATTAAAAGGTTTAATAGAAGAGTTGATTGATACTATAACTAAAGCTCAATATATAAATGGTGCAGGGCCAGCTAGTTTGAACCCGGCTAATTTACCAAAGTTTATGGGTATAAAAAATAAACTGAAAAAGATTTTAAGTAAACAGAATTTTACAATGTAATGGAGGTTATCATATGAAAAATGATTTAACAAAAACACTTAGGAAGATAATTAGAGAAGAAGTTGAAAAAGCTGTAAGGACAGAGTTTGTTAACTTTGTTTCTTTATTGGGTGAGACTAAGACACCTAAAAAGAAAGTAATTAAAAAACCTAAGAAAAAAGTAGTTTCTGAAACATCTATAAAAAAGATGGTTGATGAAATAGTACCTCAACAAGAGAAACAAACCTTTACTAAAAATTCAGTATTGAATGATATACTGAATGAGACACAAGGTGGGATTCCTCAAGATGGTACTATACCACCACAACCACAAGGTCAAGAAGAATGGCCAACAATGGGTAAAGGAACATTTGATAAGAGTAGAATGGCAGAAATGATGGGGTATGGGGGAGAAGTACCACAGACACAGGGTATGAAAACTCCTGAAGGAACTCCTGTTGCTAATGTTCCAGATTCTGTATCAAAAGCTATGACTCGTAATTATGGAGACTTAATGAAGGCTATAGATAAGAAGAAACAAGGAGCACCTTTAAAGGGATAAAATATGTTAAACAAGTCATCATTAGCTAAAGAATTAGAATCAGTACTAAATCAGGATTTACCTACTGATTTAAATGAGGTAAAAAAAGTAAAGAGTACTAATAAGAAAAAAGCAAAAGGGATGGCTAATGCTTTAGATAAATTTGTAAAAAGTGCTTCAATTGATATAAAAAAAATACAAATGTTGCCGGGCACTAATATAATGACATTACCAGGTCAACCCGTAGTAAACGCTCCACCTATAGCCGGAGGAGCAGGAGCTACATCAGGACCTGGACAAGCTAAAACATCTGCACCTGCTAAAATGATGCCACCTAGTGGTATTAAATGTGGTAAGGTGTATTAGGAGTAAACAATATGCTTAATAAATCTAGTTTAGCTAAAGAATTAGAGTCAGTATTGAATATGGATTTACCTACTGATTTAAATGAAGCTGCTAAAATAAAAAGAAAAAACAAAAAAATAGCTAAAGGTATGGCCGATGCTATTGATAAATTTGTTAAGAGTGCTTCTGTTGATGTCAAAGGACTACAGATGCTACCTGGTACTCAATGTGTAACAAATCCTGGTCAACCTGTAGTAGCACCAGGTGGTGGTTCAACAACTGGACCTGGAACTGGAATGACATCGGCTCCAGCTAAATTAAATCCAGCTACAGGTATAGATTGTGCCAAAGTGTATTAGGAGAATATAAATGCCAGAAAAACCGATAGATATAATTTTAGATGATACTATAAAGAGAGGTGGTTCTCAAGTTCTTGATAGTGAGAATGATATTGCTATTGGTATTTCTTTACCTATAACAAAGGGTATGAATGGATATTTTGACCAAGAATTTACAACTATAAAGCAATTAAAACACAATATTAAAAATTTACTTCTTACTATGAAAGGTGAAAGATTAATGTTACCAACATTTGGTACAGAAATATATTCATTATTATTTGAACAAGATGATGGTACTCTTTCTAGTAAAATAGAAGAGTCTGTTTTAGAAGCTTTTAAAATTTGGCTACCATTTGTTAAATTGGAAGATTTACAAGTATTGAGTTTAGAGGGTAATAGGCCAGGTGAAAGAAATGATGGAGTTGAAACTCATAGAAATTCATTCCAAATAAAACTAATCTTCAGTTTACAGAATGACCCTACTTTATTAGAATCAATTTCATTACAAGTAACAGGACCAGAGATATAGGAGAGTATAGATGCCAGAACATTATAATAAGATAAATAGTAAAAAAGAAGTTAGATATTTAAATAGAGATTTTTCAACATTTAAAAAGTCTCTGATAGATTTTTCAAAAACCTATTATCCAACTACATATAATGATTTTAATGAAACATCACCTGGTATGATGTTTATAGAAATGGCTTCTTATGTTGGGGATGTTTTGTCTTTTTATATAGATAAACAATTTAAAGAATCTTTACTTCCTTATGCAGAAGAAAGAGAAAATGTAATTGATTTGGTAAAAACATTAGGATATAAGCCAACTGCTACAACTCCATCAACTGTTAAGATAGATATTTATCAAACTGTACCATCTAAAACAACAGATGGTGGTGTGACATATTTTCCAGATATGGATTATGCATTACAAATAGATGCTGGAGCTGTTTGTAGAGCTAAATCTAACTCTACAAATTTTAGAACATTAGATGTTGTTGATTTTAAATTTTCGAGCTCATTAGACCCAACAGAAATAACAGTATATGAATATAATGATACTACACCATCCTTGTACTTATTAAAAAAAGAGGTAGAAGCCGTAGCTGGTACTTTAGAAACAAAAACATTTACTTTTGGTAACCCAAAAAAATATGACTCAAGAACTTTAGAAGTAAACGATATTAGTGAGATAGTATCAGTTACAGATAGTGATGGTAATAAGTGGTATGAAGTCCCTTATTTAGCTCAAGATACTGTTTTTGTTGATGTAGCTAACGATATGAAAAATGACCCAGCTTTAGCTCAATATTCTTTAGATACGCCCTATTTGTTAAGAGTTAAAAAAACTTCTAGAAGATTTATATCAGAATTAACTTCTGATAATTTACTTAAAATACAATTTGGTGCCGGAGTTTCTGATTCACCAGATGAAGTTATAACACCTAATCCTGAAAATGTTGGTTCTCCGTTGGGAACTGGAGTTAATAGATTAGATAAAGGATTTGACCCGGCTAATTTTTTATATACAAAGTCATATGGACAAGTTCCACATAATACTACATTAACAGTACAATATGCTAAGGGTGGAGGTATAGAGTCTAATGTCCCTCAAGGAGATATTACTGAAATAATTTCCTTTGATACACTAAATGACCAGTCTAGTGTATCAAATATAACACTATTTAATAATGCAGTAAATTCTGTAGCTGTAAGTAATACAATACCTGCTACTGGAGGTAAAGGAGCTGAGTCAGTAGATGAGTTAAAATTTAATGCTTTAGCTAGTTTCCCTTCTCAAAATAGAGCAGTAACAAAAGAAGATTATATAGTTAGGTGTTATTCATTACCTGCTAAGTATGGTAACTTAGCTAAAGTTTATATAGCACCAGATGAACAATTAAATAAAAAAGATGAGGTCGTTGATTCACAAGGTAATGTTTTAATGCCACCACCTGATAAAATTTCAAATCCATTTTCATTAAATTTTTATTGTCTTGGATATGATAAAGATAAAAAACTAATAAACTTATCAGAAGCCGTAAAACAAAATTTAAGAGTATATTTATCTCAATATAGAATGTTAACTGATGCTATAAATATATTAGATGGATATATTGTTAATATTGGTATTGATTTTGAAGTAATTACATTACAAGGATATAACAAAAGAGAAGTAGTTTTAAAATGTATGGAAGAAATAAAACATTTTTTTGATACAGATAAATGGCAAATAAATCAACCAGTAATAAAACCAGATTTAAGTTATAAGTTGTCTTTAATAGAGGGTGTTCAAAATGTTACTTCTTTAGAAATTAAAAATATAACAAAAGATGGATATTCAAATAATGTTTATGATTTACAAGAAGCAGAACCATTAACTGAAGATGGTAAACCCACTGGTATTATTTACCCTTCACTTGACCCAATGATATTTGAGATTAAGTATCCACATAAAGATATAAAAGGGAGAGCTAGATAATGCATATATTTACTTATATTGATAAAGATGCTACTATTTATGAAAGAGCAAAGGCTTTAGGAGTAGCTACATCACAACAACAACATCAAAATACAGGTTTAGATTCTATTCTAGAAATACAGAAATATAGTATTGATGGTTCTTTCTACAATTCAAGGGCTCTTGTATACTTTGATATGACAGCACTATCATCAGAGATTACTGCTGGGACTGTTTCTGCAAACGCAACTCATTCTCTACTTTTATATAATACTAAAGCTATTGATATTCCCCTGTCATATACATTAGAAGTTCATCCAATATCTGAAAGTTGGGAAATGGGTACTGGTAAATTATCAGATTTTCCAATAACACAAGATGGTTGTAATTGGAAATATAGAGATGGATATTTAGATGGAAGTGGAAGTCAATGGGCTACTAGTTCATTCAATACTGATACTGATTATACTGCAACAGGTTCTGGAGACTTCGGTGGTAGTTATTATAAAGGAAAGAGTGGAGCTACAAGTTTTTATACTCACACAAAAACATATGAATTTGAAGCTACTGATTTGGATATTGATATAACACCTTCAATAGTTGCTATACACGGAAATTCTTTTCAAAATCAAGGATTTATAATTAAAAGAAGTGATACCCAAGAAAATAATAATACACCTTATGGTAATTTACAATTTTTTTCAAGAGATACTCACACAATATATATTCCAAGATTAGAAACTAAATGGGATGATTCGGTTTGGTCAACTGGTAGTTTATCTGCATTGAATGTTGATAATGATATAGTCCTATATATGAGAGGATTAAAACCAGAATATAAGAACACATCTATAGAAAAATTTAGAGTCTATGGTAGAAATAGAATTGTAGCTAAAACCTACTCAACTCAATCAGATTATCTAACCACACAGTATTTACCTAGTGGTTCTACTTATTATTCTGTTAGAGATGCATCAACTGATGAAGTTCTTATTGATTTTGATGATTATACAAAAGTAAGTTGTGATTCAACGGGTAATTTTTTTAATTTTAGATTAAGTACATTACAACCAGAGAGATATTATAAATTTTTATTCAAAGTAGTAAGTGGTTCATCTACTCAAATTTTTGATGATAATAAATTTCAATTTAAAGTAGTGAGATAAATATGGCTCAAATACAAAAAATAGTACCAAATTTATATACTAGTGGCGGAGAGTTTGTAGTAAAGTCTAAACAATCTCTTGGTAGTTCTGAAGAATACATTGGTTCTTTTCATTACAATATTGAAGAGGATAAATACTATACATTTTCTACTCCAGAGTTAGGTTTAGAATCTAGTCAAGAATTAGTTCTTATAGACCCAGAAGCTAGAGATGAAGATGGTTATATTATAGCTCCATATAATTCAACAAAAGCTTATAATTTAAAATTATCTAGAAAAAAATATGAAGATGTTAAGGATATTATTGATACTACAATTTCTGAATTAGCTCCACCAGAAATAGTATCACCGGAATTGACTATACCTGAAAGAATAGAATTATTAAAGGCAGAATTTTCTGAATTAAAAGAATTTATGAGTGACCCTGATTTAGATTTATTAATAAGAGAATCTTTATTAGAGTCTAGTGAAATATTAGTCAGAGGTAACACAGATGAAATAGTATTACAGTACTTTGATATTGCTCACTTTGGTATTCAGATGAGAGGTACTTTATCAAATGATGGTGATGGTGTTCCAAAAGGCCCGCATGTAAAAATAGAAGTAAATAGAACAGATGTATTTGAGGGTGATATAAATCACACAGATTTTAGGTTTTATAATTTTATGATACCTATTGAGCAAGATGAAACTGAACAAAAAATATCTATAATATTTGATGATGATAAGAGTGATGATACTGGTGATAGAAATTTAATAATAGGTTTGATAAAAAATAAACCAATTACTTATCACGCTTATGCAGATAATCCTGATATATTTGATGAGAGTACACTTCAGATACCCGAGGTAACTTCGTCTCAACAAGACCCTACTACTGGTGATAATATCCTTATACCAGCTACACCATATGATGAAGATGACATATATGCAAGTTATGAAGAAAATATATTCTTTATTTCAGATTCAGAGTCAGAAGATACAAAGCCACTATATAGAAAGTTTACACCAACTGGAGAACCTTTTTCAGTTCCAGATGGAAAAGTGGAGGGTTCTGAAATACTTTTATATGACAAAGATGGTGATGCTCTTTTAAATAAATTTCCTAACGATGCTGTTACTTATCCTGGTAAGTTCAAAAGTAGGTTACCTTTCAATGGTCAAATTCAAATAAAACTTCCTACTGATTTTTTTCTTAGTGAGTTTCCGTCTCAACCTGTTGAATTTACAACAGATGATTTTCAGATAGGTAATATAAAAGCAACTAAAATAGATTTAATAGAATGTCAGACAAAAGAGCAACTACAAGTAGACTCTGTAGAAGCTTTGAAACAAAGAATTGAAGAAGAGAATGAAATACTTATAGACGAAGCTGAAGCAGCTAACTCAGTTAGTTCTAGTCAAGCAATAGAAATAGCTCAATTAAAATCATCTATAGAGATGATGTCCGAACAATATTTAGCTTTGTATGATTTAGAAGATACTGGAAATAATATGCAATATAACAGTAGATTTACAAAAGGTGTAGATAGAGATGGTAATAATGCTTGGAGAAGTGATAAGAGAGCTAAGTTTTGGCATTTAAATGCAGGTTATGATGATGTACAAGGTGGTGCACCACTACTGTTAGGAGAATGGAAAGACCATTCTGGTGCTCCGGCAAATGTATCGGGTTATCCCGGTAACCCTCAAGGTAAAATTAGATTACATTATTTTCCTGCAGATGCAGAACTTTCACCAGAGGGTTGGCCAAACGAAACCCAACGAATTGGATTTAGAATGAAGGCTAATAATTATAAAGGTTGGCCAAAAGTTAGATTAAAAGACCATAATACTGGTAAGACTCAAACTAAAACAGTAGATTCATATGATTGGAAAATTTATTACTTTGATATTGCTTTAGCAGATGTTGGTATTGAGAATAAAAATATAGATTTAAGTGTAGTATTTATAAATAATAAAATGAGAAGAGGGCCTTGGTATAGAAGAGGAAGGTATAATGATAGAACGGGTGCAGACAGAGACCTTTGGATAAGCCACATCGTTAGAGAAGATGGTACTATGTATGCAACAAATCAAACAAATAATGCTGCTATGACTGGTAATATAATGAAGGATGATGAGGGTAATGATTTATTAGTTGAATCAAATACATCTAATTTTCAAAAACATAGTGTAGAACTATGTGATGTCAACGGTGGTAATCCATACTGGTATTTTTCTAACAACGACTATAAACCAATACAAAAATTTAATAATAATGGTGGTTTAAGATTTACATTTCCAGCTAACTCTGAATTTATATTTGTTAAAGCTAATGAATCAACACCTCCACCTAATAAATTTGCTCATTGTTTTCTTGGAGGTATAGGATTATCAGATGGTGGAACTCAAGATACTAATTTAGATAAGATGGATGACCTTCACGGATTATTTGTTATTCCGTATAAGAAATATAAATTTAAATTTTGTGCGGCTAAAAGAGGAAATGATAAATCTATAAGTTATAATGGCTACGAATCTGATTCTCCAGTATCAAATGTAAAATTTGGTGCTTGGGTTGGTGATAGAAGAAATGGTTGGAGGGGAAGTAGTAATCCATATCCTGGTACAGAGGGATATGAGTGGTTTACATCAGATACATTTGAATTACCAGCAAACAAAGATTGGAAAGCTTATGAGATAGAATTTACACCAATACCTGGGCCACAAGGTGGTACAAAGGTTTATTTTGGTTTTTATATGCACTTAGGACAAAGAGGTGAGGGTAACATTATAGATTTTTGTGAATGTCGTATTGTAGGCCCACTACCAGAGGATGAATATTAAAAAGAGGAAAATAGATGCCAATAAAAGACTATAAAAATTATGATGATATAAAAGAAACACCAGGAAAGGCTACTGGTAATTATATAGATAAAAAGACTTCTGCACTAATTGAGGTTGGTGTTGAATTTCCATATAATACTTTCGGTGGTTCTGATGATAAAATAGAATTTCATGCATATTCAATAGAAGATAATCCACTAGGTTCTAAATTTGAAGGTGTTCAATATCAATTAGCTCCCAAATCTGGTTCAGATGGTGCTTCTATTTTACAATTAAATCCTGATAAGGAATTAAATGAGTTGGGATTTTCATTAGGTAGGTATAAATATACCTATAATGTATATCAGCAGTTAACTCATAATAATTGCTATATACATACCATATCACCATCTAGAACAGAAGCTTTAATATTTCCTGTAAAAACTAGAAATTTTTATAATGATTTTAAAACCAATTTAGAATTTACTCATTTTGCTAATAAAGTAAACATAGGTGCTTCTGTTGGATTTGAAATGTTTGATGTTAATCAAGATGGTGATGTTAATGTTCTTGATATTGTTCAAGGACTGAATGTAGGATTTGATAGTCCAGAAACTAGTTCAGATGGTCAACCTATAAAAGAATTTATAACACCTTCTGAAGCTATGATAATGGTTGATTACATTCTTGGATATAATGCAGGTCAAGGTTCACCTGGTAGTTATATTGGTGGTGAATTTATAAACAATACAAATAAATTAGAAACAAAATTATCAGTTGAAAAATTAAAAGAGTCTGGATTTCCTCAAGATAAATTACAATCATTAAATACACAAGGTGGAACTAATGAAGAAGCTTGGTTAAAATTAGCTCAAAGAGTTTTGAGAAATTATCAACAATTTGATATTCTTGACCCAGAAACATTAGATATTTATGCGAACTTTGGTGATAATCAATTTTCTTTAATTACTAATTGGGTAAAAGATGATGTAACTTATCCAGAAGCTCCACACGGAATCGTAGTAAAGTTTTTAGAACCTCTACCAGAAGAAGTTACAGAAAGAACTCAACTTTCTTTAACTAAATTTTATAGTCCACCAGTTATTGATAAGATAAATTTAGTAGGAGTTCCACAAAATCAAAGACAATTAAATGTTTTAGCACCACATAATAAAAAAATTGATATAGATTTTAAACCTAAACAAATGGACCAGTTTGAAACTTGGGAAGAGGTGTTGGGTTCTAAACCAACTACTCAGCAAAACCTAATAGATTTTTATATATCTGGTAGTCATTTAGCACAATCATTAAACATAGATTTTACAGATTATAGAAATTTTGTTAAATTTGGTTCTGCTAATGAAAGATTAGCTAATTTTAAATATAAATTAGGATTGATAGAATCATATGATTCTAAATCTGATGCTTTTACATTAGTTTCCGGTTCAACTCTAACTGTTAATCATTATAAAAAATTAAAAAGAGAATTGATAAGTGGTTTAGACTCATATGAAAAATTCTTATACTATGAAAGTGGTTCATTTATATCTGAAAGTGGATTAGGAGCTACTGGTACTGTTGATTATCAAGATGCTACAGCACCAAAACAAAATTCAACAAAACCATATATATTATATTCAGTTACATCGTCAGAATTTACAACTTGGTATTCTAATCAAAGTTCTAATGCATTAAATCACGATAATTATAATGAAGATTCTTTACAATCTAATGTTCCTATTCATATGAAAACAGGAGATGAAAATTCTGAATATCTTTTATTTTTAAATATGATGGGACAACATTTTGATACAGTTTGGACATATGCTAAACATATGACTGATATATCAAATAGAGCACACAATATTGACTCTATATATAATTTTGACCCAAATGTCGAGGGTACAAAAAATTATGAAGGATTACATAAAGATTTAACATATTTTATAGCTAAATCTCACGGATTAAAATTAAATAGTGGAAATGATTTAGTTAAATTGTGGAAATATGCACTTGGAGAAAATCAATATAATGAAGGAACTATAACTATAAGTGCTAGTAAAATAACTTTACAAGATGGAGCTTTTTCAAATGATTTAGAAGATGGAACTTTGTTTATATCAGATAATGAGAATCCATCAGGCTCAAACTTTGAAGCTACTATAACTAATGTATATCATACATCAGCTTCAATATCACCTGCATATAGTGGTGAATTTAGTTCAAGTAATTACACAATTACATATGACATAGAAGGTTCTCAAAATACACAATTAAGTGCTAATGATTATACAAAAGAAATATGGAGAAGGTTATTAAACAATTTACCTTATATGTTAAAAACAAAAGGAACTGCTCGTTCAGTTAAAGCTTTAATATCTTGTTATGGTATTCCACAAACAATACTACAGATTCAAGAGTATGGAGGCCCAACAGAGGTAGGAAAACAAATTTATACAAAAGAATCTTTTGCACATGCACTTCATTATACTGCTAGTAATCAGTATGTAGATTTAAATTGGAAAGCTACATCAAAAACAAGTAGAAGACCTGATGCACTTCAGTTTAGATTTGCGTTTGATGAGGATTTAAATACTACTTTTACACCATCTATAATGAGAATTGGTACAATCGGCGATGGTAGTAGTGGTAGTGTTAGATTGGCCACATTAGGTGGAGGAGCTACTGCAAGTGTAAATTGGGATATAAGAGCTAACACATTGAGTGGTAGTTTGTATCACGATATAGGTCAAGGAACTGGTACATCAATGTTACCTAGTTTTCCAAGTGGTATACCTGGTAGAGACCAATATAATACAGTATCTTCTTCAATGACTGATTGGGGATATTTAACATTTAACATCTCAGGTTCAGAAGGATATAAAACAATGTTTAGTGAAGTACTTCCAATTTTTAATAAAAAGTTTTGGCAAGTAACTCTTCAGAGAACTTCGGCTTCAGATGCATCTGATATTGACCAAACATATGAATTATATGTTAAGCAAGCAGTAGGTGATAGGGTTTCTTTCTCATCACATACATCTATGTCATTTTCTGCATCACAAGCTTCATATAAGAGTAGTTTCACATCATCAGATAATTTGTACATTGGTGACTCTGGTTCTGATATGCCTCATTTCTTTAGTGGTAGTATATCTGAGGTTAGATTATGGAATAAACCTTTACTAGAAAAAACAATAAACATTCATACAAAAGCTCCTTATTCTTTTGCTGGTGGAACAACAAGTTCTTTCTATGATAACTTGGAAGTTAGATTTCCATTTAATTCTGAATATGAATTTGAAACACCTGGTGTATCTACACCAAATGTACTTTCTAGTTCTAATATAGCTAGTATACAAACATATCAAGAAACTGCATCTTTAATTAATTTTGGAACAACAAATAAATCTCTTAAAGGTTTTGATATAGAGAATAATTTTGAAATACCAAACATTGGTGCTAATAGATTGACATCTAATAAAATTCGAATTGAGAGTGCAACTCTTGATGGAAATCTTAGTACAAAAGTAAGAGCTGAAAAAAGAGCTAATGATTATTCACCTGTTGATTCACCAAAATTAGATGTTTATTTTTCTCCAGTAAAACCTATAAATGAAGATATAATAGCAGATTTTTCTGGTCTAGAGTTAGATGATTTACTAGGAGACCCTGCAGATATTTATAAGGATAAATATACTCAATTAGAAACACTTAGAAAATTATATTTTCAAAGATATGATAATTTAAATAATTTTTTTGATTATATTAGATTAATTCAAATGTATGATTCTACTCTGTTTGACCATATAAAAAGTCTAATACCATATAGAGCTCACGAAAGTGTTGGATTGTTAATTGAACCGCATTTATTAGAAAGGTCTAAATTTTCCGGTTGGAAAAAACTTGTTAAGGAGGAAACTCATTTTAGAAATACTAAAGGTAGAGATGTACCTGGTGAAAATATTGCTATAGATTATTATGATAGAGGGCCAAACTTAACTGCTTCTACTGAAGGTTCATTTCAGTATAATAGTGGTTCTGTAGATTTAAATACAGATAGTATTGCTGCTGAAGCCGATTTATATAATGTTGTTGGTGGTCAAGTATTTAATGATACGGTAACTTTAGGTAATAAGTTAGAAGTTAATTTATCAACTACCTCTAGTTTAACAGCTCCAACAGTTGATGATTTCAATCTTGTTTTAGATAATATAATTGTACAAACTTCAGCTTCTAAAGAAACAGAATTAAATGCTAATTTACTTTATAACCTTACTTCCTCTGGAAATGTTGAAGATGGTTTACAAAATGGTGTCTCAACTACTTATTTAGCTGATATTAAAAAGTTTCAAGGTTCTCACGAGTCTTCTTCTTATATTGTAGGAGATGGGGGAGCTGGATATGTTTCTAATCCAGAGTTATGGCACGGTAATCCAGAAAAAGAAGCATATCATCCATTTATTCATAAACAAGTTTTAAATTACAAGTATTTAGTACATAGTTCTTCTCAATATGAGTGTGTTTTAACTGACGGTCAAGTTGTAGCTAAAAATCAAATACCATATGGGTATTGGGATAATGATAGGAGTATAACTGGTTCAATAGATTCTGATATGGCAAGTTTAGGATTTCTACCATCAGAAGCAGTACCACCAAATAATTATGCATATAAAGCACAAAAATATACAGGAATTAAGAATACGATAACAACTACTTATGATGGAAAAGACGCATTTGAAGTACACGAAACATCACCAACTGTATTGGTAGTCTCAAATACTTCACCAAATACATTACAAGTACAATAATTGATAAATAAATGAATAAAAATTCAATTCGACTATATTTATATATGAACAAAATTATTGTTTATATTAAACGAGTTATAGATATTTCGAATAAAAAAATTATATAGGAGATAAAATATGGCATATCTTGACAATACTACGATAACAGTAGATGCTATACTTACAAAAAAAGGTAGAGAAAGATTAGCGTCAGGTGGAAAAAGTGTGAATGGATTTCACATTACTCAATTTGCGTTAGGTGATGACGAAATTGATTATTCATTATGGGACCCGACGCACCCCAATGGTTCAGCTTATTATGGTTCAATTATAGAAAATACACCATTACTAGAAGCTGTTTCGGATGAGACTCAAATTATGAAGTCTAAACTTTTAACACTACCAAAGGGAACTCCAAAAGTTCCACTTATTGATGTTGGTTTAGATTTGGGTACAACTGGTATGATTACCTTGACAGTAACACAAAATACAGAAGTTACTTTATCTCCAGTAACTGCTAACATAGCTGGTGCAGACCAAACATTAGGATATACATTTATTCTACATAATGGTCAATTCGCAAGTCTTAATGTTACAGAAGGTGTTGATGCTAATTTAGTCGGTACTGTTCCATCTTTCTTAGGAGACATTACCCAACAATATACAATTAGTGAGGTTGGTAAAGTTATGAAGTTAACTCCAAAAAATCTTATTTCAACAACGAACAAATTTACAAAAATTACAATTATCGGTAATGAGACTGGTGCTCAGAAAACATTGGACATTAAAGTTGTTCCACAAACTGAGAATACCAACGCCGCTGGATAATTAAATAGGAGAATATAAAAATGGCAAATGTAAGTGTAGAACAATTGATAGAGCAAATCGGACAAGCTTTAGCAGATGACCAAATGGAAGGTAAACAACTAGGTGGTAATATAGCTGCTGGTGGAATAGGTGGTTTTTTACAAACTAATATTAGACCTAAATTAGAAACATTACTTTCGACCCAAGCCACAATAGATGCAACAGTATCTAAAGCCTTTAGTAAATTTAATATGTCAGATGATTTAGTAGAAAATGTGATGCAGAAAGTTACTACTCCACTATGGACTAACAGTACATCTTCATTGAGTTCATTCTTTACATCTTCCACACAAACTGGTTCGACACAAGGAACTTATTACTGGGATATTTATAATTTAGCTCCTGGTACTGAAAATTCTGCTGTACAATTTTCTATAGCATATGGTCACTATGCTGGTAGTGGTTCGGGTGGAATAACAGATAATAGACCATATAAAGCTATTTATTCTCAGCATGTTAACACAGTATTAAATCCTGGGGATACAAGATTTTCATTCTCTCCAATTGTTGGTACATCAAATTACGAAGATGATTTTTATGCAATAAATATTTCTAGACCTCTATATAAAGAGAGACTTGACCCTGGAAATTGGGAATTAAAATTAAGTGGTTCTCAAAATGTTCTTCAGTTTATAGACGATAGTGGACAATCAACATCTGCTGGTACTGGTTCTGGTGCTAGAGTATTTAACATCGTTAGTGGTACAATTGATGGTGGTCAAGTAGGTACTCAAAAATATGGATTTGTTTATCCAGATGTTGGTATGATTGTATTTAGTGGACAAATAAGTGCTTCAGTTGGTTGGGACATAACCACTTCTGATACTACTTCTGCTAATCACGGATTTTTCTTTACCGCATTAAGTGCTTCTGCGGCTGCTGAAACCTTCGCTCACTTCAAAGCTCGTTCTGAAGAAGATGTGACATCTACACATTATTTTTGTAGAGTACATAGTAGTGAATATAACTTTTCAAACAATCCAACTTGGGCAAATCAAATAACTGGTATACCTGTAAACGATGAATTTAAAACAGACCCAAAAGCATATATAACAACAGTTGGTCTTTATAATGATGCTAAAGAGCTTTTAGCTGTAGCTAAATTATCTAAACCATTATTGAAATCATTCTCTAGAGAAGCAGTGATAAAAGTTAAACTTGATTTCTAAGTTGGGTGCTCATAAATGGGGACAAATAGATGTCAATATTTAAGCGACTACAACCAAGCGAAATAACAATAACGCCTTTCAAAGCACACAAGAAGTATACGCCTACAGTAGATAATATTGATAGTTCAAGTGGAGTATCTGTTACTGAAGGTATTAATTATGATGACCACTTCTATACTGCAGAAGAAAAAAATACAAATGGTATATATAAGAGAACTATTTATCATCTAGTTAATAAGTTACATTATAAATTTGAATATGACCCTGCACAAACAATTACTAATAATACTAGAGAAGTTTTAGAAAAAAACTATGTTACTAATGCAGAAGATGTTCCATTCCCAACACATCAAAGTGCTTCTATAACTCACATATGTATCCCACAACAAAAATTTGGTGAAGGTATTAAGCCCGGAACAGTTAAGATTACAACTAGTAGTGGTTCATTAAATGGTGAAGTTTATTTAGATGATAAGTTAGGTAACTTATACAGTTCTACCAAATCAGCATCTTGGGATAGTAGTACATCATCTTCATATTGGCCACCAAGTTCAAGTTTAAAGGGTTATTGGAAATTTGATAATGCGTCTGAACCTTATATTGATTATTCAGGTTATGGTAATCACGCACATCATACTGGTTCTACTTGGACAACATACTATGATACAGCTTCTATATTTGATGGATTCGCTATAAAGACTTCTAACTCGATAGGTGGTGAAGGTGGTATGAGTGGTGTTAGATTAGCTAAACATAAAGATTTAACAAATCAGAATAAACAGACTTGGACTTTTTGGTTTAAACCAGATGGTCATAATAATGCATCATCTGAAGCTAGAATTATATCAAGAGATTTATCAGAGTATTTTGGATTAAGAGAAAATGGAGCATACGATAGTAATGGTGAATGTGACATAATAGTCACTAGAGGAAATGGTGCATCTAATTCTCATACTAATGCATTAATTTCAGGAAGTTGGCACTTCGCTGCATTTTCAATTGATTATACTGAACAGAAACAAAGTTTCTATCTTTGGAACGGAACACAATGGTTTGAAAATGTAAATTCAACTACTGGTGGTGTTAATGCTTGGGATGGTAATAATAATCCACAAGAAAGAAAACGAATGGTGGTATTGGGTGCTAACTCTGAAAGAGAAACTGATATTCATATGAGTCAAACGGCTACCAATTTATTCTCTGGAAGTTATGACGAGGTTAGATACTATGATACTAATTTATCTGAAGAACAGATTTACGCATTAAAAGATTTTCCAAGAGGAGCTAAAGAATCATTTGTTGGTGATGTATGGTATAATCAGGGTGAGATTGTTGTTAAGACTATGGGAGAACATAAAAATTTAGCATTAGGAACTGGTTCAGATGGATTTGAACTTGAGTGGGATGCTACAGTAAAAATTAACGAACACGAATATAGATGTACTGCAGAAGTAGATGAGTTTAATAAAACAATAAATAGAAGTATAATTGCAGAAAGTTTAAATAATGATGAATTAATTGGTGTTGCTAGTCACTCATTATTTTCACCATATATAACAACAGTTGGTCTCTATGACCAAAATTATGCTTTACTAGCTATTGGTAAATTAGCTAGACCAATTAAAACATCTACTGAAACACCAATAACATTTGTAGTAAGATTAGATTTTTAGGAGATTAAATGGTTATATTAGGATTAGATGTATCGACATCTTGTGTCGGATATGCATTTACAGAAGATAAGAAGATTCTCGATATGGGATTCATCGACATCAAAAAAGAAAAAACACCGAGAGATAAAGTGCAAAAAGTTCTTGACTTTTTAAATAATAGCTCGTATATTGATGAGGTAGAAAATATCAATGTTGAGGATAATTTGTCTGGATTTGCAGGTGGATTTACTTCTCAACAAGTTATTATTAAATTAGCTAAATTTAATGCTATACTTTGTTTTATGTTAGAAAATTTTGATTTCAAAGTTTATAATATAAATCCAAATACTGCAAGAAAACAAGTATTTGGAAAAGCTAGAGTTAAAGGAATTAAAGCTAAAGATTATGTTAAAATGAAAATAGAAGAGATGTATGATACTAAACAATGGTGTAAAGAAACTACACGAGGAAATTGGGATAAAAGAAATATTGATGCTTATGACGGCTTGGTTATGGCATTATTTGAAAAAAGCTCTTGACTTATATAGTAATTGCTTTGTAAATTTATATTGTGACAAAACAGCATAATCAAATACTTAGACTTGTAGAACGGTTACTGAACAGAAGTACTCAGCTCAGAAACAATGAGCATGCATATCATTGCCCTTTCTGTAATCATCATAAAAAGAAACTACAAATAAACTTCAATACCTTTAGGTGGCATTGTTGGATATGTAATACTGGTGGTCATAATTTAAAACAACTATTTAAGAAATTAAAAGCTACTAGAGAACAATTTAAAGAATTATTTGAACTATTGGGTGATATGATTCCTATGAGGAGAGAGTACTCCGATAAAAAGGTTCAAGAAAAAATATCACTTCCTAAAGAGTTTAGACCATTATATCAAGTACAGAACACACCTGATTATAAGAGGTCTATAATGTATTTAAAACAACGAGGCATAACCAAAGAAGACATATTAAAGTATGGGATAGGTTATTGTGAGGAAGGTGCATACAGTAGTAGAATTATTATACCATCATATGATTCTGTTGGTAATTTAAATTATTTTGTAGGTAGAGACATCTATGATTCTAAATTAAAATATAAAAATCCACCTGTTAGTAAGGATGTTGTTGGGTTTGAGTTATTTGTAAATTGGGATGAACCACTTGTGTTGGTTGAAGGTGTATTTGACGCTATAACTATACGAAGAAATGCTATCCCGTTATTTGGTAAAACTATACCAAAGTCACTTGAGAGAAAAATTATAGAAAATAATGTCAAAGATATTTATATATCGTTAGACAATGATGCATTAGATGACGCTTTAAAAATATGTGAGCGTTTTATGAAACAAGGAAGAAATGTTTATATGATTGATATAGAAGATGGAAAAGACCCATCATCAATAGGATTTGAAAAATTTCACAATAAGCTAATAGATACTAATGAATTGGACTTCAGTACTATGATGAAGTACAGATTATTTAGCATTTAAGGAGAACTATGATAGAAGTAAAAGTACCATTCAAAAAAATAAAAACTATACACCACTTATCTGATATTCATATTCGTAATTTAAAACGACATACTGAGTATAGAGAAGTTTTTCAAAAAGTATATGATAGAATTAAGAAAAATTCTAAGGATAGTGTTATCTATGTTGGTGGTGATATAGCTCACGCTAAACTAGATATGTCACCAGAATTAGTAGATTTAATATCAGAGTTTTTACAAAATCTTGCAGATATAGCACCAACAATAGTTATAGCAGGTAATCACGATTGTAATCTAAATAACTTACATAGATTGGATGTATTACAACCGATTGTAAAAAATCTAAATCATCCTAATGTACATTATTGGAGAGACACTGGTGTGTTTAAAATGGCAGATGTAACATTTACTGTTATGTCAGTATTTGATGAACACGACATATCAAAGTATCCAAAAGCTAAAGATATAGAAGGAGATACTAAAGTAGCACTGTTTCACGGAAGTATAGATAATTGCTCAACAGATTTTGGATTTCATCTTAAAAATCCTGAACATACAACTGCAATGTTTGCTGGTTATGATTTAGCTCTTCTCGGTGATATTCACAAAAGACAGTTTATGGATAAAGAACATAGGATAGCATATTGTGGTTCATTGATTCAACAAAATCACGGAGAAGCACTAGAACACGGATACTTGACTTGGGATGTTAAATCTAGAGAATCTACTTTTGAAAAAATTGATAACGATTATGGTTATTACACATTAGAAGTTGACAATGGTGTAGTTCCTATGGTTAAAGATATGCCTAAGAAAGCAAGACTTCGTGTAAGAATCTCTAACACAGATTCATCAATGGTTAAAAAAGCTATAGCTAAAATTCATAAGACTTATAATGTTAAAGATATAGCTATAAATAGGACAGATACATTAGCTCAATCAAAAACTGGTGATAGATTGAATAAGATAAATGTTGGTGATGTGCGTAATACTGATTATCAATATACTCTAATAGATGATTACTTGAGACGACAATACGCGATTGATGATAGTGTTTTAGCTAAAATACAAGTTATCAATGCAGATTTAAACTCTCAACTACCTGAGGAAGAGGTATCTAGAAATGTAAATTGGAAGCTTAAGAAGTTTGAGTTTGATAATATGTTTTCTTTTGGTAAGAAGAATGTAGTTGACTTTGAAAAGACTAATGGTACTATTGGTTTATTCGCTCCTAATGCATCAGGTAAATCATCACTTCTAGATGCACTTTCTTTCTGTTTATTTGATACTTGTTCAAGGACTATATTCGCTAAAGATGTGATGAATAACAAACAAACTACCTTTAATTGTAAGTTAAATTTTGAAGTGGGTGGTCAAGATTATTTTATTGAAAGAAAAGCTTCAAGGAAGTCTAATGGGCATGTGCGAGTGTTAGTTGACTTCTACATTACTGATGATGCAGGTGATAGGGTTTCTATGAATGGTGACCAAAGAAGAACTACAAATCTTAATATTAAGAAAATTATTGGTGACTATAGTGATTTCATTTTAACAGCTCTTTCTCTACAAACTAATGGTACGGTCTTCATTGACAAAACACAAAAAGAGAGAAAAGAAATTCTAGCTCAGTTTATGGATATTAATGTATTTGACCAATTATATACTTTAGCACAAGAAGAAATACACGATGTTTCTGCAGTATTGAGAAGATTAAAGAGACACGATTATGGATTTGAATTATCAGAAGCAGAAAAATCTCACATAGAGTGTAGAGACGCATATGATACATTTGAATTAGCTAGAACAGATTTATTAAAAAAACAAAAGTCCAAAAATTCAGAAATTTTACTACTTTCTAAAAAGTTAAATCCAATTGATTCATCTGTTCAAGATATAGATTCATTAGAGACTCAGAATCAGCAACTTGATAAGCAGTTAGATAGTGTTGAAGATAGATTAGAGCAGATTGAGAATGATACAAATCATAATAGAGATGAATATAAGGGAGTATCAGAAGAATTACAAACATATAATGGTATAGATGAAAGGTATGAAAATTATTCAAAACTTTGTGGTCATATAAGTACAACACAATCTACTTTAGATAATTTAAAACAAGAAGTCAAGTTTAAATTGGATAAGGTTAATAAATTAGCTAAACACGAATATGACCCTAATTGTGACTATTGTGTTAAGAATCCTTTCGTTGTAGACGCTCAGAAAACTAAATCAGAATTAAAGGATGATAAGGAAACTGCACAACATTATATTGATGAGTTAAATAAATATCAAACTGAATTAGATACTTTTGGTGATATAGAAACTGATATGGTAACTTTTAAAAACTTGACTGCAACCTTAGATAATTTAAAAAATACTCAAAGAAATCTTAATAATGAAAAAGTAAGTTTGATTTCGCAGAAATCAAGTATTGAGACACAAATTCAAAACATTGATGAAAAGATTGTTCGCTACTATGAGAACGAAGATATGATTGAAGAGAACAAACAGATAGAAAAGCAAGTAAGAGCAGTACAAAATGAGCTTGATGATATTAATGTTAAGGTAGCACAATCTGACACAGAGATGAAAAAACTTCACGGACAAGTAACTGTCCATAAAACAAAAATAGAGCAAATAAACAAGACCATTCAAGAGATTAAAGACCTCGAAGATAGTTATGAAGCATACGAATATTATATGGATGCCGTTAAACGAGATGGTGTTCCTTATGAGTTGATTACAAAGGTTCTTCCTACTATAGAGGCAGAGGTAAATGGTATTCTAGACCAAATAGTAGACTTCAATATGATACTTGAGATGGATGGTAAGAATATCAACACCAAGATAGTCTATGACG
>MDSY01077004.1_pt1 | contig 26988 bp, 26 predicted proteins | sample 811131 | NCBI WGS metagenome assembly MDSY01 (sample SAMN05326643, study PRJNA326480) | marine metagenome | isolation source: seawater | place: Atlantic Ocean: South West | collected 2010
GCTCAGGCCAGTGGATTAACTAAAAATTGCTCTAAATTGAGCGATTCAGACCATGCCAATTCTCTATGTAGGGATTTGGGCCATCTTTAACACTTTACAAATGCTCGTGAAAGAGAGATTATATAGGGCTAAGAAGTCAGCAGCGCCCTTCCCTATCACTTGTAGTTATACCTACAATCTATATGCCAAATCTATTCTATGCCCCATCCAAGGCAAGTCTAAGGTAAGATAGCCACCAGTTTTTAAAGTGTGCGAACTATGTGCGCTGTTTTAAATGGTGTACTGGGGTTACACTGCTACTTTTATCCAGCCACCTCTCCCATCATAAATTTCAGGAGCCAATAAATGTCCGAAAGAACAGCCACTCTTCTCGTAGAAGGTATGGACCCAATAGAATTGCCTATCTACTCAGGCAGCACCGGGCCCGACGTTATTGATGTGCGTCAGTTGGTGAGTAAGGGCCTCTTTACTTATGACCCAGGTTTTGTGTCTACAGCTTCATGTGAATCTAAAATCACCTATATTGATGGTGACAATGGCGTTTTACTGCATCGCGGCTATGCGATTGAAGATTTAGCAGCCAACTCATCTTATTTAGAAACATGTTACCTTTTAATACACGGTGAACTCCCCAATACCCAGCAGATGAATGAGTTTGAAGGCAATATCACCAACAACACCATGGTGCATGAGCAACTCATTCAGTTTTTTAATGGCTTCCGCCGTGATGCTCACCCAATGGCAATTATGTGTGGTGTAGTAGGCGCGTTATCTGCCTTCTATCACGACCGACTGGATAACGACAACGCTCTTGATCGCGAAAAAGCCATTCACCGCTTAATTGCTAAAATGCCCACCCTTGCAGCCATGTGTTTTAAATACTCTACTGGCCAACCCTTCATGTTTCCACGTGACGACTTGGGTTATGCCGAAAACTTTTTACACATGATGTTTGGCAAACCCACCAAGGAAAGCAAAGTAGACCCAGTGTTATCTCGCGCTATGGATAAAATATTCATGCTGCATGCCGATCATGAACAAAATGCATCAACATCTACGGTCCGCTTAGCAGGTTCTTCTGGGGCTAATCCCTTTGCTTGCATCGCTTCTGGTATTGCCGCCCTATGGGGGCCAGCTCACGGTGGTGCCAATGAAGCCGTACTTGATATGCTTGAAGAAATTGGTGACGTGTCTAACATTGATGCATTTGTTGCTAGAGCTAAAGACAAGAATGATTCTTTTCGACTTATGGGTTTTGGTCACCGCGTATATAAGAACTTCGACCCTCGTGCCACAGTAATGCGTGAGACCTGTGACGAAGTATTAGCGTTACTGGGCATAGATAACGATCCGCTATTACAAATCGCCAAGCGTTTAGAACAGATCGCTCTAGAAGACGACTATTTCATCCAACGTAAGCTATATCCGAACGTAGATTTTTACTCTGGCATTATACTTAAAGCTATTGGTATCCCATCTTCCATGTTTACAGTGATTTTTGCCTTAGCACGCACAGTGGGCTGGATTTCTCACTGGCATGAAATGCTTAATAGCTCCTACCGTATTGGCCGTCCCCGCCAGCTATATACTGGCGAAACTAAGCGCCCTTACCCTACTAAATAAAATATTTTTTTATATTTAAAAAAACCACCCTTAGGTGGTTTTTTATTACCTAAAATTGGGCTCTGGCTGCTTTTTTTTGATAACTTGCAGACGGTTTATGAGGCTTTTACTTACCCATAGCGGCACAAAGCTCCGCTATAAATCAGCAAACTCTATAAACCACATCAAAGATAAAGCAATCGTTTATTTAATCAGTCGCAATGCCAGAGACAACAACTGCAGTCGGCACTTTGGCGCAGGTTTTGATTTAATGCAACCTATTGGCGCTCTGATTGTAGGTCATATTGCGGCAGCTGCACTTGTTGACACTTTATCCAGAACCAACATCATTGAAAGATAAATAGCGTTTTATCGTGTATGGCGGCATGAAGACGTGTGTAGACCGCGATGACTCTTAGAAAACAGGTTAACGGCGCCAACTTAAGTCTTGATAAAATCGACGCTGCGTCTTTAGACTAAAACAGCCTAGTCTTTTTTCAACCAAGGGTTAAAACCAGCTTTATCTTTGGCTGTAGGCTTAACATTTTTATCATCAAAGGCCACTTCTGACTTAGTTTCTGGTACCGCTTTTGAACTAGCTTGTGGCGTAGCTTCTAGCGTAGCAGTCAATGAAGAGGCTGGTACGGGCTTTGCAGCTCTAACTGGCAAGGCTCGTGGCTTTACATGAGTTGTGGCATAGTCTGCGTTATAAAATTCCGATTCAACGATGACCTCTGGTTTATATTTACGAATCTCCCAACATCGGTGAATCTTCTTATTACGGCCGAAGTCTTTATCTAAAGTCTCTTCACTGATATCTACCACGTGGTTATGCTGAAGTACTTTTTCGTCCAATTCAAAACGACGATAGTTGGTAGAGAAGATTAATAAGCCGTCTTCTGTTAATAAATCCATCACTTTATGAATCATCCACGCATGGTCACGCTGCACATCTAAAACGCCCACCATTTTCTTTGAATTAGAAAAAGTAGGCGGATCAAGAAAGATTAGGTCATATTCGCCCTTGTGACTTTTAATAAATTCCATGCAGTCGTGTTGTTCAAAGCGATGCAACCGATCACTAAAACCATTCAAAGCAAGGTTCTTTTTTCCCCAAGACAAGTAGGTAGCCGACATGTCTACACTTAATGAGTTATGAGCCCCACCTTGCACCGCATGTATAGTTGCAGTGCCGGTATAACAAAATAGGTTTAAAAAGCGCTTACCATGGGCAAGATGTTGAATTTTTTGCCGTACGGGACGATGATCTAAAAATAACCCAGTGTCCAAATAGTCATTAAGGTTCACTAGAATCTTGCAACCACCCTCTTGAACTTGAAGGTATTCACCTTTTTTATCATGAGTTTGGTATTGGTCTTTACCCGTTTGCTGACGACGCTGCTTTAATACGATACGCTCTGCTGGAATACCCATAGCTTGTGGTAATGCTAACATCACCTCTTCTAAACGACGTTGTGCTTTTTCGGCATCAACGGTCTTAGGCGCAGCATATTCCTGCACATGCAGCCAATCACCGTAAACGTCAATCGCCACAGCATACTCGGGCATATCAGCATCATATAAGCGGTAACATTCAATTTTTTCCTGCTTCAACCATTTGCTGAATTGTTTAAGGTTCTTTACCACACGGTTAGCAAACATTTGGGCCCCTTCACTAAGGGCTTGTAATGGAATTTCTCCACTGGCTTGACGTCTATCCGCAAAGCGGTTTGTGGTTTCTAGGGTATACATTAACAACTGACTCTTTATGGCACCATTATAAAAAGCATACTGCTTGTGAGAACGTAAACCAACAGCCTTACCTAACTCGACGTTACCGGTAAATACACCTAATTCCCAGCCTATAAAATCTTTACTTAAACGCTCACCCAAGTGCTGATACAAATATTGGATGTCTGCTACTTCGCTTAATCGCTCACCATAGGGAGGGTTGGTCATCACCAAGCCTGTTTGTTGTTCCACATTGTGAGTGAGGGGTTTTAGGTCTTTGAGCTCTCTATGACTAACACGGATTCGGTCAGTCATCCCTGCTTGTTTTAAGTTTTCGCGGCATTTAGAGACTGCTTTTGGTTCACCATCGTAGCCATGAATTTCGCTGGTAGAAGAGGCTTCTCCAGCTTCTCTGCGCAACTCAGCAGCGTCCCAAATTTCACGCCAAAGTTCAACATTATGTTGCTTCCACATTTGAAAGCCAAAACGCCAGCGTAATAAACCGGGCGCAGTATCAGACGCCATCATGGCGGCTTCAATTAAAAATGTACCAGAACCACACATAGGGTCCATTAACGGCTTACCCGCTGCAGCCATTGCAGGCCAACCTGCACGAATTAAAAGAGCTGCAGCTAGATTTTCTTTGAGTGGTGCCATACCACCTTCACGGCGGTACCCCCGTTTATGTAGACTCTCACCAGACAGATCTAAACTAATACGTGCCCGACCTTTAGTAATGAATACATTGATTCTTACATCAGGTTCTTGTTTAGCAATATTGGGGCGTAACTCACCTTTAGCGCGAAACTGGTCAACGATGGCATCTTTTACTTTAAGTGCACCAAAATGAGTATTATCAATGCCACGCATACGGCCAGCATAATCCACTAAAAATGTTTGATCGCTATCAAAATGCTCAGTCCACTCAACTTTGCTTACGGCGTCATAGAGCTCGTCCACACTATCAACAGCTTGATCATGTAACAGTAATAATACGCGGTTAGCCAATCGGCTCCACAAGCAAGCACTGTAACCAACCTTTAAGTCGCCGTTAAAATAAACACCACCTTGAGTTAGCTTAATGTCTTCTGCCCCTAAAGGGCCAAGTTCATCGGCCAGTATAGGCTCCATAGCTTTGGGACAGGTGGCAAAAAAGGCGTAGGTCATAGGTCAATACTGCAGTAATCAAAAGGGCGCGAAGTATAACACTATTGATAATGTAGAAGGTAAATGGTTACTACTCAAAACGCAAAACATCTGCACCAACAGTGCAGATAGCTACTAACTGCATTACTTCAGCATGTGTCTATTAATAACCAATGGTGATGAGTAATAGTGAGCACTTTGTGCTGTTAAGGTATGGCTTACACTAACACCATGAAACAATGACAACATGGTTCCATGGCGCAATGGTTTTAACCTATTTGAGCAGCACCAATAGAAAATGATGCCAATAGTTAACGCAAGTTAAATAAGTTGAGCTAGATGGTAATGGATGAGGTACGGTTTTGAGGACAAATACACCGCCAAGTACCTTGCAACGGGTAAAGCAAGTGAAGCATATATTTGAACATTAGCATTAGGCTAATCTAAAACTTATTTTTATTAGCCTCATAATCAATGGCAATCATTCATTAAGAAGACATTAAAAAACACCTACACTTGGCTTCTTATAGGGCAACATTTACCTTACAAAAAAAGCACAATGGCATAGGTGGTTATATCAGGTGACACCACTAATCAGTGAAAAACTAAATAGGAAAGTAGTGATCCACCAATAACAGAACAAACAACAACATAAGGTAAATGATAGAGTACCAGAATGTCTTCATAGCTGCCTGTTCGTATGCACCCCGGTACAAACGTAAGGCCCAGTAAAGGAACCGAATGTTCAATAAAGTCACACCTACCAAGTAAATAAACCCACTCATGCCCACAACATAAGGCAACATGGTAGAAATAATTAACAGTACCGTATACAAGAGTATTTGTAGCCCAGTGAATTCTAAGCCATGGGTCACCGGTAACATCGGAATTTCAACTTTAGCGTACTCATCACGCTTGTGGATCGCTAACGCCCAAAAATGTGGCGGCGTCCATGCGTAAATAATAAGCACTAACAGAAGTGCATTAGGGTCCATGGTTCCAGTAACAGCAACCCATCCCAGTAATGGTGGCATGGCACCTGCAAGGCCACCAATAACAATATTTTGAGGAGTTGCCCGCTTAAGGTATCCAGTATAAATGAAGGCATAACCTATTGAAGACGCCAAAGTTAACCAGGCCGTCATTGGATTAACCAATAAGTATAAAATACCTAGGCCAACAACAGCCAATATTGCAGCAAAAATAATTGCATGCAGTGGCTTTACTTTACCTTTGGCAACTGGCCGATTATGGGTGCGGCCCATTTGGCCATCAATGCGTCGATCAATAACATGATTTACCGCAGCTGAAGCACCTGCTGCCATAGCGATGCCAAGATTACCCCAAATTAACACTGGCCAAGGCACCATGCCCGGCACTGCCAAAAACATACCCACTAAAGACGTAAGTATCATGAGTAAAACTACGTTAGGTTTACACATTTCATAATAATCACGCCAGTTAATACGCATCGGCGCTGTTGCCGCTTTAGAACTCATTGGGGCGTCCCCGCTTTGAATAAACTACATAATTAAGGCTTAAAGTGAGAACAAATAAACAAGCGCCACCAAAGTTATGGGCTACAGCTACTGCTAATGGAAGGAAGTAATAAATATTAGTTAAACCCAAGCAGAACTGGACAAAAAACACCGCCAAGAAACCCAAACCAAACCTGCGTAAACGCTGGTCATCTTGAGACATAAGGCGGTAACTCATCACAATTAAAAATACACCCAAAATAATGGCACCATACCGATGTAACACGTGAATAGCAGTCCGTGCTTCAGCATGCATAAGGCCACCCAGATAACTAGGTCCCCGCGTTTGAGCGATGTTAAAGCCTTCTTTAAAGTTCATTTCTGGCCACCAAGAGCCGTTACAATCTGGTAGGGTGTAACATGCCAGAGCAGCGTAGTTCGAGCTCATCCAACCACCTAAAAACACTTGCGCGATCACCAAAATCAAGATTAAAGAGGCCCAAAGTCTCAAACTACTGTATTTTATATTGGTGAGAGACAAGGTTTTAACTGGTTGTCTCATACGCCGCAATTTGATCAACAGCACCATGAGTAGACTAGCCGTAATAAAGCCACCCGTTAAGTGCGCTGTTACCACTTGTGGCCATAACTTCCACGTCACTGTCCAAGCACCAAAAGCACCCTGCAGCATCACCATTGCCAACAAACCTTGCGTCAACACAAACGGGTAATATAAACGTTTTCTTTGAGACCAAGACGCCACTGCTAAAACTAAAATCACAAACCCTAAAAGAGTTGCAAAGTAGCGGTGAACCATCTCCAACCATCCCTTGTGGACCTCTACAGGAGAGTCTGGGAATAAGGCTTCTGCATCAACAATCTGCTGCACTGTTTGCGGCACAAGCAAAGTGCCGTAACAACCAGGCCAGTCTGGACAGCCCAAGCCAGCATCAGCAAGGCGAGTCCATGACCCTAATATAATGACACAGATCACAATAGCAAGAGCTAGACAGGTTAAAAGGACGCTCCATTTAGGAGCGCCAGTGGCAGTAGTATTCATAATATTGTTACCCTATGTTTGAGGTTCTAAGTAACTTCTTGAGGTCTTTAAGTAATTCTTTTCCAACAAATTCAGTACTGTAATGCATCATAATATTGCCTAGTGGGTCTACAATATAAACCCCCTCACCAGCGGTAAAAGTCTCTACAGAAAGGCTCTTAAGTTGGATCAACGCCGGGAATTTCGCTTGGAGCTGCTCACTAAATTCACCCTGCTGATTGACCAACAAACGTGTCACTCTATGGGCTTCTTTACCCAGAGCCACATTAATTTGACGTAGCAGATGGGTCGCTTCTTGACAGGATTGAGCACAATTACGTTGCGTCAAATAAACCACCAACCAACGCTTCTCCGACTCTGACTGTGACCATAATAATTCATCTTGATCAACTAGTTGAGCTTGTTGTAATTCATTAGGTGGCAATAATAACTGGCCAAAATTAGTTCGGCCATCTGGCACTCCCCATAAATTAAAGTACATTAACATGGCAAACATAAGTGGCAAAGCGGTTACCCCGAACACTGCGTACAAGGTCCAGCGATTAGTTTTTTTGGTGGTCATAGTTCTACCTTTTTAATGTCGATGGGAGAATAAAATACTCGATAAATATATAGTAAGCAAAGCGTTAAGGCGAGACCAAACCACTGCCACGCATACCCTAGATGCTTTTCTGAAGCCATTGTACTTGCTCGCCAGTGGGGCGTAAGGGTTGCATCACCTGCTGTATCCAACATTAACACCCAAGGCAATAAGTCACCCTCAACGAAGGTGGCTAAATGCTCAGCCAAAACCTCAGGAGTGATCGCCTGCACAAGTTGTGGGTACTCATCTGTATAGGTATCGATAGTGAGCTGGAATGGATTAGCTTGGACCGGAACCAGGCGCCCAGTAAGACTTACTTCACCACTCACCCAATCAATAGTAGGCAATGGGTTTCTCTGGCCATTCGATGCAAACCAACCGCGATTAACCAGCAATAAATCAGCGCCCACTCTGATCAGCCCCATGGCGTCATAACCAACCTTCCCATCCACTACTTGATTGTCCTTAAGCCAAATAAAGGGCTTGATAAAGGTACTATTCAATGTCACTCTTTGAAGGTTGTTTAGGGCACGCAAAGTTAGACCTTGGTCATCATTGAGCATTATAGGTTGCTCTAAGGTCACCAAAGTCTTCTGTAGTTGTGTTTTTTGGTCTGCCCTATCTAACTGCCAGAAACCTAAATTTATGGTAAGCGGCAAAAAGAATAGTGTGAAAACAGAGATTGCCCAATAGTGTTGCAGTCGTTTTATCATTACTCTAGCTAAACCTAATTAACGTATTTAAAGAGACTCTTTTTTATGATCAAAATCGTCATCGTCATTGTATTACTGTTGGCTCTAATCAGCTTAGCCAGTGGTTTCTTTTTCTTAATGAAGGATGGTACGAAATCTACCCGATTACTCACGTCACTAAAGTATCGTGTTAGTTTAATTGTACTGCTAATTATACTCGTAACCTATGGGTTTGCGACCGGTCAACTTGTGACTTCATCGCCATGGGCTGCCATCCATTAGTTTGACAAGTGACTACTACACATAAAAAAGGCAGCCATTAAGCTGCCTTTATGGTTTTTGATGAGTGACCTATATAATATAGACGAATAAGAACAAGCCTACCCAAACCATATCCACAAAGTGCCAATACCAAGCCGCAGCTTCAAACCCAAAATGCTGGTCTGGAGTGAAATGGCCTTTACAAATTCGAATCATCATAATGAACAGGATGAAAGCACCTATAGTTACGTGAACACCGTGAAAGCCTGTCAGCATAAAGAATGTTGAGCCGTATATGCCAGAATCTAAAGTGAGACCTAATTCGGTATAAGCTTCAATGTACTCTAGTATTTGGTAGTAAACAAAGATCGCACCTAGGATCACTGTAATAGTTAACCAAAAAATAGTCTTGCCACGTTCCATTGCCCTAAGAGCATGATGTGCAATAGTTAGCGTTACACTAGAAGTCATCAATAACACTGTATTTAATAATGGAATATGCCAAGGATCTATAACAGCATTTGGACCAGGATAGTCTGCGCCTGCTGGGTTGTTAAACATAGGCCAAGTGTAATCAAATTCAGGCCACAGCATGTGTGAAGAACCTTTGTCACCTTGACCATCAAGCCACGGGCCAGCCCACTGTCGAACATATAACAGCACACCAAAGAACGCTACAAAGAACATAACCTCTGAAAATATGAACCAGCTCATACCCCAGCGAAAAGACTTATCCATCTGAGGACTGTACATACCCACTGTGCTTTCTTCAATTACTTTACTAAACCACTGAAACAAAACAAAGGCGAGCAATAAAGTGCCCACTAAAAAGACTAGATGAGGAAACGCATAACCTTCGCCTCCTGAACTCATGTGGTTCATCATACCACCAGCACCTGCAGCCATACCAATTAGGCCTAAACTTGCCACAATTGGAAAATAACTACTTTCTGGTACGTAATAACTGGATGTTGCCATGTATTGCTCCTTTGTCGAAGGCTTATTTTTTGGCCATATTATTTGGCCAACATTATGTTTATACGCCGCTGCTATTCAGCAAAGGCGCCTGCATCAAATAACGTGTAAGACATTGTAACTTTTTGAATGTGCGCTGGTAGATCTGGGTCTAAGGAGAAGATAAGTGGCATCTTGCGCCCTTCTCCAGCCTTTAATGTCTGCTGATCAAAACAAAAGCATTCTGTTTTTTGCACATACTCTGCGGCCACTGATGGCGATGCGCTAGGCACCGCCTGTCCTACCATGTCGTTTGCTGTTGGGTTTAGGGCCCAAAAGTTCACTTGGGTCCAGGCTCCTGGGTGCATTTCCACTTTTTCTTGTAAAGCTTCAAATTCCCAGGGCATGCCCGCGTTATTAGTAGTTACAAACTGCACTGTTATTGTACGGCTTGTATCCACCCACTGCTCAACTCTTTCCACTGGGCCTGCGGTCTTACCATTAATGCCAGTAATTTCACAAAAAACATCGTATAAAGGCACTAAAGCAAAACCAAAACCAAACATGGCAATAGCTGCTAGAACTAACTTTAACGCCGTATTATTCGGCTTGTTGCCAGATAGGTTATCTGGCTTGGATGAATTAGAGTTCATATGGGCTGACCTATAAGCTTATTTAACGTGTGGTGGCTCAGCAAACGTGTGATATGGCGCTGGAGATGGAATAGTCCATTCCAAACCTTCTGCTCCTTCCCAAACTTGATCCGTAGCTTTTTCACCACCGCGGATGGTCTTAATCAATAAGTATAAGAAGATAAGCTGGGAGAAACCAAATACGAAGGCACCAACCGTTGCTATAGCATTAAAATCTGCAAATTGGAGTGCGTAATCTGGAATACGACGAGGCATTCCAGCTAAGCCAATAAAGTGCATCGGGAAGAAAGTCACGTTAACACCAATGAAAGACATCCAAAAGTGAAATTTACCTAAGCTTTCGTTGTAGTAATGCCCTGTCCACTTAGGTAGCCAGTAATAAACACCAGCAATAATGCCAAATAACGCACCAGGTACGAGCACATAGTGGAAGTGAGCCACTACGAAGTAAGTATCATGATACTGAAAGTCAGCAGGCGCTATGGATAACATTAGGCCAGAAAAACCGCCGATGGTGAATAACACTACAAATGCCAAGGCAAACAGCATTGGGGTTTCAAAAGTCATTGACCCTCTGAACATGGTAGACACCCAGTTAAATACCTTCACACCCGTGGGTATGGCGATCAACATGGTGGCATACATAAAGAAGAGCTCTGCCTGCAGCGGCAAGCCCACTGTAAACATATGGTGAGCCCATACGATGAACGACAAGAAAGCAATTGAAGAGGTCGCGTATACCATTGAGGCATAACCAAATAATGGCTTGCGAGCGAAAGTAGGAATAATCTGCGAGACAATACCAAATGCTGGCAAGATCATTATATACACTTCAGGGTGACCAAAGAACCAGAACACGTGTTGGAACAATACAGGATCACCACCACCTGCCGCGTCAAAAAATGCGGTACCAAAGTGAATGTCCATCAACATCATAGTCACTACGCCTGCCAAAACTGGCATTACTGCAACCAGTAAGTAAGCGGTAATGAACCAAGTCCAAACAAACAGTGGCATCTTCATCAAGGTCATACCCGGCGCCCGCAGGTTTAAGATAGTCACAATAATGTTAATGGCGCCCATGATCGAAGAAATACCCATCATGTGCACGCCAAAGATAAAGTAGGTCACACTACTTGGTGCGTAGGTGGTGGACAATGGCGCGTAGAACGTCCAACCAAAGTTTGGCGCACCTGCTTCGGTAAATAGCGTAAATAACAGCATACCGAAAGCAAATGGTAGAATCCAAAAGCTCCAGTTATTCATTCGTGGCAGGGCCATGTCTGGCGCACCAATCATCAATGGCACCATCCAGTTAGCTAAACCAACAAAGGCTGGCATAATGGCACCAAACACCATGATTAAACCATGCATAGTGGTCATCTGGTTATAGAACTCTGGCCTTATAAGCTGCATACCCGGCTGAAATAATTCAGCACGGACAATCAGCGCCATCACGCCGCCAGTGAGTAGCATAATGAAGGCAAACCAAAGGTACATGCTACCAATGTCTTTGTGATTAGTTGTTAATACCCAGCGCATGATGCCCTTAGCAGGACCATGATCATCGTGACTAGCAGTCGCAGTTGTCATTATTCAGCCTCTTATTTCTTCGCGTCAATTATCATTTTGGGAGTCACTGTTTCACCCGTATCATTACCCCAAGCATTTCGCTCGAAGGTGATTACAGCAGCAATTTCAACATCACTCAGCTGTGCACTAAATGACTGCATCGCCGATCCTGGCTTGCCATTAATTACAATATCGATGTGACCAGCCATATCGTTAAGTGCCATAGGACTTCCAGCCAACGCTGGGAAGATACTTCCCATACCCTGCCCTTCAGTACCGTGACAGCCTGCACAACTGCGAGCATAAACTGCAGCGCCCTCAACCATTAGCTCGTCATAACTAAAGTCTCCTTGAGCAGCAGCAGCTTCTGCAACTTTTCCAGCGCGCTGATCATCCAGCCACACTTGATACTCATCTGCAGTAACTGCTTCTAAAACGATGGGCATAAATCCATGTTGCACGCCACAAAGTTCGGCACATTTACCGCGATATATACCTTCTTGTCCTTCGGGAATCATCGCCCAAGATTCGTTGATATATCCAGGAATCGCATCTTTTTTAACAGCGATTTCTGGCACCCACCAAGCGTGAATAACATCATTGGAAGTGATTAAAAAGCGCACCTTTTTACCAGTAGGGACGACAACATGATTATCAACTTCTTCAAGGTAGTTTTCGCCTTTTTCAGTGCGATTATAAATTTCGTCATCAGTGGTCGTTAGGTTACTAAAGAAACCTACATCTTCACCAAGGTAGTCATACTGCCACTTCCATTGATGACCAGTAATCTTAATATCCACATCCGAATTAGTAGTGTCATACATCTGAATTAAAACAGACGTCGCAGGCACAGCCATCGCGATAAGAATAACAGTAGGTACCGCTGTCCATAACAATTCCAAGCCTAGGCTTTCATGGAACTTAGATGCAACTGCACCTTTAGACTTGCGATGCTTAAAAATGGAGTAAAACATTACACCAAAAACAACTACACCTATCCAGACGCAAACCCAAAAAATAAGCATGTGCAGTTCGAAAATAGATTGACTTACTTCTGTGATGCCTTGAGGCATGTTAAGCCCCCAATCTGCCATAGCAGCGGGTGCCAATGCTAAACCCAAGACTACAGAACTCAGGTGTTGCCAAGCTCTAAAAAACATACTTACCCTCCAGGTGATCTTCTAGATCGTGGATATTATTAAAGCCCTACGATACTGAAAATAAGGCGACGTAATTATCCTCAATTAACAGGGTCTTGCGCAAGTCTTATTTCCTTTAAAGTGAGTATTTGTCGATAGTGTTAGCCTGGAAGTGCACTATTAACCGCAGTAATAACAATAATTAAAAATAACACCAAAGTGCCTAAACCAACATAAACCATACGCTCAAGGCCGCCATCATTAAAGTCTTCTTCACGCTTCTTATTTGACTGGATGCCCACTAAACCTGCGAGTACACTTTGCACAAAACTTAATAACTTTCGCAGCGTTGATTGTTGCTTGCTCATAGTTTTTTCTCTTTAAATTCTGGAGTTAATGCTTAATAACGTTTTGGCATGCTTTCACACAGCGCTTGACCAAACCGGGGCCTTGGTAGATTAAGCCTGTATAAATTTGAACTAGCTTAGCACCAGCTGCTAATTTTTCTAGCGCATCTTCGCCACTACTAATGCCGCCCACACCAATAATTGGTAGTTGGTCACCCAAAATAGCATATAGGTTTGCAATAGTTTGCGTTGATCTATCTTTAACGGGTGCCCCACTTAAGCCCCCTGCTTCGTCTCCAAATTCTAGCCCCGAAACACCATCTCTACTTAAGGTGGTATTGGTAGCAATCACAGCGTCCATTTTTTGCTCTAACAGACAATGGGCTACACTTTGGAGCTGCTCATCATCCATGTCTGGCGCTATTTTAACAGCTAGGGGTACATAGCGGCCATAGGCCTTTTCCAGTATGACCTGCTCTTTTTTAAGTGCATTCAGCAGCTGGCTTAACGACTCCCCATACTGTAAATCACGTAAACCTGGCGTGTTGGGGGAAGAAATATTAACAGTAATGTAACTGGCATAGGCATATACCTTTTGCATACAGATAATATAGTCTGCTGCTGCATCAACTACCGGTGTGTCAAAGTTCTTACCAATATTGATGCCCAATACACCGTTAAATTTTGCTTTTTTAACATTCTCAACAAGGTGATCTACACCTTTATTATTAAAACCCATACGATTAATGATCGCTTGGGCCTCTGGCAATCTAAATAAACGGGGTTTAGAGCTACCCGGTTGAGGTTTTGGAGTAGTTGTTCCCACTTCCAAAAAACCAAAACCCAATGCTCCAAGACCATCAATGGCAAAGGCGTTTTTGTCTAAACCTGCTGCAAGACCTATGGGGTTAGGAAAATCGATACCCATTACCGTCACAGGCACATCACCTACCTTCGGCACTAAGGCTGGCAATAGGTTTAAACGTGCTCCAGCTGCAAGCCCCTCTAGGGTCAAGTCATGGGCAGTTTCTGCTGAAAACTTAAACAACACACTACGGATGATAGAATACAAAGGTACACCTCAATAATTTTGACCACAAACACCTGTCCAATCGTTAGTATAACCCATGCACTGCTTGGTTACATTTTCACACATCAGTTAAGTGCTAAAACCACCAACTGAAAACTAAGCGTCTACATAGCGTCTGCATAGCGACGACATAGCCACTACACTGTCACAACACAAGAAAATTCAAAAGTAAGTAGACTAACGTTATAGAAAATGATCAAGGCCCGCCACGACATGCCAGAACATAAAGAACTCCCTGAAATTATTGAACACACCACCGTAGACGAGCTTGCTGATATCGTGAGAAAATCAAATCACTCAATTACACTGCGCATTTACGACAATGCAAACCAAGCATTTGGAGCTATCCGTTTAGTAAGTGCTGATGAACTAGATCAAATTGATCACATTCACAAGATTGCCACCGAAAAAGTGCCTTTGCACTAAATAAGCCTTATCGACTATGGGCAACCATAGATCGCAGCTCACTGAGTGCTTTTAGACGTTTGCCCTGCTCAAAACTTGCATGAGCTTGGGGATACACCCTGCCAAGTAACTTAAGCCATTGTTTTATGCGCGCATCCTGATACTTTACTTCAACCTGCACTTCAACCAGGTCAATAAAATAAAGTACAGTAGGCACTAACGCACTCCAATCCCATTGCTGTGCAGGTTGGCCTTTTTGCTGATGACGAATCTGTAACGCCAAATCTGGCTTCCATACTAAACCACGGCCAATCATAACGTCTTCGCTACCACTGGCCTGTTTACATGCTAGGTAATCTTGTGGAGTCCATACTTCGCCATTAGCAATAACTGGGATTTTGACCTGATCACGAATTTTTTCAATCCACTGCCAATGGGCTGGAGGACGATAGCCCTCCACCTTAGTTCGTGCATGAACAGTGAGTTCATCAGCACCAGCGTCTTCGATGCCCTTTGCATTGTCTAAGGCCAAGTCTTTAGTAGTAAATCCAAGGCGCATTTTTGCACTAAGCCAAGCATCGTCACCAATAGCCTGCCTTACTGTTCCTACTATATGAGCTACACGCTGTGGCTCTTGCAACAATATTGCCCCGCCTTGGCTACGATTTACTGTTTTAGCAGGGCAACCAAAATTTAGATCAATGCCAGGAGAACCCAACTCTAAGGCTCGCACTGCATTGGCAGCAAGCGCTGCAGGGTCGCTACCCAATAATTGAATACGGACCGGGATACCCGCTGGCGTTTTACAGCCGTTGACCAGCTCTGGGCACAAGCGTCTAAATACTTTGGGAGGTAAGAGCTGGGTAGTTACTCGGATGAATTCTGTGACACATAGATCAATGCCACCGATACGGGTAAGGCAATCACGTAGAATATGGTCGGCCAAACCTTCCATTGGCGCTAAAATGATACGACTCATCGCTTAAACTCTACTTCACAGCTGCTTCTAGCTCCGCTAATATAGCTAGCCACAGCCTTTCTAACTCCCGTTCTAACTTCTATCAGGTAAATCATGTTCACTGGTATCGTCCAAGGCCAAGGCCAAATTAAATCTATTACGCAAGGTAAAAATCAGCGCAGCTTTGTTATTACTCTACCCAAGGCCATCAGCCTGCATGTGGCCATTGGAGCCAGCATTGCTATTAATGGCACCTGCCTTACAGTGACCGCACAGGATAGTAATCATTTTAGTTTTGACGTTATAGGCCAAACCTTAAAACTAACTAACCTAGGGCTACTACAGCAAGGTGACTGGGTTAATGTAGAGCGTTCGTTAAAATACGGTGACGAGATAGGTGGCCATATTATCTCAGGGCATGTGTCGGTAGCTGTAACCATAACCAGAATAGACAACACAGACGACAATACCACCATTTGGTTTGGCTTACCCAATGCCCATAAAAAACACGTATTACCGCAAGGCTTTATTGGCCTCAATGGCTGCAGCCTCACTGTGGGCGCTGTCACCGAATCTGAATTTTGCGTGTGCCTCATCCCAGAAACACTAAGAGTTACAGGATTTGGCAAAGCCACTATAGGGTCTCAAGTAAATATGGAAATTGATCACCAAACGCAGACCATTGTTGCAACCGTAGAGCGCGTATTAGCGTCCCAAAAATAACACTTTAGCGTGTTATTTTAACCTCGGGACACTAATCGCCTAAGCCAGCCCAAGGCCGTTTTTTTAGGCTCTGGGATAGTACATGCGTTTTCATGTATTAATAGTCCCACCCTTGTGTGTGTTGTTTAATGAGCTTAGTAAACAGTTTAATGTGCTCTTTGCTGTCATTTAGACATGGAATATAGTTATAGCTTTCGCCACCACTTTCCATAAAATACTCTCTATTTTCTTGATCAATCTCTTCAATTGTTTCTAAGCAATCAGCGCTAAATGCTGGCGCAATAATATGAATATTCTTCACCCCTTTACTGGGCAACTCTTTAAGTACTTCATCCGTATAAGGACGTAGCCATTGAGCAGGGCCAAAACGACTTTGGAATGTTGTCATTACGTCATCATCTGTTAGTGCCAAGTGTTCTTTTACTAGGCGCGTAGTGGCATGACAAAAACAGTGATAAGGATCACCTTTATCTAGGTATGCTTTAGGAATGCCGTGATAACTAAATACTGTCAAATCAGGTGTACCATGTTCTTTACGGAAGGCTTTTATACTGTTGGCAAGCGCTTCAACATAAAGCTCATCTTGATAGTATTCATTGATAAAACGTACTTCGGGAATCCAGCGCCACTTCGTTAGCACTTGTGAGACCTTGTCAAAGGTACTTGCCGTAGTTGCAGCACAGTATTGCGGATACATCGGCAAAATTAAGATTTTACGGACCCCTTGATCACGCATTTTAATGAGTTGGCTTTCGATACTGGGATTGCCATAACGCATTGCCAGCCCTACGACTAAATTAGGTAATGCTTTAGCTAATTCTGCCTGTTGCTTTTTGGCAATGTCGTAAAGTGGACTACCATTATCTGTCCATACCGATTTGTATGATTTAGCACTTTTGGCTGGCCGGGTATTTAAAATCACGCCGTTTAAAATCACTTGCCAAATAAGCTTTGGGGTTTCAATCACCCTAGGATCACTTAAAAATTCTTTAAGGTATGGGCGCAGTGCTTTTTTGGTGGGTGCTTCTGGAGTTCCTAAGTTTGTTATCAACACACCTACTTTAGCTTGCATACCATGTTCATAGTCTTTTTCACCTACATATTTCATTACTACTCTCCTTCATCCTCAAAAGCTTATGCACCTTTTATTTAATCCTGGGCCGCACAGAGCTCTAGGTGCTTGGGTAAACCATACACCTACACTAGAGGCTGATATTTGTTTGTTAACTTGCTGACAAAGCCTTACTGACCACTTCAAACACATCTTTACTAAGCTCTGCTTGGTTTAAACGCTGTAGTTGTGCCAACATTAATTGCTGACGATTTTTTGTATGGCGTTTATAGCGGCCTAATGGCTTGGCCAAATTTGCCGCTATCATTGGGTTAGAAGAATCCAACCTCAAAACCATATCCGCAACAAACTCGTAGCCACTGCCATCAGCTGCATGAAAGTTAATTGCACTACGAATAAAGCTGCCCGCTACACTTCGTACCTTGTTTGGGTTACGAATATCAAAGGCCGCATGCTCTAGCAGCGCTTTTACATGAGGTAATCTGCCTGACAGATTGGCGCCAGCCTGCATAGCAAACCACTGACAAACTACTTGTGTGTCACCCTGCCAGCGCTGATAAAAATCAGCCAATAAGGGTTTGGCCACATCAGAACTGTGTTTGCCAAGTAAAATATGCAACGCAGCCCCTACATCTGTCATATTAGCCTGCAACGCATACTGATCTTGCGCCATTGTTTGATACAGCACTTTATCCAACGTATTAAGATAGGCAAGACAAGTGTTTTTCAGTGCCCGCTGACCAATGGCTTTAGCCGTTTGACTGAATAAACCAGTATTATGGCAGCGCTGGTAACAGGCTAAAAGTTCACTTTCTAGAGCGCTAGCAATTGCCAAGCGCATGGCTTCACGTCCAGCATGAATTAGATCAACATCTACCGTGATTTGGGTTTCTGCTAAGTAAGCTTCGCTAGGCAATTGTACAAGTTTAGCCACCATCGCTGAATCTAAGGCTTCGTCCACTAAACTGGCGCGCAACATAGTGACCAAACTGTCTTCGAGCAAGTAGTTAGACATTTGCGGCATAGCAGCCATGGCAAGCTTGGTGGCTTCGATTAATAACCGTTGGCATGCCTCCCAACGGCAAAACCCGTCTTGGTCTTTGCTGGCAAGAAATAACAACTGCTCCTGAGTATAGGCATAGTCTAACTTAACTGGCGCTGAAAACCCCCGCAATAGAGATGGTGTTGGTTTAACGGTAATCCCTTCAAAAACAAACGTTTGTTGTGCCTCAGTAATATTCAAAACACAGCAATTGCCTTCAACCAAATCATCGCTAATCAGTTTTAAAGGCATCTCTAAGCCCTTAGCATCTAACAAGGCCATCCGTAATGGTATATGAAACGGCAGTTTTTCCTTACACTCCACTGTAGCTGGCGTAGATTGCTCAACAGTCAGGCAATATTGATTGCTAGTAGCGTCATAAGCATCAGTCACTGCAAGCGTGGGAGTGCCCGCCTGATTATACCAACGCTTGAACTGGCTCAAATCGATCTGGCTAGCGTCATTCATAGCAGCCACAAAATCATCTGTAGTCACAGCTTGGCCGTCGTGACGGTCAAAATACAGATCGCTACCCTTGCGAAATAGTTCATCACCCAGCAAGGTGTGGATCATACCCACCACCTCCGCCCCTTTTTCGTACACAGTAACAGAATAAAAGTTATTGATTTCTATATAGGAAGATGGGCGTATTGGATGAGCCATTGGGCCTGCATCTTCGGCAAACTGGTGAGTTCTCAAAAGGGTAACGTCGTCAATACGCTTTACCGCAGCAGAATAGGTATCTGCGGTATATTGCGAATCACGGTACACAGTAAAACCCTCTTTAAGACTAAGCTGAAACCAATCTCTGCACGTTACTCGATTACCAGACCAATTATGGAAATATTCATGAGCCACAATACCCTCAATACGCTCAAACATGGCATCACTGCTAGTAGCTGGATCTGCCAAGACACAATCTGAATTAAAAATATTGAGACCTTTATTCTCCATGGCGCCCATGTTGAAATCATCCACAGCCACGATCATAAATAAGTCTAAATCATACTCTCGGCCATAAGCCTGCTCATCCCACAGCATAGAGCGCTTTAGAGACGCCAGAGCATGATCACACTTGTGGCTATTATGAGCCTCAACAAATATCTGTAACGCCACTTTACGGCCAGACAAAGTGGTAAATTCATCATCTTGGCGCTCTAAGTCTCCTGCCACCATAGCAAATAAGTAGGCTGGTTTAGGGAATGGATCATGCCAAACAGCAAAATGTTCACCGTTATCCAAATCACCTTGTTCTACTGGGTTGCCATTAGCTAATAAAACAGGATAACTAGTTTTAGGGGCACTAATGCGAGTAGTGAAAACAGACAGTGCATCAGGGCGATCTAGGTAGTAGGTAATGTTCCTAAACCCCTCTGCTTCACATTGAGTGCAGTACATACCCCCAGATTTATACAACCCTTCTAACGTTGTATTCAATTGTGGTTGAATGAGGCATTCAGTCGTGAGTTCAAAAGTGTTTGGGCATTGATGAATAGACAACACACTGCCTTCTAAATCGTAGTTTGAACGATCTAAAATGAGGCCATCCATCATTACTTCTTGTAATTTAATGTCTTTGCCACCTTGTAGTACAAGTTCCGACGAAGGCACTTTGGACGCAGGATTACGGCATACTTTTAGGCGCGCAACAACAGAGGTATATTCATCACCAATACGAATATCAAGGTCTGTAGTTTCAATGATAAACGCCGGCACCTGATAATCTTTTAAATAGGTTACTTGAGAGTTTGTAGTCATGAGCTAAATTGCACCAAATAGGATGTATATTTGCGGACGTTAATCACCGCACTGTCTAAAATAAGATATTGGCCCTTAATTCCCATCAATTTGCCTTCTAGTACAGGTTCTTTATCCAAATTATGGGAATTTACTTTATCTGGGTACTCTAATACTGGGTAGCACATACTAATAGCTGCGGTATCTAGCCACTGGTAATCTTTGTGACTCAGCCCACCTAACAGGGCTTCTAGATCTGCCTCAGATTCATTCAATAATAGGTCAGCTGCCTGAGCCATATTAATATTTTGTGCATCTGTTTTTAGCAGCTTGCGCCAATTGGTTTTGTCAGCCACATATTGCTTAATTATTGTTTCCACGTCTCCAGACAACTTTCTAGTTGCCACTTGCATAATAGGCATTGCTTGAGACGCCCCTTGATCAAGCCAACGGGTAGGCATCTGATTAACACGAGTAATACCCACCTTGAGGCCAGAAGAATTAGCCAAATAAACAATATGAGGTTGCATGCAAAACGCTTTGCCCCAAGCCTCATCACGGCAAGTTCCAGCATCAAAATGACATCGCTCCGGGCTCATAATACATAAATCACATTGAGGCAATTTTTGCATACAAGGGAAACAATACCCTTGGCTGTAGCTCTTTTTCGTTTTGCGGCCACAATGACTGCAGTTGATATGGCCCAAATTTTCTAAGCGAATAGTTTGGCCTATTAACGGATTAAGGTGTAACTTTTGATCCCCTAAAACAAGTGTGTACTGCACTAGCGCCTGTGGCACCGAATCAATGTGGGTAGTGAGTTTTGCTAGGTGCCCGGTAAGCACATGAGTTGTTTGCATCATCAGTGTATTTTAATCACTTGTTCGTCGGTTTTTTTATTGGCCGAGCTAGAGCTAGATGCACACACGTCAGTCATATATCCAGAGTGTTGGTTAGCATCAAGCTTCATCGCTTGATAACGCAAAACAGCTTCCATGCAGGAGGCCTTTTGGTCTGCTGTGATCACCCTGCCATCAGGCCATTTACCAATTTCAATAGCGGCCTTCAAACGTTGATACACTTCTGGCGTTAGTTGGGCAATGAGTTGATTATATTCCATCAGCCAAACCTCTTAGATAAAAACTTGGAGCCGAATAATATCATAAATCACCATACCCACCGACTCTTTTTTACCTACGATTAAATTGCTTACGCCACAGTGTAGTATGCAAAAAACCCCAGCCAACACCTGCTACCAAACCACCTAGGTGAGCCATATTAGCGATAGACCCAAATCCAACAACAGAAAACAAGCCCGTTACACCCAATAACAACCATAACAACATAAATATAAGAATACTTTGGGGCAGATGATACCGTGGCTCATTAAAGCGATCTATCACCCATATATAGCCTAACAAACCATAGATCACACCAGACAAACCGCCAAAAAGACTCGCTTGTTGCCAGGCTTGAGCGACATTACCAGAAAGGCTAGTCACGATTAATAACATGGCTAACAGCAGCTTAGATTGATGCTCTATCGCCTACCTAAGTCCAGCCACCACAGTAGATTAAACACAATGTGCAACCACCCAAAGTGCAATAGTACAGGGCTAATTAAACGCCAAGGTTGCTGCCATAGATGACCAAATCCTGTGACAAGATAAACTTGAGCATCAAACTCCAAAGGAAAAAAGCTGAACCAGGCAACTGTTTTTAACTGACTACCCAACTGAGAAGATAACGCCACCAACACAGATACTGCAAAGACTAATAATGTAATGGGAAATAATTTAAACCAAGTACTGGCATTAGCAAAGTAAGTGGCTATAGCAACTATAAATGACGAGTTTATATGGCTTGGCGAAATAGATTGAGATTGATCTTCTTTATTGCCACTACGCAACACCTCCTGCATTAGTGCATGAGCTATGCTGTACTGTTCAGAGTCTTGTAACCACAATTGTTGTTCGTGTGTTAAAAAACGCACATGATGAGGCACTTTATGTTGCCATAATACTTTCGTAATCAAGGTCAAATCAGTGTTGGCCGGGAAACTATGCAGAAGAATCATTGACCGTCATCACTAGCACGTGCATGCCAGCCTAACTTACTGCGACAACGGTCATAAAAATGATGCCCTACTGGATGCAACACTTTAAGTCTGGCCTCGTGGCGCTGTATGTGCACTATATCACCCGGCTCACAGACAATGTGCTCTTGGCCATCACAACTAATAATTGGTTGTGTACTGTTGTCTTCACCAATTAGGATTGCCAGCTCAGCGTCTGCAGCAACCACTAAAGGCCGACTACTGAGGTTATGGGGGTTCATTGGCACAAGGGCAATGGCATGCAATCCAGGGTGCATGATTGGCCCTCCCGCTGACAGAGCATAAGCAGTGGATCCTGTGGGGGTGGCTATAATTAAGCCATCAGCTCGATCAAAATAAACTGCAGTGCCATCGATAGATAAATCATAGGCCAGCATTCTGGCTGACTTGCCCGGATGTAAGACAATGTCATTTAAACCACTACCACGGCCTACCTCTTTACCGTTGCGTAACACGTGGGCAGATAACATAAACCGATTGCTAGTTTCAAATTTACCAGATAATACAGCTTCTATCGAAGCTTCCACTTGATCTGGCGCGATGTCTGTTAAAAACCCCAATTTGCCACGATTGATGCCAATCACAGGCACACCGTACGTAGCCATAACTCGTGCTGCAGAGAGCATGCTGCCATCTCCCCCTACCACAATAACCAGGTCACATTTTTGGCCCATAAAATGACGATCACCGATACCGTAGGATGCACTATGAAGCTGGTCGCTATGCAAGAAACCGGCAATACGCTCATCAACCCAAACGTTACATTGGCACAGATTAAGGCATGCTATTACACGGTTTAATGTTTCGATGACAGCAGGGCTATGGAGCCTGCCTATAAGACCAACTTGTTTAAATTGTGTCACAAATCCCCCTTTTAAAACGAAGGCAAGTGAATAATTAAGATAAGGTTTCTTGCACCAAGGTCATGAGTTCGTCCTCATAATTAAAACGGTCGGCAAGCACCTCTCCTAGGCGTGAAAGACGGCCGTTAAAGTGGCCAATGTCTTGAATAGAAAGATTTTCAACTGCACCATATTCATCATCAAAAATAACAATTTTATCCGTTGTGTCGTGAATTTTACCAAGCACTAACTGCGCACTAGCTGCATGCTCACTGTTGTATTGAGTTATATGCTCTAGTAGCTGTTCGTATACATTGAAGTGTCCACGAGAACTGTAATCCACCATCGCTTCACAAAAGCGGTGTAACTCTTCTATCACATTATCCAAAACACTCATTTGAGGAAAAGTAACAAACTGAGTTAATAACAGCTGCCGCTCTATTAACCATGCATCAATAATTGCATCAAAAGCTTCATCTAAGCTTTTATCTTGTCCCTGCACCATCTGATGGTCTCCAAGAAATACGCTATTAGGAACAAAATGGTACCTTGTTAAACCTCCATGAACAAGACTATTTTTTTACACCACCAAAGCAGATTTAAAGTAAAGTAAAGTAAAGGTATTAACTTCACCTTTACTTTAACTACAGTAAAATCGTCTGAATTATCAGCTGTATAATTTAACCAAACTGGTTCATGGTATTGTCTTTACCCGACGCTTTTAAAGCCGCATCTCCAGAGAAGTATTCTTTGTGATCGTCGCCCATGTCTGAACCAGCCATATTTTGGTGCTTGACACAGGCAATCCCTTGACGAATTTCCTTACGCTGCACCCCAGCCACATAACCCAACATACCTTGGTCACCAAAGTATTCTTTAGCCAAGTTGTCAGTAGACAAAGCTGCAGTGTGGTAGGTAGGCAAAGTAATCAAATGGTGGAAAATACCTGCTTCGCGAGCAGAATCAGCTTGAAAAGTACGAATTTTCTCATCAGCTGATATCGCTAAAACTGTACTGTCATAAGATTCGTTCATTAAGTCTGCACGGTTATATGAGGATACGTCATCGCCTGCAGCAGACATGGAGTCAAAAATTTGTTGCCGAAAGTTTAATGTCCAGTTGAACGATGGAGAGTTGTTGTAGACCAACTTTGCATTTGGAACCACTTCGCGGATACAGCTTACCATACCGCCAATTTGTGACACATGAGGCTTTTCTGTTTCGATCCACAAGAGATCTGCACCATTTTGCAAAGACGTAATACTGTCCAACACACAACGGTCTTCACCTGTACCCTTACGAAACTGAAACAGGTTAGAAGGTAAGCGTTTTGGACGCACTAACGTACCATCGCGGTTAAGTACAACATCACCGTTATTTAAGTCTGCTAATGTAACTTCATCGCAATCTAGGAAAGAATTGTATTGGTCACCCAAATCACCAGGAGTGTTGGTAACAGCAATTTGCTTGGTTAAACCCGCACCTAAAGAGTCTGTGCGAGCAACAATGACACCGTCGTCTACGCCTAACTCTAAAAAGGCATAACGTACCGCGCGTATTTTACCGAGGAAGTCTTCATGTGGCACCGTCACTTTACCATCCTGGTGTCCACATTGCTTTTCGTCAGACACTTGGTTTTCTAACTGGATACAGCACGCACCAGCTTCGATCATTCGTTTAGCTAACAGGTAAGTAGCTTCTGCGTTACCAAAACCAGCATCTATATCAGCGATAATGGGTACCACGTGAGTGACAAAACCATCAATTTTGGTTTGGATTACTTTTTGCTCACTATTATCATTGTTGTCACGAGCCTTATCTAGTGCGCGGAACAAACCACCCAATTCACGAGCGTCAGCTTGTCGTAAAAAAGTGTAGAGCTCTTCGATCAATGACGATACAGACGTCTTCTCATGCATTGACTGATCTGGCAATGGACCAAAATCAGAGCGCAAGGCCGCTACCATCCAACCAGATAGATATAAATAGCGACGATCCGTGTTATCAAAGTGCTTCTTTATGGAGATCATCTTTTGTTGGCCAATAAAGCCATGCCAACAACCTAAAGATTGGGTGTACTTAGAACTGTCTTGATCATAAGCATCCATGTCTGCACGCATAATACCAGCTGTATAACGGGCGATATCTAAGCCAGTTTGAAAGCGATTTTGAGCCTTCATACGAGCTGCAGATTCTGGGTTGATCGCATCCCAAGCACTGCCTTGGGCAGACTTAAGGTTAGTAACGGCTTGAATATCGTCTTGGTATTGAGACATGACATTTCCTTGGTTTGTGTAACAGTTATTAGGTTTTTATTAATCTATTTCTAAACTATTTATATACTCTATGATTAAGCCAATACATGTGGGCTATATTCACTCAGTAATCGCATCAGTTTAGAGCGGTATTAAGGGTTATAAAAGCCATCAAAAGCAATGCCTACTATTCACAAAACAAATACTAAAATAAAACACATACACGCCCAGAGTGAAAACCTCGACAGTAGGTGCTGCACATGACATAATTTACATCATCTATAACGCAGGGCTTCAGCATTTTATATATGAATAATGTCTAAGTATCCACGCCTGTAATGGACTTGACCTTTTTGGAGTTAGACATGAGCACTGATCGCGTTGACCTTAATTTATTGGTTTATTTGGACGCCCTTTTAAAGGAACGCAACGTCACCAAAGCCGCTCATCAATTAGGGCTGAGCAACCTGCCATGAGTAACGGCTTAAGGCGCTTAAGAGAGGTTTTTGAAGACCCTTTACTTATCCGCACCAGTGATGGCGTGACGCCAACAGAAAGAGCACTTGGCCTACAACCCACTATCCGCGAAGTGCTTGCTACCATCGACAAAGCGGTGCAACCCCAGGCCGCATTTGATGCCCTCACTTCTACTCGCGTTTTCCGCATTATGGCCAGTGACTATTCAGAACCTACCCTCATTCCACCCCTGGTAGAACGCTTACGTCAAGAAGCACCAGGGATTAGTTTGGACATTATGACGCCGTCAGACGTGGATTTTTATGATGTAGAGCAGGGCAAAGTAGACTTAGTAATTAACCGTTTTGATTCTATGCCACAATCGTTTCACCAAAAGATTTTATGGCGAGACCAGTTTATTTGTCTCATGAATCGCAACAACCCAATGGCCCAAGACTTCACCATAGAAAGCTACTTAAAGGCCCACCACATATGGGTCAACAAAACTGGCATGGGTGCTGGAGTGGGCATGAACCCAAAAGATGTTCAGCGCCGTGGTTGGGTGGACGATGCCTTAGCTGAACTTGGAAAAACACGTAACATCAGAGTGTTCACTCGCCATTACCAAGCAGCAATACAACTAGCCAACCAAAAAGACCTCATTGTTACACTACCGCGCAAAGCTACATTACAAACCATGAATAATAATGATCTAGTAATGTTAGACCCGCCCTTTCCTATTCCAGACATGACCTTAACAATGGCCTGGAGCCCTTTGTTACAGCATAACCCAGCACATCGTTGGATCCGTGGGCTAATCACTGAAGTAGCCCGAGAAATTGACGAGCCTTAAAGTATTCAGCGCAGCTTGGCTAAGCTTGGTGAAGCAAATTACTGAGCCTTTGGCGACCTATAAACCTTAGGCTTGTAAGCTTGAATAAGCGCCCGCTAACGATGTTGCCAGAATCTTCACTACCGTGTTGAAAGCTAATGAGTTGATAGGGTTAATAGGCTAGTAAAAAGACACTTCCCATTTTTATATCAAATATCCAACATATTCCCATACGACTAAAA
>MDSY01037703.1_pt1 | contig 26974 bp, 26 predicted proteins | sample 811131 | NCBI WGS metagenome assembly MDSY01 (sample SAMN05326643, study PRJNA326480) | marine metagenome | isolation source: seawater | place: Atlantic Ocean: South West | collected 2010
ACAATTTTGCCGGGGTGGTGGAATTGGTAGACACGACGGACTTAAAATCCGTTGAGCATTTAAACGCTCGTGCCGGTTCAATTCCGGCTCCCGGTACCAGATATACTTCATATTTAATACTAAAATTTCATGCTATAGCGTAGTAAAAAGATTTTTAAAAATGTAGAGGTTGCTAGTCTAGTAAGTTAGCCGTTAAAATAGTTTATAGAATATATAAATTTAGGAAGAGGTTTATGGATAAAGGGGTTTTAATAGGTTTTATTATAATTATAGCGGTATTTTACCTTGCCTTAGGAACAAACCCCAATAATCATTTATTTATTCATCCGCCTTCAATGTTTATTGTTTTAGGGGGAACGATTGCAGCTACACTAGTACATTTTCCTATTTATAACATGCAAAAATTTGGGCAACGGTTTAAGGCTTTTATAAAAAAAGATGATTTGATGTATGTACAACAGATTACAACGTTAGTGAAATTAGCTGAAAAAATTAAAATTAAAGGAGCCTTATCTGTTTCTGAAGAAGTTGAAAACTTAGATGACCCTTTTATGAAAGCGGGATTTAAATTGATCATTGATAATACCCCAGAAGAACGAATAGAAAATTTATTGTTAGATACCTTAGAGCATTTAGAAAAAAGACATAAAATGGGGATTAGTTTTTTTGAGCAAATGTCAAAATATGCACCAGGATATGGATTAATTGGGACATTAATAGGACTTATTTTATTAATGGCAACCTTATCAGATCCCAGTTCATTGGGTCCAAGTATGGCAATTGCCTTAATCACAACGTTTTATGGATCGGTATTAACCAATGTTGTTTTTGGCCCCATAGCGGGACGATTAAAATCATCTAGTGAGCAAGAGCGTGTCGATAAAGAGTTGATGTTAATTGGCTTAAAATCAATTGCAAGAGGCGAGTCAAGTATTATTATAAAAGAGACAATGCTGATGTTTTTATCTCAAAAAGAACAAGGCATATTAGTAGAAGCCTTACAAAAATCAAAAGAAAGCTAATCATATGGGTGGGAGGCGATGTAAATGCGAGGAAGCGGAGGGGGATGACGCAACCTTTTATATGTCTTATGGAGACATGGTTACTTTATTATTAGTGTTTTTTGTGTATCTAACAGCAATCTCTACACTTGATGAAGTAAAGTATATTGTTGCTTCAGAATCCATACAAAATGTGATGGAGGTTGATCCTCCAACGGAAGGATTATATGAAAAATTACAAGCAGAGCAAGCTGCGATGAAAGATGTAACTGAAAAAATTGAAGAGTTTGTCTTTGAAAATCAGATGGAAACACAGGTAACGTTAACTAGAAAAGAAAGTTATTTAAAAATGGAAGTAGGGGATTCTATTTTATTTGATTCAGGGTCTGCGGAATTAAAAAATAAAGCTTACACAATGTTAGGGATGATTTTGAAAGAACTTACGGACGTAAATACGGATATTGTTATTGAAGGACACACGGATAATGTTCCTATTAATACAGAAATTTATCCTACTAATTGGGAGTTGTCTTCTGCTAGAGCCGCTTCGGTAGCAGCATTTTTTCAACGCAATGGAATTCGTGGAGATCGAATTACTTGTATTGGTAAAGGAGAATTTACCCCAATTAAAACAAATAAAACAACCTGGGGAAGAGAAAAAAATCGTCGTATTGTGATTGAGTTTAAAATTCCTGATATATTTAAAAAGCCTAAAGATTTAGATAGTGAATTAAATTTACAAAAAAGTACTTATGAACCTAAATTTGAAAAATAATGATAGTGATATAGACAGATTGATTTTAAGGTAACCAGTAAAAAAGAAATAAATGTTTTATGATAAATAATTTAGAAAATTTAGTAACTAGTCGGTTTTAATAATAAACCTAAAGGTATCTGTAAAAGAGGTAGGTAATTCTATTGATGAACTTAATTCATCATCATATATTATTTTTTTAGTAATATTATGGGTTGAATTATATTCAGTAATGAATGTCATATTAGCTGAAGAAGAGGTTTCAGTTTTATAGAAGCTTGGATCTATAGAAAAAAGTAAAGATTGTAAATTTTGAGAAGCATCGGGGAGTTTAATGGATTTGTGATTGGAAGTATTAGGAGAGGTGCTAGGATAATAGATAAGAGTATTTTGAGATTGAGATAAGGAACCGTGTTCACTTTCTAGCCATAAAGAAACGTCTTCGTTACTTTCAAATTTATATTGAATAGATTTTGAACTATTTATATTAAGATCCTGTTTATTAAAAACAATACGTCGATTAAAATCAAAAATAGATAATTCTGTTATACCTTTAACAGTAATAGAAATGGGGATTTTTTTTCGTGATATTAAGGTTGCATCTGATAAAAATTCTGTAGTTCCTTTATATAAACTAATAATCGCAAGATCAGTATAAGTGCCAGGAGGTACCTGTTGATAAGGAAACACTTCCATATAAAATGTGTCTGTTAAGATAATACTATTTTTAATAACAATATATTTACGAATAAAAGAATAATCACTTGTAATCTGATCTGAAAGAGGAACTGAAGAAACGTTAGTTTCATAAAATTGATAATTAATTTTATGGTTATTAAATTCAGCAAAACGATGAGAATAGATAGAAGCGTTTTCTTCTAATATATAGGATGGTTTATCATCAACAAGAATAGTATCAAATTGATCGTTAGTTTTGTTAGCTGAGAATGTAATAAAGTAATAAAAAGGATCTTTTTCAGAAGAAAAAAGTTGGATATTAATTGGAAAACGATATGAATCAGAATCTGTAAAGATATAGGAAGTAGATTTTTGGGTACTCCATTGAATAGGATCGATGTTAAAGTCTAAATCAGCATATATGAAACTATAATATTGAGTAAGTAATATAAGCAATAAAGCAAAAAAATAGTGAGTATTAATCATTTTTAATAATATCCTTTTTCTTTGAAGTATCCTTCTCAGAATCTAAATTTGTTTGATTGTCATCAGAAACCTCATCAGCAGCCTCATCAGAAACCTCATCAGAAACCTCATCAGCAGCCCCATCAGAAACCTCATCAGAAACCTCATCAGAAACCCCATCAGCAGCCTCATCAGTAGCGTCATCAGAAGCATTATTAGGATCATCCTTATCATCAGGAGGATTATCCGAATTAGTTTTATATAATTTCTTTAAAAGTTTTTGACGAGATTTTTCTAAGTCATCTTTTGTTTGAGTAAAGATAGTTTTAGGTACGCTATTAGCCGTAATAATTCCAAATCGTACTAAATTCTCATCTGTTTCACGAATTTTAAAGCGAAGAGGAGCATAGTCAGAATTATCAAATCGTAATTCATAACTACCAAGAACAAGTCCTAACGCAATTAATCGACCCCCATATCCAATAGTATGTTGCATTTCTTTAATAGGAACGATTGTTTTGACAGGAACAATGGTAACAGTTTCATTGATAAGAGAGTTTTGAAATTTATCTTGAAGAATAATCATGATAGCATGCGTACCAATCCCCCCAATTTCTAGGTGATATCCTGAAAATTCTGAAGGGTTAAGTTCAAACGTTGTATCTCCTAAATCCATCCACGGATTTGCTTCTGGAGCTGAAGCAACAACCGTTGTTTCTCCAGATAAAGGAATAACAATATTCCCAAACATATCAGCTTCTTTTTTATTAGCATAAAATTGTGTGCCTTTTAAATTATTTTTGGCAGTAATTAAGGCAAAAGAATTAAGACTTCCTTGATAAATTGCAAATTTTGTTCCAGTAAATACTAAACCTGTATTTAAGAAAACGTTAGAATCTTTTTGTATGTAGGATTTATTATTATAATTTTCTTTATATGAGAATCGTAATAAATAGTTGTGATTTTGAAAATTGATATAATCGTCTCTTAGCATTACAGATTGTTTGCTAAGAATACGGGTGCCAAGTCTATAATCCTGATAACTAATATCAGCATTTATATCAGTATTATCAGCTATATTTAAAGATAATCGATGAGAAAAGTCAGAAGAATTACTTTTAGTCATTCCAATTCGAGTCGCAGTGTTAGATTTTTGGAATTCCAAGCCATTTTTAAAGGACTTAGTTACACCATAAAAAAATGAAAAAGGAACCTTGTCATTTGAAAATATATTAAAACTTAATAACCATCCTTTATTAAGATAGCGAAAAGAAAGAGCATGTTTAAGCGACGCCATGCTATATTGCAACTCATGACTAAAATCAAATATATCGTGTTTAAACTGAGTTGTTACAGATAATGCATTATCTACACCAGTCAAACGATATCCCAGTGATGTAGAAAAAAACTCACTAAAAAGAAAGTTTTTACTAAGGAGAAAATTTTTATTAGTAGAATTAATAGTAGAAGAAATAAATAGAGGGCTTTTAAAAGGTTTATTAAGAAGTAATGAGTGTTGTAGCAAGTAATTGTCTTTTCCATATTCATTAGCTATTCCATAGGAAGATTCTATAGTGCCATATCGAAAAGAATTATTGAATTGCATTCCAAAAACATGATAGTTGAGGCCATATTTTAATAGATGTAAAACCCGTAAATTGTGAGTATACATATAGGTAAAGTTTATACCAAGATGATTATTATTAGCATTATATCTTGAAGTTGATTCCGAGGTTGAACCTGGAACATTAGTCAGATTCATAACATTTTTTGGATAGCCATATTGAAAGTCTAAGTCCCACCAACCTTGAGTAACAGATTTTGGGTCATAAAAAAACGTTTTTTGTATTAAAATATCTTCTTGAAGCCGTCCGGATGTTGTGTGTTGAGCGATGATTTCTAAAGAATTTTGCCCATTAAATTTAGGGATATCTTTTAAAATATGAGTGCCCGCATCTAAATAAAAGGATGAAAAAGCAGTCTTATTGATAATAACTTTAATAAGAGATCGTTGTTGTAAATCAATGCTATAGCTTGCAACTTTAGTTTTATTGGTAAGAGCATTACGAAAATCAAGATTAACACCCCATAGAGATGACTGAGATGATAAATTACCTTGAGGTAAAGATACATAGTTAACATCACCTAATTGTAAATCAAGCGTTTTACCAATTTTTCTTTCAATAGTAAATGATTGTAGTTTAAATGATTCAAGATCATCCAATTGAAGATTAGTACGAATGATATTAGAGCCATAGTTTATTAAACCAGAAGAAGTATAATTTATAGTATCAACGTAACCTATGTCTGTTGTGGAATGAGAATATAAGCTTTTTAAATTAAGGGAACCGCTTATAGGGCTAGTAGGAGTATATTTTTTTTTAACTTCTACTTTTTTTGAAAAATCTTTTATTTTTAATTTTCTATAATCAATAGGAGTTTCAAGTTCTAATACTCGTGATATCTTATCAAAAGACAAAAGTTTATAGTTTAAATCTGCTAAGGTTTCAGAAGAAATAAATGTGGTAGATAACGATTCTAAGATTAAAATACCTTCGTTATTTAAAAAGGGTGAAGTAAGTTTAAGAAAGGTTAGTAAAGGAATGTTAAAATCAGATTGAAGAGGGATATAATTAACAAGAATATAATCAGTAAATGTACCATCAATAATCAGTTGAACATCGACAGATAATTCTTTTTTAGGCGCTGTAAAAGAAGATCCAAACGCTTGTTTATATAGATCTTCTCGACTTTGAGCAAGAGCTAAAGAAGTAAAAAAAAAAAGAAAATAAAAATATAATTACAGGTTTTGTAACTCATAAGTAAAACGTGAGTTTGTTGTTAAGTCATTTTTATTTTGACGAACTCTATATTCAAATCGACGAGTATCCCCTGGATAAACATAAAACAATGAATGATTAAAGATAATATCATTTTTTGTTTTTTTATTAGGTAAGAAAAACTGTAATGCATTACCTTTTAGGATCCCATTACCCGTATTTTTTAATGTAAAACGAACCCATGTATCCCCTTCTTTTTCATAAAATTCTGTGTTTTCAAGGGTAAGTTCTGTTTTACTATCTTTTACTTTAATAAATAAGTTTAAAGCATATTTTGTTAAAAATGTAATTTTTCCAGATGTAAATGATTGTTTTCGATCCTCTGGCTTATTATTAGCAAGTGACTTTTCTTCGCATACTGCTCTAAAGGCAAGTTCTTTATTTAAATCTATGGGCCCAATCCAACCAATTTTAATTAATTCTGTTTCTCCTGGCATTAAAATTAAGCGTTCAGGATAAATAAGAAAGATGGGTTCCTCAACAAGTTCATTGCTTTCGTTACCATAAAGATCTTGATATTTACTTAATATGCTAAGTGAAATTGCAACAGGATAATTACCTGTATTTTTAACTTGAGCAGTAGTCGATAATTTACCTTTACCAAGATTAATAGTGTTATCAACTAAACTAAATGAAAAGTCAGCAACTATATTACTTGTATGCATAAATACTAATATACAAATACAAAAGAACATGTTTCTATAATTAATTATTTGTTTCATTATAATTCCTTTTATTGATTTCTTAATTAACTCATTTCCCTAGTTTGACACATGTTAAACATATTTTTTTTTAATAAAAACATGAGCATTAAATGAGACATACTAGTAACAATTAAATTAGAAAAATACATAGATTTCTAAAGATATTAATTACCCTAATTTAAAATTATTAAACATAAAAATAAAAAAAGTATTATTCCTCCTCCCTTTATTTTATGACATAAAAAACCAAACTATAATTATAAATACATTAAACACTATGGTTAAAAAAATGAGTTAGTAGAGAAGTCACTAAGGCGTGTTAAAGGTATGATTAATGTTGATAAATTTTTTTAAAAAAGAATAAAAATAACCATTTTTTTAGATTCTTAATCATAATTTATAGGAGTCTAATTAGAGTTTTAAGTAAGAAAAATAAGTTTTTCTAAAAAAAAAAGTTTAAAAAGTTAATAACATGGGTATTAATAAAATTAAGTATTATGTCAAAAAAAATGACATAAAAAATAAGCTAACAAAAAAGGGGGGTTGAAAAAATTTTTAATAAATAGGGGGAAAAATGAAAAAATTATTACAAATAAGTTTAATATTTATTTTATGTTTAGGAATTAATGGTAGTTTGATATATGGAATTGCGACGAATATGCCACTGGGGGGATCTACTCCAGCGATTAATACAGTTGCACATGATGTATCAGGAGGAACAAGTTTAGTAGATTTGCATTCAACTTCTTATACAACAGAATATATCGGACATATAACATTAGACAATAATGATCCTGATGGATTTGAAATTGTATTTGAAAGTACTAATGTTAATGATGTTAGAGCTCAGAACACATCGTTATTTATAACATCACGATTATTAATGACATCAGATCTTAATGGAACAGCTCTTAACTTAGCCGTTGATAAATCGGGAGGAGCGGCCCGTCATTTTGATGTAGCTGGTCTTTATATTCCTTATTCAATTTCAGTAGCACCTAGAGAAGATGGATCAAGCTTTGCTAATGCAGGCATTCATGGTTGTTTTACAGATCTATCAACATATAATTCAGGTAGCTCAACTGGAAATGGTCTTCACAAACTATCTAATCAAAATATAACACATTTATCAGATAGTGCTGCTGGAGGAAAAACATATATTGATTTTGATTTAACAGATGCAGTATGTACACAAAAAACAGGTGGTGTAACAGCAACCGCTGCTTTTCAATATGATGTTAATTTAACAACAGTAGCTAAGGCTGCCTTGTTAGGAGGAAACTATACAGATACAATTACAGTAACAGTAACCGATTTATAATACTCAGCTGATATAAATAGTTAATATAGCCTGATTTTGATCAGGCTATATACTAAAAAAAGAGAAAGTAAAATTAAAATGATTAAAAATTTAATAAAATGGGTAATAAGAGTTTTAAATAAAAGTAATATTGAGAAAAAAATATGAATAAAATTAATAACACTATCAATAAATTAAATAATAAGTCAGAGTGGTTAATAATAACAAAAAGCATGTTATTTATAATATGGGTAATGATACTTAGCTTGACAGCATTTAATATATCAATAAATGCAGCTGCAGTTGGAGGTTCAACCCCTCATATTAATAGCATAGAAAATAGTATATCAAATGCATCAAGTTTAGTTGATTTGCAGTTAAATAGTTATTCAGATCAATATATAGGACATTTTACAATTAGTAACAATGATCCTGATGGGTATGAAATAGTATTTGAAAGTAAGAATGTAAATGATGTTAGGCAGCAAAATTTAACTGGAAGTTACATAACATCTCGATTATTAATGTCATCAGATTTGGCAGGTAATTCTATCAATATTATTGTTGATAAAACATCAAACCCTTCTAGACATTATGATGTAGAAGGTTTGTATGTGCCTTATTCTATAACCGTAGAACCAAGAGTCGATGGCTCAAATTTTTCAAATAGTGGGGAACATGGCTGTTTTACAAATTTAACAACATTTAATTCGTTAAGTACGTCTGGAAATGGAAATCATACATTATCAGATAAAAGCATTACTCATATTACAGATTCAGCTAATGGCAGTAAAACATATATTCAATATACCCTTACTGATGCAACATGTATACAAAAAACAAATGGAGTAACATCAACATCAGGGGTTCAATATGATGTTGGGTTAACAACAGCTGCAAAAAGCTCCTTATTGGGAGGTAATTTTACAGATACAATCATTATTGTGATTTCTGATCTATAAAGTTATCGATTAAGTAAATTCATAACGAAACTAAATATTCCTAATCATAGGATAGGCTTGCTATCTAAGCCCTATTACTACTTTTTTCAAATAGTATGATTAAAATAATATAAAAATGGGTAAAGATAAACAAAACACATTAACAATATGGAAATGATATGATGATTATAACCAAGGTTATAAAGAATTATGCTAATAAAGAAAAAAAAGGAAAATTAAACTATATAGCAATATATAGCAGGATTAAATATGTTGGCTATGTAATAATTATGACAGGGTATTTCTTAGGAGGATATGTAGGAGAACTACATGCTAAACTCAACTCAACTATGTTATTTCAGATTCCGTCAGCTGCAATTTCAAAAAATCCACAAATTGAAGCAGGTATATTAGCCTCAGCAGGCTATTATGAAGAAAATGCAAAATTTATTGGACAAGGGTTTGTAAGAGCTTCATTAACAGAAAGAATTGGAATTCAAGGATTTATGCATCATGAATTTAGTGGTATAGGAGTTCATATTTCTCTTAAAGAATTTACCGATTTAAGATCTGGAATAACTCATTTTTTTGGTATAGGAACAGCTTATTCAAATATGAGTTTAATTAAAGCAAGTTACCCTTTATTAAATGGATATGTTAATTATACGATGGAGTTACCAGGATCTCGAGCTCATGTGGGATTTGGAAGTAACGCGACAAAAAGTACGGGAGGATCATTTTTGGGCTTAGAGGTAGATTTAAAAGGAGGTCAAACATTTTTAGAATTTATAGGAAATATTTTTAATATTGGGTATGCCTATGATCTAAAAGAAAATATGCAAATATTAACAATTTTCACCCCAAATTTTCAGGATGATCCTCAGAAAGAGACAATGGTATTTACGGTGGGAGTTCGGGTGGTAGATCCTTTTGAATATGTCCATAAAAGTGAAAAAGAAAAATTAATGGAATTAATTAATTCAGAGAAAGAAACCGAAGTAGAGAGAGAGGAGTTTAAGGCACAAAGTTTAGCAGATGCGATTGATAGTATTAAAGCAAGTGATCAATATGTTCGCAGTGGAGAATATGAGCTTGCTAGAGATGAAATGTTGGCAGTAATCGAGATTTTTCCAACAGCGATAAATTATTCTAAATTAGGGTCTATTTATTATCAATTACAAGATACAGATGAAGCAATTTATCATTGGGAAAAAGCTTTAGAAATAGATCCATTTAATAAAAAATTAAAGAAATTTGTAAATAAAATTAAAGGGCAATCAGGGTATAAAGTTAAAGAAGAAACGCCAATTGAAATAAACGATGAGGAAATAGAGGAATTAACAGAAGACGCTATAGAATCAGATTTTATTAATGTACCAATACCAAATGAATCAGAGGAAGCAACAGAAGAGACAACAGAAGAGACAGCAGAAGAGACAGCAGAAGAGACGACGGAAGAAGTAACAGAAGAGACGACGGAAGAAGTAACAGAAGAGACAACGGAAGAAGCAACAGAAGAGACAACGGAAGAAGCAACAGAAGAGACAACGGAAGAAGCAACAGAAGAGACAACAGAAGAAGCAACAGAAGAGTCACCTGAAGAGACTACAGAGGAAGCGGCTAATGAATAAGTATATAGCAATATTAATAGGCGTATTCTTATTTGAAGTAAGTATCATAGCTACACCATTTAAATCTCCAGAGAGTTTAATTAATGTTCCAGTAGGTAAAATGTATAATACTGGAGATTTAGATTTTTCAATTGCAACTGGTGTAAATTCCATTCAATCATATCAATTTGATCTAAGCTTAAATTATGCTATAAACGAATATTTTAAGGGTGGGATAACCATGATTAATTATCAAAAAGCTGTCTTAAATGTACAATCATTATTAATAAACAGCGATCAATTTGGCGAATTTAAACTTACAGGAGGAATATTAAATATTTCATCAGATCCTAGTTTAAGTAGCTGGGATGATGAGAAATCTGTAAATTCAAATAATTTAATACATTTTATTGTAGGCTCAAGAAACTTATTATTTGGAAGAGCTCATTTTGGGTTAGCAAAAAGAAGGCATTCAGGAATGGCATCAATCATAAATGGAATGTTATTTGGATATAATAAAGAAATAAAAAAATTATTATTTATGGCAGAGTTTGATGGATCGACAGTTAATTTTGGTATTCAAAGAATAAATCCTTACAAGACAATGATTGTTAAAATGGCTTTTTCAGCACCTGTATTATCTCCTGGAGAAACAGATACAACAAACTTATTATCAATTCAATTTACAAGACGAACCAATATATTTAAACGATATAGCGATTCCTTAAAAAATTTGGAAGAAGAATACAGTAATTTCCAGACATTAGAAGAAGATTTTCAGAATATGAAAATAGAATTAGAACAAGAAATTAATGACTTAAAAAAAAGTAAAGAGTTATTAGCGAAAGAAGTAGAAAAATTACACTCACGAGAATTAGGAGACAGTAATTTAGGTGCTGAATATGAAGTAAGTGAAGAGGAGGCATTTGTTCAAGGGTATAGCAACGATATTCAATCTTTAATGTATTATCAAGAAGCAGAAAAATTATTCAAAAATGAAGAGTATTATAAAGCCATTCAGCAACTGGAGTTAGCCATTGAATTAAGCCCAAAGGAACAACGGTTTTATTTTGTACTAGGATCTATTTATTATAAATTAAAAAATAAGAAAAAAGCATTTAAAAGCTGGGCAGAAGCCTATAAAATAGACCCAACATCCAATGATTACAATAAATTACCAAACGTTATTAAAAATGAGATTTTAAAAGAAATAAAACGAAAAGAAATAAGAAAGAAATCAGGATAAATAATGAAAAAATTAATAGCGGCAATCTATTTAGTTGGGGTTTTAGGAGGGTATGCAGAAGCTGCTCCAAATGATTTATACGACCCCAATGATCCTACTGGAAACATTAGTTTAATTAATGATATTGAAGTGGCAAGTATTGCCTATAATTTGACAAATTTACATGAATCAAGCTACACAAATCTATATATTTATAACTTTACAATTGATAATAATCATCCGAATGGATTTATTATTGAAATTAGTAGTAATAATGATGGGGTTTTAAAAAATGAAAATCCTGGAGAAAATATAGAGGATGCTGATACATTATCATATACGATTTCTAGTATACATAATACAGAAGATCAAAGTAATTCTGGAGGAGAAAACCAAACATATTGGGGGTTTACTTCATCATATAATCATCAAAATTTAATCGTGACAAACAGATCTCTTGAAAACCCAATTACATTAACATTTTCAGGAGCAACACATGGAATTACACAAGCGACAAGAAATTTTAAATATAGAATTTTGATTTCAACAAATAGTAAAAGAGAGTTATTTAAGGGCGATTTAACAGATGAAATTACAATTTCAATTACATCTATAGAATAAAGAGTCGCTATCTAAGAAGCGGATTCTTCAGCATCAGCATCTGCATCAGCCGAATCAGCTGCACCAGCAACCCCTCCATCATTTTCCATCCAGTCCGATAGAATATTAGCTGTAACATCAGGGGAATTATCAAATGTTGCTAGAAGTTCTTGATATGCCTTTTCAGTTTTTAATCGTTCCATTTCAGAATTCTTTGCATTTTCAGCTTCTAATAATTTAGCTGTTTTTTCTTCTTCAATCTTAGCTAATGCTTTAGTGTGTTTGCTGGCCATGAAAAATTTATAGCCTATAAAACCAAGTAAACTAACCGCCAAGACAATAATTAAAATAGGGTTCAAGAAAATAGATTTAAGCATTCGCATAATGAATGTAGAGTCAGATGATAAGTCAGAAAACTCAATAACTCTAATTTCAAGCTTATCCCCACGGTTAGGATCTAATACCCCAAGATGCTGAATAAGAGATTTTAAATCAAGGATAGCTTGATCTGTAGGCGAAAAATAAGCACCATCAATAACAACGCTAATTAAGAATCCATTAATTTCATAGTCTTTTTGAACATATTCTTTAACTTGCTTAAATCCATTTTTAGGAGAAGTTCCTGTAGTAGAAACCGGAGTTATATCTACTTTTTGTGCTGAATCACCGAGAGAAGACTCTTCTTTGGGTGGAGAGGAGCTAAATAAGTCATCAAAGCCAGGAAGATCAGAAGAGTCTTGATCAGCAGTATTATTTTCAGACCCATCATTAGAAGTTCCAAATAATCCAGGTAATTCAAATTCAACATTATCAGAAAAATCATTTTCAGCTTGTTCAGTTTCATAAGAAACAGACGATTTAACAACTTTTTCGTAATTAACATTAGCAACAACTGAAATTTCGTAACGACCCACACCAACAACCTTCTTTAAGAGAGATTCAATACCTAAGTGAATATCTTTTTGTAAAATAAGCGGGTAAGAATCAACTTTGCCAGAGTTTGAAGAAGGAGCAGAAAGATCTTTTTGTAAAGCAGGGTTTAGGAAGATAAAAAAAATAGCTATAATAGCTATTGAAAGAAAAGCAAGTAGGAAGGACCAAAATCTAACAGGGGCATTATTAGCAAATTGTTGAACAGTTTTAACCATGAGACTTATTATATTATCACTTATGATGAGCAAGAATGCTAGTTTTTATAACATGAGTAATAAAACAAGTCATGATATCGGTTCATTTATACTCGTTTGGAGTTTTAATTTAACGTTTTTATTTTTTTTGAACACAATCGTTTTTAAGTATTAGCCAAAATCTTATCAACTTGCACAGGGGGTGGTTCGTAAAAACGAAGAGCTGATTTAACTTCTTTCATATCCTGCCATGTTAGCCATTTTGGTTTTCCCTCTTCTTTTGAGGAGTTTCGCAATAAATAAGAAGGATGAAAAAGGGGCATAATATAAAGAGGGTCAGGCATATAATCAACTGCTGTTTTGTACCATTTACCACGAGTTTTAGATATCGTTAAGGTTTCTTCTAAGATAGTTTTAAGAGAGGGGGAGCCCAATAGCAGCAAAATTTTGGGTTTAACAAATTTAATTTGACGAATTAAATAGGGTTTGCATGAATCAATTTCAGCTTGTAAGGGGGTTCTGTTATTAGGAGGACGGCATTTGACGGTATTAGCAATAAATACATCGGTATCACGATTAATAGAAGCATATTCGAGAAGTTTAGTTAATAATTTTCCAGAGCGGCCAACGAACGGAAGGCTTTGAATATCTTCTTGTTCACCAGGCCCTTCGCCAATAATCATTAAATTACATGGGATAGGACCTGAGCCAAAAACAACATTAGTCCTTGTATGACATAATTCACATTGTTGACATGATAAAACCGTATTTTTAAAGTCATCGAGGGGTACGTTGTCATAGGGGGTTTCTTGATTTAAATTTAACATAACAAACAGTTAGAATTGTATAAAATTACATGAAATTTATAAAGAGTATTATACAAGTAGTAAGCTAATATCAAACGCGGGAACAGAGTGTGTTAATGCCCCAACAGAAATACGATCTATATCAAAAGATTGATAGTGAGCAATCGTCTTAAGAGATATATTACCTGAAACTTCAATTTGTGTTTGCGGGTATAGTTTGCGGCACAACATTGTAGCTTTAGGAATGTCAGCTAGAGAAAAGTTATCGAGCATAATGTAATCAAAAACGTTTAAGCTGAGAGATTGTAATTGATCAATAGATTCAATTTCAATTTGAGCTTTTAAATTAGGATTCTTAGATTTAGCAAGAGCAATAGTTTGATCGAGGTTTTCTAAAGTATCTTGTTTTTCTAGCATAGTAAGATGATTTTCTTTGATTAAAATCATATCAGATAAACCAAAACGGTGATTTGTACCACCTCCAGCCTTAACCGCTGCTTTTTCTAGAGATCGAAATCCTGCCGTTGTTTTTCGTGTATCACAAATAGCGATATGAGGGTTATCAAGAGTTTTAATGAAGGTTTGTGTTAAGGTAGCGATCCCGGAGAAACGTTGAATCAAGTTAAGCATAGACCGTTCAATTAATAATATAATGTCAAATTTAGATTCAATATCACAAATAGTTGTACGTTTAGTAATCATATCCCCATCATTGACATAAAATTTTATATCGTGAGAAGGATCATAATGTGATAAAAAAGCACGAACAATATCACTGCCAAAAAATATACCATCTTGTTTGGCTAATAAACGTGCCTTTTGTGAAGATGAGGTGCTAAACAAAGATGAAACAGTAATATCCCCAGTAGGAGCATCTTCTAAAACAGCCTGCTTAATTAAATTATCTAAAATCATGATACCTTATCTTAAAGGATGAAGAATTTATTAGACAATGGTAAAATAAAAGATAGAAATTATGAAAGCAAAAAAAATTATTATTTTTCTTATTCTGCTATTAATAGCATATGTTGGAATAACCTATGCAACTCAAACAAACCAAAAAAACCCACTGATGCCATTAAAAAATCTTGTAATGACAATTATCCAACAAAAGCAAGCAAAAGAATCAAAACTTATTATTCCAGATAAAAAATTAATGCCATCATCCTTGGAAAATGAAGATTTTTTTAAGGATCATTGGGAAAGTGACCGAGGTTATTTCATGCTGATTCAAGATGATATAGTATCAAGAGAAGGTCCATCAATAAAGGCGTCTAAATATGAAAAATTATTTAAAACGGAGCGAGTCCGAATTTTGTATAAAAATGTACAAGCATCAGATATAGAAGGAGAATTACGTTACTGGGTATTTATTGGGAGTGAAAGTGGTAAAACATTGTTAGGATGGATATTTAAAGATCAGCTAATAAGTAAAAAAGATTTTATACAGTATGAACCGTTGGAAAAAATGAATTATATATATGATCAAGGGACATTAAAATCTCGAATAATAATTGAAAAAAATGGAAGGTTTAATATAAAGTGGAAAGCCTCAGGTCGTGGCTTATTTTTGAAAGGAAGTGATGACGGCCAATTATTGATTTATGAAGATATTATCTGGGCGAAAAAAGATGAACAAGATTTTTTATATAATTTTTTTATTACGGATGCTACAAATCAATTAATGCATGAGTATCGATTTAGAGAAGATATGATTAAAATGGAAATATTTACAATGCCAAAATAAGGAGAAATGAAAAAATGAAAATTAAGGATATTAAAGCAAGAGAAGTTTTAGATTCTCGTGGAAATCCAACGGTTGAGGTAGATGTGATACTTGAATCAGGAGATAAGGGAACAGCTATCGTGCCTTCAGGAGCATCAACTGGATCAAAAGAAGCGCTTGAATTAAGGGATGGGGATGCTAGGCGATATCGAGGGAAAGGGGTGCAAAAAGCAGTTAAAAATATCCATGACATAATAAAACCAGAATTATTAGGAAAGGATAGTACAGAGCAAAAAACAATTGATAGTTTATTAATTACTTTGGACGGTACGCCTAATAAGGCAACATTGGGAGCAAACGCGATCTTGGGAGTATCGATGGCGGTAGCTCAGGCAGCGGCAACGTATCATAAAACACCGTTATATGCTTACTTAAATACAACTTATAACGATTATAATGCAGGGCAAGGAATCGCAATGCCTGTGCCGATGATGAATATTTTAAATGGGGGAGCGCATGCAAATAACTCTGTTGATATTCAAGAGTTTATGATTATTCCCCATAATGCAGGAACTTATTCAGAAGCCTTAAGACAAGGCGTAGAAATTTTTCATCAGTTAAAAGATTGTTTGAATGAAAAAAAATTAAGTACAGCTGTTGGAGATGAAGGTGGATTTGCTCCTAGTTTACCTTCAAATAAAGCCGCTTTAGAATTATTAATTGAAGCAATAGAAAAAGCAGGGTATAAGCCTGGAGATGATATTAGTTTAGCATTAGATGTTGCGGCAACTGAGTTATACAAAGAAGATGGTAACTATCATTTTACAGGGGAAGGGGTCGTTAGAAGTACAGAGGATATGGTTTTATATTATGAAGACTTGATTAAAACATTCCCCATTGTATCAATTGAAGATGGCTTAGATGAAACAGATTGGGATGGATGGAAAATGTTAACTGACAGAATAGGGAATCATGTACAACTAGTAGGGGATGATTTATTTGTAACAAATCCAGATATTTTAGCTAAAGGGATAAAAGAAGGAATTGCTAATGCCATTTTGATAAAATTAAATCAAATTGGAACAGTGACCGAAACATTAGAAGCGATTGCTATGGCGCAGAAGGCGTCCTATAGTGTCGTTGTATCACATCGATCAGGAGAAAGTGAAGATACATTTATATCTGATTTAGCAGTTGCAACAAAGGCAGGGCAAATAAAAACGGGCTCCTTATGTCGATCTGATCGGATTAGTAAATATAATCAATTGTTACGTATTGAGGAAACGTTAGCAAATACGAGTCAATATTTAGGTAAGCATGTTTTTGCATTTACGTCGTAAAGGATCAATTAAGACATTTATTATATCATTAGCGGTGTTAATTTTTTTTGTATATTCAAGCGGGATAAGTTTGCGAAATTTATTACGTTACAATATGTTTAAGCAAGAGCTAATTGAAAGTGAAATGAGTTTAAAAGAACAGGAAGAGATTAATAGGAGGTATAATGAAGAGGTTGTTTTAATGGAAACAGATGATTATTGGATGCTTGAAGCTAAAAAGAAATTAGGTTATATTCAAGCAGGTGAGTATATATATAAGTTTTACTCAGCAAAAGGAATATGAATGAGTATAGAAGAAAATAATAATGCTGAAGAAGGAATTATAGGAAAAACAGTTGAGGGAAGCATTACAAATATAACAAACTTTGGAGCGTTTGTATCAATTGAGGGAAGTGAAGAAGGGTTAGTTCACATATCAGAAATTGCAAATGAGTTTATTACCGACATATCAGAGTTTGTTTCTGTTGGAGATAAAGTAAAGGTAAAGGTTTTAGCAAGAAATCAAAAGAAAAAATTAGAATTATCAATTAAAAAAGCGGAGGGAGTAGCTGAAAAGCCTGCCCCTAAAAAGCCCGAAAAAAAAGAAAAAAGCAAGCAAAAAAACTTTGATTTTGAAGATAAATTAAATTCTTTTTTAAAACGATCTGAAGAAAGGCAAATCGATATAAGGCGAAACTTAAAGAATAAGCAAGGGTTATCAAAGAGAAAAAATAAATAAAAACTAATATGATAGCAAGTGTTATTATCTGGATGTTGGTATGGATAACAAATGTATTGGCACTAGAAGAGCTAAAAACAACATTTACATTATCTGATAAAACAGAAATTAATACCTATTCCAATTTTATGGTTTTAGCAAGCCCAGAAAAAATAAAACTATATCAAGATAAATTAAATTTTAAGTGGGAAATTAGTAATAAAAATCATCATTATCATAAGTTTCAATTTGAATTTAATAAAGCCTATGCTTTAAATATCGAAAATCAGCTTCATCAAATTAATTTAAAATTAGGAACTGTGGAAAATTTAGAGATAATAAAAGGGATTGATAATTATGAAGTAAGGTTCCCGTATATATGGGTTAAAACAAGACAAAACAAAGTGCATGTCTACGATTTAAGAAAAGAAAAAGTATTATGGGATGCCAGTATAGTTTGTAATAAGATGTTTTTTTTATCAGGAAATGAACTAATTGGGTGTATAAAAAATAAAAATTTAACTATCTATAATTCATTAACAGGAGAGTTGTTTTATAAGACAAAAAAAATTAATGGGAAATGGGATTTTAAGAAGAGTAACAGCCTGGGGAGCTATTTTTTAAAAGGAAATAAGATCAGTTATTTTGATGCATCTGAAAAGAAATTAATTAACAATAACTTTAAAAAAGAAACAATAAAAGGCTTTATCAGAGAAAAAGAGATTCTTATGGTAGATAAAGAAAGTAAAGAGCTTTTATGTGTTGATTTTTTATCAGAGAAAATACGTTGGAAATATAAATTTGAAACTAATTTAGATAGTATTCAAAATCATGCTAATACTATCCTGATAAAAGATGAAGAGACCTATAAAATTATAGATAATTTTTCAGGAGAAAAAATGGCATCATTTAAGATGAGCGATAGTGATGTAAATATTAAGACAATTTATTCATATGATAATCAATATTATATAATTGCAAATCATAAAACATATTTAGTAAACAAGGATTAGCTGGAATGAGTGCTGTTTTTATCAAATCAAAATATGAAGTTAAAGAACTGATTAGTGAAGATATTATTTCATATTGTTATGAAGGAAAAACACATTATTTAGATGTTCCTATATTAATTTGGGAATATAAAAAAGAATTTTTAACATCAGGGTTGGTAACAAAATGTATTAATATTGCAGAAAAATTAATAGGTTTTAAGCATAAAAATTGTTTAAACATGATTGATTATTTTTATGATGGAGAATCATTTTATACTATTCACGAAGGACTCGAGTATTTTTTAACATTAGATACATTTATTAAACAGCAAGAAAAACAAGATTTAAAGTTATTATGGAAATTTTCAACACATTTATTAAATACAGTTTTACAATTAGAGCAAAAACATTTGTATGCAGGAACCATTAATTTTTCTAATATTATCGTAACAAAAAATTTAGAAATTAAATTTACACGACTCATGATTCCGATAGAAATTTATAAAGGATGTTGGAAGGATCTTGATGTTATTGAAGATGGAGTGTTCTTACCTCCTGAATTTATACAATCAAATCGGTTTATGGTTCGATCCGATATGTATAGTTTAGGAGTTTTATTATTTATTTTTTTTAGTCAAAAGTGGCCTTATAAATATTCACTTAAAATTGAGCAAATGAAAAAAAACTTAATTGAAGGTCCTGTAGATTTTGAACCGATTCATCCAAAGATCCCAGATAGATTAGGAAGGATTATTCATATTTGTTTAAAGCCAGATCCAGAAAAGAGATTTCGATCATTTATGGAGTTAATAAAAGTATACAAACATGATTTATCATTAGAAGGAAATATAGATTCAGAAGCCTCAACGGTCATAGGCCATCTAAAAGATCATATTAACAGGCAAGCTATAACATCATATAGACAGCTAATGAAAAATGTAGGGATGGGGATAGGGATAATAGGCATCTTATTTGCTGTATATACAATTTACTTAAATTATATTACAGCAATACCAGAAGTAGCTGTTCCAAATTTAAAAGGATTAACTGGCCAAGAAGCAGAAGAGGTATTAGAAAGTTATAATCTTAATTCATTAATATCTGGAAAGCGTTTTCACCCTCAAATTGATGCTGATCTAATTATTGAAACAAAGCCACCCGCAGGAAGAATTGTGAAAGAAAATCGAATTATACGAATTTTTGTTTCAAAGGGAAAAGGCCCAACCTTAGTTCCTGATTTAGTAGGTTATTCTAAAGAACATGTAGAAGAAAAATTAGATGGAAAAGGGCTCATAACACAAGTAGAAAAAGAAGCCTATTCGCTTCAATATCCTGAAGGAATTGTTATTAAACAAAATCCAATTGCAAATACATTTATCGGACCAAGTGATAATATTAAACTAACGATAAGCAAGGGATATCCCGTCGTTGTTGATGTAAGTCAAGCAAAATCATCATTTTTTCAAGATAAATCTCATTTAAAAAAAGTACAGGTTGAGTTTTTTATCTTAGAGGATTGGGAATCACAGGAGATTACAATATTTTTTAAGCATAATGATTTAAGAAATAAAATTTATTCCGATTTAGTAAAGCCAGGAGATAATTTGAAGCTAGAGTTTGAACTAGAAGAGCAGGGGGTATTAGAAATTTATTTTAATAATGAATTAACAATTAAAAGAGTAATAAATAACAATAGCAAAACAGCTCATGCCATCTAAATTTAGTAAATTTGAAGAAGAATTGATGAAAGAGCTCTTGAAAAGAGCAGAGCAATTTAAAGGATTTACACATCCAAATCCATTAGTAGCCGCTGCCGTGTATTATGAAAATGAAGTAATATCATATGGGGTGCATCGCATGAAAGGAGATATCCATGCCGAGGTGGATGCCATCCAGGGCGCTCAAGATCAAGTGTATGGAGCCTCAATAATGGTAACATTAGAACCATGTACGCACACAGGAGCCACCCCTCCCTGTGTCACAGCAATTATAAATGCAGGAATTAAAGAGGTCATTTTTGCTATAGAAGATCCTTGTCATTTAGTAAGAGAAAAGTCGGCAAGAAAAATATTAGAAGATAACGGAATTACTGTAAGATCAGGTTTATGCAAAGAAGAAGCCTATCAACTCAATCATGATTACATGTATGCTCATCAAAATAAACGACCTTATATTGTATTAAAAGCAGGGATGAGTTTAGATGGAAAAATAGCTTTATCATCAGGAGAAAGTTGTTATATAACAAGTGAGTCATCACGAAAAAAAGTTCATGAAATGCGATCCGAAACGTGTGGTATTGTAATTGGATCAGGGACATTAGTAGCAGATAACCCACAGTTAACAGTAAGACATGGATATTTAGAAAATAATCAAATTCCACCTGCTTTAATTGTAATAGGAAATTTACCAACTGATGATAAGAAGTCTTATACTATTTTTGAATCAGGATATCGTACTATTTTGGTAACCTCTGAGAAGAAACCCAAAGAATCTTCATTTTCAGAGATTTGGGAGATACCGAAAGCAACTCATAATACAATTAATTGGGAGTTATTTTTGAAAAAATGTTATGACAATCATATTTATAGTCTTTTAATTGAAGGAGGAGCAGACACATTTTCAAAATGTTTAGAAGCAGGTGTTGTAAATAAATGTTCATTTTTTATTGCACCTAAACTATTTGGACAATCAGATGCTAAAAGTGTTGTTGAGTTGGCATCGATAAAAACATTAAAGGATGTATTAACATTAGATAATATTTCTATTAAACAATATGAAAACGATGTTTGTATTACAGGTTTTTGTAGAGTTAAAAAAAGTGATACACTATTAAAATAAGATAAAGGAGAGTAACGGATGACAGCAACTAAACATGTATTAACAAGTATTAATTTTGATCAATTACCATTATTTAAGACTGGAAAAGTAAGAAGTGTTTTTGATTTTGGGGATACCTTATTAATTGTAGCCTCAGATCGTGTATCTGCCTTTGATTTTATTTTACCTACAGGAATACCAGGCAAAGGAGCTGTATTAACTGCTTTATCAGAGGTATGGTTTGGAAAAACAAATCATTTAGTCAAGAATCATTTAATTACAACTGATGTAAAACAGTTTCCTTCAGAAACAGAACCTTATCATGAATTTTTAGAAGGGCGGTCAATGTTAGTAAAAAAGACATCATTAATTCCGGTTGAATGTGTTGTTAGAGGCTATTTGATTGGATCAGGATGGAAAGATTATCAAGCAACAGGGCAAGTGTGTGGAATTGATTTGCCAGAAGGATTACAGCAAGCGGGAAAGTTAGCTGAGCCCATTTTTACCCCAGCTTTTAAAGCAGAGCAAGGGGATCATGATGAAAATATTTCGTTTGAGAAAATGATAGAATTGATTGGAGAGCCATTAGCCGTAAAGTTAAAAGAGATCAGTTTAGCTTTATATGAGTTTGGGAGGGATTATGCAGAATCTAAAGGCATTATTTTAGCTGATACAAAATTTGAATTTGGATTACTAAATGACGAGATTATTTTAATTGATGAAGTATTAACACCTGACTCTTCACGTTATTGGGCTCAATCAGAATATAAAGAAGGGATATCGCCACCTAGTTATGACAAACAGATTGTTAGAGATTATTTAGCAAATTGTGGGTGGGATAAAAAAGAACCGATACCAACATTACCAGAGTCAGTTGTCCAAAAAGTAGCGGATAAGTATCATGAGGTAGAAACATTATTAAGCAGTTAATTTGTTTATTAATGGGGGTGTTATTAGTAGCATGTCAAGGCCCAACAAACTCTAAGATTACAGAGCCTAAGTTAATACAAGCTTTAGAAAAAATAGGGGTAAAGCAACAGATTATTAATGATGCTAATCAAATTATTATCGTAAAAACAAAAGATTGGGAAGATAAAAATGGTATTTGTTATTTGTTTGAGAGAAAAAACAAACTATTTAATTATGTAAAATCATTTAAAATTGTTTTAGGTCGAAACGGTATGCGTTGGGGGCAAGGGTTACATAATGTTAATGATAGTAACCTTAAGAAAGAAGGAGATGGGACAACTCCTGCCGGTGTATTTTTATTAGGAGATGGATTTGGAAATGAGCCGTTAAGCTTAATGGGAGGATGGCCATTTAGGCAGACAACACAATATGATTATTTTATTGATGATAGTAACAGTAAATTTTATAACAGCTGGGTAGATAAAAGGGTTGTAGATCAAGATTGGGATAGTTATGAAACGATGTTAAGAGACGATGGCCTCTATAATAGAGGTCTGGTGATTCGGCATAATATGGAGCCTGTAAAGCCTATGTTTGGAAGCGCTATATTTTTTCATATCTGGAGACATAAAAACCACGGAACAGCAGGGTGTACAGCATTAAGCAAGAAAAATATGGAAGTCCTGTTAAATTGGATAAAAAAAGATAGTAATCCGCTTGTAATACAGTTACCAAAAAGTTATTTAGATAAACTTTTATAAACTTTATAAAGCAATACGAGGCATAATGATAAAATTGGCAATGTGCGAGTAATAGAGATGCTATGACGAGAATCTTCTAAGGCACTAGAAGAGATGGGGGGATCTTCTTGTTTAGATAAAGAATCGGGATGAAATGTTGTATGTGATAATGTTCTTAATTTTTGATAGTTAAAGTTTAGATTGATACTGTCAGACCATTTTCGAAGTATATTATCAATACCACGTTGAGATAAAGGGCTTTTATTGCCTGTTAGGGAAATAAATAAAGCTTTATGTTTAGATTTAGGACGTTCTAGTAGCCATTGATGAAGATGTTCTTTTGCAAAAGGAGAAATAGTTAGTTGGCGAGGTCTTTTACCTGAAGTTTGAAGTTTCGACAAATCATCATTAATATCTTCAGGAGAAAGATGACGAACTTCATCAATATAAAGACCAGTAGCGGCAATAAGTGAAATAAGAGATTTATCCCGTGAACGATCAATTTTATCAATAGATAATAATAAATCATTGATGGTATTCAGTGGCGTTTTCATCTATGTTATTTTATCATAAAAAAATGAGAATGATTAAAAACATAATTTTAGCGAGCTTAATAACGTTAATATGTGGATACAGTGGGCTTAATGCTGATACAAGTATTTTAGAAGTAGATCCCACAAAATCATATATTAAATTTACAGCAAGACATCTTATAGGGGGGAAAGTAGAGGGAGAATTTTTAGCATATTCTGCGATTGCAAAATTAAAAGATTCATCAACCATAGAGCGTATTGAAGTTATGATTGATACAAATACGATTAATACAAATCATAAAATAAGAGATCGTCATTTAAGGCAACCACGATTTTTAGATTATAAAAACTATGATTATATTACATTTATTGCAGAGGGCCCCATTGCATTAACCGATAAAACAATAACAGGGATGTTATCGATAAAAGGAGTTTTAAAAGAGATTGAAGTACCCATAACATTTGATTTTTTAAAATCAAAAATAAGTGGACAACTAGTACTATCATCCAAAGTAGAAAATTTTATTATAAATCGTAGTGATTATAAGGTTGGAGGGCTAAGCTTCCTAATTAGAGATAAGATAATAATTAATATAGAGCTGATCAATAGAGTTTATGTGAAAATAGAAAATACTGTGAAATAAAACTTGATGGAGCAGCCCCCCCCCTCTCTCTCTATTTATCTTTAAAGTATTAAGATGATTCCTCAGTTGAGGAATTAATATTAGATGATGATAGCTCTTCAGAAGTATGTTTCTTTTTATTTAAAATTTGAAAATTTTCAGCAAGTACTTCAGTTGCCCAACGACGTTCATTTTCTTTTTCATAATTTCTAACTTGAATAGATCCATAGACTAAAACAGGGGCCCCTTTTGTTAATAACTGGCTACCGACAGAAGCAATATTACCAGTAAGGGTGATAGGAATAAAATCTGTTTCATTTTTACCATTATCTTTTCTATAGCGTCTGGTTACAGCTAAAATAAAGGTTAATTTACAAAATGATTCAGTGATTTGCTTAAAGTCTGGATCTTTCGTTAACCTCCCCATTAATGTACAGTGATTATAATTATAGCTCATAATAGCCTCCTAAGTATTACTGGATTAAATAATCTAAATAAGCTAATAAATATAATGATATTGATAACAAAAAATTTAGATACGAGCATATTATATCTAAAATAAGATAAAATTAAAATATATTATTTATAAATGGATATAAATGTAAGGAACATCATTAATAGTAACCATAAAGAGACCTTAAAAAACCTAATATAAGAGTCTAGAAAGTTACAGGTTTTATTAAATTTTGAGTAGCAAAAATGTAAGCGTAAATATAAATAAGAAATTTAGTGAAGAGATTGAACCGTTAATTTGTTATTAGAAAAAAACATGTTAATAAGAGATTGTTTCATAAGTATAAATTGAGATAAAGGTTTTGATAAAGAAGGAGAAGGAATATCTTTTCCTGTAAATGAATCAATAATCATAAATTTATTAGAAACATGATTAAATGTAAAAATAAAGAAAGAGCTTAATAAAGGCCTTGTAAATCCAAAGGTGCTTGGATATTCCCAATCAACATCTCCAGTTTTATTATTAAGTCTTAATAATAAATGGTCCTTTTCATTGTCCTCATTAAGAATAGAAAATGAGAGAATAGAAAACTCATTAGTAGCACTAATAGCGTGGTTAAAAGAGAAATTTAAAATAGATTTATTAAAAGACCATTTAATGGAACCATCTTTTAAGTTAAAAGCAATTAACTTTGTATTAAGATCACCTTCTTTGATAGGTGCTAGTAAAATATCATTCGTACAAGTAGGTGAGAAAAGAAGATCACAAGGTTTAGTTTTCCATACGAGAGATCCATGTTCTGGATTTAAAGCAACAAATTCATTGGTAGTAATTTGGCCAATTAAATAATATTCAGATACAAATAAAGCCCCTTCTTTAAAGGAATAATTAGAATGGCTCCAACTTAATAAGCCTGATTCAATAGCATATTTTCTAATAACTCCATTATCATTTAAATAGAGATGATTTTGGGTAAATACAGGGGAAGATAAGAGTTTCGTAACAGAGATGGTATAAACAACTTCACCGCTTTCAGTTGAAATAGCCATGATACTGTTGGTAGTATTATTTTTTAAAAACAAAAGAGAATTTATACTAGCCAAATAAGATGTATCAATAGATTTATCCAATGGAAAACTCCATTGAGTAGTACCAGAGAGTGAATCAAATTTAGATAAATGATTATTAACAATCATAAATAAATCGTTATCAGATGTGACTATAGGAATATCTCTATTCGAAAGATTAGCGGTAACAGAAAATTCCCAATTAGCTGTTAAGGGGCGTTGAATGGAAGGGGATGCGTTAATAAAATTCATATTATTAAAATTCCCAGGTTGTACCCAGTTTTTAAATGAAATATTAAGGGGTTGATAGGATGGTCGTTTGCCATTACCGACCCAAAAGTTTTCTAAGAAAAATTTCCATTCAGATTGAATTAATTTCCATGATTGCTTTGTAGTTTCAATCGTTAAAATATAATAGTTGGCATGATCAACGAAATAATATTCAGCGGTTAAAAATTCATTTAATTTTAATTCATCATTGAGTTCTTGGCGAATATAAACAGCTAAATGGGCATCATTAATATTAGCCATTAATCGTTCTTTTGTTGAAGCAGGACGCGATAATATTTTCATCCATCCATCATAAACCGTAGTAGCTCGAAGTTCATGAAGAGCATTAGAGGTAATGGGTTCTAAAAAATAATGTTGAATAATATTAATAGTTGCGGGGATATCATTATGAGAAATAACAAGTAAATCTTGTTTTATTGGTTTTTCAACAGACCATAAATTAGGAATTAAGACATTAATATTTCCTTGTTTAAGAGAGGCCCCATTAGAATTAGCATAAAGAATACTAGAAAATACTAATAAAAATAAACATAATAATCTATAAAACATAAGAATATAGTGTAACCTGAACCAAAGAACAGGAAAAGGGTTTTCCATAAAACTATTATTCATAATTTACAAATAAGTGATAACTCCCTATAATAACTCCACTTGACTTGGGGGCGTAGTTCAGTTTGGTTAGAACGCCGGCCTGTCACGCCGGAGGTCGCCGGTTCGATCCCGGTCGTCCCCGC
>MDSY01021169.1_pt1 | contig 26972 bp, 19 predicted proteins | sample 811131 | NCBI WGS metagenome assembly MDSY01 (sample SAMN05326643, study PRJNA326480) | marine metagenome | isolation source: seawater | place: Atlantic Ocean: South West | collected 2010
ATGACTTTGGTGTTGGGTGTCCAAGCGGCTTTGAGGCCGTCCAATGTGACAACCCGTTCAATTGGATCTACATCGACGAGTACAGGACGCGCCCCGCAGTGGATGACAATATTGGCGGTGGCGGCATACGTCATCGCCGGCAGCAGTACGTCGTCCCCAGGTCCAACACCGAACCAGCGCAATGCCAGCTCGCACGCTGTTGTCCAGCTAGAAAAGCACAACGTCTGGGATGTTCCAAGGAATGCGCTGAGTTCATGTTCAAAAGCTGCCAGTTCAGGTCCGGAAGTAATCCATCCAGAGCGAAGGACGCGCTCCACAGCTTTGATGGAATCTTCGTCGATTGGCGGCGGTGCGAAACCAATGGGCTTTCTCTGCTCATTCATGGATGCAAATTACGGGGAGAATGTCGCATGAAATGGAACCGAGTGGAAGGACCGGAAGCTAAGCGAGAGAAGTTTTTGTAGTTTCGGGAAAAAATAACCCATGTTTTTCGGACCAAAAGCGGATTTAACGCCATCAGAATTTATAGCGGCACTTAAGCAAAAAGGAGGACGGGTATTGGATTGCCGCACTGCGGAAGAGTGTGCGGAAGGAATTTTAGAGAATGCAGTTGAGGCAGATTGGATGGCTGGAGAAGTGCCGAAGGCGGTTGCACAGTGGGATAAAACGGAAGCAGTTTTTTGCTACTGCCGATCAGGCGGACGAAGCGGGGCAGCAGCTGAATACCTGAGAGGGCAGGGATTTGAGGACGTTTATAACGTGGGTGGATACTCAGCGTTAAAGAATGTCAGCGATTGATTATGATTCTACTGGTCCAGTCCAGAAGCTATTAGCGATCTAAATTTCGTTCAATGTTCGAACATGAATCCCGCAACATTTGAAAGGAGGCAGGCGTGTGGATTTGGTGATGCGACAGATGGATTTTCGCGGCACCTATAATAAGTTCAGTTTCGATGTATACCGGCAAGCGACGGTGATCTGCAGTCATCAGTACCTTCATTTCGTCTCCTGGCTTGAATACTGTTCCATCAATGAGTGTGGGATGAAATTCCCAGCAATCCACCGAATCTGGCCAAAGTGGCGATAGGTGCTTGGTTTCTCCTTCGAATTTTAAAGTGGTGGAATTGATCTCGCCATCGAGCAATAAATCCATCGCAATCACTTCACCTCTTTCAAAGGAGGACCAAGGCAGTTGTCGGCACCAGTGAATGGCACTCATCACGTCCCTGAATTCCTCGCCGGATTCGGTGCGACAAATGGAATGATTATCTAGTTCGTCATCGGAACAATTCAATTCCATACAATGGTCGGAGCTTCTATTGTAAATACGATTATACCGATGCCTGCCTTCACGACCGATCCGGCTAAAGGAAAACGGAATGAATGCTGGATCCGTAGTGCTCGAGTAGGTGCTATTGACGGGATAAAACCAGTCCCAATGGGGTTTGGAAGTGCCCCAACCTCGGAAATCCCACTGCTTCGTTACAGCATCTTTCACCTCTTTTGCGCTGAAGACGACTTCGCCTACTTCCAAGAAAATGGGGCCCCACTCATAGGTCACCTCGTAATGCAATGCTTCTCCCACAACCGGAGCTTCACTGGATTCCGATTGTCCAAGAAGAGCAGAAGAAATTAGAGAGTAGGAGACGAAAAAAAAGGTCCTGCATCGCAGGACCTTTGAGTTTATGAAGCTCGAAGCATTCATTGAGTGGGGGTTATCCTTCAATCGGAGGATTGACAAACGCATTGATGGTCAAAAACGTCTGACCGGGGTCAGTATTGGCGTTGATGGTCACCTTCTTTGTTTGTTTGTTCTTCTTGCCTTTGGAGTTGAACTTGACTTCAATCTGTCCTTTTTCTCCAGGAGCAATAGGCTCTTTTGGACATTTAGGCACGGTGCAACCGCATGACCCTTTGCATTTGTCGAGAAGCAAAGGCTCGCTGCCCGTGTTTGTGAATTCGAACATATGGGTGGCCGACGCACCTGCTTCCAACGTACCAAAATCGTGCTCATAAGACGCAAATGTCATTGTGGTGGTGGGGCCTGCAGGTGGGGCTGATTGCTGCTTCGCTGGGTCGAAATTGTTCGTTTGCCCCGGGCTCGTATTCACAGGAAGATCTTGTGAATCTTGCGTGGAAGTTGCAGGCCGAGAAATGGCTTTGTCTGTGCTTTGATTTTCTGTGCATCCGAATGCTAAAAATACCAAGGTGCAGGACAGGATGTGTTTGACGTTCATGGGTGTCTACTTGTTTTTTAGTGTAAAATTACAATTTAAAAGGTATCGTGAGCAAGGTTTGCCTTTTCAAAAGAGCCGTCTTCTAGGATAGTAACCGCTTTTTGTAGTGATTCGTTCAATCCTGAAATGACACGGTAAAAAGTGCTTTGCTGCATTAGATTTCGACCAATCATCGCTTTCAATCGGAGTGTAATCGCATCACCTGATTTCCCCCAGTCTTCTGCTGTCCACTCGATGCCCTCGGCTGCAACGAATGCTTGAAACTGAGCGCTCGTGGCTTCGTCCACATTGAAATTCGCAACGAAATCATTCTCGTCGGAGTATGTTGATTCCAATTCTTGACGGATGGAGTCGACATAAGTCAATGCAAAGCGGCTGTCCAAGCCTTTTCGAAGGATGCTTGAAAAATAGGCGGAATTATCGGTGGTATCAAGGGGCACAAAAACGTCGGGAAGAATACCGCCGCCGCCGTATACGGTGCGTCCCATTAATCGGGTGGAGTGCTTCAGACTATCGGGCAATTCCAAGCTGTCCATGCTCATCAATTCACCGGATGCGAACCGTTCATACTTTTCCTTTCTGTATTCCTCTACACCTCCTTCATATGATTTTTGAATGCAACGACCCGCAGGGGTGTAGTACTTCTGTACCGTGAGTCGAACGGCACTATCGTCTGTGAGTCTCACTGGGCGCTGCACGAGCCCCTTACCAAAGCTTCTGCGACCCACGACAAGACCGCGGTCCCAATCCTGAACTGCACCAGAAACAATTTCGGAAGCGGAGGCCGATCCTTGATCGATCAACACAACGAGCCTTCCCTTTTCAAAGCGACCGGGAATACGTGCATTGGTATTTTCTCTGGGAAAAGAGCGTCCTTCTGTGTAGACCAGCAATTTGTCTTCGGAAAGAAATTCATCGGCCATCTGGATGGCTGTGCGGAGCATTCCGCCCCCGTTTCCTTGCAAATCAAGGATGAGGTCCTGCATTCCAGCTCGCTTTAACTGTGCGAAAGCGCTGTACATCTCTGTCATCGTGGTCTTCGCAAAGCGGTTGACTTTGATGTAGCCAATTTCGGGAGTGACCATGAATGAAGCGTCCACAGAATAAATAGGGATTTTATCCCGGATGATTTCAAAGATGATCAACTCCAAATCATTCCCGCGTTTGATGCCAACCGTGACCAAGGTTCCTTTGGGTCCTTTGAGCAAGCGCTGAACATCCTTGTTGGTCACACCTGTTCCTGCCACGACCTCGCCGTCGACCGTCACAATGCGATCGCCAGCCATGATTCCAAGTTTTTCAGAGGGGCCACCCGAGATGGGCGAAACCACCATAATTGTATCACGAAAAATGTTGAATTGAATGCCAACACCTTCGAAGTTCCCGTTCAAGGGTTCATCAGCGGCTTGAAGCTCTTCTGCGGGTATGTAAACGGAGTGAGGATCCATTTCCTCGAGCATTTTTACAATCGCCGTCTCCACAAGAGATTCCAAATCCACATCCTCCACATAAAGGTTTTCAATGTGGTAAAGCAGTGCATTAAGCTTGTTGCCTTGATTCTCCCAACTCCCCGTTTCAGAGGCTGTATTGGTCTGTGCTACAGCGCTTATAACGCCACCACCTATTAAGGCCAAAGCAACAAACAACTGCTGCGTTTTTATTCGTTTGGTTCTTCGCATTTTCATCGACATCAAGGTACCGCACACAGGCGTTCTCCCCAATATTGTTGCCCCAATTTTACCCAATTGATTTGGCGCAAAACTTTTTAACTTTGGTTCCATGAGAAATTGGACAGCGGGTGCGGGCATAGTTTTGATGCTTTTGACCTTTCAGACTGCAGTTAGCGGACAGTCCGCGCTGAATGGAACGTCGGAAGTGTTCATTCAATCGCCAAACGTAGAACAATTGTGGTTACGTGCTTTTTGGCACGAACAACACACTGGAAAGACGATGCAAGGCGAGATTTTATCTGCCGATTGGGACTTCTTTGAAGAGGCATCTTTGCACATAGAAGATGCGACTGAGCATTGGAGTTTGCGGGTAAAGGTGGAGAATGCACCCGCCCTCTGCATTTATTTCGATGCATTTCATCTCCCTGTTGGTGGTCAATTGTCCTTTCGTTCAGAGGCAAATCGTTTTTCAGAGGACTTTGTGGAAGGTCCGGTAGACTTCACAGAAAACAATGACCACGGGCGTTGGGTCAGTGGTGAGATTCCCGGCGAGGAAGTGGTCGTCGTCTATTCTCAGCCGGTCGGAACAGTGAGTAATCCTGAATTGCACATTTCAGGTGTGGGGTATTTTTTTCGCATGCTTTGGCTGGATGGAGAATACGATTTGCTTGCAGAAAGCAACCGAGGCTCTGACCCGTGTCAAGTGGATGTGATGTGTCCGGAAGGAAATGACTGGCAGTGCCAGCGTGATGCCGTCGTGCGATTAAGAATATCGATGGGGGGAGGTATTTATTTGTGTTCGGGTGCCATGGTCAACAATACAGCGTTGGATTGCAGGCAATTGCTCTTGAGTTCTTTTCACTGTGCGGATGACATGTCGGAATCTGATTGGGGATTTTTAAAAGTCCGCTTCAACTATGAATACTTTGACTGTGACGGGACATCAAGTTTTAATTCGCATACGCGCACAGGTGTTTATTTTTTGACATCATCGGACGATATATCTGCCGGGGGAAACATCAATGGTTCTGATTTTCTCTTGATGGAAGTAGAGGATCCTGTATTTGATTCATGGACTCCATTCTATGCGGGATGGGACGTGTCTGGATCAGTATCTACATCTGGTGTGGGCATTCACCACCCATCGGGCGATCGAAAGAAAATCTCAACGTTTACGAGCAATCTAGCCAACAGCAGCGCCTATTTTCCAGGAGCCCATTGGCGCGTTTATTGGGAAGAAACGTTGACCAATCATGGAGTGACTGAGGGCGGATCATCCGGTTCTCCTTTGTTTGATGAAGATGGCCGTATCGTAGGGACCCTTACGGGCGGAGCTTCGTTTTGTGATTCACCCAATGCCCCTGATTATTATGGGAAAATGAGTTTTCATTGGGATGGAAACAATCCGATTTCAGACGATGAGAAATTGGAGTACTTCCTCGATCCTTCGGGAACGGGACAACTTGTTTTGGATGGAAGCTACGTCACCGAAGAAGAGAGTCCTTGCGCTGAACAGTCGGTCTGTGGGGTTGTGGACGTGGAGGAATTATGGTTAATTGAGAACGAATGGAGATTGCGTCCAAATCCTGCACAGGATCAGTTGTTCATTGATTGGTCGGGTGAAATTTTGGCTGCGGAGTTGCACATTTTTGATGCTGCTGGTCGCAAGGTGATGATGCGCAATGTTCGAAACATGTCTACACCTTCTGTCTCCGTTGCGGGTTTGGAAACTGGCATGTACTACTTGACGATATATACCGAGGGAGGAGCGGCTGCTACGCGCAAGTTTCTCATCGAGTAAACTCACGTCTTCAGGTTCGATTCAATGGGCGACCCACGTAAGTTTGTCCAGTTCTACTTTCGTTCGAAAGGCACCAAAAAGAACCGTGGCAGTTTTTGTATCCACTGTGAGCACTTCCCCACGCTCTTTGCCGCCATTTCGTAGCCGAACGATTGAGCCCACTTTGATGCGGTCAATGAAATGCTTGGGACGCCGTTTTGTCGCCTTGGCCAGTGATGCATTTTGTTTTGCCTTCTTCGCTGTTTGTGCTTCTAGCCGTTTGGTCTGTTCCATGGCCAGGTACTTCAAGATGTCCTGAAAAAGCGCACTGTTCTTACTCCCCGCATCATATTTGTCAATGAATTGTTGAAGTTTTCGGCCGCGATGCAAAGCTGAATTTTGCTCTTCTGCGATGTTTTGTTGGCTTGCATTCCGTTCCTCGAGGTGCTCCTGCGTCCTATCCAACGTACGCTTTATTGTCTCGAGTTCAAGTTCTTTGCGAAGGTTGCGGTCGGTAATTTTTGCCAAGGTGTTCTTTTCACTTTGAAGCTCTGAGATGAGTTCATCGAGTCGGACCTTGCGTTTGTCCAGTTTTCCTTTGGCGCGTTGAATCAGTGTTTCGCTGATGCCATTGATGCTGGCGACTTCAAATGTGAAGGAACTTCCCGGCGGTCCGATGTCTAACTTGAAAAGTGGTTGCAAAGAATCACGATCGAATCGCATGCTGCCATTAATGGCTTGATCCATCTGAGCTGCTCGGGTTTTGATATTGGCATAATGTGTCGTGATGACCGCATAGCTCTTGCGCTTGTAGAGTTCCTCAAAAAACACTTCGGCCAATGCTCCTCCTAATTCAGGGTCGGATCCGGTTCCAAACTCGTCGAGCAGTAAAAGCGATTTTCCATTGGCAATTTCGAGAAATCCGCGCATTCGGTTCAGCCGATAACTATATGTGCTTAGCTGATTTTCAATGCTTTGGTTGTCACCAATGTCAGTCAAAATCGTTTCAAAGCTCCCCATTTCACTGTTGGGGTGCACGGGGACGAGTAGGCCGCTTTGCAGCATCACCTGCAAGAGCCCAACGGTTTTGAGGGCAATGGACTTTCCGCCAGCATTTGGCCCTGAGATAACCAGCATGCGTTCCTTTTTGGAGAGCGAGATGGTTTGTGGCTCCGTGTGCGCCTCATTCTGCAGATTTTGCATCACAAGTAGCGGGTGATACGCGCGGATGATGTGAAAACTGCAATCATTTCTAATTGCGGGCATCTCAGCGTCCATTGCTACCGCGAGCTGCATCTTTGCACGAATCCAGTCCAGTTCCACGAGCAAGGTGTGGTATGCTCTTAGCAGCGGAAGATGTTTTCGTGTCTGAGCAGTGAGCGAGCGAAGGATTCGCAGGATTTCTTTTCGCTCGTCATCCACGACCATTTCCATCTCGAAGTTCAAGGCCACATTGGCCGCAGGCTCAATAAAGGTGATGGAGCCATTCTTGGATTGCCCAAGCGCAGTCCCGGTCACTTTCCTTTTGTGCGTGCTGTTGACTGACAATACCCGGCGATTGTTGATGAAGCCTTCCTGAGTATCGGCCAGCCATCCGCGCTCTTTGAACCGTTTCAGGTCCTTTAGGAATTGCCGATTGATAGTTCTGCGCAGGCGCACCATTTCCTCCCTTATGTGGATGAGTTTGACGGAGGCATTGCTGCGAACTTGGCCCTTGGCATCAAACACAGCGTCAACGCTCTCGATGAGTTCCAGGGTATGGTGAACAGATTCAATCAATTGAATCAATCTTGGGCTCAAAGCATTCCGGTCCTCCAAGGCTTCTATGACATCATTTACCGTCAAAGACGCTGTCTTGAGCCGGTGAAAACCACCTTCGTCAAGCACTGAATCGCGCACAGCAAGTCGGTCATTGTCAGGGCCAATTTCTTCGCATCCCACGGCTGGAAATCCGCTGCCTTCCCTTTTAATATCGAGCATCTCCTTGGTCAACTCCAATTCTTTTTGCCAGAGCTTTTGTTGATTCAATGGATGCAGTGCTTGTGCCCGAGCAATTGCCGTGGGATTTTGACAATGGTGCAACAGAAGCGTGCGTACGGCATCAAACTCCAAATCCTTTGCTGTCTGCTCGTCAAAGGACCGCATGTGTCCTCGTCTTAAATTGGAGATGTCCTGAGAGGCAGGATCGAAGGACGGATTCTTGTTCATTTTGTTTCACTCGGCAGCAGAGAAAGCTTGGTGCATGTTCCATTGCCGTCTCCGGCATGTCTCCTGCACAATATTTTCCACTGCTGCAGTATCAAATGCATTTAGCCAATGAATGTTCTCCATTTTTTTGAACCAGGTCATTTGACGCTTGGCAAATTGACGGGTATGCACTTTGATTTTTTCGATAGCCTGTGCGTCTGAGCTTTGACCGTCGAAGCATTCGAACCACTCTCGGTAACCGACGGTTTGCAGTGCATTCAATTGGGCTTTGGAGTGCAGGGCTGCGGCTTCCTCTTTCATGCCCTCTGCGACCATGGAATCGACCCGTTGGTTGATTCGATCGACCAGTGCATCGCGCTCCATTTCCAAGCCAATGGTCAAGACATCAAACGGTCGGTTGGCAGAGTCTTTCTTATGAAAAGAAGAAAAAGGTTTGCCAGATGCGAGGCAAACTTCTAGCGCTCGAATGACCCGCTGTGGATTTTGTAAATCCATGCTTGCTGCATGACTAGGGTCGAGACTTTCTAATTCTTTGGCCAAGGCCGCAATGCCCTCGTCTTCATGCCGCAGATTTAAATTCTTTCGAATACCGAGATTTGAAGGCATTTCGTCCAGTCCTTCCAATACTGCCTTGATATAAAGTCCGCTGCCGCCTGCCATCACTGCGGTTTTATGGGATCCAAACCAATCCATGAGCCAGTGGATCGCATCGGTCTCAAATTTTCCAGCACTGTAGTGATCCTCTACCTCTATGAAATCAACGAAATGATGAGGCACGTTCAGCCGCTCAGCATTTGTGGGTTGGGCGGTTCCTATTGCCATTCCGCGGAATATTTGCCGCGAGTCTGCATTGATGATTTCGCATCCTAGAGCCCGTGCAATGTGAATCGCTCGGCTCGTCTTACCGATGCCTGTGGGTCCTAACACGACCACTAGCAGCGGACGTTCGCCGGAACGAAGCGGAGTTGCGGAGGAGGATTCTGAGGCCATATAGTGAAAGTCAGAATTGATCGCGGTAATCGTCTATGTTTTCATTTTCTCCAGGCGCTTCGTCGTCGCTACCATCGTCATTGAGGTAGGCATCCAATTCGGGGTCGCCAGTCGATTCATGGCCGCCTGCGTCGTCGGCAGCATCCGAATCGCCAAAAATAGCATCCATCAATGCGGGGTCATCCAATCCTTCAGGCTCCTTGCTCAAGGGGTCCGGGGACTTGCCAAATTCGAGAGCGAGGCTTGGGTAGGCCATTCCCTCGCTGGCAGCTGAGATGGAAAGAGGCTCGAGATAAAAGCACCACATCCGCAGGTAATCGTAGACATAGAGCCCTCTGCTTTGAAGGTCAGGAATCAAGTCTTTGACCGTCGCACTCTCCATGGACGGAAGCTCTGGTGACATCGCCATCAGTGGAAATTCGTCACCCCGATCCCAGTTTTCGTTGCTTTTGTAGAACGCAGCCATTTCGTTGGCACCGACCCATTCAAATGCATCCAAAGTGGCCATGTGGAGGTGCATCAATGGTGCATCATGATTAATCTCAATGTCGCGGAAAATATCATCCGTTGCATCCAAGATGATGCGCAATTTTATGATCGACTCCATTCGTTAAAGATAAGGTTTGACATCCACTGGGTCGATGTTGCCGTGATTCGCACTGAAAACGCACTTGGAATTGCGGATGCAGAGCAATTGAGGTGAAGCGTGCTCAACTCCCAAATCGGCAGCAATAGCGTTGCTGACATCTCTGTGGTTGAGCAGGTCAAGAAGATACGCTTGAACATCACTGGGCAAGTCCCAGTGGCGCTCTGTCAGCTTCAAAGCCATGCGGCTCACGCTGCACCTAGTGCTGTGTTTGAACACGATAATTGATGCCTCTTGCGATGCCGCAACCGTATTTTCCCAATCTTCTAGAGAAGTCAATGTTTTCCAATCCATCTGATGCAATAAATTTGTGCTATAAACTTGCCGCAAAATTACTACGACTCATGGACACTAGATTCATAAAAATTCCTCTGGCGCTTGCAAGTTTGGTGTATTCCATATTCCTTTTCACTGAGGGCTACATTGGAAGTGGAATAGGAATGGTCATTGTGACCGCCTTTATTGTCCTTGTTACAATGCAAAGCATGCGTTTGTTGATGGCATTTGTTAGCCTGCGCCAGCAGAAAATGGACGATGCAAGGAAGTGGCTTGGTCGTGTAAATCCCAATCATCTTTGGCCACGTCGAAAAGGTTACTGGTATTTTTTGTCGGGCAGTCTTGCCATGGAGCAGAATATGAATCAGGCCGAACAGTTGCTGAGGCAAGCGCTCGAAATGGGATTGAAGCAAGACCATGATAAGGCAGCGGTCAAGCTGAATCTTGCGGTTGTCGCTTCAGCGAAACGAAAACCCAAGTTGGCCAAGGCGCTCTTGGTGGAATGCAAGCGGCTGGATGCCAAAGGTGTATTGAAAAAGGACATTAAGCAGGTCGAAGCGGCTCTTCGAAACCCGCAAACGATGAAGATGCGAGGGCGTTAAATCGAGGCGGCGTTAGTTCGCTTCTGCCTTGCGCTCGGTTTTCGCTTTTCCCTCCTCAATTTGCAACTCTCTCAGCAGCAGTAAACTGTTTTCCTCAGCATCTCTGCAAAGATTTTGCAATAGTTCTTGGGACGTCTCAGACCAATTGGTCGATTTTAAGATCCAAATAAAATGAGCCAGTTCGTCATTGCTCTTTCGAACCATTTTTTCAGCCACAATTCGATGATCTGGATACCGCAAGGCCAGCTGCATGGAACGCTCAGTTACTTCGGCGTAAAAAGCATGAATAGCACGTTGTATGTGGTGAATCGGAATCATGAATAGCGGTAGAAGACAGCACGCAAAAAAAAAGGCGCGAAATCCCAAAGTAGGCTGAAAATCAACCAACTCCAAATCTGAAGGCATCAAACCGTATTGGGTTTAATCGTTTAAGATGCCATGTACAGCATCGAATAATCGGTGATTCGCTAAGAATTGTACCTCCAGGTTCGCTGCGAAGGGAAATGCGGTATCCAATCCGGCCACGCGTCCAACAGGTGCGTCCAATTCGTGCCAGCATTCGGCTTGAATTTTTGCCGCTATTTCAGCACCGATTCCACCCGTCATGGTGTCTTCGTGTAACACCAAGGCCCGATTGGTTTTACGCACGCTATTCATTACGGTCGTTTCGTCCCAGGGCATTAAGGTGCGCAAGTCGATGACTTCGATGGAATGGGTGGAAATGGCATTGGCTACTTCTTCGGCCCATTGAACCCCTAAGCCATAAGTGATGATGGTCAAATCATCGCCGCTTCGGACGATTCTTGCCTCGCCCAATTCTATTGTATACGGTTCTTCCGGAACGACGCCAGACAGCGATCGATACAAGAATTTATGTTCGAAAAACAAAACAGGGTTTGGGTCTTCAAACGATCGCAAGAGCAAGCCTTTTGCATCTTCAGGCGAAGAAGGGTAAACGATTTTCAGTCCAGGTACGTGAAAGAACCATGCCTCGGTTGATTGACTATGGAAAGGTCCAGCTCCGACGTTTCCACCGGTTGGCATGCGAACCACCACATCGGCATTTTGACCCCAACGCCAGTGGATTTTAGCAAGGTTATTGACGATTTGGTTGAATCCTACAGTAACGAAATCGCTGAACTGCATTTCCATCATGGCCTTCTTGTTTGCAATGCTCAATCCAAGCGCTGCGCCAACAATGGCCGATTCGCAAAGCGGTGTATTTCGCACGCGCTCTTTGCCAAACCGCTCAACGAATCCTTCGGTAACTTTAAACACCCCTCCATAATCGGCAATGTCCTGCCCCATCAAAATCAAATCGGGGAACGCTTCCATGGATTGGCCTAATGCTTCTTGGATGGCATCAATCAAACGCAATTCTCTTGTTCCTGTCTCGATCGCAGACAAGTTTGGCAGGGTTGTGACTGGAACAGGGGCAAAGCGATCAGCGAGTTCCAGCGTCACATCGGCTTCGATTTCTGGCTCCGCTGCAGCTGATTTCAGCCCGGCTTTAATGGTTTGGCTGTGCTCGGCTCGGAGCTCGGCAATAAACGCTTCATCAACAATTCCCTCTGACTTTATCCAGTCAGTGAAACGGTCAACGGGATCGATTTGGCTCCAATGGTCAATGAGCCCTTCCGGATAGTACTTGGTGCCTGAGGCCTCTTCGTGCCCACGCATCCTGAATGTTTTGAATTCAATAAGAATGGGCCTCGGCCGTTCTTTGATGGCTTCTGCTGCGTCTTTTACCGCATGGTATACGGCCAAGATGTCATTTCCATCAATTTGGAGCGCGTCCTCCTCAGGAATGCCATAGCCTATAGCCTTGTCTGTGAAATGTTCGAATTTGAATTGTTCGTTGGAGGGAGTGGACAATCCCCAGGCGTTGTTTTCGACACAAATAATGACGGGCAGTTGCCATACAGCTGCAACGTTAATGGCTTCGTGAAAATCTCCCTCTGATGCTCCGCCATCTCCGGTAAAAACTAACGTCGACTTTCCAGACCCATCTAATTTTTGGGCCAGGGCGATGCCATCCGCAATTCCCAACTGGGGACCTAAATGAGAGATCATGCCCACAATATGGTGCGCTCGAGATCCAAAATGGAACGATCGATCACGGCCTTTTGTAAAGCCATTGGCTTTTCCTTGAAATTGCGAGAACAGTTGATCGAGGGTTACACCACGGGTGGTGAAAATACCAAGATTACGGTGCATTGGGAGAATGAAATTATCTGCTTCCAGTGCTGCCGCTGCTCCAACTGAAATGGCCTCTTGTCCCATGCCGCTAAACCATTTTGAAATCTTGCCTTGCCGCAATTGACTGAGCATTTTTTCTTCAATCATGCGGGGCAGCAAAAGTTGGCTGTAGAGCAACCTAATCTTCTCGTTGCTGAGCGCTTTGCGATCAAACTTGAGCGGATTGTGGGGAAATTGATTTTTTTCCATCATCGTAACACGAAGGTAAGTGGTCTGGCCCGTCGTCGTATGCCGCTGTTGAGAGATTATCTTCGCCTCATGTCCAATCCAAAAAAGCACCGCCGTGCGAAGCCCTTTCGGCGGCAGAAGGGTCAGCAAGACTCGGTGAGAGCTGCTGTTGGACCTGTGGCTGTGGTCGAAGTTCGGATGCCCGCAAAATGGACAGAAGATGATGAAAAGATTCGCGAGGCATTGCTGAGCGCTTTGGCTTGGCCATCTGAACGCTTAGGGGAGTTTCGAGTGCAGCGAAAAAACCTTGATGCTCGTCAGCGCGAGGTGAAGGCGGTATGGACGATGGAAGCTGCCGAGCGGGGAGCCAAACTGCCAATTGATACGCCTGCCACGGTGTCTTTTGATCCACTTCCTGAGGATGCCAAACGAGTTCATATTATTGGGGCTGGGCCGGCTGGCATTTTTGCAGCTTTGCAATGTATTTTGAATGGGTCGCGACCGGTCATTATAGAACGTGGGCAACCGGTGCGACAACGCCGCCGGGATTTGGTTCAAATATTTCGGGAACACACAGTAAATCCGGATTCCAATTATTGTTTTGGAGAAGGAGGGGCGGGGACGTACAGCGATGGAAAACTCTACACGCGAAGCCACAAGCGCGGTGACATTCGAGCGGCACTTGAATTGCTTGTTCAGCATGGGGCCGATGAAGATATTTTGGTAGAGGCGCATCCGCACATCGGTACAAATAAGCTACCTGGGATCATAGAGTCCATGAGGGAAACCATTTTGGAAGCGGGAGGAATCATTCGTTTTGGATGCAGATTATTGGATTTTAAATCATCGGATGGAAGCGTACGGGAGCTGACTTGGTTGGATTTGGATACCCAAATAAAATGCCGTGAATCCTGCGGTCATTTGATCTTAGCTACCGGTCACAGTGCTCGCGATATCTTCCACTTGCTCCACGAAAAGGGGCTGCAGTTGGAAGCAAAGCCCTTTGCAATGGGCGTTAGGATTGAGCACCCCCAATCGTTAATAGATGAAATTCAGTACCGTTCCAAGGAACGCGAGAGTTGGCTACCTCCTGCTTCATACCGACTTGTTTGTCAGGCTTCTGGCCGCGGTGTTCATTCTTTTTGTATGTGTCCAGGTGGCATCATTGCCCCGTGTGCCACTGAGGACGGAGAGGTGGTAACCAATGGCTGGTCACCGTCCAAGCGCAACAATCCATTTGCTAACTCAGGGATGGTAGTGCAGTTGATGCAGGAAGATTGGGAACAACATGGTCATACAGGGCCGCTCGGTGGGTTGCTCTTTCAAAGCACCGTTGAAAAGGCCTGTTGGAAGGCTGCGGGAGAAACACAAAGGGCACCTGCTCAGCGACTCGTGGATTTTTTGAAGGGAATCCAATCAAAAGATCTGCCTGAAACTTCGTATGTGCCGGGAGTGGTGTCTGTCAACTTGCATGAGGTACTTCCGCCGTTGATTTCGAAAGCGTTGCGCGAAGGCTTGCAGACTTTTGTGGAGCGGATGCCGCTTTTTATGAGTGAGCAGGCTGTTTTGGTTGCTCCGGAATCGCGAACATCCAGTCCCGTGCGCATCCCGAGAGATGCGGAATCTTTGTCCCATCCAGAATTGAGAAACCTATATCCCTGTGGGGAAGGAGGTGGATATGCAGGAGGTATTTTATCAGCTGCACTCGATGGGATTCGTGTCGCTGATGCCGCTGAGAAGTCCACTTAGGAAAGGAAAAGCCACATCGCTAGACATGGCTTTTTAAATCTATAAAGAGAAAAATGACGAGCCATTTAGTTCATGCGAGAAGCTGTAGCTTCCCATGAGTCCTGCAGTGCCTGTGCGGCCGTGAGATTCATCAACCGGCCATTGAATTCGCCAATGATATGGGCTTCAGTAAACCCTTCACTTCGCAGTTTACTGGCAATGCTTTCTGCCTTTTCGAGGCTCAAGGTTGCTGGAGAAACCAAGCACAATGAGCTGGAGTTATCGAATTTTTGAATCACTTCTCCGCTGACCAAAAGTGGAGAGACTTCTTTCATGTTAAGTGTTCGAATGTCCAATGCCAATTGCACTCGAAATGTTGGACGCAAAGCGGGCATCACAGCGCGGTAATCAGATAATCCTGTTTTTTTTCCGAATTCATCCATGATTTCTTTTTGAGTAGATGTTGCCGCTGGCCTTGGCACTGAGCGCTTTGCTTTTACAGGGGTAGTTGACTTTGAAGAACCGAATGCCTTCAATAATCGCAACTCAGCTTGTGTTCGTCCGTTCGCATCAACCGGAGTAACGGCATCGGCTTCACTTTTCGATTCCACCCGCATGAAGTCTTGACGGAATGAGTTCTCGGATCCTTTCTGCGGAGCTAGAGCTATGGCCCATTGCTCTTCGCTCAATGCAACGCCTTGTGCATTTACCCTGCGGTGCGCAGAAAAAGGCTCCAAATCCATATAGTCAGCAATCCCGTCCTTGTCTGAATCCGTCGGGCATCCACGTCTGTCGATGGGTGCATCGTCAGGAGTGCCTGGGCATCGGTCTCTTTTGTCTAAAATCCCGTCAGAATCGGCATCTTGACCAATAAGCAACCATTCTTCAGGATATTCAACACGCGGCTCACCAAAATCTTTTCCGATTCTTATGCCAAGCCCAGCTTGTGCCGTTGTCAGCATGTCGTTGTATCCCGGTCTCGGGTCGAGGCTGGACTCAGCACCTGCAAGAATTGCAAAGGAGGCACTGGCATAAACGCGCGGAGACAAATTCAGGTTGATTCCCATTTGGATGGGAATAGCCAGCGATGTAACGCTTCCTGTTCTGGTTTCAAATGAGTGATCCGGAGACAATGAAGTCGCAAGTACATCGGCATTTTCTGCATTTTCTGGCATGTCATATGACTGCCCATTGGACCAGTGGAAATAAGCGTTTCCGTCTGAATCTGTCAAATCGGATAGGTTGCTTTGTTGCATAATCGAAAGTCCCAATCCGATCCAGGGTTGTAGGATGCGGTCTGCTGCATAAGGCTGGTGCAGGCGCACGCCAGCTCCAAAGCCATACCACTCAGAAATTTCGTGCTTGCGATTGGACGACGTCAAACCAAGTGCTCCCCAATTCATCTGCGCATCGGCAGACAAGAATGGCAACACGTCGGTAATCAAAGCGACTTGGGTCGAGTACATTCCGGACGAAGCGACTTGAATGCCGTCTTCGAGGTTGGATGCTCCGGTAAAGCTAGTGGGACCAGTGACCAGAGAAAGCTCCGTTTGGGAAATCGCGCAAGTTCCTATGCAGAAGGCTGCGGCCAAAGTGAGCGTGGTGTATGCTGTTCGCATGATTGTATGGGTCTTTATGAGACAATTCATTTTGCCCCTTTACGCGAACGATTCCGAAAAGGTTACGGCGGCCTTAATCAGAAAGAAGCAATGCCACACTATCCTGCCCAATTTGCATGCCAATGGCAACCCCCATGCCGCCCATTTTTACAGCGGCTACGCACCCTGATTGGACTCTAGCCACAATGGGTTCGCGGGACAATCCGATTCCCAATACTCCCGTCCATTTGCTGTCCAAGGACGCATTTTTCGTTTGTGGCCAGAGGGTGTGAAGAACCTCCAATAATGCCTTTTCAAGGACCTCGTTATTCCTCAATTTCCAATGGCGTCCACCGCCAATCAGCATGCGGTCGGCGATGTTTCGCACGTACAAATAACCGGCGTCCATGTGGACCGTTTTGTCGAATTGAAGATTCTTGATCGGTTCGGTCACCAGCACCCTGTTTTTTTGCGGTTTGACATCGCATTCAGGCAATAAATCCTGAGCAAATGCATTCGTTGCGATGATCAAGTGTGGTACTTGAATCCATCGACTATCCTCCGCTCCAGATGGTCCAGATCGTTTGATATGAATCCGATGCCCCGCTAAATCGGCCTCAGTTGCGATGACCTCGAGACCGAAAAGTAAATCCACACCTGCTTCCTGAACGCGCTGCCGCATCGACCGCATCATTTTTCCAGTGTCAATCGCGCCTTCCAAAGGAGAGAATACGGCTCCTTCAATTGCGTCTTCTGCGATTCCAACCAAATGATCGGCGGTGGCTGATTGGAATGTTTCAGCTGTTCCTGTCGCTGATGCAGCCCACTCGTTAATTCCTTTTAAATAAGCAGAAGTGGGGGCATGGAATGTGGAATGCTTGCGAACGATTTCCAGACTTCCACAAGGCCTATACCCAATGGATGCGTCTCCCAATGTCATGCGAAGCAGCTTCAATCCATCGATGCGTTTTTTCAGCAGATCGAGTGCGGATTTATCGCCAATTTGCATGCGATCGTGCATCAATTCTTGCGTGCTCCCGAAGCATGCAAATCCTGCGTTTTTCGTGCTTCCACCTCCGCCAAATGGGTCGCGTTCTACAACTGCAACCTTCCATTTGGGGCGCATTTTCTTGGCCTGCAACGCGGCGGAGAGCCCCACGATTCCTCCACCGATCACAATTAAATCATGACCTTCTAGCCATTCCGTTGATTCCCAATAACTAAATGCCATATTTTTACGTTCTAAGGAAGTTGAAACCTATTTCATGCAAAAGTCGATTGATTCGAGAACAAATGGAATGCCGCTGGCACTTTTTTGCGTTCGCATGCCCATGATGTTTGCACAAATGCGGTGGGCCATGGCCATCGCGTCATTTGTATTTTGTGCCTTGATTTCTCTTGACGCCACTGCACAGGAAGATCTCTTTCTTGTATTTGGATCGGTGAAATTGGAGGATGCGAATAAACGACTGCAGGGTGTTGATGTAATCGTATACCAGGATGGGGAAGTTTTTGATCAACTAATTACCAATGCAAAAGGCGATTATGATTTCGAGCTGCCGCTGCGTCACCGCTATACTTTTAGTTTTGTTTTGGATGGCCATAGCAACAAGCGCATTGAGGTGGACGCTTCTGGTATCCCTGAAAGCGTGACTGGAAATCGGAACATGGACTTGGATATGAGCATGATGCCGCTCCCTTCGGGTTTTGATGCTTCCATTTTCGAAGACGCTTATGGCCGCGGTCAATATGATGCAAACAAGAATACCGTTGTCTTTGATAACAATTACACGGTGCGGATGCGAAACAAGGTCAATGCGGAGTTCGCTCGCCTCGAGAGGTTAGATGGAGAGGCCGAGCGTATGAAAGAGAACTTTGATGATTTCGTCCGCAAAGGAAATCGAGCCAAATCGGAACAGGAATGGCAAAATGCGATTGACTATTATGAGTCTGCCTTGGCTGTTTTTCCGAATGAACAGGAGGTCATGGCAAAGCGAGATCAAGCTCAAGCCGCGTTGGAAGCAGCCAATGCCTCTAACGCCTCGGCAGCAGCGTTCCAAGAGCTTTTGGATTCGGGAAATGCTTCCCTCTCGAAGGATGCTTTAGCTGAAGCACGTCAAGCATTTAATGCTGCGCAGGATATGCAGCCTAATGCCCGTGAACCAAGAGATGGTCTGGAACGCGTGAAGGCCCGCGAAGTTGAATTGGCGAATAGCTCTGAGATTGATGCTGAGTACGCGGAGCTCATTGAAGACGCTGACAAGTATTTTGAGCGTGAACAATACAATCGCGCTATCGATTTGTACAACGAAGCGATTGTGTTAAAACCGAGTGAGCGTTATCCGCAAAATCAAATTGACGAGGCTGAAGCTCGAAAGTCTTCCCTGGCCTCTCAAGCTTCAGATATCGTTGAACGAACCATTCAGTATGAATCATTGATCGACGAGGCCAACCAGCTTTTTCGCGACGATAATTATGAATTGGCCTTGGCCAAATACGAGTCGGCGGGTGAGGTATTGCCAGCGGAACGATTTTGGCAACAGCGTGCAGCGGCGAGCAAGGAGCGCTGGGAGGAACAGCTTGAGGATAATGCTTCTCGAGCAGCGCGGGAGCAAGCTGCAGCAGAGCGCTCAGCGGCCAGTGCAGAATTGAAAGAGAAAAGAGGCCAATACGATGCCATCAATGACGACGCCGATGTGTTTTTCAGGAATGATGATTATGAAGCAGCTATTGTAAAGTATGAGGAAGCGTTGGCTGTATTGCCTGAAGAACGCTACCCTCAGCAGCGCATAACCGAGGCGAGGAAACGCATCAATGAGGCTGCTGGAATCGACGAATCTGAGGAGGACACGGCTGATGCAACAAAAAGTGATGCTGACGCTGAGAGTAAAGAAGACAAGCGAAACGAAGATCGTGAGGCAAAGCGAAGTGCATCGCTTGAAGCATCTGATACAGAACGGGAATCTCGGCAAGCCGCTGAAGATGAAGCCCGCACAGCAGCTCAGGCAGCTGAATCTGCTTACAATGACTTTATTCAAACGGCCGATGATGCATTTGATGCTTCGAATTGGGCCGAATCAAGAAGCAAATACAATGATGCATTGGTTGTGAAGCCAAATGATCGTTATGCGCAAAGTCGATTGACCCGCATTTTAAAGGCAGAGTCGGGGAACTCAGATTCAGTTCAAAATCAAGATTTACAGGAAGAAGATTTTGCGGCTTTGGAGGCAGAACGATTCCGTGAGCAGCAGGAATTGCAAGCACTTGAGGATTCGGAGCAGCAGGTAGCTGATTCGGATCGGCAGAAGCGCTTGGACGATGCGGCAGACGAGGAGTCTGAAAGAATCGCACGTCAACAAGCAGCGGCAGAAGTAAGCAGGAGACGCGCAGAAAAAATGGCTACACAACTTAATTCTAAGGAAGAGGATGAGGTAGAAGCTTACTTTAGGGAGGCTTTGAAAAGTGAGGCCCAAGGCAGGAAAGCGCAGGTGGAAAGGGCAAAGCAAGCTCAGATTGATCTGCTCAAACAAGCTTCAGCAAAAGCTTCAGAGCGGTCGGATTTTGAGCGTATTAAAATGCAAGGCCGCCAACAAGAGGCGCAAGCAGATATTGATTCTTCGCTGCGGATTCAGGAGAAGCGCCGCAACGAACAGGCTGATCAGCGAGAGGTTTACAACGAAAAAGCCATTGCGGCTGAGCGCCGATCTGAGCGTCTGATTCGAAATGGGCAAGACGCGGTGAATAGCCAATTGGAAGCACGGTCGAATTTGACATCAAATCATGCTCGGGATTACGCGTCCAATGTCCCAGAAATTGAGTCTAAAAAACGCTCTTGGCGAAATTTATTTCGTGGAATGAATCGCGCAGCTTCTGAAAAGCGCACTATTTCATTTGAAGATGCTGCTGCTACATCCAGAACCTATCGAGCCATTGGTAAGGATTCGGACAAAAGAGCACAGCAACGTTGGTTTGCTATTAAGCGCAAGGCGCAGCGTGGAAATCAGGCCCTCTCCAAGCGCGAGCGAGAATCTCAGCAGCGCTCCTACGATAAACGCAAGGTGGAGGAGCAGCGACTCAAAAATATGTCACCGAAGCTTCCTGAAGATTACAATTTGTCTCGCGAAGACACCAATGTTCTGCGTGGCGTCAATGAGGAATCGTATGACATACCTAACGGCTTGGTCATTGAGCGAACTGTTCGCATTGGCAATAAGGTCGTTCGATACCGCAAAGTGGTGACCAAAACAGGTACGTATTACTTTAAGGGTGACCACAGCATCACGTCAGTGACGTGGCAGCGGGAAACCTCTGTTGTTTTGGATTGATTATGAATGGTCAGGGCGCAAAAAATCGGTTTTTGGTGGCAATTACCGCCACCCTTGCGCTGCATGCTTTTGTGCTGATTTTGATGTCATTTCAGCCGGTGCGTTCAGGCGATGGGTCCAGAGCGGAATTCATCGCGGTAGAGTTCGCAGATGATGGTCAATTGGATGAGATAAAGGAACAAACGATGGAGTCACTGATCCAAGATCGCCTCAACGAACGTGTAGCAAATCTGGCGGCAAATGAGCATTCCCAGCGAACTGAAGATCGACGGTCTTCGTCGAGCCAAGCAGACATCCAAGAGCTGGAAGCATCAGTGGATGCCGAGTTGCGCGCCCTTGAGAAGGCTGAGTTTGAGCGACTAGCCGCGGAAAAAAAAGAGTTTGACTTGGAGGGGGTTCCGGACGATGGTGCCCAAGGTCAAATTCAGACGCTTTCGGAGTGGGACAAACGGTATGATGGCCAAGTCACCGTCTCGTATGATTTGGATGGGCGAATGCATCGCAAATTGCCCGTGCCCGGATACAGATGCAAGGTTGCAGGTTCCGTGTCCATTGTCATCAAAGTGACTTCTCAAGGGCGAGTTGTTCATGCAAAAATTGCTTCGGTCCAATTGGCGAGCCCCTCAGGCGATGAAGGAATGATTTCGGACATGGATGACTGTATCGCTTCGGCCGCATTGGAGAGCGCACAGGCCTCTTCATTCGAGGCGGTAGAAGGTGACGCTTCAATGGGGACGCTTATTTATCGCTTTCTTGCTCAAGATTGATGGTTGAAAAGTTGCTGGCCAGCTGCGAATTCGGGAATCCCATTGAGTACCTTGGTTCATTGTAATTGATACTTTACTCCTTGGCTTATACTACCGACACTCCTTTGCGCTTGGGCATCCTTCGAGAAGGGAAAACGCCTCCTGATCAGCGTGTTCCTTTGACCCCTGACCAGTGCGTCCTGTTGCTTCAGCGATTCCCTGAATTGGACATTGCCGTCCAGCCCAGTCCTGTTCGCAGAATTCGAGATGCGGAGTACGCCTCTGCAGGTCTTACTCTTCAGGAGGACCTGGCAGATCGCGACGTTCTCATCGGAGTAAAAGAGGTCAATGCAGAGGATCTGATCGCTAATAAAACCTACCTGTTTTTTAGCCACACGCACAAGTTGCAGCCGTACAACGCAAACTTGCTCTCTGAGATATTGAGAAAGCGGGTCCGGCTCATTGACTACGAATTACTCAAGCGACCAAGTGGAAGACGAATTATTGGTTTTGGTCGCTGGGCCGGTTTGGTGGGAGCCTATAACGGCATCCGAGCATGGGGTCAACGCCATGAGACATTTTCCATTCCTCGAGCGATCGATTGCATGGATTTGAATGATATGCTTTCCACTGCTAAGGGAGTAACATTGCCGGAAAATTTCCGCATTGTTCTTACCGGTCACGGACGTGTCGGTCAAGGGGCTAAAGAAGTATTGGACCACTTGAGAATCCGCTGTGTGCATCCGGACGACTTTTTGCGCATGGATTTCCCGGAGCCAGTATATACCCATTTGGACGTGAACGATTACAACTGCAGAATAGATGGGTCGGCTTTTGATATGGCTGACTTCATTTCGGAGCCGATGTTGTTTCAAAGCACCTTTAAGCCTTTTGCTCATCGCGGTGATTTGTTTATCGCAGGTCACTTTTGGGCGGAGGGTTCGCCCTTTTTATTCTCGCGCAAAGACATGCAACACCCGGATTGGAAACTCGGCGTGGTGGCAGACATTTCTTGTGACATTGACGGTCCTGTCGCTTCCACCATTCGACCGTCGACAATAGCAGAACCGCTTTATGGATATCACCCCGAAACTCAACAGGAATGCGCTATAAACGATTCCGAAGGTGTCACAGTTATGGCGGTGGATAATCTTCCTTGCGAACTTCCGCGCGATGCGTCCGATGGATTTGGTCAAGAATTGATGGAGCACGTTATACCCCTGCTCGTTTTGGGCGACGCAGATGGCATCTTGGACGGCGCCTCCGAAACCACTCTGGCTGGGGAACTCAACGCTCCTTTTGCATATTTAGAAGACTACGCCCGCAAAGGAGAAAAGGACGAATAGCCCAATCCATTGGATTCAACAATCCTCTCCAAAGCCTGCAAGCAATAGCAGTACATCGCTCACGCTGACTAAGCCGTCTCCATCAATGTCAGCAACGCAATTTGAGACACATCCAAAGTCTCCAAGCAATATCAGTACATCGAGTACCTCGATTGCGCCATTGGCGTTTAGGTCTTCCGCACAGGTAGCAGTACCGCAGTCGGGCACTCCATCCCCGTCGGTATCCAAAATGCAGTTGCCGTCGCAATCGTAGCCTGCATTTGCAAACGCGCATGAGCCGTCATCATCGGTTGCGTTGGCGTCGTAGTTGCACGCAGTAGCATCCGTGCAACCGTCAATGGTTGTTGTTTCCAAGCACAAGTCTTCAATCACCCAGTTTGCGTCGTAGTTTACTTCATTGGCTGCTCCGTATCCATTGTAAAGGACTACGGTCCAATCGCCAGATCCGCTCAAGTTCGCTTCAGATAAATCCACCGTAGCCGCATATGTTCCGCCGGTGGATACAGCCCACGAATCAGGCCACACCGCTTGATAATTTCCAAGACTTGTGCAGCCCTCAGGTGAGCCATTGTAGCCTCCAAAGGATATGCATTCACCGGATGGTGAGGTGATTGACATCGCCAAATCGGACGCCCAACTCCCAGTGTTGCCCATGTTGTCAAATTCGAGCTCAATAAAAATCGAGCTCAATGGCGCAAGGGAGGTTGCAGATTGGGTCAACGGTGCACTTGTTTCATTGCCGGCAAGGGTCGCTATTTGATTGCCTGTGAGCTCACAGGAACAAGGCTCTTGGAGAATACAGCTGCCATCATCGGTCGTTGCGCTTGGATCATAGTTGCAAGCGGTCTCGTCCGTACAACCACAATTTGGACACAAATTTTCGTCGATGGTGAAATTTCCATTGGATATGTCAAAGAATACGTGGTTTGTCCCTTTGATTTTGATGCGCGCTGAAGATGAAAGGATATTGGGCAGGTTGACAGTTGCCGACCCGTTGTTTGCGATGTTTGTCGCAAGCGGGTATGGCCATGTGTACCCTCCATCCGTGGAGAGAAAGACATCGACTGTGGCGCAATTCACTCCACCTGCATTGGTCCCAGCAACGTCCCATGTGATTGTGGCATTGTCATCAGCATTTAGTGTCTCGCCGCCATTGGGAGCGTTTATGATGAATGGTCCTGACGAACCATCAACGCTCATGGTCAGAAGGTCATCCGCAAATCCGCCTCCGTTCAATTGATTGTCTCGGACGGTGCACTTGAAGTTTAATTGGCGCGAATATGTGGGCAAATGCTCACCAATGGTAGTCGTTCCATTGACCAAGTCGGCGGCACGAGGGAATACTCGGGTCGGACTTGTTGACGACGGCCAAGACCTGAAAATGGGCTGATTTCCTGATGGATTCGTGAGGTCATTATCTCCTGAAGCAGTGGCCGGTCCGAGATCGTATTCTTCCCAATTGTACGTAACGATGCCGCCATCGGAATCACCGCCTGCGGCAGTCAATTCGAAAGGTGTTGATGCAGGAATGACCAATCCATTGGTTCCTGCTTCCACGGTAGGCGGAGCGTTGCTTGTCGAAGAGACAACAGCACATGAGTTTCCATTTCCATTGACTGTAAAAGCGATCATCTCATTGCAGCTGTGGTTGTGAAAATGGTCATCCGAATTGCTTTGGATGTTGGGCGAGCAAATTCCGGCATACCCCATAATGGTGCTCGCTGATCCAGGTTCATAAGCGGCTCCTGAAGACCGGTTGCAACTATTGTTTTGGGTGTGGTTTCCTCCAAATTGGTGTCCCATTTCGTGGCATACGTAGTCGATGTCAAAGGGGTCGCCTACTGGTGATCCTTGTCCCGTAACCCCGCCAGCTTTGCTGCTGCCACAAGGCGACTGGAGATAGGCGACTCCACCACCACCGGTCGAGAAAACGTGTCCGATATCATAGTTGGCTGATCCAATGACACTGTTGCAGGTACTGATGTTTTGGCCGAGCATGGTGCCACCATTGCTGTTGGTGTAAGGATCTGTTGACGCATTGAGAAAGATCAATTGATCGTTGTTATCTACGATGACCATGCGCACTGCTATGTCCCGTTCGAAGACACCGTTGACGCGGACCATGGACGTGTTCATTGCAGCGAGGACGCCACTGACGGTGCCGCCATGAAATTGCGCATATTCTCCTGTGCAGGCCAAGGCAAGCTTATACGTCCGCAATTCATCCCCATTCTCTGTTATGAGAGGAAGCGCTGGCGATGGGAATTGTTGAGAGCCCATTTGGATGGGTGTGTGATCTGAATTCTGATCAGATAAGGTCGTTGAAGGGATTTTTTCTCCTGTGGCTAGCGCTGTGCAGCCATCCCACATTTTCGAAGTTCCTTTGAAAAAAGCCTCTCGCGTGTAACTGATATGCTTCTCTGGTGAAGCAGAATCGCGTATTGGATCAATGAATACTGTGCTGCCTTCTCTAAAGATCATCGCGTGGAATCCGTTTGGACTTAAATCAAAATGCGCTTGTAGAAGTGCATCGTCAACTCCCACGCCACGGTAGGATCGAATAGCAGGAAAACGGCTCTGTAGACTCGCTGATATAACAGGAGCCTCGACAACCCTGAAGTCAAAATTTTCACCGTTAGGAAAAGGAAGAGATAGGATTAACGTAGATTCATTTGCTCTGACCTGTCCGATCATCGGTGCGTTCTTTAAGATTATTCTCAATTCCGATTCATCGACAGTCAGCGCGCGAAAGGCTGCTACTTCGGTTGTTGCTTTTTGCTCAACGGAGAGCTCAGTGTCTTGCCAAAATGGAGGGGCTTGTGCTTGGGCAGTCCCGATGGAAAGAACGAGGATAAAAAGGCAACCAATCAATTGAATAATTTCCAGCGAACGGGATAAAGGCTGTTTCATGAGGATGGCAGATTTGGTTGAGCGTTTTCTCAATGTAAACAAATTCTCTTGCTTTTGTTGTTTTATTTCACTGGAGCAGTGAAGTGGACGTTGTCGATGGAACATCGGACGCAATCGATTACAGTTCAGCGTATAAGCGAGACTGTTCCTTGCTTCATCACTGGAAAACCAAGCTGGTCCCGGTAGGTGACTTGCCACAGGTACATGCCATTTGGGGCGAAATGTGTTCCGGATTCGCTCTGTCCCAACCATGATTTGCTGGGGTCATCGGTAAACCAGAATAGTTCGCCCCAGCGGCTGTGGACTTCCATTTGATAGGATGTTACTCCCAGAGCGATGGGCTTCCAAACGTCGTTGAGAAAGTCACCATCTGGAGTGAATCCGCTGGGTGCATAGAAAATTGTTCCATTGACCACCACTTCGCCTTCAGCCGAAGCGATGCATCCCTGTGGGCTGATCACGGTTTGGACAATGTCAAATGTACCGCCATCGCTGAAGGTATATTCGCCATTGGCTGAACTCAAACTACCGCCATCTGAGAAATAATAATTGACCAATGTATTGGCCGCTGCGCTGGAAGTGATGGTAACATTTGGCGTGAGCAGTTCAACAATGTTGGGTTCTACATCAAATCCTGCCTGTGGGGCGGGGTAGACGGTTACGGCATCTTCGATGGGTATGGTAATGGTAGCAGGACAGTTGCCGAGACTGGTGGCTGTTACTTCGATGTCAAAGGCTCCCACCACGTCATATATGTGAACCGGAACATTCATGAGGCTTTCATAGCCGTCTCCGAATTCCCAGCTGTAGTCCATGGGCTCAGAAGGAGACGCATCCATGAAAATCACGCTGAGTGGCACGCAACCTGCGGATGGAAAGACATCCACATCAAAGGATGTGAGATCGGGTGGCGCTTCAACGTAGATTGAATCCAATGTTTCGGCAGTACAACCGATTTCACTCAGGGATAGCAGTACATTGTTCCATCCGGATTGGTTGAATCCCACATCGTTGATGTAAGCTCCGGCAACCGTTCCGGGGTTACTATTCTCAAACGACCATTGGAAGGTTGCTCCCGGAAATTGATTTCCTTGGGCAGCGAAGTCGAATGCATTGCCATCGAGGCATTGGGATGCCGGTGCATCAAACACAGGCGTCGGAACGTGCACGAGAAGTTCGTAATTGGCGCTCGACAAAAGGCACTCTAAACCTGTAAACGTAACCTCCAAGAAGTAGGCTCCGGCATCGTTCAATTCGGCATTGGGAAGCAGAGCAGTGGGATCGTCGGAAGCAAATGCATTGGGCCCCGACCAGGAGTAGTTTGCCAAGGACTCTGCCAGTGGGTTGTCTAAAAATACAGGTACTTCGAGTACCACGTCATCGCCCAAACAAGTCGTGCCTACGGGTTCAATCGCAACCGGCGAGCACACACCTGTTTGCACTTCCAACGTGGTTACTTCTTCCACTGGACATCCGTTGGCAT
>MDSY01152904.1_pt1 | contig 26938 bp, 47 predicted proteins | sample 811131 | NCBI WGS metagenome assembly MDSY01 (sample SAMN05326643, study PRJNA326480) | marine metagenome | isolation source: seawater | place: Atlantic Ocean: South West | collected 2010
ATCCAATAAATCCAAAATATTATAAAAAAGGCATTGAAACGACCAAATATATACTTTCACACGATATGGGATTTTGCGAAGGGAACATTATAAAATATATTACAAGGTATAAACAGAAAGACGGACTACAAGATTTAAAAAAGGCTAAAAAATATTTAGAATTATTAATTGAAAACAACGGGGACAAGAAACTTAAATAAATAATTTATGTAGTTGAAAATTGTTTTAATTACATTTGTTTAAGTGATAATGTTGGCGCATTCATTGTCCCCAATAAAATATGAAAAATAGAAACTTACAACACAAAGACGATTGGAAAACTCCAAAAGATTTTTATAATAATTTAAATCGTGAATTTAATTTTAATTTTGATCCGTGTCCATATATGCACGATATAAAATTATGGGATGGTTTAGAAATTGATTGGGGAACTAGAAATTTTATAAATCCGCCATATAGTAGAAAATTAAAAGATGCTTTTGTAAAAAAAGCAATTTTAGAAAGTAAAAAAAATAAATTATGTGTTATGCTTTTACCTGTTAGCACAAGTACAATATTATTCCACGATTTTATATTGCCAAATAAAAAAGAAATTAGATTTGTAAAAGGACGTTTAAAATTTTCAGGTTATAATACTAAAAATGAATACGTGACAAATAAAGCGGGAATGCACGATTCTATGATTGTAATTTTAAATAAAATATGAAAAAAATTGCCAAAGGAATTAAAATTTGTTTTGACTCAGGGATAAAGCCTGATCAAATGGTTTTTTATGTTTTAATTGGTTTTAATTCAACGCACGAAGAAGATATGCATAGAGTACAAAAATTAAAAGATTTAGGCTGCAATCCTTATGTTATGCCTTATAATAAAGAAGACATTTATCAAAAAAAATTTGCTAGATGGGTAAACCATAAAGCAATTTTCAAAACAGTATCTTGGAAAGAATATAAGTAAAGGGAGTTAAAATGCAAGAAAAGAACTATATAAACGGAATTATTTTGAAAGAAGTTGTATTTGATGAAGGCAGTTCATTAATAAACGTAGGAATTAAGGTCAATGAATTTATGGAACAACTTAAAGAAATTGAAAATCAAAACGGTTGGGCGAATATTGTAATCGCTAAGAACAAAGAAAAGACAGACAAAGGAATGACGCACCACGTTTACCAAAGCACATTTAAACCAAAAAACGATGATTTTTTTTAATGGGTATTTTATTAGATATCGCAAACTTTATATTCAAGATGGGTTTTGGACTCATAATGCTTTGGATCGGTTTGATCGGTGTCTTGGTATTAGTAAAAGTGATATTACAATCAATAAAATAATGCAAGGTTACGACGAAGAATCCGCAGATTTGGCAAAAATTGCCATAAAAAGACTAAACGTGGTCAAGGAGGTTATGGAACACAATCAGTTTTATGACAACCTTGACAAGGACGAAAGAAAGTTTGCTAAATGGACTTGTGAATGGTGGCAAAATATGACGGATATTCAAAAAAAGATTGTTTTTATGAGGATAGTGCAAGGATTTTCATTTGTTGGAATTGCTGAACTTCAAGGCAAAAGCGTAAGCACAATCAAAACAAACTTTTATCAAGCTTGTAAAAAAACACGTCATTTCAATCCATAATCTTTAAACTTTTACCCCAATAGGGTGAAGGGTTGAATTTGTTTCCCTACCCGCTATTATGGCAAAACATACAAGGCGAAGGCGGTAGACAGAAAAACAAAAAAATAATCTTAACCGGTTAGGATATTTTAAATATGCCAATTCCTCCATTATCAGTTAGAAGGGCGGCACGTACGGCATTACAAACAAGGCGCGAGGTTTCAAAGTCACGCAAGGGCGGAACTGCGGTCGGTGTGGCACGTGGACGCGATCTATCATCAGGAAAGAACATACCACTTGCAACCGTTAGAAGAATGACAAGCTTTTTCGCTCGTCACGATACACCCGCAGAGCGTAGAAATAGACGCGATCCTAAAAGTCGTGCATCAATAGCTTGGGGACTATGGGGAGGAAACGCCGGTCGTCGTTGGGCGCAATCAGTATTAAAGAAATCAAATGGCTAAAGTACGCAAAGCAATCAAAGACAAAAGAACCGGACTACCAAAAAAATATTTATCAGGGGTAAAAGGTGCAAAACGTGCAGAACTTGCGCGAATAATAAAACAGATATCAAAACTTTACAAGGAAGGCAAAAGAGTTCCAAGATCATTAATTAATAAAAGGATTAAACTTGGCAGTAAAGCGTAAACCATTAAGCGCAACCGTTGTTAAATCATTACGCGCAAAAGCTAAGAAATCTAAGTTGTTCAACCTGACAGACTTGAAGAAATCGTACCGTCGTGGTCAAGGTGCATTTCTTGGGGCGGGTTCGAGAAGCGGTGCTACAATGTCAACTTGGGCAATGGCAAGAGTCAATTCAATGATTCGAGGAACTAGAAAACACGACACGGACATAAGACGTGCAGCTTTAAAACGAAGAAGGAGAAAATAAATGCCAAGTCATTACGGAATGAGTAAATTAAAACCAAAGAAAAAGAAGAAAAAAAATAAAATGAAAATTAAAGCGGGTAAAAAGAACACTATCAAAAGGATGTAATTTTTGGCTCGTAATCTAACAGGAATCAATTTAAACGGGTTGACCGCAAGGCAAAGGCAACAAATGCGATCACATATGGTACACCATACAAAAAGACACTTGTCAAAGATGGCAACTGAAATGCGCAAAGGCAAAACTTTTGCTCAATCGCATCGAATAGCACAAAGAATTATTGGTAAATAATGCCAAACGGTCAACTCACAACCAAGCAATATGACGTAAATAATTTAATATTTGCAGAATACAATCCGCGCGAACTTACTAAAGACCAACATCAAGACTTAAAAGATTCAATTAAACGCTTTGGCTTTGTTGATCCGTTGATTGTTAACACAAACAAAGAACGAAAGAATATATTAGTTGGTGGTCATCAAAGACTAAAAGTTGCAAAAGAATTAGGATATGAAAACGTTCCTTGTGTAGAGGTTGATTTAACACCAGAAAAGGAAAAAGAATTAAATGTTAGATTAAATAAAAATACTGGTCAATGGGATTGGGACGCGTTAGCCAACCATTTTGACGTTGGGGAATTGATTGATTGGGGATTCAATGAGGATGAATTACAATTTAAAGAGCCTGAACAAGTCAATGGACTTATTGAAGATGACGAAGTTCCGAAAGTTGAAGAATCAATTACGCAACCGGGCGACTTATGGATATTAGGCGAACATCGTTTATTATGTGGCGATGCAACAAAAAAGGAAAATGTTGAACGCTTGATGGATGGTCAGAAGGCTGATATGGTGTTTACTGACCCTCCTTACGGCATAAGTGTAGTTCAAAACAATCAAATAGGTGGGGGTGGTGCTTTTGGTGGGAAGAAAAATTTAAAAAAAGGAAATAAAAATTTTATAAAAGCAAACAAATATAACCCTATTATTGGAGATGAAAAATATTATGACCCTACTCATTTATTAGGATTATCAGAAAATTATTGCATTTGGGGGTCAAATCATTTTGCAGATAAGTTGCCTAATAGTAGAGGATGGATTGTTTGGGATAAGATAGATGGGGTTGAAGGAACTACAAAAAATTTCTCTGATATTGAGATGGCCTGGACAAATCAAGACAAACCCGCAAGAATTGTTAGACATAGATGGCAAGGATTGTTAAAGGCAAGTGAACACAAAGACAAAAGAGTTCATCCAACACAAAAGCCAATAATATTATCTATAGAATGTTTCAAGCTATTACCTGATGCTTTAAATATACTTGACCCATTTCTAGGCTCTGGTTCAACGTTAATTGCTTGTGAAAAGACTAATCGTAAATGTTATGGAATGGAAATTGATACACATTATTGCGATGTGATTGTAAAGCGCTGGGAAGAATACACCGGAAACAAAGCAGAAAGAATTAAAAATGCCGATTGAAAACGGAGGTAATCGGAATAGTAAAGGACAATTTGTAGCGGGAAACACCGCTTCAGTTGGTAAAGGTAGGCCCAAAGGCAGTCAATCAATTCCGGACATATTACGCAAGATTGGCGAAGAAGAAGGAAGCACAAACGGATTGACCAAGCTAGATGTAGTAATGCATCGCGTATTTCAATACGCTTTGGAAGGTAAGTCTTGGGCGGTTCAGTTTATAGCTGATAGAACAGAAGGCAAAGCACTTGAAAGAGTTGAACAACATATTACAAAGGATGAAATTATAATTGAGTGATATTCCGAATAAAAAAAGACAATATGCTAAAACATCAACGGAAGTTTTGGGATTTAGAGAATCGGATTGTTCTTCTGATCGGTGGCTATGGTTCGGGCAAGACGTACATTGGAGCGCTAAAGTGCATCCAAATGAGCTATTTAAATGCACCAATTCCGGGAATGTATATATCGCCGTCACATCAACTCGCCACGAAAACGATAATCGAAACGTTGAAAGATATATGTAATCGTGCTTCAATCAATTACACATACAATCAACAACGAAGCGAATTCATATTCCACAATTGGAATGGCGTTTTGTGGTTTGGTTCAGGTGACAAGCCGGATTCATTGCGAGGATCGAATATCGCGTACTCTGTTATTGACGAACCATTCATCCAAAAGCGCGAGGTCTTTAATCAAATGATTGCGCGTGTTAGACATCCGGACGCAGTTAAAACCCAAATCTTTTTGACCGGAACACCTGAACAATTGAATTGGGGTTTTGCACTTGCAAACGACCAATCGATGGATATTGGTATTGTAAACGCTTCTACGCTTGATAATCCTCACTTATCAGATGAATATAAACAAAGTTTATTAAAAGCATACAGTCAAGAACAGATTGACGCATACGTTCACGGTAAGTTTGTTAACTTAACACAAGGGCGCGTATATAAAGAGTTTGACAGAGAACAACACGTTATCGAACGTCCTGATCTAAAGGAATCCGGTTTAGAGATTGGAATCGCTATGGACTATAATGTCGACGCCCTAACCTCTATAATCTTTTATAGGGGCAACGGATGGATTCACGTATTTGATGAGGTCAGATTAAAGAACGCCAATACTTATGATATGATGGAAGTATTGTCCAAGAAGTATCCGCAATCTGTATGTTATCCGGATAGTTCAGGAAGCGCAAGACGTTCTTCAAGTGTGCAGAGCGACCACGCTATCGTTCGCAGTTACGGATTTACAATATCAGCACCAAAAGCAAACCCTCCGGTCAAAGATCGTGTTAACGCAGTTAATAAATTAATACGTGAAGGAAACTTTAGTTGTGAGAATTGTCCGAATCTTATTATGGACTTAGAACGAAACGTTTGGAAGGGCAATGATATTGATAAAACTTCAGACAAAGAACAAACCCACGCAAGTGACGCGCTAGGATATGCCATAAATCGCTTGTATCCGGTTCGTAGACGCGTAATGGTGTCAAAGTCGTGGTAATGTTCATCTTGGGTATGTCGTTGGCTTTTAACGCAATATTTGCGTTCTTGTATTTTTACGGAAAACACGTAGAAAAAAAACATCATAGCGATATAAAAGAATTTTTGGCGACTAATTACACTAAACAAAATCAATGGACTTTTTATGACAGTTAATGACGTAGTACTTCCCGACCATTCGGAACAACTTGTTCTTGAGTCGATAAGACAAGCACATAATGGACTTCAAGCGGAGGAAGACGCAGAAAGAGCGACCGCTTTAGATTTTTACTATCACGATAACGTTGACCAACATATTGAACAATACTTTTCCCCTTCCACATTAAATCAAGTACCGGTATTCCCGCAAAAGGTTGTTCCACGCTTTGCTAGGGCGCGTCAAATGTTATACAAGAAACCGCCTAAAAGAATGATAAACGGCGAACAAGCGCAAGAATATCTTGCATTGACACACCACTTGGATTCTAAGTCACAAGAATACACCGAAACAACTTGGTTGACCGGTTGTATGGGTTTTCGCTCTAAGTGGGTAAATAATAAGGTTCAATATGATCTTATTCCATTCTTTAAAAGATATTACAAGGATGGCGAATCAGAACCGTTCGCGGTATCGTATGAAGTAGGTCGCGACTACAATAATAACAGAATATTCGTTTATTGGTCAGTCGATAGGGACGGCATAGAAGGCAAACATTTTAAATATGACCAAGCCGGACGCAAGATAAGTGTTACAGAGAATGACCGCAATCCATATGGAATATTACCCGTAACATTTGCAGAATACACAAGTGCAGCGCACGACGTAGTTCGCGCAGCCGTTCAAATAGGTATTGTCAATACTGAGATTGCACTTGCCACACGTTTTGCGTTTGGTCAACCCGTTGCAACCGGTATCGATGAAGCAACGCATATGAAGCTTGGTATTGACCGCGTTTTATTGATGCCGCCTGAAAGTTCGTTCTCTTTTGTAAGTTCCCCGGCAAACCTTCTCCAAATGATTGAGGTTTCTAAAAGCTTTGCAAATCAAACGGCTATCAATAATCATTTAAGAATTAAATGGGATGAATCAGGCAACGCACCAAGTGGAACCGCATTGCGTTTGATGGAAATGGAAAACCTTGAATCGCGTCAAAGTGATATCCCTAAATGGAAAGACTGGGAAAGTGAAAGATATGAAGTTGATCGTCAAATTATTCGTGTTCATACGGGTAAAGATATGGGCGAAAATTATTATGTTGACTTTGCGGAAGTAGAATACCCACTTGACCAAGAAAAAGAATTTAAACGCCTTGAGTTTATGCTTGAAAAGGGATTGATTGATAGAACCGATCTAATAAGATATTTTAATCCTGATATAAGCGAAGAAGATTTACAAGCATTGATTGCTCGTGTTGATGAAAATAGAGAAGAAGAACAACAAGTAGAACAACCACAATTTGAAGGATTAAGAAGACTTGGCACAATTGGTACTTAATCACATTGCTGAGATTGATGAAATACAAGAGGAAGTAATTAAAAACGCAGAAAACATATTACCATCGATTGATATAGACGAATTATTGAAAGATACGGAAGGATATTTATTGTCACTTGGATTAGCGTTCTTAAATGAACATATTGACGAAATAGAAAAAGGTGCTAAACAAGGGCAAAAATTTGCAAAAAGGATATTGAAAACAATTGGCTAATCAAATATTTACATTAGACAAAAAGTTTGATTTAAAAAAGATTAAGCTTGATTTAACAAAACAATTAAATCTTGCCGGTCAAATAGTTAAGAAAGACCACTTTCAAAGACTTGAAAAGGGGATGGGAGTTAAAGACAAACTGCAACCTTCTAAAAAAACAGAAGGCAAAACTTTAGTCGATACTGGTAAAATGAGAAATTTAGTTGTAAAAAAAGCAACAAGGAAAAAGCAAGAGGTTGTAATTCATCCGGGTAAAACACAAAGATATCCGGGGAAAAATGTTACTATGGCAGATGTAGGATTATTTCATCAAGAAGGAATGGGAAGACTTCCGAAGCGCGAATGGTTTGGCATAACGGAAAAAGTAGAAAAAGATATTTTAAAAGTAGTTGAAGAACAAATTGAAAGAGAATTAAAACGTGCGTGATTTGCAATTGAAAATAGCTAATAAAATATCGGCTTCCGCTTCGCAAACTGCTTTATCTTTGCAAGAATTAATTGGCACAATGAAAGCTTCAGGGATGACAAATCAAGCAATTAAAGAAGTTTTATTAAATGATCTTAATAGGGGTGGTCAATTATTTGGTACATTTAGAAACAATATAAAGAATACAGTTCGTAACGGTGTTGAATTTTCATCAAATCAAAGCTCGGATTCTGAATTTGTTAAAGCCGGTGTAAAAGAATTTCGATGGGTATCCGTTGGAGATAAAAGTGTTTGCATTGATTGTCAAGAAAGACACGGCGAAATTGGGACAATGAGCTTTTATGAAAAGATTGGACTTCCGGCTTCAGGTTTTAGCATATGCCAAACCAATTGCCGTTGTAAATTATTGCCGGTTGATTATAAAGACGAAAATCTTGACAAACCTTTATTAAAAAAAGAAAATTACGATGTAACGTTACGAGATATGGCGGGTAAGCATACAAGGACAAAAGATTCGGATAAATGGCTTAAAAGTAATTTAAAATTAAATTATACGAGTCTAAAAGATATAGATTTAAAATTTAGAAATAAAATTAATAGAACTATAAAAAAACATTTAGATAATAATGCTAAATTAAATTTAAGGAATGTATCTGTTCAACAAACTCCAATTAAAACATATGCTTTTACAAATAGAGCGGGAGGGTTGATAGTAAACTCAAGACTTGTGTCTAAAGATTTTAATATTTCTAATGACCTTAAAAAAGGTGTTAAAAGTGGTTGGAACTTTAGGGGCGGAGATAAATTTGAAGCTGTGATTAGTCACGAATTAGGCCACAATTTATCCTTTAAACATATAGATATAAAAAATAAAAAAATAATAGTTAAAACCGCAAAAGGACAGAAATTAAAAGATTTGTATTTTGAATATATCGAGGATATGAAATTAAGAAAAAATAATTGGAATAAAACTTGGAAAGAAAGTGGAAAAACTCAAGCAGAGAAAATAAATTATATTAACAGTTTCAAGAAAAAAGGAACAAATGCAAAACTATATGAAGAAATATTTGGAAATGATTTTGTTTCACAATATGCAAGTCAAAATGTAATGGAATGGATTGCCGAATCTTATGCAATGGCATATCACACCGCTAACCCTTCAAAATACGCACTAACAGTAAAAAGGTTGATAGATGGCTAGGTTTACAATAACAGTAGGTGAGCCAATTTGTTTTTCTTGTAAACATTTGAATTTATTAAATATAGATAAATTTGCTTGTAAAGCATTTGAAGAAGGGATACCCAAAGAAATTATAAGAAGCGAAAATAATCATTCTAAACCTTTTAAAGGTGATAACGGAATAAGATTTGAATCAATAAACGAGGAGGCATAAAAAATGTCAGAATCAGTACAAGAAAACGTACAAGAGAACGCCGAAGCAAACGGCAACGAGTTGACCGCTAAAGGTCAGACCACAACCGACACTTCCGGGCAGTCGGATTTGTTAAGAGAAGTAATGGCTAAGAAAGATAAGATTCGAGGACTTGAATCACAACTTGCCGAGCTTCAAACAAAAGAAGAAAAAAGACGACAAGAAAGAATGCAACAAGATGGGAAGAAAGATGAATTGATAGCAGAACTTCAAAGTCAAGTTGAATCATTGTCGCCTTATAAAGAACGCTTGGAAACTTACGAAGCAAATCGCCGTCAAGCATTGCTTGAGCGTTTGCCTGAATCAAAACAAGAAAAGTTCAAAGGACACCCAATCGATGTATTGGAAGACCTCGCGAATGAATACACTACCGCAACACCGGTCAAGGTTGATAATCAATCTCCCGGTTCATATGGTGGTTATACTTCTATGAAAGAATGGGCCGAAAGCGATCCGAAAAGCTATAAACAAAGCACTCGGGTTAAAAAAGGAATAATGATTGGCTATGGCAAATAAGTATAAACCATTCGGAGTTGATCTCGATCCAAAGGGAGATTTGAAAGAAAAGAATCTTCCGGACGGAGATATTCACGCCACAATAAAAGGCGAGAAAGTACCATACGAAACAATGATTGACGAATTAGAAGAACGAGCGAACAATGCACAACGTGGAAAACGCGTATCGACCAAAAAGTATTTTGGCGGTTGGGTTCCTCCAAATAAAGAAAAGGACTAAAAAATGGCTGAAACCGATACCGGAGTAGCCCAAGGTGGTCTGGATAAAGTCATTGGAGATGCAATTATTGCCTTCAATGAAACCAACGTTATGTTCCCCTTGGTATCCGTTAAACAATGCCCTCCGGGCGCAATAACCGTTCAATGGCCTGAATATAGCGCAGTTGCTTCATCAGCAGTTGGCGCAGCCACAGACGGTGCAGACTATTCAACAGTAACAAGCATTACAACAACCGCAAGAACCGCGACCGTATCTGAACACGTTATACGTGCAGACGTGACCGACCTTGCAGTAATGGGTAACGCTGACGACATCGCGGGTAATACCGGCGCAATCTTAGGAAACGCCGTAGCTGCGAAGCTCGACAATGATCTTGTGACACTTGGAAAGTCATTTTCACAAACAGAAGCCGGAGCCGGAACTGCTTTAACACTTGACCACATCTTTGGTGGATTAAGACAGTTAAGAGCTGCAAACGCTCCCGCGCCTTATAACTTGGTTATGAGTGACAAAGGAATCTTTGGGCCAAAAGGTTTACAAGGATTACTTGTTGACGTTGCCGTGACCGGTTCAAACTCAAAACCCGCTTCACTATTAGGCGAACAAGGGCAAGAATTCTTGTCACGTGGATTCGTTACGTCACTCGGTGGCATCGATATTTATTTCTCAAATGAAATTGATGATGATGTCTCATCGGGTGGGGATACCGCTTCCTTTATGTTCTCAGCCGGTGCGATGGGATTAGCGGTTGGCCCTGAAGGTCTAATGCGTATTGAAACAGAAAGAAACGCTTCTTTCCGTTCTACTGAGTACGTTGCGACCGGTTTTTGGGGCGAAGTCGAAGTAAAAGACGCTTTTGGTGTAACTATACTTTCAGACGTTAGCTAAATAAAACAATGATACGGGGCGGTTTATCCGCCCCTATCTTGGGAAAGAAAAAAAAATGTATTTTAAAAAAGAATCAGGAATAATCTTCGAATACGACAAAGAACGTCACGATCTAAAATCTTTAAAAGAACGTTTTGTTGAATGTGATAAGGATGGAAAAGAGATTAAAAAGAAAAAAGCTAAAAAGGCTAAATAATGGCTTTAGGAAGTAAAAGACATATAAATTCAGTATTGAAGGAATACTTCCTTGACGTAGCCGGGACAACCGATGCAATGTCATTTAATGACGCTATGAGGGCGGGATTACAAGAACTTGGATACACCGGAAGTTTGATGCAGATGTTAAAGACTTGGGCGAATGATCTTGAAGGCCCGGGCGTTTCAAATCTTCCGATATCTGTTGCATTAAAAAAAGCCGGTCAAAACTTAGTAGGCGAAGACATTCACGACGTGACCGAAGGGTTAAAAGAACTTGGCGAATACATAACCTTTGGCAGTATTTTGACAAAATTTGAAGAAGAAAAACGAAAATTTGCATTTATTGATTAAACCGCACGGAATAGCCGTGCAACTTATCTTATGGAAAGGAGATAAAAAATGGCAGCATTAGGCTCACAAAGTATAGCAAGTTCATTTGAACAACTTTTGCACGTTGACGCGGACGGCGGAGGAAATGGCACAACACACGTCTCAGTAAAGGACGGCGACAACGGAACAACATTTGGATTCACAATAGCAACCGATGCATTGATGATGACCGGAACAAATCGCTTAGAATTTGGAGATACCGGAACATATATACATCAAAGCGCGGACGGTGTGCTTGATCTGGTTTCTGATACAGAAATTGAAATAAACGCAACCACAATCGATATGAATGGCGCGGTTGTGCAAGACGGCGGAAATTTTACAATTAATGAAGATTCGGGAGACTATGACTTTAGAGTTGAATCTGATGGAAATGCTAATATGTTTTTTGTAAATGGTGGGAATAATAAAGTCGGGATTGGGACTGGTTCTCCTTCATATGTTCTTGACGTAGAAAGCTCTGCAAATGATTGGGTGGCAAGTATAGTTAATAGCGCATCCTCTGGAAATGCGTTCTGTCAGCAGTTGCAATTTTCTGGAGTTTCGCCAAACAACACCACTTCTAAATTCCAACAATTTATAGATGGTGGCTCAACTGTAAGATTTGAAGTTAGGTCAAATGGTGGTGTTGTAAATTTTCAATCAAACGACGCTGATTTATCCGATGAAACCGTTAAAGAGAATATTGTTGATGCGCCAAATTGTCTAGATACAATAAACAATATTAAGGTTAGGAATTTTAAATACAAAGACCAAACCGATAGCAGGACTTTAATCGGTGTAATTGCTCAAGAAGTAGAAGCGGTTAGCAGTTCGCTCGTTGATGATTCCGAAGAATTGAAAAGAGTTTATAACAAAGATATAATGTTTATGATGCTGAAAGCTATCCAAGAACTATCGGATAAAGTGGAAGCATTAGAAGCATAATCTAACAGGGAGGCAAAATGCAAAAACAACGACTTGAAGAGCTAAAGAAACAAAGACTAATCTTGATTGCTAATTTAAATGAATTAAATTATTTAATTGAAGGTTATGAAAAAGCTTTAGAAGCACAAGAAAAGAAAAATAAAAAAGATGACAAAGCCGGAAACTGAACAATATCGAACCGATATAGTTGAAAGATTGGCAAGGATAGAATCAACTCTTGAAGCAGTACACAAAGAAGCAACGGACACAAAACTTGAGATTCAAATGCAGAACGGACGCGTAAGAGCTTTAGAAAATAAAATGTCAGCGATTCAAGGTGTCGGATCGGTATTGTCAGTTATCTTTGGCGGATTCATCGCATATTTATTCAAAGGAGAATAAAATGTTAGATTGGTTCAATTGGACAAATTTCTTTTATTTGATGGGATTGGTTGTAGCCGGTGGCGCAACAATGGTCGGTTTAAAATACAAGAAACTTGTTGACGAATTAAAAGAAGTTTTCAAAGCATTACAAGAAGCGTATGAAGATGACGGCAAACTTGATAGTGAAGAACGCAAACAGATAATGAAAGAGATTTTGGACGTAATGGGCGCACTTTTAAAGATAGCTTGGAAAAGATGACATTTGATGAAATAATAGATCACGTCTTGGAATCTGAAGGCGGTTATGTAAATGACAAGCACGACGCGGGTGGTGAAACAAATCTTGGCATATCAAAAAAAGCATATCCGGACTTAGACATTAAGAATCTTTCTGTTGAACAAGCTAAACAAATCTACTACGAAGATTATTGGGTTCCGTCAAAAGCTGAACAACTTCCAAATCAATTACGCGAAGTTTACTTTGATATGGTTGTCAATTTTGGAAGGCGCGGAGCTGCAAAAGTTCTTCAACAAGCTTGTAATGGAAAAAACACTTACAAGATAAAAGAAGACGGATTAGTTGGCTCGGCTACGATCGGAGCTTGTAAAAACCTTGAGCCTGACAGATTGAGAGCTTATCGCGTTTTAAAATTTGCAAAGATAGTCATCCGCAAACCTTCACAAGAAAAGTTTTGGTTTGGTTGGTTCCGTAGGGCGGTCAAAGTATGAACCTAGATGATAACATTCGCATAATAAAAGAAAAGGCCGGGAAGATAGATATAAACGCCTTAAATGATGAACCACAAAGACATTATATCGATATTGTTGAACTATTAGCATTAATAAACGATTTGGAAATCCCCGTCAAGATAAATATGCAAGAAAAAAACAGGATTAAATATTATGAGTAGTTACGAAGCGGTGTACGCAAATTCAACAACAGATTTGCAATATATAGAACCAAATATAAATAATTATAATATGCGCCGTGTATTGCAAAGCGATTGGCAATCCTCCGGAACAACTGATTTATATTATCTTTATTCTTCCGGTCACGTGACACAACTATTCAAAGATGGCGAAGAATTAACAAGCGTAACCGATACACCAAACGCGAACAAAGAATACAATTATAATTCATCAACCGGATTACTAAGTTTATTCTTGACCAACTCATCAACAACATTATTGAATAGTTCGGTCATTGAAGGCGGTCGCGATTGGGAAGATCTAAAACTTGAAGCAGTTAAAAAAGCTTCTGATATGGTGAGAAATATCGTGCCATTTGGAATCTATCCGCGTAAAGGTGTTGGAATGGAATCAGCAACCGGAAACAATTGGCCCGAACTAATTGTTAGAAGTACCGCAATAATTGCTTGTTCTGATCTTGTTCGTCCATTCGATTTTGAAAAATCAGAAGAAATATTAAATAAAGCAATGAATCCCGAAGGAACCGGCTTTTTGGATATGATAAGAAAAGGCGAAATCGCTTTATATCAAGATGAAGGAATGGCGAAACACGATGGCATTCTTCGTGAAATATCAATCAATGCAAGTTCAACCGGTTCAATCATTGACGTAAAAGGAACGCCAAGCGTTGATTGGGATGTTGTAAAAATTATCATAACAACCGCCGGGACATTCGCAACGGGTTCGGCTTCTTCTGTTAAATACTCAACGTTTGTTTCTGACGATACCGGATTGAAAACATCAATTGTAAAAGATGCCGAGATAATTGACGGATCATTTCAAGATATAGGACGAGGAATGGCGGTTAGGTTTTCGCCCGGTGTATATACTATCAATGACGAATGGGAATTAGAAATCTCAGGCGTTTTAGATTCACGAACTATGGCAGTCAAACACGCTAAAGCGGAGCGCATTTAATGGCAACTTTACAATCGCCACTTTTCGCAGAAAATCATAATCTATTTTCTGAAGAATCGAACACCTTTGACTTTGGTTCAAATGATGCGGATTCATTTCAAAATACATTATATGACAATGTAATGGTATCATTACAAGATTTAATGCGAAATGAATTCAATATCCCGGTCATTGATGAACATCGCGGCAACCAATCGTTTGTCCTTGATCCAACAGAAGATACATTAATTGAACATTTTGCAAGTGGACAATCGCGTTCATATGTTATAAATATTATATATACATTGATACGCGGCGGAGGATTTAAAATGGTAAAAGAAAATTTAATTTCAACGGCTGAAAACGTAAAAAGATTGATTCATAACAACGCACATTATTCGCCGTCAGGTGTTTATAAATACCACGATGGACGTATTGAATCGATTGAATATGAACAAGATGAAGAAAATCTTGACATCTTTCGCGCTAATATGTCGTTTAATTGTACCGTTACGGAGGTTTATGTATGAAGTATATTATTGGAAAAAATATAAACTCTTTTAATTCAATCAATGATTATCACGGACTTGGAAAAGAAGTCGCAAAAGCATTGGCAGAAGGCAAAGAAGTTGACATCAAGAATCCGCCCAAAGAATTATTGGATGGTGGATACATTATCAAAAAACAAAAAAGGAATAAATAATGTCATTAGATAAAACAGTATATTCCGGAAAACAATTTGAATCGTTCTTTTCAATTCAAACGGGCAATCTTGGCGCGAATAGTGTATCCGGAACATTGTATAAATTAAGAACACCCGAAGTCAATGATATTGATTTCTCAGAGGGTTCACAAAGAGCAGAAATAGAACGATCAGGGCAAAGAATATTAAGACCGGACGATCATATCGTTGTAAATAAAGGCGGAACATATACTTTTACTTTTAGCGATTACGCGGTTGAAAACGTCACGGTTCTTCAATCATTACTTCAGCTAGTATCAGAAGATGACTCTCCAAGTGGAACGGTTGTAATGACCGGCAACCAAGCAACGGTTGCATATGAGGAAGGCGCATCAACCGGCGAATATGCTTGCGTTGTTATTTCATCGCCTGACGCTGACGAAGATCGCTTGATGCACTCGTCCATTCTACAAGAGTTGACACTATCAATGAACCCAACCGTCAACGGCGGAAGACTTACCGCTTCAGGTGTGTTCTTTAGTGGATATCAACCGGTAATCGGAACAGAGGGAACATCGCCAAACGCTACCGCAGTAGATTTCACAAAAGGATTTTTCGATTGTACAACTATGACAATTGGAGGAAATGACGTTGTTTTGAATAACTTTGAAATGACCATATCAAATCCGGCTCAAAGAGTAGGATTTTCAACTGTCAATTCAATTAGTCACGAACCTTCCGCATATATGCGAGGTGGTCAAGTCAACGTAACGGGTACAATTAGCGCAAAGCTTGACGACAATGTTGTTGATACAATCGCAGATTTTAGGGCGGGAACATCGCGAAACATTAGCATTGGCGACGGATCAACAATTGACTTTGATATTCCAACCGCTAAATATACCGGATACACTCACACAAATACGGATGCGGGAGTCTTTATTGACTTACCATTTAAAGCGATGGCAGATGGTTCAAACGCATTGTTTACAATTGACATAACATCATAATAATATAGGGAGCGCAAAATGACAATTAAAGTCGATGGGAAAGAATACATAATAAACGAATGCACATACGGACAAAGAAGGGAACTTCACAAATTAAATGCTTTGACTTGGTGGGAGGGCAAGATGGATGTCGGGGCATATTATGAAGTCTTGGAACGTGTGGGCGAAATAGCCGGATTAGGCGAAGTAGAATTTCAAGGAATGGAAATGCCTGAAATTGATAAAGTTCTTCAAGCGGTATTTCTTGAATACTTGGGAATTGATCCGGGAAAAAAGGATTCCGGGGGTTAAGCCTTGCGGTTTGGTGCAGTTTTTTTGGTACTCCAAAACCGCCTAGATCATATAGTCGCCTCCCCTATACTGTGGCGAAACTCCCGGTTACTTATAAACACAACGCGGTAAGGATAGAAACGATTGATGACATATGGAATATTATTGACAAAGTTTGTGAACCTAGTGAAAATTACACCGATGGTCAAATTTTGTACTATACCGTTCCATTCTTTGCAGATTGTTCTTATTTGCTTGAATCTTGGCACTATGATATGATAAACGAATATAATTATATCAAAAGATTCAATATATCGCTTGGCAAACTTGATGATATTTCAGCGCATCGATTAGATTGTTTTACAATAATTGATAACGAAATGAACGCTTGTTCAGCAGAAAAGGCAAAAAAAGAAAATGGCAATTAAAGACCTACTTTTAAAACTCCGATTACAAGGAGCAAAGAAAACAAAAGAAGAACTTAAAGGCGTTGAGGGCGGTATTGGGAAAATGGGCAAAGCTGCCGCGAGAGCCGGTGCTGCCTTTTTTGCTGCAAGAGGTTTGATTTCAGGAATGAAAACTTCAATCGAATTAGCTGGGCGCTTTGAAAAAGTAAACGTTGCATTTGAAAATTTATCAAAAGCGTCAGGATTTAGCTCTCAAGCATTAAATAAATTAAAAATCGCAACAGATGGCACCATAAACTCTATTGAATTAATGGAACAAGCCAATAATGCAATGTTATTAGGAATTGTTGACAACGAAAATCAAATGGCTGAAATGTTTGATATTTCACAAAGGTTGGCTTCATCTTTAGGTCAAGACACTTTATTCGGTGTTCAATCATTAGTAACCGGACTTGGAAGACAATCAAAATTAATGCTAGACAACTTAGGTATTATGATTGATGTTGAAAAAGCTAATAAAGACTATGCAGATGTTTTAGGAATATCATCAAGACAATTAAGCGATCAACAAAGAAAACAAGCTTTTGTAAATGCTGCAATGAGTCAAGCAAGGGACTTAGTTAAAGATTTAGGAGAAGAAAATTTAACTGCCACAGATCATTTCAACAGATTAAGAACAGCAACCGACGAATTAAGGATTTCATTTGGTACAAGATTTTCTAAAACAATTGCTGATGCCACAGAAAGCCTTTTAAAATTAGGTAAATCAGCTTTTGACACTATTCAAAAATTTAAATTTAATGTGCTTAATAAAGATGTAAAAGATTTTGTTAAAAGTTTAGTAGATGGTTCAAAGCAAGTCATTGAAAACGGAGATTTAAGCAAAATAAATCAAGAAATTAATAGATTTGCCAATTTACTTGAAGAATTTCCACAGTTAGCAGAAGTTTTAAAACCCGCAATTAAAGATTTGCAAGTAGCAGCCGACGCTTTAAGACAATCACAACAAGAAAGTCAAAAAATAGTTGAAACCGTTTCGCTTAGCAAAAAAGAACTTGAAAAATTTTCTCAATTCGCTTCAAGTGCTTCCGCTTCTTTAGCAACTTCCGCATTGATGGGGGATAATTTAGGTCAAGCATTAAAAAGGGTTCTTGCGCAACAAATCTTAATTACTGCACAATTAAAATTACAAAAATTTATTCAAGAATCTTTAATTGGATTAGCAGCGCCGGCGGGTACATTTGGTGGATCAATACTTGGCGGATTAAAATTTTTATTTGGAGGTTCGCCAACTCAAGCATCGCCCTCGCCAAACATTACCATTAATCAAACAATTAAAGGCGGAATGGTAGATCACAATTTTGCAGCTAATAGCATTATCCCGGCAATCAATAAAGCGATTTCAACCGGTCAAGCTCGTATCAATCGATAATGTTATCATTTGATACTTCACTAAGCAACGCACTTAAAAACGCGAATACAACCGCTTTTTGGGTGTTAAAACTATATTACAACGATGATACTAATACTAGTAATTTTATTGGCGTTAGTGATAGACATCGCGAAGATGGTTCCGACATATATTATGGAATTGTTGCATCGTTTGGAACAATAAGACAAAGTTTAGATTTTTTTAATTTTACAACTTCCATCGGGAATATGTCGGTAACATTAATAAATTCTGATAGATCGATAAAAGGCGGAAGGTTTACAGATTTATTTACAACGAATAACTTTGCAAATCGTAAATGGGAATTATTCCTAAATACAAACGAAACTTCAACGCTTGACACTTCGGCACGTATGATTGCAACCGGTATTATATCCGGCGATATAAATTACGACAGAAATAATGTTTCAATTACCTTATTGGATAAAAATTCTAAATATCATAAAAGATTACCAACATCAATAGTTGATTCAACTACATATTCGGGCGCACCGCTAAACAATATTGGCAAACCTATTCCAATGGCTTTTGGAGATTTTCACGAAAAAGACAATATCGGGACAATACCAACTACACATTTTGATAAATATTATAATTTTTACAAAGGCGCATTCCCGGCTATAATTACCGATAGATGGGACGTACAAGGACAAGAATCAATTGCGCTTGCTGACAATGAAACATTGCATACTTTAGACGCTGAAAACTTATATATAAATAACAAAGATTCTTACGCAACATTAACAGATTCAAATAATGCAGTATCTTTTCCAAGTTCTGGGACATATAATGGCAAATCAAAGATAGAATTTAGAGGTTCTGATGCGTCCGTTTTTTTACCACTTAGTACTTCAAATCTAGCTTCTGAAAGTGTAACGGGTAGCGGTGCCGTAACTGATGAGGAAAACACAAGCGATGGTTCTTTTTCTACTTTGGCAACTTGGACGGCAAATGGCGCAACGACCAATAATTCTGTTTCAACAATGACTTTCGCTATTCCAAAAGCAAACAGATTAGGGGAATATAGTTCGGTAAGCGTTTTGAATCGTTGGGGAACCGTTTCAGATTTGAGCGGAGAAGATGACGATGTTTTTAGATTTACCGCAAATTCTCAAAATGTTGATGTCGATACTATATCTTCAAATTCTGAACTTAAAACAAGTGTTGTTTCTTTATATTCAGGAAAAACCGCAAATTGGGATTTTGAAGGTTCAATTGAATATTCTTTACGATCAGGAACCGCCAACGAATCAGCGCAGATATTAGAATCCGGACTTGTTGTTGATTTTAAGATAGAAGATATCGAGCAATATGTTGATGAAAATATTCAAGAAGGAATTTTTACTCACGACAAATACAATGTTGAAACCGGAGAAATGGAAACAGTTTCCGAAAGATTTGTACTATCAAGAACTGACGCAATAGTTGTCCCCGTCAAAATAGATTATATTTATTATAGCGGTAAAGGGCGAAAGTATGGTTCATATATAGACGCAGATTCAAGGAATCAAGGATACAATGCAAACGATTTAATTGAAAATCCAATTTTTATAATTGAATCACTAATGCGCGATGAATTGGGACTTTCTTCAAGTGAGATAGATTTTGCAACTTTTGATAATTCAGGTAATTCAACAAATGGCTTTATTGGCGATATATACGAAGACGCGGTTACAGATATAAAATTTTCATTTTGCCAAAATAAATTTATTGATTCAAAAGATTTAATCGACAGATTAGCAAGATTTTCTTTGTCGTATGTATATATTGGCGGAGATGGTAAGTTTAAAATTAAAACCTTAAGGCGATCCGATGACTATTCGTCCGCCGACGATACCATTGATTACAATGATATAAATTCAGTTAGTATATCAAAAACAAATTTAAACAATGTAAAAAATGAAATTATTTTAAAATACAACCACGATTACGCGTCTAAACAGAATAAATCAGAAGTCACCGTTTCGGATTCAACTTCGCAAGGTTCAGGAGTTGAAGGTTTTAATCAATCTTTAAAATTTGAGGTACAAGCCAACGAAATTTTAGATGATACAACCGCGACAAAACTTGCAGAAGCTTATTTATACTTAATGAAAGATAGAAAAGTAAAATTAAAATTTTCAACATCACGTCCAAGATATAATCATTTAGAAATTGGCGATATTATTAACTTTAGCAATTGGCCTTCAGAATTTAAGTTATATGGTCAAACGCTTGGCGGTTCTTGGAATTCAACAACTTCAACCTTCGACGCAACGACGACAACCTTTGAAAATACCGCAGCCGGTTATTATATGATAACAGATATCGCCAAAAACATTAATTCAAGCAACATCGAAGCAATAAGGGTATCATAATGGCAAATATGAACATTAGAACACCAAGATTTTATCCCGACTTAATTAATTTTTTAATGAGTCGCGGAACAGAACAGAACGGAAACTTTGACGTAATAACCGGAAGCAATCTGATTGGTGTTCAAACCGGATCAGAAGCCGAACTTTTTGATATGCGTCCCTTAAATAAAGTTGACTTTAATACAAGCGCGGGAACATCCGACCACGTACTTATAAACATTGATACACAAAGCACAACCGCCAAGAAATCTTTTGTTGCAATATTAAATCATAATATGGCTTCGGCTGATGCTAAAATGTTAATCAAAGCAAGTAACACCGAAGGTCACGTTTCCGCCGTTGATATGGGAAGCGCAACGGCTATGTCTAATTCTGTTAACGTCGTAAACGGCGCAATAAGTACAAATCACATCGCACCAAGTGCGGACGGAAGTACGATCGTGACTTTTGATGAAAGCGCATTGAGATATTTTGGCATACAATTTGAAGGTAATAGTGGCGGAACATTTAGTTCGACCGATCTATTCATCGGATGTATATTGTTAGGCGAAGTCTATGAAATGCCACACGCCCCGGATTTAGAAATTTCAACATTAATTTCATTCAACAGATTAAACGACTTACAAGAATCACTTGGCGGACAACGATTTAGCAACTTAAATACTTTTGGAAGAACTGCAACAACAACATCAAAATCGCCTTTTACAACTGCATCAAATGGCGCAGATTCTTTTGGCGGTCGTTTGATTTATGATCTTAAATTTAGTTTTTTAAATAATACGGACTTAATGCCTGATGAATACGGAACAAGGAATGCAACTGACGATTCATTTGTTGAAGATGTTTGGAATAAGACAAACGGCAATCATATTCCTTTTATCTTTTCTATTGACAAAGATTCAGTTGGTTCAAATGCAGAATCAGAACATATCTTCGGACGTTTTGCCAATAATACCTTAAATATGCAACAAGTCGCGCCCGACATTTCAAATATATCTTTAACTATTGAGGAGGAATTTTGATAACTCAAAAATCTTTAAATAAAATCGAACATTTATATACGGCGTTTTATACTTCAGTAATAACAATTGTTTTATTATTTGGAATGTTTAAATGCACGGAAGAACAATATGTTTTTGGATACAATAAAGATTTTGAGCAAATATATCAAAAGATGTTTGAAGTTGATTCGCTTATGGGAATGATTAGTATCAAAGCGGATTCGATAGATTGGCAAAGATTAGATTCACTAAACGCGGAGTTGTATGAGTACTAATGAAAAAGGGAAGGATTATCGTTTTAACGCTCTTTTTGGGGTGTTCAGGCGCGGAACTATATATTAATGATACAAATGGTCAAAAACACTATTACGGACGGAAACCGAGCCATTCAGGCGAATATTTTTGTTTTTACCACGAAAGACTTGAAAAGGTAGAAGTAAGGTAATGGAAAATATATACGCAGAATATGGAGCGATCGGGGTAATCGTTTTTTTATTTATTGCCTTAATTATGAACTTAATTAAGTCGCAAAAAGCACAAAACGAAGATTTAGACCAAATTCGTCAAGATATCGCCAAGCTTGAAACAACCGTTTCTAATACAATGTCAATATGTGTAAAACTTGTGGATAGATGGAATTCTTCTGACCAAACACGCGATAGAAGGCACGAAGACACAATAAAAGAACTAAACGACATTAGTGATGATCTTGCATATCTTAAAGGAAGAATCAACGGAAAAGGACTATAAAAAAAGTTATTGATATTAATAATATTTCTTTTTTATTTTATTTCAACGATTAATTAAACATCTTTGGGAGGATGAAAATGAAAACACAACAAAAAGAGCGAATTATCAAAAATGCTTTACTTGCTTATGAAAGAGAATTAGAAAGAGATTTAAAGGAACTTTCAAAAAAAGCAGATAAAATTAAAAAGTCAGATTATAATAAAACAACAAAAGACTTAGAGCTTTTAGAAATAAGCAAAGAAGTTTCTTTTGTTTTGTCGCAATCAAGACAATCTAAAATTTTATTTAGAAAATTATTAAAATATTAAATTTAAGGCTTGAGCTTAACAATTGATTAAAATCGAAGTGATTATTGATTTTTTGAAATGTACATTGCATTAATTTCACATAATGATAAACCGCTTGAGCCTTAAAAAATTGATGAAAATTTATAAAACTTAAGTATATTAGAATATGATTTTAGGAGGTCATAACATTAATTTGGCGGGGATAACTCCATACGTCATCATCTCTCCGATGGCGCATCCTCCTAAAATCGTCATACCCCGCCAACTATTTTTTGGAGGATAAATGCAAAACCCAATATATATGGCATATGTAGAGATTGATACAGAATACGGCCCAAAAGGTCATAGTCTTAAATATTCAACAATAAAAGAACTTACCGAAGAAATTGTTGAAAGATATTCAAACTATCACATTCATTATGCTTATAAATGCCAACAACCTGAAAAATTTGATGATCAAAAGAATCAATGGTATTTTGAGAAGTCAAAAAGAATTACCGACATCATTCGGGAAACTGTTAAAATAAAACGATTAAACAAAGGAGGACAAAATGTCAATTAAAATACACGGAAAGGAATACGTACTTGTTGATGAGCGCGTTGATGAATTCCATAAATTATATCCGAATGGTCGGATTGTGAGTAAATTATTGAAAGCCGATGGAATGTTCATTGTTGAAACAAAGGTAATGCCAGACGTTGAACAACCAAAAAGATACTTTACCGGTTTAGCATACGAAGTTGTTGGAAGTAGTCAAATAAACAATACTTCAGCTTTAGAAAACTGTGAAACATCATCCGTGGGACGCGCACTTGGATTCTTAAACATTGGCTTGGTGGGTTCGATCGCATCGGGCGACGAAGTACAGAACGCAATCCATCAGCAGGAAGAAGACGACACGGTCAGATTTGGAAAACATAAAGGCAAAAAGTGGAAAGATTTACCTTTAGAATATCTAAATTGGTTGATTGAAAATACCGATAAAGAATGGATAAAAAAGAAGGCATATCAAACCATAGATGAAAGAGATTGACCAATGGACACACTTAATAAGACAATTCGCAAAGGCTCAAATGTTGATGGGAATAAAAGTGACATTGGACGTGAAATTTTCAATGTTTGGAAGGAAACCGAAAATCAACGATTTAAGCATAAAACAACTTCAACAACTACTTCGAGAATTACGGAAGATATACGACGCAACCAAAGATTCTTAAATTCATCATATTATACGATAATACAAAAATGCGAACAAATAGAAAGTCAGATTAACGATCTAAAAAAAGACGTTAAAAATACTAAAGAATTGTTTAAATTATTATAATCGGAGATAAAATGGAAAATAGAATATTTTATTTTAGTAAAGAAGGTGAACAAACAATGGCGATAATTGTTCAAAAAGAACTTGCAGAAGACAAACGTGGCGATTTTATACGAATTTACAAGCAATTAGAACGCAACGATTGGACAATGAAAGAAATCAAACCAAAGGAGGATCAAAATGAATCTAAGGAAAGACACCCGCAAACGGGCGAAGAAGTCTGATAAATTAACTTATTATGTAGTCGCTTTCACTTGCTTCTATCTAATAGCGCAATTTATTAGGGTTATGTAGTGGCGAAACGATTCACGTCAACCGAAAAATGGAAAAAGAAATGGATAAGGGAGTTAAAACCGGAACACAAATTGTTTTGGTTTTATCTCTTAGACAATTGCGATCACGCCGGTATATGGGAAGTTGATATTGATTTGGCTTCTTTTCAAATCGGCGTTGATCTTGATGAACAAGAAGTTTTGGCAGCATTCAACCGAAAGATAGTACAATTCAAGGATGGCAAATGGTTTGTTCCCAAGTTCATTGAATACCAATATGGGGAATTGAACGAAAAAGTGAACGCTCATAAATCAGTAATCAAAATATTAGAAAAGTATGAGTTAAACAAAATAATTGAACACTTGCCCAACAGTTCCCCAACTGTTCTAAGTACTGAACTAAGTACAGTACAGGATATATATATGGATAAGGATAAGGATAAGGATAAAGACAAAAAGCGAAAATCTAAAAAAGAACAACTAAAAGAAATCAAAGACAATCTTGAAACGTATGAAAACGACTTTCCACGTTTGAATATAGAATTTTATTATAATTCTTTTGTTGATTGGTTGAGCGCTTCTGATAAACGTTATAAAAATTATTTTTCAGCGTTCCGGAATTGTTGTCGCCAAGAATGGTACAAAAACACGTCTGGATCTTATAAGGAAGAAGAAAAAAAGGATAATATGATTATGGCGGGATGTTCTAAAGGTTGTCACAAAAGAAAAATAAAACCCGGTGTTTATGCTTATTGTCCGGAATGTCGCGAACAATTGGTGCAACTATGATGGAATTAAAAGAAAAACAACTTCATAAAGAATATTTAAAAGCGATAAAAGATAAAAAACCGGAAACACTTATTCGTCAATTGAAAGAAAAATGGATTAAGGCGTTTGAAAATGTTAAAAAAACCAAGTCGGAAAACATTAGTTAAAAATCTTGATGTTGCCGTTTCAAAATACATCAGAGAAAGAGACGGTCAATGCGTACAATGCGGAAGTCGGGAACGTCTCACGAATGGTCATATATTCACAAGGCGTTACCATTCAACACGGTGGGATATATCAAATGACGGTAATTGTCATACACAATGTTGGCCGTGCAATTTTAAACACGGATTTGACCAATGGCCATATTTCAAATGGTATATCAACAAGTTTGGACAAGACAAATTCAATGAATTGCGCCGTCGGCATAAAGAACTTAAAAAATATAAAAACTTTGAATTGGAAGAATTATTAAAAGAAATAAAAAATGAATCAAATTGAAAACCTAATTAGACAGACGATAAATAATCATTTCATTTTAAGTTTAAAAAAACCTACCAAAAAATATCTTCAGTTTGACGCATATGACAAAAATTATATTGTTGAGATAAAAGCAAGGCGCAAATATTACGAAACACAGATAATCGAATTTAGTAAATATGCTTTCAATTCATATTTTTCAAAGTTACACGATCGGGAATTTATTTATGCGGTCTTAATAAATAACGATTTGTATATTTTCAATATTACCAAATTAGAACAAAATAATTACGATTTTAATTGGGAATGGAGAAAACAACCAAGCACGACTGACTTTGAAAATAATGATAAAATAATGAAATATGTTGGTTATCTTCACTTGAAAGATAGTAGTAAAAAAATAAAATTATGATCCCTTACCACATACCAAAGGAATCAAATGAGCGTAGAATGTCCATATTGTAAAAGCAACTACTCAAGAAAAGAAGGTTTTTACTATACCAACAAAGGTCAAGATAAAAACCAACGCTACTTTTGTTTTAAATGCGAAAAGAAATTCAGCATTCCTATTGAATCGCCTGAAATCGGACTTCCAAAGATATTATTATTCGATATCGAAACTTCATTAATGGAAGTATACGTTTGGGGACTATATAAGCAATTCATTTCACATAATAACATTATAAAAGATAAAGACGGCAATGAAAAGACGTGGTTTGTCATATCTTGGGCGGCTAAATGGTTATATGATAAAAATGTAATGTCCGATATAGTAACTTCACGGGAAGCCAAGAAAAGAAAAGACGATCGGGTTTTGCAATCTATTTGGGAATTATTGGACGAAGCCGACATTGTAATCGGTCACAATCTTGACCGCTTTGATATAAGAAAGTTAAACGCGCGTTTTATTGATAACGATATAAAACCTCCATCGCCATATAGAACGATTGATACTCTAAAAGTTGCCCGGCGTGAATTTGCTTTTGTTTCATATAAACAAGATTACCTGACTAAACATTTTGAATTGCAAAATAAACTTGAAACATCTTTTGACCTTTGGGTTGATTGTATGAAGGGCGACCAAAAATCGCTTGATCTTATGGAAAGTTATAATCGGCACGATGTCATTGGACTTGAAGAAGTATATTTAAAAATAAGACCATATATGAAGAATCATCCCAATCTTGGTGTCTTGATGGATGCTGACGTTTGTCCAAATTGCGGTTGTGAGGACTTAGAAGAACTAGAAACGTTTTATTTTACTACTGCAAACAAATTCCCGGTGTATCGTTGTACGGGATGCAAAACGCCATATATTAGACACAAAAAGAATGTAAATTCCATTCAAACCAATATTCGGAGCGTTCCAAAATGAGCGATCCAATAAATCCAAAATATTATAAAAAAGGCATTGAAACGACCAAATATATACTTTCACACGATATGGGATTTTGCGAAGGGAACATTATAAAATATA